>Ga0209166_10001432_pt1 | contig 19876 bp, 19 predicted proteins | sample Coa_R1_3_FD_187151 | JGI IMG/M metagenome (GOLD analysis project Ga0209166, IMG submission 187151) | Surface soil microbial communities from Centralia Pennsylvania, which are recovering from an underground coalmine fire - Coalmine... | ecosystem: Environmental > Terrestrial > Soil >... | reverse complement strand
TAGGTATAAAATGGATATAACAAGCAATCCTTGGGAAATAACAGCGGCGGATGTAGCTGCTGGACCAGTTACAGTATGGCCTACTGTTTGTTTTATTGAGAATATTCAACTTGAGGCTTATAATAATACTACGGATAATGCAACTGTTAATCAAGCAAATGGTAAACACTATGCTTTTTTAAGGGGTGCAGCAGACTTAGAAACTGTCAAGACCAATAAACTTGGCGTAGCCTACGGTATTGTTATTCCTCAAAATGGTATTAATGCAACCGGGACATTAAGAATTTATCATAGGTAATTAAGGGGCAATAGAAATGAAAAAATCCTTAATAACATTAGCAATAGTTACTGTTATTACTCTAGCTATTGCCCTTGTTACTCGTTCACAGATTACTAGTCCGACTGTTTATCAATATCAACTTTTAAATAATCTTGGTGGTCAAGGTACAGGACAAGGGACTGGAGTTTCAGTTTCTGGTGCATGGATAAATGTTCAGAATAGTGGAGCAAATTATCATCAGTTAACATGGACTGTTACTAATGCTCCAGCTTCTTGTACTATTCAGATTGATTATAGTACCAATGGTAGTACAGTAGCAGGACAGGTTGTTGCTGCACAGACATGTACTACTGCTGGAACATTTTTAAATACCTCTTCAATAACACCAGCATATGTACGTGTTACTTACAATTTAAGTAGTGGCAGCTTCATATTTTTCAATGCTGTCGGTTATATGTTCCTACCAGCATCTAGCGGAGGAACAATTACTAGTGGTAGTGTAACTATTAACGGCACTGGCGCTGGTAGTATTGGATTATCACAAGGAGCTTTACTACAACCAATAGCAAGTGGATGGAATATTGTTGCTAATACTGTAGAACCAGCGACAGGAATTAACCAAATATTTCCAACTGCTGCACCTACTACTAGCGGTACTTTACAATATACACTAGGAACTGGTGGTGCTGGTACTGTTACATGTGCCAGTTGTGGTACTCTTACTGGTGGTGGTAATATCAGTATTAGTGCGGCAGGAACATATACCATTCCTCCTGCCTGTTGGATTACTGGTGGTGGAGGTACTGGTGCTACTTGTACAGTTACAGCGTTATCTGCCGGAACTATTATAGCTGCTAATGTTAGTATTAATAATGGTGGTTCTGGCTACACAAGTAATGCAACACTTAACTTTTCAAATGATATTGAATTAGCCTATGGTTCTACTATCACATTTTATGGTTCTACTAGTGGAACACCAACATTAGGATGCTCTAACTCTACTTGTACAAATATACAAGCAAGTACAGCTATTAATGCTACTAAGTATGTTACTACATCAAATTGTTTACTTGGTGGCGCTAGTGGCACTGCTAGTCCTGCTGCCTGTGGAGCGGCTCCGGCAGGTAAGATTGCTATACCAACAAGCATTACAACGTATACAATAAACACAACAGCAGTCACTAACAACAGTGATATTATTGTACAGCAAATAACTGACAATGCTGGTTTACCATCATCTCCTACTTGTGGTACAACATCTGTTGGTTTTGTACAATCTAGTAGAACAGCAGCGACAAGTTTTACTTTAACATTGACTTCTCAAGCACAGGTTACTTGTTTAGCATATTGGTTTACTAATTAGAGGACACATGAAAAAATTTATATTTGTTTTATTTTTTATCTTTCTTTATTTAAATGTGTTATTTGGTCAGAAACCAATGCCCATTTATGCCTTTCCCGGTCCTGCATCACCGGGAGGCAATTATACTACTTTGGTTAATGCTAATGTTGTATCTGGACCAGTGATTGAATTTGGTTGGAATACTATTGATACTGATGGTGTACCTGCTGATTTTAGTTGGACAGCGCATGACGCTAGGATAAACAATTTTCTTAATACCTATGCTGGTTCTACTATTATTGTACAGTATGCACCAGCTAGTGATTTATTTACTAATTCTTTTACGCCAAGTTATGTATGGCAAGCAAATGGTATGTATATGTGCCAATGTCCTCAATATGCAGGATCAGGGACATATCCTAATAATGGAACAAGTTGTGATACAAATCCTCCAGATGGAACAGGTGTGCCTGTTCCATTTGCTGCGCCGATGATTACATATTGGAGCCAGTTTATACAACAGGCTATATTACATGATCAAGGACTTGCTAATGCAAGTAAGATTAAACGTATAATCTTTGGTCGTAATCGTGGTGGAGAGGATTATCCTACTTGCTATCCACAGGAACAAACGATTATTTCACCACCACAAACATTGGCTCATCTATTGACTTTGTGGCAAGGGATGGATGCTACTTATGATGGGGTTATATACAATAACAATATTGGAACAAATAAGTTCCAAATTGTCTCAGGAGTAGCTTGTATTGGGAATGCTCAGTATGATCCTACTGGTGCTAATAATTGTAGCTTTGCTGATGGTATAGCAGCGACACATATTCAATATAATGTGGGATTACGCTTTACTTCTATAGTTGGTTCTGATATAAACAACTATGCTGGCAACGCCCCTACTGCTGCTGATTGGGTTGCTTTATCATTAAAATATCCAAATGCAGCTATTGATTTACAATATGGCGTAGAAGCAGGACCAACAGGTACATGTAATGCTAAAAGTGTTCCTTTAAATCAAATACAGCCATTTCTTAATATTATTGAAAGACAAAATTCAAATGTAATACTTGAAGCAACACTGAATGATTTATATGGAACATATGTAGCCGGATTCCTCGGAGGTCCAGATACTTGTTGGCCTAATGGTACAAGTACTCCATATCAACCATATGCTCAGATAAACTCTAATACTTTATTAGGTTTACCATATTCAACTTTATTATTAACTGGAAAACAAAAACTGTCTGGAAACTCTGTGAGTCATTAATATGTCTCAGAAATATTTTGAAATAAAACATCAGGGTCCGTACAAAGGAGTAAATGTCTCCGTCCCTGAAGATATGCTCGGTCCTGATGAGACACCATTTTGTCAAAATATTATTTTAAAAAATGCTGAGATTAGGACACGTCCAAGGGTTAATTCACAATTAATTCCTGGAACTCCAGATGGAAGTCCAATATTAATTATTACATCATTTTTGGATGCCAATACTATTTTTCATACGGTTGCTGTTACACAGAGCGGCTTATATCAACTGAATAGAGCATGGTCAAAATCATTACCTAAGACACCACAGCTTACTTGGAATAAAGTAGGACAGTATACAACACAACCTGGTCCTAACTTTCCGGCGGCTAGTTCAGTATTCGTTAATAAGTTTTTCTGGACTAATGGTGGTAATAACTTATATATGTGGGACGGCATCACCAGTGTTGGTGCTCTGTCTCTTTGGCAACCGTCTACTGCATATATTCAAGGTTCTAGAATTATTGATTCTAATGGTAATGTTCAAGTTGCAGGAAATAGTGGGATTAGTAAAGCAGCGCCTCACCCAGTATGGTCTAATGTATTAGGAGCAACAACAACTGATGCTGGTACAACTCCTATAAATTGGACAGAGAATGGTAAACCAGCTTCCGCTAATGGTTTTAGTTCTGTTGCTGTTGTAGATGCTACGAATGGTATTACAGCGGGAGCATATTTCTTAATTGAGTTAAATGCTCAGTTATTGATGCTTAATACATTAGAAGGAGTTGGTAGTAGTTTCCAGCAATTTCCTCAAAGAATAAGATGGTGTCCATCTGGTATTCCTACTATATGGGACCCGAATGTTAATATTGGCGCTGGTTTTAATGATGAGTTAGATGTACCAGATGCTATAACAGGAGCAATGACAGTTGGCACAACGGCGTTTATATTCCGTAATAATGGCATTACAGAAGTTACTAGTACAGGGAATGGAACTAATCCTTTTAATTTTAATCATCTTTGGGCTAGTGACCGCGGTATAGGTAATGTGTTTCCTTTTGGCTATGCTTCTTATGGGCCGTTAGGATTGTTTATTGCTAATGATGATATTTATAATATTAGTCTTGGTGGTTTCAAAAAAGTCGGTGGTAGAGCTAGGGATGCTATTTTTAGTGATCTTAGCATTACAACAGGCATACCGATAGCGAGTATAGTTCCGTATTATTCTGGTGGTTATATTTATAATCATTATCGTTTAACTATACCTCAGGGAAATAATAGTAAGGTTTGGATATATTGTATTGAAGATGAAAATTGGACTTCGGAGTTTTATACAAATAAAGTTTTCACTGGTGTTACTCGTTGGAATTATATTGGTTAATTAAATATGAGTATTATATTTAATGGTGGTGGTGGTGGTGGTGGTGGTAAAGGACCTTTTAATCCTCCTACACAAGGAGGATCATCTAGTGGAAAGAGTACTTTTAATCCAGGGTTAATCACAAGTACTGGTGGTTTATTTGGAACCACTGGTGCTTTAATGACTCCGTATATTAGTGCTAATGGGAATTGTTATATTGCTGTACATGATTCAACAAACTTTGATACAGAAGAAGATGCGGAGTATGATTATCCTCAAGATACTCCGCCAGGACAATTTCAGGATTTGAGGAATGCAACATATAATTTAATCATGTTGCAATATAGGGAACTTGGAGTTGCACAATTTACTATCAATATTTGGAAGTATTCTAAGGAAACTGATAGTTATTCTAATACTCCAATACTTATAAAGATACAGAATACTTATAATAGAAGTAGTTTTCCAGACAAAAAACTTCATACTCGTTTTATTGGTTTTGGCGGTGCTATTAGTGGTGAACGTATTCAAATTAAAGTAACTCGCAAAGCGAATAGTGGTCCAATATCTATAACAAAACTGATACCGTGTGGATCAGCAGATGAAGTGCCACAGATGTAATTATGCAGATTACTAGAAACATTTATATTAGTACTGAAACAAATCTTGCTAAGAGAAGGTTCTTAGAAGATTTATATAGTATTTTTCAACGTAAAATATCCTTTGGTACTACTGTAAATAGTAATGATCAAAATATCCAAGGTCAAATGGTCGAAATAGCAGACAGTGGAGCGGCTAATAGTTCCATAACTGTGACTCATAATCTTGGATATATTCCAAAATTCTATGATGTTAAATATGCAAATAAGGCAACACAAATCTTTGACTTCGGAACAGCTTGGACAAAGACGCAAATTTTTATAGCAAGTTCTACAGCAAATACTAAGTTGAGAATTTTTGTTCATTAAGGGGATATATGGCAAAAATAACTAATACTCTTGTTGCGAATATTACTGCAACGGAAGATTCTACGAGTTCGGTTATTATTAATAGAAGTACTGGAAATCCGTCATTTGATTCTTCTATTGCTCAAATGACTGAGTATCTTGCGTTAGCAGGATTATTAAATGTAATTTTACCTATTAGCCCGACATGTCAAGTTTATATTAAAAATAATGATGCTGCAAAGAGTGTTCAAGTAAACTGGACACAAAATACCGGGGCGCCTGTTAATGTTATACAACTTAATCCTGGAGATCAAATTATTCTCTGGCTTAATCCTGCTGGTGCTCCTGCACCGATTGGTATTACTACATTATCATTAACTCCTAGTGGAGCTGGTGCGCTTGTTGAATATTTTATTGGTGGTTAATAATGATAATCAATGATCTAGTTCGTCCAGTTATAGGAAAATTACGTGGTAGGAGTGATGCTGCGCCTAATATTCCATACTGGATTGCTCAAGTACTACTTGACCTTACTACAGATCATGAGTTTAGTTATTTACAAATAACAGGACCATTAACTAACTTTGTTGCTAATTTGGCAGAATATCCTCTTGCTGGTTATGATCCTAATGGGATAAATGGGAATCCTTTTGTTGCTTCTAACGATCATAGGATTACATTTGTTAAAACATTCTTTTCTTACTTTGATACAACAGGAACAATAACATCGGGGGTTAGTACTGGTTATGAATTAAAGGCACGAGATATTAGAGTAGTGGAACCAATGTCTAAAATTCTTGGCCAGCCTTCGGCATATTGTTTATTTGGTGATAAACGTTTTAATGGAAAATTAATCATTGGTAATATGCCTAACATTAATTATCCATGTCAAATGCGTTATCAGAGGGAACATCCGTTCAATACTACGTATGAACAAGTGTTACAAGCATATGGAAGTAATGTTTTAAACTCGCAGATAGCCGCCAGCCAAATTTATATACCTAATAGCTGGACAGATATAATCGTCTATGCCGCAGCAGAAAAGGCTTGTGATGATCTTGGGATGACTGAGATTGGGCAATTATATCATCAAAAATTATTTGGATATAAGGACAAGCGTGGTAATGAAATGCCGGGGTTAATAACAGCTAGAATGTCACAAGATGATAGACAGACTAGTTTTAATAGTCGTCAACTACGTCCTATTGTTAGGAGGTACACTTAAGTGGGAAGTCCAGCTTTCGGAATGATGCCCGGTAATAATGCTCCACCGCCAATACCTAGTATGTTTAATACTAGTGGTAATCAGAATGCTGTTGGCTTTGGTGGTTCTAATTTTCCTAATTACCCCGTATTTGGTTCTCCAAGTACAGGTATACCTTCGCCTAGTTCTAATCTACCGTTGTTTGGTTCTGGGACTAATAGTGGCATTAATAGTCTCTTTAATGATCCTCTGGCAGATTATTATAATTTTCCTGGCTTCTGGAATCAGGTTGGTAAGGCTTATGGGAAGAATACATCACAGGCTTTACAAGCAGAACTTGGGATGTTATTTAATCCATCTACAGCAGAAGCATTTATTAATGCTATGCAGCCTAGCATTAATAAAGGAGAAGCTAGTGTATTAAGTGCCTTTGGTGCAGAAGGTTCTCGTTTTGGTTCTGCTGCTTCTCTTGGATTAGGAGATTATTTAAGTCAAGCTAATCTAAATGAACAACAGACTCTTGCTAGTATGTACATGCAAGCACAGCAAGATCAGTTACAATTAATCGAAGGGATGATGCCAACTTTACATGCTGAACAGGCTAATAAAGGTGGATTTTGGGCTGATCTTGGTCATGGGTTATTGGATATAACTTCCTTTGGTCTTATCAGTAATTTTGGTAAGTCAGGTGGTAATCCTAGTGCTTTTATGGGGGGTATGGGAACATCTGCTTTAACTTCTAGTTTATTTGGTGGATTAGGTGGAACATCAAGTGTAGGTGCTGGAGATTTAAGTGGTATGACTTTACCGGCAAATATGCCTTCTAATAACGATTGGATTTCATCATTTTTACAAAATAATTTATCTGCTAGTGCAGGTGCAGATTTGGGTGGTTCTTATAACAATAATGTTCCACCATTCTTAATGCCCGGTATGGGAGGTTAATATGGCTGGTATTGAAGATTTATTAACACAAGCAGCATCAGCTACACAGCAGATGGTTCCGGATAATACTGGTGGTACTGGATCATTATTATCCATGCAACCTACTACTACAGCTCCACCTCCGATGCCACAATTTAAGCCTCCTGATATGCAGTTTGGTAAAGCAGGAAATGAGTTTCAAACTGTTGGCGGAAGAAAACGTGCTGATAGACAGGCATTGTTGCATGATGTAGCTAGTCTTGTAAAGTCTGGTGTTGATTATCATCAACAGACTAAAATGTACACACTTCAGAATAAAATTAAAACTTTGTTAGAAGCACAACAAGGTTTGCAAGAAGCAAAACAATCTGGAGATCAGGAAGCTATTGCTCATAATACTAGAATTATTAATACTATTTGGTCAGATAAAAAAAGTCTTAAAGATTTAACAAAGGCTTTTAGTATTGATATTTTTGATACTAAAGGGAAGAATAAATTAGAGAATCAAGCATTGATTGGTGCTTGGAAAGATTTTAGTAAAAAACAACAAGCAGGTGATAAGAGTGCTCTTAATCCAATGGCTCAAAGGTTTATGCAATCTCAACCAATAAGATTAGGAATGTCTCCAGAAGTACAAGCGCAAGCGGCGGCTATTAAAGCTGGTGTTATACCACATGCGGATAAGTTATTACAAGTTAATGCGGAGAATTATAAGACTATTGTAGGAGCAAAGACTAGTGAAGATAGAACTGCTGGTCTTGAAAATGCTGCTAAAATTAGAGCCGCTGCTACTGATAAAGCTAGTCAAGCTCGTTTAGATGTTGCTAATGTGCAAGCACTAGGTAGACTACAAGCTGCTACTATTGCTTATTATGCTCGTAAATATCAAGCTGATAGAGTAGCTAGTACATGGGATAAAAGATTACAACGTATTGATGAACAAATTAAAATAGCAGACAAAAATGCTACTACTAATCAAAATAAGTTAAGCCAAAATGCTTGGGTCCAGCAGATGAAGGGAAAGGCTCAGATGCTTAATAATAGACTCAAGACTCTTGCATCTGAGGATGATAAACTTATTACTGAGCTTGGAAAGAAAGGAACTAAATGGGGTATCTTTAGTACTGATGCTCTTGGTGGTAAGGATAGGAAACAAGCACAAGAAAAGTTAATGCAAAATGATGTTCAACGTAAACTTATCACCGATCAGTTGAATAATCTTGAACAACAGATGAACCTTGTAATGCCTGAAACAATAGAACAACCACAAGGTTCAGAACAGAATCCTATTGAAGTAGATGATACTGAAGATAATGATGAGGAATAATCATGCCAGAGACTATAGAAGAGAAAATTAAAACACAAGGTCCGGATGGCAAATATTATTCTTTTAAAAAAGGAACCTCACAAGATCGCATTGATAAGTATTTTACTAAGCAAGGTTGGATAAAAAAGGGCGATGAATGGTATACTAAGAGTGGAGAGAAAGCATCTGATTTATCTAAGGTGCCATCTTCTACACCAGGTTTTACTGCTAAGCGTCCTTCTACAGGTCTTAGTCTTGCTGGAAGCGCGAGTCATATTGGTGTTGATTTAGTACCTAAAGAACAACGTCAAGAATCAGACACTAAGACTGCTCTTGGTTCCAGTCTTGGTACAGTGGGTGGTTTTGTTGGTGGAATCGCTGGTGGTACTCCGGGTGCTGGTTTAGGAGGAGCTACTGGTGAAGCTATTCGACAATTATTAGTAAGACCTACATTTTTAGAAAAAGATGCTTCTGGTAAAAAGGCTGTATATGAAGTAATGAAAGAAGCTGCTTTGCAGGCTGGTTCTGAAAAACTTGGACAACTTACTGGTAAAGTTATTTTTAAGATTCTTGATAAAATACCACATGCAAAGATGATTGAGAAGATTCCGTTCTTACCTAGTGAATATAAGAATGGAGGAAGAGTATATAAATATGTAGAAGATTTACTTACTAATTTAATTCCTTCTTCTAAAACTATGGAAGGATTTAAATCATCTCAAGCAGCAGCACTTGATAAGTCTCTTGATACTCTTGTAAAAGGAATGGGGCATTTTAAAGGCACTAGTGCTGATTTAGGAGAGTTATTACAAGGCGCAGTAAGGACAGCAGATAAGTCTGCTTATAAGGCTGCTATTAGTGATGCAATGAAGAGTGGTATTAAAACAGAAGCAGATTTTTATAAGTCAGCTTTTTATCAACAGTATAAGGAAGTTTTTAAAAATACATTATTAAATAAAATAAGTAAAACAGAAAGTCCAAGTCTTATTGCTGGTTATATTAGAAATAAGACTGTTGGAAGTGAAGAGAATATTCGGCATCTTGTGGAAGTTTTAGCAGAACAGAATCCTAAATTACTTGATAAAACTAGAGCATTTTTAATGCGAGATATGGTTAGTGAAGCTATTAAAGGTAGTGCTGATCCAGTTGCTAAGCAAGCAGTGAAAGGACAATTTACTGGACAAGGGTTTAAAAAGATTCTTGATAATATCGGAGAAGAAAGACTCAAGGCTCTTTATGGTCAAGATGGTTTTGATGCTATTGAGAACTTTGTTTCTTTAACTAGTCGTATCGGTGGTGCTAGTAATGGTGCTGGACGTTTCTTAAATCTGGCTATTTTATTACCTATACGAAATGGTTTAAATGCTGTTGGACTTACACATATAGCTCAAACATCTTTAATTGTAAATAGGTTAGCTAAAGTAATAACCAGCACAGAAGGAATGAAACTCTATCAGAAGGAGATAGAAGCCTCTGCTAAACAACTTCCACGCTTAGCTAATCTAGCAAGAGAAGAAATTAAAGCCTTTAATGAGAAAAGCGACAGAGAATATGAATTAGAGAAAGAACAAGAACAACAAGAGTATTTGAAAGAAAAGGAGAAATACAAAAAATGACAGCACCGCATTTCCACACAACTGCCGAAGTTAAGGCAGCTATTAAGAAAATTGAACACAATCATGGAGTAGCAGCAGAAGGGCATCCTATGGGTATTATGGGTGGTTCTGCTAGTAATTCTACTACCTCAACAGACGGTGTAACATCTTCTAGTAAAGGAGATGATTGGGTTAGTCATCGTGGTATTTCATCTAAAGGTGGACGAGGCGAGTAAGAAATGTCTAAGATACTCATCATTAGTTATACTATGTATGGCTCATGGTTCTCTCTTCAATTAGAGGAAGAGGGACACAGTGTCGATATTTGGCTTTGTGATAATTATGATGATTATGATATGGTCTTGAGTGGACTGATAAAACGTCCACTCAAGGCTAAACCTGACTTTAAAAAATATGATCTTGTTTTATTTGATCTCACTGGTCGTCCAAATATAGCTGAGAATATTATGAAGGAAGGTGTCCCTGTTCTCGGAGATGGAGATTTTAATAGTGAGATAGAAGAAAACAGAATGCTCGGTATTGAAATCATGGAACAGTGTGGTATAGGTGTTCCTTTTTATGAAACTTTTGATGACCTTAGCGGAGCTAAATCATTTATTAAAAAGACTAATAAACGATACGTTTTCAAGCCAGATGGAGGACAAGAACAAGATACTGCTAGTACATACGTATCAGAGTCAGCAGACGATCTCCTTCACTATCTCAATAGACTCGGTTCATTGTCAAAGGGAACCAAATTTATTTTACAGGAAGTTGTTCAAGGGACAGAGGTTAGTACGGAGGCATGGTTCAATGGACAGGACTTCTATTTGATTAATGGTACGCTTGAAGAAAAGAAGTTTATGAATGGTAATAAAGGTCCAAACACAGGATGTTCTGGGAATCTTGTTTGGATTTATGATGAGATGAATCCTCCTTTAGTATTCCGAGAGGGGCTATTAAAAATGAAGGATTTTCTTCAAGGTGTTGGTTTTCGTGGCATGATTGATTTGAATACTATCGTAGATGGAAATGGTAATCTATATGGACTCGAATGGACTCCCCGTTTTGGATATGATGCTTCCGCAACTTTGTATTCTTGTGTTAATAATCTTGGTGATTTCCTGGGTGCTATATCCACGGGACAGGAGCCTAACACTAGCTTTAGCAATAATTTTGCTGCTTCTATCCGGTTATCTATACCTCCCTATCCTTCTGAAATAAAGAACAAACATCCTGAAGAAGTACCAATTCAAGGTATACAAGAAGATGATATTATCAAACATTGTTTTCTTTATGATTGCTGTATTGATGATCGCGGGGATATGGTTACTGCTGGTGTTAATGGTCTTGTGGCTTGTCCTATTCGGGCTGCGGATACAGCGAGAAACGCTTGGGCAAAGGTTCAGGAAGTCATTAAGGGAATTAAGATTCCTGATATGCAGTTTCGTACAGATTTGGAAGAATGCACAATGAAGAGATATGAAATATTAGCCAAACAAGGATGGTTAAGGTGATTCTTAATATTAATATCCGCACTATACCGCACAAGAAACAACGTTATGAAACTGTTGGTGATTGGATATGGTCTAATATAAAAGAACGATTAGACAGATCCAAACTTACTATTAAAGTAAGTGATATGGGTGATTGGCGTATGGAGTTTCTTGTTGCTTTCCATGAACAGATAGAAACTGTTTTATGTAGTCTACGTAATATCAAACAACGTGATGTTGATAACTTTGATAAGGAATTTGAATCACGTAGAGTATCAGGAAACTGTGATGAACCAGGCGATGATCCTAATGCTCCGTATTATAAAGAACATCAATTTGCAACTAAACTGGAACGAATGTTAGCGAAGGAGCTTGGATTAAATTGGGAGGAATATGAAGCTAAAATTAATTCTTTGTAGTTTGTTTGTTATTTTAGTTTGTCTTGGCGTTAGTGCCCAAATAACTACTGTAACCGGAACCATCAGTAGTCCTGATGGTTTTCTACTTGTCGGTGGTTCTATTACTGCAAACTTTACTCCTATTAATGGTCAGATTAATTGTGCTCAGTCTTTGATTAGTGGACAGAGGATGGGTACTGCTAACAATCCATGTACAGTCACAGCGACTATGGATAATACTGGTACATTTACTATGAATCTGACTGATGATCATAGGATTAATCCACAAGGGGGACAGTGGAGTTTTTCAGTTTGTCCACCTATAAATTCACCTTGTCAGACAGTTCTGGTGGATATATTTGGGGCTACACAAGATATTAGTAACAGTATTAATAATGCTTTGACACCCATGACTGGCCCAGCTTTGAACTTACCACAATTCTTTGCTGATTCAGAGATACCTAATTCTGGTCCTAATATGGTCTATTATAATGTCACATCTAATGTTATAAGATATTATAATGGAATATCATGGGGAAATATTAGTTCTGGTTCTCTTCCAAATAATTTTTATCAAGGTGGCACATTTAATTTTAATCAATTATCGAATGGTATTAATACTATATTCGGTAAACGTGCTACAGATACAAGTTGTACCGGGCCTTGGATTGATTTTAGAAATGCTGCTAATACTTTAGATTTATTTCTAGTTGATTGTAATGGTGTTGTTCAAGTACCGGAAATTTATATATCCGGTCCTAATCCTGAGATTGCTATTCCATTATTAAACAATGGAACCGGGACGACTAGTGCGTTATTAGCGAAACTAAATGGAACAGCAGTTCAGAAGATTGGGACAGGTGATACTGCTATTCCAGTATATCCAGTCATACCATCCAATACTGTTAATGGAAATGTTGTTTGTGCTCCAGGTACTACTGGTAATGCATGTGTTGTTTTACTTGGACAAGCTACATGTACATTCGACGCTGGTGGAGGAACCGCGAATCATTATGTAGGAGCCAGTACAACGACAGCAGGAGATTGTAAAGACCTAGGAGCAACATTACCCGCGGGTCCGCTATGTATTGTAGGACAATTAATGACAAGTCCAGCAGGAGGAGCAAATGGGACAGTATTCGTTCAGCCGTTTTGTTATCATACTTAATTTATTATTACTTTCAACATTTTGTTCTGCTCAACTTATAGGTGGCACACCTGCACAGCTTGGACCTACTTGTGGTCCACCTAATTATTTATGTTCTCGTTTTGATTTAAATGCTGCAAGTATTCCATCTACTGTTCCTAGTGTTGGTGGTTTGACTGGTGTAAATAATGTTATTACTGATGATCTTGGAAATAATAATAGAATTTTAAGAATTACTGATGCTAATTCTAATCCAGCAAAACCAAATAAGGAATATGTAACAGCAGGATCAGGTTCTGGAGATGATAATCTTTTCAGTCAAGTTGTAAATGGACACTATTTAGTTGCTACTAATGATACTGGAAATGGTCCAATATATCTTACAGACTTTAACTCCGGGGCGTTTACATCAGCTAGAATATATACTTCATTATTTGCTTCTACTGGTGGTATGACTGTTACTGGTCCTGCTGCTTCTTGGGCATTTACATCTAATAAACTTTATGTAATGCCAGCTAATACATCACAACTTACTTCTTATGATTTTACTGACTGGCTCTCTGGACCTCAAACAACACCACCTACAACAGTAAATGTTTTTAATTATAATACTGGAAGTACTAATTGTCTCCCTGTTGGTTATAACGTAACATGGACTTCTGATGGTGGACATACTAAAGATGATCAGGTATTTGGTGCAACATTTTCCAATAGCGGCGGACAAGGAACAGGAACAAAAGCTGCTTCATATAAAGTTGGTTCAGGTTGTTCTTCTTTAGATACTTCTACAGGTGTAGTAACTGGAGATTATGGTTCTACTGGTACAATCACACTTATAGCAAATGCTCCTTTTACTATTCATAATTCTAAAATGTTTAAAAGTGGTTCAACAGCCTATTTATTAATTGCTTGTCAAAATGCTATTCCATCAGGAAATTGTCCAACTGGGACGCCTTATGCTTGGCAAATAGGGACATTAAATGTTTATCCACTATCTCAAGGACATGGTGGTGGGCATTTTACGGAAGGTTATGGTACATGGTATAATGGTAGCGGAGCTATACCAGGACAACAAACAAAACGACCAGTAAATAATCCTACTAATTGGACAGATATATTTGCTACAAATCAAATTCCAACTGGTATGGCTTATCCACAGGATTTCCATGTTGGGTGGAATAATGTCGATACTCTTGATACTGTTCCAGTTTTAATGACTACATATGAACAACAAGGAAATACATCACATCCTGGGACACATTCTACTGGTGTTGTTAGTTGTTCAGGTTCTATTGTCACATGGGTAGCAGGGCACCAATTTATTTCTACTTGGACTGGTTCTATTACTATTGGTGGCTTAAATTATACAATTAGTGGAACACCAACGACAACTTCATTAACAACTTCCACAACATGTACAGCAGTTGGAAATGTCACATATGCTTTCGCACCTTATACTGTTGGATGGGAAGGTGAAGTTATAGCTGTTAATCCTGTTACTGGTGTTGTTAATAGATTCACGCACACTATGAATACAGGAGAAGATGCTTCGATATTTGATGCAGCATTTAGAATTGGTGCTGTTTCACAAGATGGAAAATATTTTGTATTTACAAGTGATATGTTTGGCACATTAGGTTCTAAAACTGGTAGTGCCACTGGTTGTACTTCAACGGCAGGGACTAATAGTTGTCGTTCAGATAATTTTATTGTTGAATTAAAATAAGGAGCATTATGATTAAAAAGATAATTATTATTTTTACTCTCTGCCTGTGCGGTTACTTAGCACAGGCACAATCTTTTACAAACGTTACGGCTACACTCACGGATAGTAGTGCTCAGATTTGGTCTAATGCTACAATCATTGTTAGCTTAAGACCTATTCCTAATAATCCTGGTGTTCCATTAAATAGTGGTCATCCGATTACTGACTCACCGCAAACTATAACAGCAGACGGAACTGGAACATTTACGGTTACTGTAGATGATACGAGTAAAGTAACACCATCTGGATCATTATGGACATTTACTATGTGCCCTAATGCTACAGTTGCTGTTTGTTCTACTATTAGTTTACCAGTTATAGGTACAAGTCAGAACTTATCTACTTCACTTAGTTCTGCTCTAGTACCACCTAAAGTAGCAGCAGCGCCATCTATTAATAGAGCGTATAGTGATGCTGAAGCTAGTGGTGGATTTGGTGGGATATATTGGAATACGACGACTAATAATATTAAAGGCTGCCCATTAGCATTTTGCGGTCCTACTGGTTGGGCTGCTATTGGTGGTGGTGCGCTTACTGGTCAGTACCTTGTTATTAATGTCCAGCAATTTGGTGCTACTGGAAATGGATCAACTGATGATACTACATCTATTAATAATGCTATTAATACTTGTCCACAATCTTCACCAACCGTAGGTTGTGTTATTTATTTTCCTGCTGGACAATATAAAATTACTAGTACTCTTCAAGTTGGATTATTAAAATCTATTCATTTTCTTGGCGACGGTACAGTTGGTACAACGGGTGGAGCTAGTACTATTTTGAGTAATGGTGCTATCTGGGATGTTACTATTGGCTCTGGTTCATCTCCAGATACTAATGGTTTTCAAGCTGATAATATTGCTTTTAAAGATGTCACTGGTAATGCTTTAGGAGCTTTTGATTTTCTTGCTGTTCGTGATTTTGCTCTTACTAATATCAACTGTTTTCAGTTCTTCGTCGGAGCTTGTGTTGAATTAGATGGTTCATCTAACTTCACACAGTTTGGAACACTTACTAATATTTATAGTTGGCAGACTAAATATGGTATTCAAAGTAATAAAAAAGTCGCCAGTATATATGTGGTTGGAGGAGAATTTAATTGTCAGAATAATGGCTCCACTGACATTATATCTAATAGTGTTGCTATTGATTTCGGCTTTACTAATCAAGGAAACAGTGCTGGCGCCGGGACGGTTTCTGAAAGCATGGTGGAAACACAAGCGCAAAACTGTCAATACGGAGTAGCTATTTGGAATGGTGGTGGGAATAGGATATTTGGAAAGGCTGTAGAAGAAACAATCAATGCTCGCCCTAGTGGTTCTATTGGTGTTCTTATAGATGGTGATACTCCAAGTCTGGCTAATGGTAATTATCTGGAAGGTGTACAAATCACCAAGGCTGGTATTGGAATCCAGCTTAAGCCTAACGCGACTAATACTACTATCATCGCACCAATATTTAACGGTACGAATGGTGTAGACTTGGTGGCTGATACAGGAGCGTATAGTTCTACTAGATTTATAACAAATAAACGCCTCACGGGTTGGACGACGAATATTACCGACATCGCCAGATCAGGCAATACTGTCACGGCACATACAACAGTTAATAGTGATATTGGCGATATTGGTACAATGAACAGTGTGCTTATTACTGTGTTTAATGTAACTGGCGGTTCTACTAATTTCAATGGACAGTTTTTAGCCAATGTTACTACTAATGATGGAACTAATCAATCTACTTTAACTTGGAGTCAAACGGGACCAAATGAATCTGGTACTATCTTTGCTGGTACATCTTGTGGTGGTTCACAATCTTGCGTTTCCATGCAGAGTACCTTACAGACTGCTGGTGTTGGTATTGTAGAAGTTACAGGTGATAACACAACACAAAATATAGTTTTACAAGTTCCAACAGTTCCAAATTTTGAAAATCTTCCAACTTGTCTTACAAGTAGTACTGTTAATATTGTATGGGATGGCATTTTTACAGATATTTGTGAAGCTAATATTGGACTTCTACATTTATCTAATGGACCAACTGTTAACTATAATGGCACAACAACTGGATTCTATAGTCCACAGCCGACAATTTATGTTGGCGGAAATGGAACGGTAAATACAAATGGCACTACTGTTACTTGGGTTAGCGGGACTATTTTTAATGCAGCTTGGACTGGTTCTATTATCATCAATAACGTATCATACACGATCTCTAGCGTGAATGCTACGAATCAAACGATGGTTATAGGTTCTACTGCTGGTGTACAAAATGGAGTTAATTATAATACATCTGGTGTAGTATCCGTTCCTGCTTGTACAAATCCATTTGGAGGTGTTTGTACTTCTTCGGATGATAAGGGATATTTATTTGCTAATAATACTAATGGCACTAGTGTTTGTCTGCCTAACCCAGGTAAAGCAAATGGATACCCGGCTGGATATACATGGAATTTATCTTTTAACCCTGGTACTGGAGTCGGTAAAGTTGTTATCGCTCCTCCTGGTGTTGCTGCTAATGGTTCTATTACATGTGCTGGAACAGTAGGTACAACACTTGATGGAACTACAACAGCTAAGACATTAACCATCGGGCAAGGTTATAAATTATATACTGATGGTAACAACTGGAAAACAGAACCCGGTAATCCTCAAGTTCCGGCAGATCAGATTATACAAGGTAGGTCTACTAATCCAGCAAACTTTAACGCTGGGGATTTCGGTGGAGGTGGAGCAGGGGCGAATAATGGTGGTTCAGCCAATTTAATTGGAGGCAATAGTAATAGTAGTGGTGGTGTAGGCGGAGCGGCTACTGTAGCTCCAGGAACGGATAGTGTTAGTGGAGCTAATGGTCCCCTTGGCATTTTCCAAAATCTAAATGGTGGTATTGGTCTAGGGAGTAAAAATGGCTATATTGTTAGACCTTGTAAAGACGTAACTGGTACAGACTGTCTTGCTGTTCCAGCAGGGAGTAATGGTGCAGTTCGTCTTACTATCAGTGGAACTGATACAGGTGGTGCAATTGGCATAGTAGCCAACGGCACAGGACAAGGAGCGCCAAGTCAGATACAAGTGCTTGGTATATATACAAACGCCATAACGGAAACAAATTGTCCTTCTGGTCAGTTTAATTATTATGCTTTTGCCGCTAGTGGTTCTCTAGATAATGGTGCTGGAGAATGTGACCAGACTGATAGTAGTAGACGTGTTGGCTTTGCTATGACTAATGCTACTGGTTGTAGTCAAGGAGCACCATGTCGGATTACAGTTTTCATATCTCCCGCATCTACAAACAATGGACAAGTACAGTGGGCCAGTGCTGCTGGTTGTGTTAGTAATAGTGCTCCATGTAATACTACTATTACTTGGCCTGTTCCTTTTAATGATACAAGTTATCTACCAATCTGCTTTGGTATTGGTCCAATCACAGGAAATCCACAGGCTGCGTTTTTATATGCAAGCGCAGTACCAGCATCGGCTAGTTCTATTACAGTTGTGACGGATAATAGAGGTACTACGAATCAAGGTGGGTTTACGACTATTGTTTGCGAAGCGCATCACTTATAAAGTAGAAAGGCCAGATTTTTAGTCTGGCCTTTCTTATCTAAATTTTTACTTAGGACAAGGTGGGGTTCCTTGATATGGCTTACCATCATAAGTATTCGGACAATTATGAGTAGTAGCCATATGTATAGCAACTCCACCCACTGCTCCTGCGGAGATTAAAGCTACTTTAGTAATGACTGGATGATGATGCGTATAACCACATCCCATACTAAACATCAAGAGAAAGATTATCTTTTTCATTTACGTTCCTAACTTAAGAATTTCATCAAGCGTGATGGACGGGGTAACTTGGACATTATAGATTTTTGTTAAATAACCTGCAACGATTTCTGTATAGTGTGTTGGGTTATTATTGTCTAATGGTGGAGCATAAATACTAAATAGATCATGTAAGGTACTTTGTGGCGTTAGTTTGTGTGATGATGTTCCATTACACTTAGCAGTTAAATCAATCAATAAGGCTTGCCAGCCATTACTAAGATTATTAAAAACACAATAACCTTTTTCATCCATAGTATGAGCAAGAACAGTGTCTCTTAGATTACCCGGATTTCTATTTCTCCAAGACGTTGTTCCTTTTACACCGCCTACAGTAGAACCCGGTCCTGACCATCCTTCGAATCTCATAATACAATCAGCTAGGGCTTCTAAAGAATTTATCATTATCTTATCTCTCTATTATAAGGTTTCCCTTGAATGTGAGAAAGTATAAAATTAGCTGACCACTCATACATTCCAGTACAAACAATACTTTCTCTCCAACCTTCATCACATACAATCATAAATATTTCAGTAGCTGTATTTCTTTGTTCATTTACTTTTCTATAAACTGGTTGTTCTGGTGTACCATGAGGAATAACTTCAGTTTTATTAGACATGTGGTGTCCCTGTATTTTCTAAATCTGCAAATGTTCCTTCCTTAAGACTATCAGTAGAAGCATCTGCTTTCAATTTCTTTACAATACAAAGCAAATCCTTCTCCTGAATAATCCTGAAATCAATATCCATAAACTTAAATGGACTACCACTATAGTTTGTGAACATAACCTTATCCATAACCTTGACGGTTAAGATTTCTGCTCGACTAATAGCAATCACATCTCCTGTAGTAGTATTTCCCTTAGATTCATCTGGGACGATGATAGATGATGAACCAAGACCATTACAAGCCGGGCAGGGTTCCTTTCCATTTAGATTGATCCAAGCTCCTTTACTACCAGCTTGGGATTTATCACGTAAAATATAACAAGTAGTACAGTTTTCTTCACTAGTTTTCTTACCT
>Ga0209166_10001431_pt1 | contig 19885 bp, 24 predicted proteins | sample Coa_R1_3_FD_187151 | JGI IMG/M metagenome (GOLD analysis project Ga0209166, IMG submission 187151) | Surface soil microbial communities from Centralia Pennsylvania, which are recovering from an underground coalmine fire - Coalmine... | ecosystem: Environmental > Terrestrial > Soil >... | reverse complement strand
GGGGTGCAAAGTGCTCTTAGTCTAAGTGTCTGTCCGAAGAGTTGTTGAATCATATGAATCACCTGTGATTCAAGAGTGGTGGCTTGATTCGAGGAGGGGTCACCGATGTGGACGAGCAAGAACCGCGCCCGTTACGACCGCAGCAAGTTGCGATATCCGAGCGATCTGACCGACGACGAATGGGGACTGGTCGAACCGCTGATCCCGCCGGGCAAGACTGGCGGTGGCAAGCGCACGGTGATCATGCGGGAAGTGGTGAACGGCCTGATGTACATTCTCTCGACCGGCTGTCAGTGGCGCGCGATCCCGAAAGACCTGCCGCCGAGAAGCTCGGTCTACGACTACTTCGATCTGTGGACATATGACGGCACGTTGGAACGAATCCACCACGCGCTCTATCAACAGTGTCGCGAACGAGAGCAGCGGGAAGCCAGTCCGACCGCCGCCATCATCGACAGCCAGAGCGTGAAAAGCGCAGAAAAAGGGGGGCGTGCATTGATCCGCACGGATACGATGCGGGCAAGAAGATCAAGGGCAAGAAGCGGCACATTCTTGTCGACACATTAGGTCTTCTTCTCCACGCCATAGTTCATCCGGCCGACGTTCAAGATCGCGATGGAGGCGTTCTCGTCATGGCGACACTGTTCGGCATGTTTCCTTTTTTGAAAACGCTGTTCGCCGACAGCGGTTATCAAGGACCGAAATTTGCGAAAGCGCTTGCAAAAGTTCTGCCGCATCTCGACATTGAAGTCGTCAAACGTTCCGATCAAGTCAGCGGATTTGTGGTGTTGCCCAAACGCTGGATCGTCGAGCGCACCATTGCGTGGCTCAATCGCTGCCGAAGGCTTGCCAAGGATTGGGAGAATCTCAACCGAAAGGCGCTCGCGTTCTTGCGCCTCGCCTCAATCCGCCTCATGCTCAGAAAACTCTGCAATCCGGCCTGAAGTCTCCGGACGGACTCTGAGATCGCGATCGCGGCGGTGCTTGGCGCCGGAGGCGTGACCGTTATGCCGATATCGGCATAACGGTCACACTCGTGGAGCAAGACGGCGTAATAGGCAACTGCACCGCGGAAGCTGGCGAACGCCGGCATCTGGACGTTATCCTGACTCTATGGGCGTGTCTCATGAGCGTCATGTCTCAACGCCACGCTTGAGCGAATGGGATTCTGATTCGGACGACTGAATGAGGTGGTGGCTTGTTGCATACTCTCCAAGCAACGCAGGAGGAGCATTGGATTCTCAAGCGCGGCCCCGCAAGCGACTTGCCAGCCTTGGCGTATTCCAAGGGTCGTCAGGATCGTTGATTCGGGTAGGCGTGAAGTCACTGGGACGGAGCCTTCGACCAATGCGGGCCTCAAGACAGCCAATGCAAAGAAAGCCAACATCCATTCCCGCAGCACGCCATACGGAGTCGCGAACCATGTAGTGTTCCCAACGTCCTTTATGACGGCAGCCGCGTCGGCCAGTGCAAGGCGTCGTGTCGATCCCGCAGTCTTGGCACATGCAACTCATCTGGCAGTCCTACGGTTGGATCGCGGCACGGCACAGACACCATATGGATTGGAAGGCGATTTGCAGCTGATAATGGCATAGGCAGAGAAGTTCCAATAGCGCCCGTTATCCAGACTCTGTGCACCTGTCTCACGACTGTCAGGGCTCGTTGTTAGCATCGCCGATATTCAAAGACGCACGATCGTTGAGTGATGCCGGAGCGAATTTTTTGCCCGGCCGGGCTCGAGCCCGTCTCGGCAAAAAATTCGGCGCCGCTTGGGGGGCCATTGCCACAGCTCTACTTCACCGATCTTTTCGCCCTGCGCCGTTCAGTGACGGCCGACGGCGTGACACACGAGCTGTCCGCGGACGAGATAACGGCCGCGGAGAGCATCGGCCTCGTCGAAGGTATGCCGTTCATCCTCGGAAGAGACGGAACTTACGACCACCACCTCAACCGCTTCCTCCGATCTTGTCCGACCATGGGCGTGCGCTCGCTAAACAGCCTTCGTGCCTATCTGAACGACTGCTTCTTCGAGCCCGCGACAGCACTTTGCCTTGGACGTTCGACGGGCGCGGCCAACCAGCCGATCCTGTCGAACTGCGCTCCTGACCGCTGCCCGAACTCCTGTATCGCACGTCGTCACCTGCCGGCGTGGCAGGCAGCAATCGCGCACGCTGAGGCCATGCTGGAAGAAAAGCGATTGTCGAACGCGCAGCGGACCGCGATCCGGCAGGACCGAGATCGAATGCGCAAGTTGATCGCGCCGTTGCTGGAGGAAGGGTCGTGAAGCCGGTCACCACATCGACCGAGCAAGCGCTTCGTGGAGCGCTCACCCGGATTGTCTCCGGTAATGCGACCCGGACGGACGGCCGACTGACGGTCGCCAATCTGGCACGGGAGGCCGGAGTCAGCCGAGCCACCGCAAACCGCGCCCCGGCAATACTCGCGGAACTGCAGGAGGTGGCCAAGGCTGTAAGGCCATCCCGATTGAAAAAGCCGCGCTCCCCGCAGATCAACGCGGAGCGGGACCAGCGCGAGCTGGAGAATGTGATCGTCCAGCATGTTCAGGTCCGCGCCCTGCTACAACGCGCCGACGAGAACAGGAGAAGCAGGCTGGCCCGCCTCCGTCTCGTCGGGCATAGCGGATGACGCCTGATGCGCTTCGGTGGGTACCGGCTGCTGCGCATGCATCCAGTCGGCGGCCTGCTGCGCCTCGCTGGCGGCAGTGAAGATCGCACGAGGATCGTCCTTCGGCACCTCGAGGCAAGATATGCTGCGTGATCGGGATATCGATAGATCGACAAGAACCATTGCTGCGCCAGCGTGTGCAATTTGTCCCGACAGTTAAACCTCAGCTAGATCAGCTGGGCGGCGGCCCTGCGGGCAGCACCGCGCGAAAAGCGTCCGGCAGGATCACGTTCGTCGGAGCATTGGCGAACATCGGGGCGATCTGGTCCGGCCGGTATCCCGCCAGGCCGCAGCCGATCGGCGTAAGCTCGAAGCGGAGGTCCGGCTGCCGATGCGCGTAATCCAGAAACTCGCGGACGTAGCCGCGGATTACGTCCAGCGGGAGCACGCGCAATTGGCGATCCTTGGTGGGGATCGCATAGGCGTTCCCCTGAGGACCCGCGCCCTGACCGTAGATCGCGCCTCGGTGTTGGCGAGCCCAGAGGGCGGCGCCTTTACCGTGGCGACCAGTGAGGTTGGATCCAAAGACGAAGACGGGATCGATGGACGTCGAGATTGGCATCGGAGAGCTCCTGGTTGCTGCCGCTCGCCGCGAGCGGTACGACTCCAAGTCGGCGCCGGGGTCCCCGCACAGTCACCAGAGCGGACGCCTTCGAGAGTCCGTGGAGGGAAACGGCGGAGCCGTTGACTTTGCGGATCCGGCGGCACGATGGAAGAGTAACGCACGCGCTTGCGGCCCGCTGAAGGCGGGCACTCCGTACCGGCGAATTAGCACGGGAGAATGTAATCGCCAGGTTCGACCCTGCTACAACGCATCAGCGAGAGCAGGAGAAGCAAGCAGGCCCGCATCCGTCTCATCGGAAATAGCGGATGAAGCCTGATGCTCTTCAGCGGGCTGCTGCGCGTGCATCCAGTCAGCGGCCTGCTGCGCCTTGCTGGCGGCAGAGAAGATCGCACGAGGATCCTCCTTCAGCACTTCGACCCACGAGGCAAGATATGCTGCATGATCAGGCCGCGGATGGTGGGCAATACCCAGATCGGCAAGGATAAGCCCGCTGAGAATCTCCACACAGCATTCCTCGGCGGCATAGGCAGCCGAGCCGAACCGGCCCGAGAGATCGCGATCAAGCCGGTGCTTTGCCCCTGAGGCGTGTCCGTTCTCATGCAGCCAGACGCCGTAGAACGATGCGGCATCGCGGAAGGAAGCAAAGTCCGGCATGAACACCGTGTCCGATGACGGAAGATAGTAAGCTTCCGACCTGCCGAATACCGCCTTGATCTTGAGATTGGCGATGAACGCCTCGGCATGCGCCAGGCGCTCGCTCTCCGGCAGGACGTCCGTCTGCGGTCGCTCAAATCCGTCCACCTGCGCGACGTTGAACACCGAGAATGCCCGGGCGAACATCCGCTGGTGGCCATCATCACTGTCATCATCGTCTGCCGGCTCTCGGGAAGCGATTTGCTTCCACAGCACGACGGTGGTTGAGCGTTCCCCCTTGCGTACCTGCGCGCCGGCGGCTTGCCATTGCCGATAGGTGCCCCATAGACCATCATCGTAACCGCCAGCCCTGGCTGCGAGCCAAAGCGCGAGCGTATTTATGCCCCGGTAACGCTTGCCAGAAGCGACATTGGTCGGACGGGCAATGCTCGTCCCGTTGTGGAACCACGGCGCACGCCACTCGCCTGCACCCTGTTCGATTGCCGCGATGATCTCGGCGGTGATGCGCGTGTAAACGTCGGCACGCGCTCCGGACTGCATCTTGGCGGACATCGTGATAACTCCTTGGGAGGAACGCGAGCGCAAGGGATCGCCATCGCTTGCGGGCGGCGTCAGGCTCAGCGTCGATGGAAAGGGATCAGTGAACAGCCGGTGAGACAGCTTGACTGTTCAGATAATGGACGTAATCCTCCGTCGGCGCATAGAAGGCGCGATTGCCGCCGATTCGGAAGTCGATGCCGGTCGCATTGATCAAGGCTTCGACCGTTGGCTCGATCATGGCCGGAAGCGGTGGTGGTGCGGTGGTCGCGATGTCGGCAGGCAAGCCGTCGCATTGATCGGTGTTAAAGACTGTAAACCGCTTGAGGAATGGAACGGCTTGCGCTTCCTCGCCGGTCTCGCGTGCGCGGCGCTTCTCATCTGCCGGCACGAAGCGATCAGCGTAGACCACCGTAGTTCCGCGCTCGCCCTTGCGGACATGGCCGCCGAGAGTGAGAGCCTGGCGAAAGGTAAGCCAGCTTTGGCCGGTGAATTCTTTTTCAATCACCGAACCCCATAATATCAGAATATTGATTCCGCCGTATTGGCGACTCGTGGCCGCATTTTTCGGCATCGCCAACGTCGCCTTTGCAGCGGCGGTGCCCCACGGCTGGACCCATGGCACCCGGCCGGCCTCCAACTCGGCGATGATCTTGTCGGTAATTTCGTCATAGAGGCTCGCCCGGCCCTCACCGGTGCGAGCACGAGCATGATGTCTGGACATCGCGCGCATCTCCACGACGGGCGCCGCGAGCCTCTCTCGCGGCCTGCAACCCGTCAGCGCGTCGGGCGCAGCCCTCTCACTCTCGACGAGCGGAGGATGAGATTCGAATACTCAGCCAGCTCACGCGATCGCCGATCCGAATGAACGCCGACGAAGGCGGAACGCGGCAACGATCGTCACCCGGAGGGCGGAGACGCATTGCGGCTCCGCTCGCGGGCGATTGCCCGCGAGTAGAGCGTGACCGACCGAAGGTCGGGCCGTCCGACTAATTTAGGGGATCGTGGAATAGCGGCCGGACAGTCGCACCAGACGACCCCTCACGCTCGTGGCTGAAGGAGTGCGCGGTGCGTCTCGCCCTTGGAGACAAAGGAATGGATCAACGGATGGCTAAGCTTGAGAAAGCTGGACCTCTTCGCGAGTCTTGGTTTGGGCGTCGTAGATTCTGACGCTGAGCATGGGAAACCGCTTCTTCAGTTCTTGTCCACCTGCCCAAGCGCCGTCCCTGGTCGCAAACTCGGTCTTAAGTCTGCCATCTACTTCGAGCGCATAACCCGAAGCAGGCATTGCAGGCACCGTCGCGACCATTCCATTCCTCATAACGCAAGATGATCTGATGACGTTTGCTTAGCCTGAGTCGTCCTGATCGCGCCAGCGCGACAGGACGTGCAAACCACAAGGTTGGTGATCCGCGACGAAGCGATCCGCCTGCCTCGAGACCGTGATCTGCCAGCGTCGAATCTAGTAGGCCTGCCGCGACTCACGGATGCGCGTTCGCATCGTCGGAGCAGCCCGACGGCTTCCCGTTTGCGCGAATGCAAGCGCGATAGAGCCATGGCTCGACATAGCTGCCCTTCCAGATTCCATTGCCCACGCGTTCGGCGTGGCGCTGAGCCGCATCATACTTGCCTTTCGAGTATTGAGGCCAATCCAGTGCAAGACCATTACGCACAAGCCATTCGCCGAGATCAGCGCCGCGGACCGAACATGTTGCGACCGTACGCCCGTATGGGTCGAGATTGAGCGGCACGCAGCTGACCGGGCGGACGGCAATGAAGCGATCAAGGTCGTTGGCGGCCTGCGCGCCACAGCGGTAAGGCAAGCTGTCCGCGCCGCGGCAGAGCTGGCTGCTCTCCGGGGCATCGATACCCCAAAGCCGGATCCGCGTTCCATGAATCTCGATCGTGTCGCCGTCGATGACGCTGGCCTGTCCGACAAGATCATCCGCCAAAGCCGTGTTCGACATCAACGTAAGCATCAGGACGGCGGCGATTCGGCACATGTTGATCACTTTGCAGCGGCAATTATCGAACGTTGCGTGGATTGAATTTCGGCCAATTCTCAAGAGGCTTCAGGGACGGCAGATTCTCGGGCCGCTCGGGATAGTGAAACTCGGTTCCGCGCAGCCAGCGTCCCTCGAAACGAGCCCAGAACAGGATGGCATCCATCCTCCGGAGCGACGTGATATGGGCAGTCGGCGCACCAGCATGGTCCGCCACCGCGCGGGCAAAGACCCTGTCGCGGCATCATGTATTCGGGGATGCGTGCGACTGCCTTGCCTTCAAACCATTGAAATGACTTATATTACTGAATTTATTAGCATATTTGTTTAATCGTGTCGGGTTTTTTGCCTATATGGGATGTCGGGTTTTTGCAAGGAGGACAGGGTCATGCCTCGCAAGCAGACATTGCGCGAAAAGATAGAGCGGCGGATCGCCCGCAAGAAGGGTGAGGACGTGTTCCTGACGCGGGAGTTCAAGACGCTTGGTGGCGAGGATCAGGTGCTGCGCGCCTTGCGCAAGCTGGTCGATGAGGGCCGCCTGGTGCGGCTCGGTTATGGCGTCTATGGCCGCGCGACGGTTTCGAGCCTCAGCGGCAAGCCGATGCTCTATAGCCATGACGGCTTCGCCGGCGTGGCGCGTCAGGCGCTCGACAAGCTCGGCGTTGAATGGAAGCCAACCGAAGCCGAACGCGCGTATAATGATGGCCGCTCGACTCAGGTGCCTCTGAACCCTGTCGTTCGGGTCAAGGGCCGCTTTTCGCGTCATCTACGATACCGCAACGCGGAGCTTGTGCTTGAACGATAACCCGACCCTCGAACAGCTGCTCGAGGTCGAGGAGCATTTTGGGCTTCAGGGCCCGGCGCTTGTCGAGAAGGATTGGTATGTCGTCAAGGCGCTCAAGGACCCGGTTCATTCCAGAGAAGCTGTTCGCCCTATACTCGTGTCCTTTGAGAGCGAGATATTTTGAAAATTTCCTCAATCTCGGAGTGGTTAGCGCGAGGCCACGTCTATATCGACGCGAGCTGATATGCAGAAGCACGTGAGGCTCGATTCGCGAGACCTACTCTTGAGAGCCACCTTGCCGATCGTGGTCGAAAGTAGTCACGAAGAAAGGGTACTACGCAGCGATTTTAGCAGGCTACTGACCTCGTCAATTTTTTGCAAAAGCTCGGGATCGTTCTTGAGCGTCTGAAGGGCTGTCCAAGGCACGCGCTTCACGGACTGGGCAATAGCATCGAGATCGCCATTTAGACTATCGCTTTCGCTCTTTAAGCCGCCACCAAGACGGAGCATTGCAGAGTCGAGATCGCCGTCTCGCGTAAGAAAATGCGCGCGCGCGACCGGATCAGGCAAAATCTTTCGCAGCTTGCGCAGCTCTTTTGAACTGGTGATGCGCTTGCGGGCCACCTTGTCAACGACCGCATCAATGACGCTGGGCAGCACTAATTTTTTACTGACACCGAAGAGTTCTCGCGCCCAGGCAATTCCACCGCCTATATCTTTCCCGCCTTCGGTAAAACGCTCGGCAAGTTTGAACACCTCGACCAATTTGTCGAGCTCTCGCGAATTGATCCCGAGGATATTTGCTGCACTCGCGCGCCCGACGAGTTGGATCAGCCTATACGCTACCATTTCCTTTTCGCGGGCATCCCATTCCTTGCGTTGACGATGAATATGTATCCAGACGCGAAGCCGATCCTCTTCGCTTAAGGTGTGATCGGTCACTTCGATAGGGATTTGGCGATATTGCTGCTTCCCCTGTGCGACCAGGACCCCGGAATTCACCCAGCGGCGCTCACCGTCGATAATTCTGAACTTGTCGTCGTCTTCCGGATGCGGCTCAACGAGAAGCGGTTCGAATAAGCCTTTATTTTCGTCGATCTGGCGTTGCAGTTCTTCGTCTTCCTTCGGACCGATGCGTGGTTGTCGATCATTTGGAAGGATATCGTCGATGTCGGCCACTCTGCGATAGGTACGAAGCGTCGTCGGTCCGAGCGCGCGCTCCTGAAAGCCGATCACTCGACTCTTGTGGGCCTCTATTTTGTTCATTTATTCTTCCTCCCCGGTACCGGCGATTTGTTCAATCTTTTCGTGAATTTTTGTATGCAGCGCTTGCGTTGACATCAGCAATCGGCCGCGCTTTTCCCAAACCGCGTTGTGAGCCTTTCGCTCATCTTCATCGATCTTCAGCAGCTTGTCGTAGTTCTGAATGACGGTTCCAAACATACTTTCAAAGCCATCTGACGTGATAAAGCCGTAGAGTTTCTCGGACTTTTGAGTGCGATCTTCGAGGCTGATGCGCTGGGTATGGCTCTTCACAACTTCCCGCCGCAGAATTTCGGCGACGACAAATACCCGAGCCGGATTTGCGACAATGACTTCGTCACAGCAGTGGATTTGACGCACATCCTTGGGGAACTTGCTTGTGGTGAGAACCGCGTGGTCGGCTCCCTCCGCGATCATGTCTTTGCGCAAGTTCGCGGCGTAAGCGGGGTCCCATCGGTTGCGGTTACGAGAGTCGTACACAATTTTACCACAGGCGCGCTTATTGTGTTTGACGGTGTGCACGATGTCTGCGCCTGCCGTCTTCGCGATACTTCTGAAATCATCTTTGGGAAACTTCGCCTTCAACAATTCGAGTAGCTGGACGTCCGCTCCTTCGCCCTCCTCAGCGGCGAGACGCTCTTGCAGCGTTTTTAACTGCTCAGCGGCCTTCGTCATATCCTCTGCGTGTTTCGCATTGATTTCATTTATTTTTTCTATTTGTTGCTTTTCGTAGGCCGTACGCACCTCTTCGGTCCGCGCTTTGATCGTTGTTTCTTGTTGCTCCTTTAATGTTGTGATCTGCCCGGCGAGTTCGAGGCGCTGCTGTTCGGCCTGCTCGCTCTTTTGCTTGGCGGCTTCTCGTTCTGCCGTCAGAGCCTCTATTTTTTCGCGCGACTCTGCTTCGGCGGCGTTCTTGCCCTGCTCGCGCGCGAGCCGCTGCTGCTCGACGCTATCTTCCTTGAGCCGCTGAAGCGCCTGGGCGCTGGCCTCTTGGAGCTTCTCGACCTCGGATTTTCGAACCGCCTCAAGTTCGGTGACCTTCGCCGCCAGTTGCTGGTCGTAGCGATCCTGGATCGCCGCGGTCTTGGCGCGCGCGTCCGCATCGAAGCGCGCGCGGATCTCGACGGCGCGATCGTTCGAGATGGGCTGCTCGCAGTAGGGGCACGTCTCATCTGCGACATGGACATGATCGGCCGGCATCGCACGGATTGGCTGTTGTCCAGGCATGGCTGAATGCTTCCCTCTTGACAAAGGAAAAATTAGGACCTAATTTGTCCCTAAGTTGCCTATATGTCAATAGGACGATATATGGGCGAATCGGGACATATTTCCAACATTGGGAGCCAGAAATGATTGAAATTCAAGAGGAAAACGACCGTCGCGGCGGGGACGATCCCGTCGAGCATCTCCACCGCGCCGAGCACGATCTCGAACAGGCACTCGAAAGGAGCCGTGAGGCCGCCTGCGACGTGGTCAAGGCCGAAGCCGAGGTCGAGAAGGCCATCGAGGAGATCGAGCACCCGCGCCAGTTCAAGGTGAAGGTGCTCTACAACGGCGTCGACAAGACCTTCGAGGTGCGCCCCGAGGAAACCGTCAAGCACCTGCTCGACCAAGCAATCAGCGCGTTCGGCGCGGCCAACCCGCACACGCTCTCGCTCTACAAGGATGGAGCGGAGCTGGTCGACGGGCAGACCCTGAAGGAGGCGGGCGTCAAGCCGGAAGATCAATTGCTGCTGCGCCCGAGCAAGGTGAAGGGCGGCTGATGAGCGCGCCCTATCACCTCGCGCGCGGCCTGCTCGATGACACCTTCCGGCACTTCCGCGAATGCGGCTGCGGCCGGGACGAATGCCAGGCGCTCTGGCTCAGTCCCTGGTCGCAGCCGAATATCATCACCAAGGTCGTGCATCCCAAGCATGCCGCGCATTTCGGCGGCTTCGCGCTCGACGATGTCTGGCTGAACGACTTCTGGCTGGAACTCGGTGCCACCAAGACCGGCATCCGCGTGCAGGTGCACACGCATCCCAGCGAGGCATTTCATTCCCGCACCGACGACGAGTTTCCGATCATCCACACGCCCGGCTTCCTCTCCCTCGTGATCCCGAACTTCGGGCTCGGGCCCGTGGGGTTCGATGAGGCCTATCTGACCGAGATCCAGCCGGAGGGGCACTGGAAGGAAGTCACCATTGCTTCACGATTGGTGCTGACATGACCCTGCGACAAGCCCTCGACCGCACGCTGCGGCTGATGTGGGACGAACTCGACGCCGCCACCCCCGCCGACACACTGATCACCGCCCTGACCGGGACCGAGGTGGCGATCGTCGCCGACGCCGTGAACCTCGCCACGCATTCTGCGCAGACCGCCTACGTGACGGCGGCGCTGCTAATGGCACGCTCGGGGCACCGCGTGCACCTGCTCGCCCCGGACGTTTCGCTGATGGGCGCACAGCCGCCTCTCCCGCCAGGCCGGATGATCGCCGGCTTGCTCGCGGTGGGCGGCGACTTGCTGCCGGGCATCACCTTCTCCGACACCATGCCAGCCGGCACGATCGATCTCGTCGTCACGCTCGGCGACACCAAGACGCCGCTGCGCGGGCGCGAAATGATCAGCCTCAATGCCGGCGACTGGGATGGTTCGCTCCTATCATCGCGGAACGCCACCCGGTGGCGCGCAGGCGAGTGGCCGCTCGGCGGCATGGCGGCAGCGGCCATGGCGGCGACCGAGGCATTCAAGATCGCCATGCGCAAGCTCGAGCGCCACGCCCGCAATCCCGCAATGATGATGGAAATGTTCGCGCCCTCGGCGGATGTCGAATTCGCGCTTGCCCCAGCCGGCACGTCGATAACAAGCGAGCTCGGCGAATTCGATTGCGTGAGCGGCGGCGCAATCACGCAAGCGACGCTTTATGCCCTGACGCGGCTCCCGGGCCTGCGCGGGCACGCCCGCGTGATCGAGCCCGAGTTCGCTGAGTTGACCAACCTCAACCGCTATATGTTGCTGCTGCACTCTCACCTTGAGGCGCAAAAGGCTGAGGACCTCGAAGAGATCTGCGCGGGCACCGGCTTGGAAATCGCGCCCATCCCGAGGAGATATGAGCCCAAGACCGCTGAGGCGATTGGTCTGAGCGAGGTGGTGCTGGTGGGTGTCGACGACATCCCCTCGCGGTGGTTGGTGCAGCGCGCAGAGCCGGCATGGCTCAGCGTCGGCGCGACGACCCACTGGTCGGCCATGGCATCATTTCATGTGCCCGGTGCCGGCGGCTGCGCGCAGTGCCTGCACCCGGATGACGATCCCACTGAGGACCCGATCCCGACGGTGGCCTTCGTCTCGTTCTGGGCTGGGCTTCTGACGGCGGCCTATTTTCTACGGCAACGCGCTGGAGTTCTCAGCGCAGCGCCACTTGATCAGCAGATCTACATCACGCCTTGTCGTCCGGAAAGTCCCATTTGGGCGATCGTGCCTTTGCGTGCGAACTGTGCGGCATGCACTTCACTTGAGGCGCGATGCGCATTGACATGAATGTCGCGCATTCCGACATCGCAGCGGCCGCGGTCTGCTTGAATTTGACGCCCGGGGACCTCAGGCCGTCCAGCGTGTGGTAAAATGAACATGTTGCAGCGAGTCGGCCTTTCCCCGTTTTTTCAAAGCAGGATTTTGATGCCCGAGAGAAAAGTTAAGACCGGCGCTAGACCTAACCACTGGTCGAGCGTCAGTGACGAGCGGCTCATCGACCTTGACCTTGAGATCGACAACCCGGAAGTGCTCGAAGGACTGGTGAGACAGGTCCCAGTCAACTACGAGGACGCCCATGTAGAGTTCAAATACGATTTGCGCGGCGTAGACGTACCGGAGTTTACATGTGTGCACGGAAGCCATCAGCACAAAGCCGGCTTCGTGATGAACGTTAACGGCAGTCGGTTCATGGTAGGCTGGATTTGCGCCAAAACGATCTACAATGAGGATTTTGACAAATACACCGCGGATTTCGAAGCTGCGATCGGCCGTCGCGATGCCTTGAGACGCGTCCGAGAGATGCGCGATGCGACAGCGCAGTTTTCCGCATGGCTCGACAATATCGCTTCGTCTGACGAGTTGGAGGCATTCGCTCGCGTCAGTAACCAAATCAAAAGCCATATGCCATGGGTCTTCGAGACGCTTCAGGCCGCGAACGGGCGAGAAATCGAGGGCGTTACGATGCCACGCTACTTGTGCATGACGCCTACGGACGTTGAAAGCGAGTTTGATCGCCTGATGAACGCGACGGCGGCAGTGACGCTCTCGCTAACTGGCGACGCTCAACGAGTGGCCGCATCGCTGGGAAAGATCCGGATCGAGATCGATCGGCTTATCCGCCGCGCGGAGTTAATCCTAAGAAAGCTTGTTGACCTGGAACTATTCTTCCAGCCGTCTACCTTGCTGGCAATTTGCCAGCACGCGGAGAAGGCTGTTCCTAGAAGGAGCAAGCATTTCGCTGGATTGCTAAAGCTATCGACGCGGAACGTCTCAATAGAAATGCCGAAAGACTTTAAGGTGCCTTCCGATCAACCGATCCACGCGTTGCGCGCTGCGCTAGGCGAAGTAACGCCAATTCCGGAACCAAAGGGTCCGACGATCGTCGACGTATCGGGTCAACGTTGCACAGTCAGAACATATCAAAAGTCAAAGACGACTTGGGTCGCGTCCGGCGACTACAACGGAGTACGGCACACCGAGGAAAGCCGAACTGAAGGGGCTGCCGTGGGGCAATGGCAAAAATGGGCGGCATATAAAGCTCGTTCAAAGCCGTCCTACGGGATCTAACGCCGCAGGCGTCATAGCCGCAACAGGCCTAGACAAGGGCCGCCAACCAAGCTGGGGATGCGAAGTGACCGCAATTGCCGCCCGTATTTCTAACCATCAGTTGAACGTTTGGCGCGCTGAACTTTCGAACTGGAAAGACGCCTCAGAGTTCCGCAGCCGCGTAGATAATATCGTCCACTCAATTCCCCGCCGAACTTTCTTTCAGCAAGCGGGTCTGACCTTTTTGCGGGATGCATGGATCGCAGGTCGGGTTGCAACTGCGCTATCGACCGAACGAGTTCGATTGATCCCACAGGAACGTCCTGATTTCGAAACGGTGCGTGCCGGCAAAGTAAAGCAGTTCGAGGCGACCGAGGCGGACATTAACGGCCGTCGACGCGGCGATGAGCCGGACGACCTATCGCTAGTTCAGGACCCCGTCGAAAAATGGCGGAAGAGGTTTGAGGCCATTCCAGCTGCGCTCGAGCGAGTGATCGCAAAGAAGCTCAAAAAGCATTACTCGGCCGACGTCGGCCTTGTGATCTATGTCAATCTTGGCTGCTATGGCGCTTACCTAGACGAAGGACTTCCCATACTGCGCGATCGCACTGCTCCAGCTAAAGATAAGTTTCGCGACGTCTTCGCAATGTGGGAGGGGACACTCTACAAACTATGGGAGAACGGGAAATTCGTCACCGAGCAGTGGCACTACGCCGAGTTGGATGACTTCTAGGACTACCGGCCCCCGTCACTATGGTAATCTCCGCCGACCACAACCCGCTTGGCTTTTTCGACTTCGCTGAAGCCATCGGCATGTCGCCTAGTTCCACCTAACATCCGACCACAATCAAGTCATTGTACTGCATCATAGCTAGGCGATTTGGCACCGGGTAGCGACATCCCTTATCCAGACGACACTTAGGGGAAAGTTTTTAGCTGACCCCGTTCATGATCTTCGAATACCGGTTTGGTGGCGAAGATTGGAGCTTCCAGAAATCACGGTCGTTGCAGACGCGGACCAAGTGCATGGGTGTCGGAAAACAGCGTGTCTTGGAGATCCGTGTCTTCAACCCAAAGCGCGCTCCGCAGGCGGTAGTAGGTCTTACACAACGAAACCAACTTTTCGCCCTCACCAAGGTGCACGGGCATACTGAACTCGGTGATCCCTCTATAAACCGGTGTCGAGAACCCCGACGTGGACAGCATCAAACCGGCCGCGGCTTGCCGCGTTGCGGTCACGCCAACGAATTTCTTCACGTGCGAGGGACCCGGTTTCTGTTCGGTCCAGTGTTTGACTTCGACGAGGTAGGTCCGCGTTTGGCTACGTTCGGTAGCAGTGAGCTCCAGATCGAACCCACCATCTTTGCCCGGCCGCGTGAGCTTTGTGTCAAAGCCGATCCCTTCAAATACCTCGCGTAGCAACCTTTCGAGGTCGCGCCACTCGATGTCCGAAAGGATTTCCGGATGCTGGGCGACGGCCTTCGCGAGGTCTCGCATTGCCCGGCGAACAATATTTTCGCATATCGAATTTGTGTCTTGTGGTTCGACCTGCTTGGAAAGCCAATTTCGAAGGTGCTCGGGCCCAAAAAGATCGATTTGGCCAAGCCCGACCGTATCCGCGTGTTGAAGGGCATCGGGTGAAAAGCCAAGGCGCGATACGATCATCGCGCGATCGAAAGGGCCATTGGTCTTCAGCCTGAAAGCTTGCTCGACGGATTCGACGCCGGCGGGTCTCGAACCGGCTTTTACCTCGACGGCGATGGTCTTCAGGCTTCCATCGACTTTCGCGCGGATGAAGCAATCGACTTCAAGCAGTGAGTTTGCCGATCCGACGAAGCCTTTCTCTGCGACGGGATAACAGCAAGTTTCAAAAATTTGCACGAGCAAGCGCTCGGTTTCCGACGGCTGAGCAAACTCTCCGCGTTCGAAGCGATCCAAAAGAGCCAAAGCCTGTTGAAGCTCGTTCATGCGGGCACGGGGCTAATATTTCGTTCGAACATATGTCCCATAGGTGCCGTAGCACTGGTAACCAGCGCGGTTCTTGTGCGGGCGCAGCGTGCCGTCGTGGCTCTTGCGTTCAAACAACTTGCCGCAAACCGTGCAACGGAAGACGTAGGTTATACCGCCGCTCGACGCACGCGATCGACGGCGCGTTGTGGTTCGCGGCGCGGCAATTCCCGCGGGCCGCGTTGTCGTCGGAGGAATCGACTGCGGACCGATTGGCGTCAGTTCGATCGGAAAGCGCGGTGAGAATGTTGTCTGCGTTTGCGAGACGCCCAGGATGCTATCCACTCGGTAGGTGCGCGGCTGACCATTGTCGGCGCGCGCCGCCATCAACAGAACATCACCGGCGCGGGATCGTCGGAGGGAATAGGCTTCAATGGCGCGGGTGGACCGTTTGCCCTGTTGATCACGGTAATCAAGATTGACCAGCAGCCGGTTGGCGGCAGCGAACCGAATAGTCTCGATGAAGGTCAGGCCGTGCGATCCCGCCGGAAGAGTGATTATGCGCTCGCGGATGGCTTCCGCAGTCGCACCGCCGATGAGCGGCATCGTTGGCAGGACCGGCACCGCAACCTGGCCGTGGAGCCAACTGAATATCTCCGGCAAAGCGTCCCAGAAGGACGCTATCGGCAGCAGCGCCGGAAGCTGATGGTTCAGCATATTGGTCCAGCCCACCTCGACATCGCCGCGATGCAGCTCTATGTCCGCAAGCTGTGGCAGTTGGATACCCTTGAATGCGCATTTTTCGCGCAGCACCGTAACGAACTGTTGCTGCTCGGGTCGAGCGTCGGCGTTCCGGTAAAGGTTGACAACGTCGTAGAGATCGCGCGGCCGGGTACGTTCAGCGAGAGCCCTGAATTTCTCGGCGAAGGCTTCGACATAGTCGTAGGCGAGCACCTCGATCCCTTCCTCCGGGGCGTCGGAATAGGGATGGAAGATTTCTACGGTTTCCGGCTCCAGGACGACGCGCTCGTCGGCGGTCAAGTCGAGCTTGATCCGCGGCAAAGACCGCGCTGGCGAAACCGGTCCCCTGTAGCTGATCTTGCCCTGGCAGGAGAGCTTGCCGCGCGGGTTGCGGTAGATATCGAATTCCTGCTGGTCGGCGGGAATTTCGATGCCGGTCTCATCATAAACCCAGGCGCCGATTTCGGCGAAGACGCGCTTCAGAAAAGCTTCACCAAGGTGCGCCTCATTGCGCAGCGTGAAATCGAGGTCTTCCGAGAACCGGTAGGTCTCGAAGAAACACTTCTTGAGACAGGTTCCGCCCTTGAAGATCCAGCTTTCGGCAAGTTCGTCATGGGCATAGATGCCGGCGAGTATCCAGCCGAGGACGTAATCCTTCTCGATGACATGCGGGTTGAGCGACGTCTGCTCGGCGAGGGCAAGAATTTCGCGCTTGTCGATCAACCGGCGTCTCCGGGTACCCAAGATAGCGGAATGAGGAGCCGCCATCTTGAGATGAGTCGCCTGCAATCCAAAGCGGGATCGAGCTTGGCATTGCCCGCCGTCAGTCGCGCGCGGCAGAGCTCGACGAGCGCGGGGCTGTGATCGCGCCTTTCCGCAAGGAAGCCGAGCCGCTTGAACACGGCGCCGTTACCGAGCTGATCGCCGTATTCGATCAGCCTTTGATCGCTGCGGTCTGACCGTTTGAAATAAACATCGAGGCAATCCGACACATGCTGAATACCACCCCCGAGCGCCGGGTCGTCGAGCATGTCGATGATCGTCCGGTGAACATCGGAGACAGGCACCTTGGTGTTGTGACGCCAGATGGGCTTGGTGCCGAAGATTTTTTCGGGCCTCAGGTGCTTGAGTGTGAAGTGGAAGCCCTGCCTCGTCTGGTGGGTTTGGCGGATAGCTTGTCCCGTAATGACCACGATGTCCTTGAAAATCTGCTCGGTCAGGTCCCAATGCTCCGCTGCGGTGCGGCCAGCGATGTAGCCAGGCGCAAACAGCGCAGGCACGAGAACCCAAGCATCATCGAGAACGCGTTCCGAGCCGAGTGTATCGATCGACGCCGGAACATAGGCGCCGGACCCGACACGGCGCAGCCAACCTTGCTCGCGCCATCGAGCAAGGCGCTTGGCCGCCTCGGTGCGCGAGACAGCGAGCGCCTTCGTCACATCGGCAATGTGGATGACGTCACCCGACCCGGCGAGGACTTGCCGAAGTTGGGCACGGCCACGAGGCAACCGAGACGAGTTGGTATTATACATGCGTCATTTTTCGCGAAAAACGGGAATCTATACATATGTAATATACAATCCGGTTTAGGAAAATCAACACCATATACGTCATATTTCGCAAAAGTTGCGAATTTTTACATAGGAACTACACAAAGCGGGGCAGGATTTGAACTGGCGACCTTCGGGTCATGAGGCTGAAGGTCGGAATGAGGCGAAAAACGCTCCCGGGCGCTTCCTAGGCCAATCGAACCGGTTCGTCCTATTTGTACGCCACAGCTACCCAGTAGCCATACTTGCGTAGTTGATTTCTTTCTTGCTTGAGAAGCCTACGTTCTTATTGCCTCAGACCGATCCTGGTTCGGACGGAAGGCATGCCCGGCAACGACGAAAAGACTCAGATCGAAGTATTTGCGTCGCCAGGTTGCAGCAAAATGCTGGGAGTGGCAAAGCGCGGTCGCAAGAACCGTGGCGTGCCGCCGCCCGCGACGTTTGATATCGATACGCTGCCGGGTAGCTCTAATTTGACGGCATTAGAAGCGGCCGCGGTCATCCGGCGCACGCCCGGAGCGCTGGAGCAGTGGCGGCGCGATCCGAGCCACCCGCTGAAATGGCGTTATGTCGATGGCCGCCCGCTCTATCGTGTCGACGCGGTGCGCGACTACCTGGCCGGATGCGATAAAACCAACTAGGCCGTCTCGGACGCATAATGCTCGCGGAGACGGCCGAGCAGTTCAGCCTTGATGGGGTCGAGCGGATTCGTGCGCTGCAGGCGCACGACGTTGCCGAGCCGTTTCGCGCCGACCAACTCCGCGATGTAGTCATGAGCCGCTTCGAACGCCATCTTGCGGATGATCCACTGTTCGTCGTGATTGTAGACCTGATCAATTCCACGCGGCTTTTGCCCGACACACAGCCGCTGGATTTCGTTGTCGTAACCGCAGCGCGACATGACGGTGCGCAAGCTGCGCCTTAAATCATGCATGGTGAACTTGGCAACACCTGCTTCCTTGACCAAGCGGTTGACCATCTTGGTGAAGCCCGACATCTGGCGACCGGTCTTCGGAGACGGGAAGACATAGTCGGACGTCGCGCGCTCGAAATATTTTGCCGCCGCGAGCACTTCGTCAACGAGATGGCTGCGCGGTATGTCGTGGTGCAAACCCATCTTGGTCCATGCCGCATCGAAGGTGATGCGGTCCTCCATGACATGCTTCGACCACTTAATGATGGTAGGCTCGCTGCGGCGCGGTCCCCCGAGCAGGCATATGCGTGCCAAGAGACCAAAGGCCCCGAGCTTGCCGGATGCATGCCAGACCTTGATGATCTCCTCATCCGTCAGCGCGCGGCCCTTGGTTCGGCGCCCGACCCTCTGCGCGCGGGTTTCCTTGGGCGCGCGATAGCCGGCGAGAACGTTATGCTCGATGTAACCTTCGCCAACGCACCATTCGAGAAAGGTGTGCACGTGCTTGCGCAAGTCTTTGGCTGCGCCACGTTTGCCCGTCTTGGCGATCTTATCAACCGCTGCCATGATTTGCCGTCGCGTCAGCGCGGCGATGGCGAGGTTGAAGTGATCCTTGAGGCCCCGTCGCAGCGCCGACATCGCCGGCTTCCAATTGACGACCTGGCGTCCGGTCAGCGAGGTTTCGTAGGGGCCATCTTCAATGATCAGGATCTCCAGCGTCGTGCATTGCTTCTCGACAACCTGCTGCCGCTTGGTCTCGCGCTTGGTATCGTTCGGATCAACCCCCTTGACCACCTCGCCAGCGGCGATGGTGGCGGCCTGGCGTGCGGCCTTCTCATTGAACTTGGGCCATGCACCGAGCGTCTTGCGTTGGGTGCCCCTGATGCCAGGCTTCGTGAACATGTAGACCCAGGTCCGGCCGCCAGTCGCACGCATTCTGATCGCAAGCCCTGGCTGCTCTGTGTCGTGGAGATAGTGCTGCGACTTGCCCGATGGCAGCGTGGCTGCACGGATCGCCGCGTCGGTGAGCTTCATGTAGCTCGCCGTCACTTCGGAGCTCAGATCCTTCCCGCTTGTTTCCATCGTTACTGCCCTTCTCCGTGTGCCCCAGGGCACATCGAGGGAAACCCGAACATCGGATCACAGACCGTTCCCTCTGCGTTCCCAGCTCTGTGTGCCCCCGGGGAAAAACCCACCGGGGGCACAGCCGGGGCATACAAAATGTGGTAAGGGCTGCTATGGGCCACTATGGTGGCGCATGGCAAGAAACCCCTGCCCTGCAATGGTTTTTACACTTTCACTATGGCGGAATTTGGCTTGCGATGGTCTAAGGATTGTGGTTCACACGGGAGAGGTCCAAGGTTCGATCCCTTGTGCGCCCACCAGTCTTCGCGAGCTACGGCTCGGCGAGCCATTTTCCGATCTATCGTAGCGAAGCGAGTGAAGGCTGCCGCGCCGAAGCCG
>Ga0209166_10001430_pt1 | contig 19888 bp, 16 predicted proteins | sample Coa_R1_3_FD_187151 | JGI IMG/M metagenome (GOLD analysis project Ga0209166, IMG submission 187151) | Surface soil microbial communities from Centralia Pennsylvania, which are recovering from an underground coalmine fire - Coalmine... | ecosystem: Environmental > Terrestrial > Soil >... | reverse complement strand
ACTTGGAATCCAGTTCAGCCAGGCTTTTTTCATTGCTCTCGACAATGACAAAGGGATACGGCTTCCGGGAGAGTTCCAGGGCCACGCTGCTGCCCACGCGTCCCGCGCCGCAAATGATGTAGTGGTTTTTCAGATTGGCGATTTCGCGGTCCATTCTGCGCCTTCCAAACACCTTGCCAAGCTCGAATTCTAACAAAGCCTGGGTCAGCGCACCGATGAGCAGAAAAACCACGGCCACGCCGGCGATGATCAACCCGATGTTGAAGGCCCGTCCGGCGGGCGAGAGAGGATGAATCTCTCCATAGCCGATGGTGCTGAAGGTGATCACCACCATGTAGAGGCTGTCAAACCATGACCAGTGCTCGATGTAATGAAAGCCGGCAGTGCCGATTGCGGTCAGCAGCACCACCCCGACAACACAGACCTCTAATGCAGGAAGTCTTTTCAAAGTCTCGGAGCGCTCCTGGTTTCTGATTCTAAAGCAAAAGCCCTTCGCCGGAGCGAAGGGCTTTTGGAGCAGCCCGTTATAAGGGGCTTGATTTTTCTAACGGTTGGTTTCGAGCCGGCTGTGCCTCTTGCCGTACGAAAAATAGAGTACCAGGCCGATCGCAAGCCAAACGATCAGCCGCAGCCAATTGGTCCAGCCCAAGCCATAGATCATGGCGCCACACACGAAAATGCCGAGTATAGCCACGATCGGCAACGCCGGAACTTTGAACTCCCTTACCAAATCGGGCCGGCGCTTGCGCAGTATCCATACGCCTGCGCACACCAGGCAGAATGCGAACAGGGTCCCGATGCTAGTCATCTCACCGACGATGTCGCCCGGAATGAACGCGGCGAAGAGCGCGGTGAAGACAAAAAACAGGATGTTGGACTTCCAAGGCGTTTTAAACCTGGGATGAGGATCCGAAAAAATCTTTGGAACCAGGCCATCCTGACTCATCGAGTAGAACACTCGCGATTGCCCATACAGCATGACGAGAATGACCGATGAAAACCCGGCCAGGATCGCAACTGTCACAAACTTCCCTAGCCACGCGTAGCCGGTCATGTATTTGGTGATGGCGAAGACTACCGAGGCCTCCTTGCCGGCCGTCCGGAAGTCTTGGACGGTCGCCACGCCGCTCAACACATGTGAGAAAGCGACGTACAAAATGGTGCATATCACGAGTGACCCAAGGATACCGATCGGCATGTCGCGCTTGGGGTTCTTGGCTTCCTGGGCCGCAGTGGACACTGCGTCAAAGCCGATGAAAGCAAAGAACACCACGCCGGCCGCTCCCAAAATACCCATAATCCCGCCGTATTCATGGGTAACACCCTGGTCGGTGGTAAAGGTGGTCGCGGCCGGAATATAGGGCGTGTGATTGGCCGGGTTCATGAATCCCCAGCCGATCACGATGACCATCACGACGATTGCGACTTTCGTGACCACGATGATGCTGTTGACAATGGCTGACTCCTGCGTGCCGAGAACCAGCAAAGCGGAGAGTATCAGGAGAATAGCGACGGCCGGAATGTTCATGATCCCATGAACGCCGTTGCCACCCATGGCTTCGAATGGGGAATGACACCATTGATAAGGAACATGGAGGCCAAAGTACTCGAGAATCTTGTTGAAATACTCGCTCCAGGCGATGGCGACAGTCGCGGCCCCAACCGCGTATTCCAGCACCAGGTCCCAACCAATGATCCAGGCGACGAGTTCGCCCATGGTGGTGTAGGAATAGGTGTAGGCGCTGCCTGCGATGGGGATCATCGAGGCAAATTCCGCGTAGCAGAGCCCGGCAAACGCGCAGCCGACGCCCGCCAGTATGAACGCGAGTGTCACCGAGGGGCCAGCCCGCTCAGCGATCGCCGCAGCGGTCCGCACGAAGAGGCCTGCGCCGATGATGGCCCCGATGCCAAGCGCGACCAGGGACATGGAACCCAGGCTTCGCTTGAGAGGCGTCTGTCCGCTCTCGGCTATGAGACCGTCGATTGACTTGGTCCGAAACAATGAGCCAGCCACTATGTTCCTCTCAGTTCTTTAATTTTGATCTACAGCCCCATAGCCTGATGCGACATGACGCAGGCAGGCCACCCGTCAAGAGCCCCGTGATTATACATGCCAGGGCATCCAGACCAAGTACAGATCGTGGAAAACCAAGCTTCTGCCCTCATGCTTGGCGCGGCGTCCCGCTCCTGCGCGACCAAACAAGATATACAGGAATTCCCAGCAACACAATAATCAAGCCCGGCCACGTGTACTGCGGTTTGTAGAGCAATAATACGACATCGATGAATAAAGCCATCACAATATAAATCGCGGGCAATACCGGATATCCAACTGCCCTGTAGGGCCTCTCGGCGTCCGGACGTTTATAACGAAGAACAAACAGGCCTGCGATGGTGAGGATATAAAAGATCAACACGGCGAAGATGATGTAGTCGAGCAATTGGCCGTACGAGCCGGAAAGGCACAAGACGCATGTCCAGATGCCCTGGACAACCAGCGAAAATGCCGGTGTCTTATAGCGCGGATGGATGACGCCGACGCGTTTGAAGAAAAGCCCGTCTTTGGCCATAGCGTAATAGACGCGGGCGCCCGCCAGGATCAGCCCGTTGCAGCATCCGAAGGTGGAAAGCAGGATGGCGACGGCCATGAGATCTGCGCCTCGCCCTCCGAACATCTGCTGCATGGCCGCAGTGCCCACACGATCATTCGCTGCAGTCTTAATCGCTTCGAGCGGCAGGACGTTGAGATAGATGAAGTTGGCCGCGACGTACAAAGCGATGACGACTCCGGTGCCCAGAGCCAGAGAAAGAGGCAGGTTGCGGCGGGGATTTTTGACCTCGCCCGCGGTAAAGGTGACGTTGTTCCAGGCGTCGGCAGAAAACAAAGAGCCAGTCTGCACGACCGCGAGGATGATCAGCGTGCCAACCATGACAATTGGGCCGCCCACCCCCACCTGCACAGAGTGTTGCGCTCCCAGGGAGGCGTTGCGCCAGAAATTCCCAAAATTTGAGGCCACGGCTGCGGCATTCCGCCCCACGAAGATTCCAACCAGCACAAAGCCCAGCAGCGCCGAAACTTTGGCAATGGTGAAAACATTCTGCACAAATGCGCCGGTCTTCAGGCCATAGATGTTGACCACCGTGAGCACGATCACAATCACGATGCCGGTAAGGTTCTGGGTGTTTAAACCGACATCCTTGCCCAGCATGACGGGATGCCATATCCAGTTGCTAGCCGAGACCGCGGGAAAGAAATGTCCCAGGAACTTTCCGAACGCCACACCCACGGCCGCTACGGTTCCGGTCTGGATGACCAGAAAAAGGGTCCATCCGTAAAGGAAGCCCCACAACGACCCAAGGGATTCGCGCAGATAAACGTATTGACCGCCGGCCCGGGGCATCATGGCAGCCAGTTCGCCATAGCTGAGAGCGCCTACGATGGTCATGAATCCGGTAACCAGCCAGGCGCCTATCAGCAAGGCGGGTGAATCGGTCTGCCGGGCAATGTCTGCAGAAACAATAAAGATGCCCGAGCCAATCATGGAGCCCATCACAAGGGTGGTTGCGCTGGTCAGACCCAGGCCTTTTACCAGTTCGGGATTGCTCTCCTGGGGGTCGCTCGAATGAAGTCGCGTATCTGCCGAAGAAGACATGGCTTTGTTTACCTCAAAAGGCGCAAGAACTGTTCTGTAGCTATGTTGGGAGATTCTACAAGATCGGAGATCACAGCGACAGAATTTGCTCCGGCCTCCATGACCTGGCGGCAATTCTTACGGGTTATCCCGCCAATGGCCACCAGCGGCTTGGAGGTGGCCTGCCGGGCCCGGCGCACGCCCTCCAGTCCGATAACCGGATCGGGATTCACCTTGGACGCGGTTGCGAAAACAGGCCCGACAGCAATGTAATCCACGGGCATCGGCTCCGCTACGGCGACCTGTTCCGGGTTGTGGGTGGAAAAGCCAATCCACCACTCACGCTTTTCACCGGATGCATCGGGCAAGGCAGAATCCAGAATGCGCCGCGCAGCCGCCGGAGAGAGGTCATCCTGGCCCAGGTGAACGCCATCATATCCCGCAGCAATACAAAGATCGGTACGGTCGTTCATGATGAGCTTAGCCCGGCCCAACGTGATCCGGCGAAGTTCGCGCGCATGACCCAATATAGTTCGGGCGCCGCCTGATTTATTCCGATATTGAATCAGCGCGACGCCGCCCCGGAGCAAGTCTTCGGCAAAGGACAACATCGCCGCCAGCGGATCAGCCGCGGCAAGAAACTGCGCGGCATCGAGAATGGGATAGAGCGCCGGGAGTTGCAGCCCAGGGGTCAAGGCCGCGTGACCGGTTCGTCAGAGAGTTGGCCCTGAGCCCGCTGTTCCTGCTGCCTGGCGAAAAGGCGCTCCAGGTATTTGGTGTCGGTGTTTCCGTCACGGAAATCCTTATCTGCCAGTATTCTGCGATGGAGCGGGATGGTAGTGTATATGCCTTCCACAATGAACATCTCCAGGGCACGCTGCATCCGCATGATGGCCTCATCGCGGTCTTTGCCGTGGGTGATGAGCTTGGCAATCAGCGAATCATAATATGGAGGAATTACTCCTTCCGCATAAGCCGCGGTATCCAGACGGACTCCCACGCTGCCAGGAGTATGAAAGACCTTAATTTTTCCAGCGGAAGGGGTGAACTTCTCCGGATGCTCGGCATTGATGCGGCACTCGATGGAATGCCCTTGCCGCTCCACCTTGGGAATAATCTCTTTGACCTTGGCGCCATTGGCCAGGAGAATCTGCGATTTCACCAGATCAATACCGGTGACCATCTCGGTAACCGGATGCTCCACCTGGATGCGCGTATTCATCTCGATGAAATGGAGGCTGCCGTCTTCATCCATAAGGAACTCAACGGTGCCGGCATTCACGTACCCGATGTCCGCGAGGCACCTTTCGAGCTTCTTCCCGATTCTGCTGCGCATCTCTTCATTTACCCTCGGGGATGGAGACTCCTCGAGCAGCTTCTGATGGCGGCGCTGGATGCTGCAATCCCTCTCGCCTAGGCTGATCACGCTGCGTGAATCACCTAGCACCTGAAACTCGATGTGGCGCGGCCGCTCAATGAACTTCTCCATATAAAGGTTGCCGTTGCCGAAAGCAGCCGCAGCTTCCCCTTGGGCGGCGTTGAACTGGTGTTCCAGTTCGCCTTCGGCTCGTATGACCCTCATGCCGCGCCCGCCGCCCCCGGCAGAGGCCTTCACAATGACCGGATAACCTATCTGTTTCGCCCATTCCTGGGCCTCTCCGGCATTGGCAATCACGCCGTCCGATCCGGGAAGAATGGGGACATCGGCCTTCTTCATGGCTTGGCGCGCTTTTTCTTTCTCGCCCATCAGCCGAATGACGTCCCCTGGAGGACCGATGAATTTGATGTGGCAGGTTTCGCAGACATCGGCGAAGTTGGCATTTTCACTCAACAGTCCGTAGCCGGGATGGATGGCATCCACGTTGGTGATCTCAGCCGCGCTGATCACCGCCGGAATATTCAGATAGCTGTCTGCGGAGCGAGGCGGGCCAATGCAAATGGCTTCATCGGCAAAGCGCACATGGAGGGCGTTGCGATCGGCCTCGCTATAAACCGCAACAGTCTTGATCCCCAACTCTTTACAGGCGCAGATCACCCGCAGAGCTATCTCGCCGCGGTTCGCAATCAGGATTTTGTTGAACATGAGTTATGGAGACCGCTACTTGCGCTGGCGGATAGCGAACAACGGCTGGCCATATTCCACGGCCTGGTTGTTGACCACTAATTTCTGGACAAGCTCACCCGCCACATCAGCCTCAATCTCGTTCATGAGTTTCATGGCCTCAATGATGCAAATCATCTGGCCGGCCTCCACCACGTCGCCAATTTTCACAAAGGGCGGCGCACCTGGAGCGGGAGCTTCATAGAAAGTGCCCACAATCGGGGACTTTACAATGTGCAATTCCTCCTGATTGGCCGGTGGCCGGCCTGCATCGCGCGGTGGAGCGGCGGAGACTCCGGAACCATAGGCTGTCTCTGGGACCTCTTGCGGAGCAGGAGGAAATGATGAAATGGGAGGAGTGACGGAAGAAGCAGGGGCGGGAACCCCGCGCTTGATCCTGACTTTTTCATCTCCGCGCTGCAGTTCAAATTCGGAGATATCTCTCTCGATCAGGAAGTCGATAAGCTCTTTCAGCTCTTTTTGATTCATGAATATTGTTGGCCTTCCGGACTAAACCTCAATCAGATCCTTGGTGGTAGGAGTCAGGACTTCATGCCCTGACTCGGTGACGAGAACCATATCTTCTATTCGCACTCCGCCGACGCCCGATATATAAATTCCCGGCTCGATGGTGACAATCATTCCCGGAACAAGTTTCTGGGGCTGGTCCTTGGCCAAGCGGGGCAACTCATGCACCTCAATGCCCACTCCGTGACCTGTAGAGTGAGTAAAGTACGCTTCATATCCCGCTTTTTTCAAAACCTGGCGTCCTGCCTTGTCGACTGCACCAGCTTCCACACCCGGACGAACCATCTCAATAGAGGCAAGCTGGGCTGCCTTAACCGATTCATACATACGCCGGCAGGCCGGGGAAACCTGACCCACATGCACTGTGCGGGTCATATCCGAACAATAACCGGCGAGTATAACACCGTAGTCCATGATTATAAATCCGCTCTCTGGAATGGGCTGGTTTGAGGCCCGGCCATGTGGCAGGGCTGACCTGGGCCCGGCAGCCACAATAGTGTCAAAGGACATTTTTTCAGCGCCTGCGCGCCGGGCCTGCAACTCCAATTCACCCGCGATCAAAGTCTCGGCTACCCCCGGCCTGATTTTTCTCAACGCGGCGGGAAAGAGGCTGGCAGCCATCAGGACTGCGGCGCGTATTTGCTCGATTTCACTAGCGTCTTTGATGGCGCGAAGTTGCTCGATTCTTCCTCCGGCGACTTTCAACTTGGTCTTGCCACGCAACAATTGGCCCACTTGCCTGTAGGCACTGTAGGAAATGTGTTCGGTTTCGAATCCTAACGTTCTAATTTTGGACTTTTCTATCCATTCACAAGCTTTTAACAAGGCTGGCTTCTTGGTGATGACGATTCTTGCCCCTTGCACTTGCTCCGCAGCCTGCTGCGTATAGCGTCCATCTGTGAAGAAAACCAGCCTGGACGAGGAGCCACGCACATGCATCACCAGAACTCCCGCAGTGCCGGCGAATCCGCACAGATACCGGATGTTGGGAAGGTGCGTGATCAGCAAGGCATCAACGTTGATGCCCTGAAGTTCAGACGCTAGATTCTTTTGCCTGGCTGCGTAGCTCATTGATAAACCTATTGGAAATTCGTCTATGTCCGATAATCCGCCAACAACAGAACCTTTTGAAATTCGGAAGGAAGGGTTAGCGCAAGAGCGGACGGGGAACAAAAACTTGCGCTGCACTGTGCGCGGTGGATGAAGCTGTAAACCCAGCACGCGTCGGTTTTGCGCGTGCTGGGAGTAGAGCGAAATTCAAGAGGTTAGGTTTGAGCAATGATCTTGGGCGAAATAAAGAAAATCAGCTCCTGGGTTGAGGTGTTGATGACCTGATGCCTGAACAGATTGCCAAGTATCGGAATACTTCCCAACAGCGGAACTTGGTTGACAGCCACCGAGTTCTGGGTTTGGATCACCCCACCGATCACCACTGTGCCGCCATCGGTCACCAGGACGTTGGTCGTTGCCTGTTGAGTAATGAGCGAGGGATTCAACTGGGCGCCGGTCACACGGCTGAAATCGGGAACGGTGTTTTCCACATCCACCTGCAGAAAGATGGTGTTATCGGCAGTAATCTGTGGTGTTACCTGGAGCCGCAGAAACGCGTCGATAAATTGGACCGTGGGTGGGCCACCCAATTGGGCCTGGGTGACGATTGGAATGCGCGTGCCCTGTTTCACCAGGGCCAGAATGTTGTTCTGAGTAGTTATACGCGGACGGGACAGAATCTTTACCAATCCCCGGCTTTCCGCCATGGTGAGAATAAAATCCAGCCGATAGTTGTTGGTGAAGTTGGTGAGCGAAAGGCCGCTGGTAGGCGAGATCGCCCCCAAGTTTGAGAACAGCGGGATTGAATTGCCGCTTGTGGTGCCGGTTCCTGGGACCGTAAGGAACTGCACGGGAGGCGCTCCCGCAGGGTTCACGATGCTAATGGGGCTTGGAGCACCGGTGGCGCTTGTGCCTCCAGCAGCAGTCGTGCCGCTGCCCCAACCAAAGCCAAGCTGCGTACCTATATCACGGGCAAATGTGCGTGTAGCGGCCACCACTCGCGCTTCGATCTCGACTCCCGGGGTCTTGCGGTCCAACTCTTTCAAGAGCGATTGAACCTTGGGTAGAGTCGAAGGGATGTCTTCGACGATCAAGCCGTTGCTACGCTCATCGGGTACCACATCACCACGCGCTGAAAGGAACTTCTTGATGATAGGCACGACATCTTTGGCATGAGCATAGCTCAGATACCAGGTAAACGTTTGCTTGGGAATCTGGAGGGCCTGCGCGTCTTGCTGCGCCTTGCGGGCTTCTGATTCGGAGCGCAACGTGTCAAGGGAGGCGATGCGCAGAACATTGCCCTGCAGTTCGCATTCGAGACTGTTGTTGCGTAACACCAGGGCCAGCGCCTGGTCCCACGGGATATCCGTAACATCAATCGTCACGACGCCTTTTACGGCGGGGTCCACGATCACGTTAAGACCGCTGATCTCCTTAATGAAGCGGAAAAAATCTTTCAGATCCAGGTCCTTCAAATCCATATTGACCGGTTCGCCGGTATAGTGACCGGTGGTACAACCAGTCGCCATCTGACTGCTGGCTCCGGCCGCCGCCTGGGGCTGCGGCTGTTGTTGCTGCTGTTGGAGAGCAGCATTCACTACAGCCGGCTGCACAGCGAGGTTCGCATTTGCCGGAACCATCGCCGGCCGGTTTGTAGAGGCAACTGCAGGACCAGGATTGGCAAAGTGCGAGGCGGCACGGTCAGCTTTGGATTGATTCTCTTGGGGGGTCATGTCTTCGGTATTCACCGTATCTTTGGTGGTAAATACCGGATTCACGATTACCATGTTCTGCGCTTTAGCCGGGCTTTGCGCAACTTCCTGCGCCTTGGCTGGAAGCTGAGCGCTGGCCGGAGACTGGATCACATCCTGGGCCTTGACCGGAACTGGTTGAGGCTGAATCGACGCTGATATGGCCGCTTCTGAAGCAGCGGGTTTGCCGGTGATTGCAGCCGGCATCGGCGCCGGTGGCATAACGGCTTCATAGGTCTTTGCGCTGGGAGCATTTGGGCCGCTCTGGCGGGCGGGCTCGGAGTTTTTAAGCCTGAGCACCAGCTTGTTGGCTGCAGGCACAACTTCGAAATCGTGCATAGCGCTCATGTCGACCACGATGCGAGTGGCCGGGGGGACGGATTGGTAACGAGCTGCCCTAACGTCTTTGACATCACTGCTGTTGACCGGGATCTCGCGTGAACGGCCCTCCAGTACGGAATTGGGAATATCCAGCACCACGCGATCCGGGCCAGTCAGCTTCATCGTCTTGGCCGACATGGGCTCAGTGCCCGTAATCTCGACGTTGATGCCGTCCTTGCCGCGAGCTATGGCGATGTTGTTGATGTGGCTCATCCGCGCACCTTCATGCGGAGCAACGACTGCGGCAACGTTCTCGGTTGCCGGTTTAGCCGCCGTCTCAACCATCGGATTGGCAACCGCACCCGCAGGACCACCGCTTATATTGAGTTCTACTCCGCTCTCCACGTCGCTCACCTTTACGGCAGCTCCCTTGGCCAAGCTTAACTCAATGCGGGCAACTTCAGTGCCGCTGGTGGAGCGATAACCAACGATGCGGTACGACTGCACACCGGGGCTCGAAATGCTATGGACCGCCGGATCCTGGCGCGGGATAGATACTCCTGCCAGGTCAACCAGCATCAAGGTGTCGTTTGGGCGATATTCCGTATGGGTAAATGTTCCGTTCGCGCGGATGGTAACCACGCTGGCGTTATCATGATGCTCCACACGGATGCCCGCCAGTTGCGACGCGGAACCTGCAGCCACCATCGTCCCAACGGCCAACAGGATGATTCCTAGCAGTTGCTTTTGCCTCATCATTACATTGTCTCCCCACGCCGCGATAAGTCTCCGCGTTGCGTGCGCGAATTTCGAGGGTTATCTACCCCTCCACCGCTTAGAATTAGCCAGCCCTATTATGGCTATACTACTTCCCCTGGGTTCGGCCCAAACTGCAAATGCTTGTTTACTACTTGAACACTTCTACTTACTTTGGTGGTCCTGACCCACTAGCTTGGACCAATTTTTTTCACAACCTCATGGGTAGTCTGCCGCCCCAGAGTGTCAGTCACGGACTCCCGGAAAACCACGGAGTCGGCGGTGATCTTTTGCACGCCACCATTACAGATCTGGTCGTTTTCACGCAGGAAATAAGAACGGTGGTTCCCGCCGGCGACAATCGCCATCATCTTGCCATCGGTATCTTTGGCAGTCCCCTGAACTGTCAGCTCGGCGATAGCGAGGCCCCTCTTTCCGGTGGAACAATTTAAAACCGGCGGGCCAGTGCCAACACTCACGTTACGAATCGGGCTTACAAAGGGATCGCGCCGGCCCGCACTCGAGATCTTGGCGGAGGTCTTGGCTGCGGCTACTATGTTTGCTTTTGAGGGCGCCTTCTGCACGATCCTGGGCTGAGTTATTTTGCCTGCGCCCGGCCCCCTCGCAACAGCGCCTTTCTTAGAGGCATTGTTTTTGCCCGAAACTTTGCCGGATGGATTGACCGCCAGCACCGGGGGGGTTGGTTTCTTCTGAGCAGTGGCTGCATGACTGGTCCCCGAGGTTGAAGCTGCTGGCTTGCTTCCCTGAGCTGTACCTGCGACTGAGCCGGCCGATTGACCAATCTTGCCGGTTGCGGTACCGGTGGTCTTTTTTGCGGTCGATGCCGGACTGCTGGAAACTGGCTTGGCCATAGGCTTGACGACTGCATTTTTGTTGCTGGGTGTAGTCTGGCCGGCGCTCTGGGTAGGAACAATCACCTTGATGCCGCCCGTCTGGCCCGAAGTTCCCGCCGTATTCTTGGATGCAGCACTGGTTTTTGCTGAATCCTTCTTCTTAGGATCGGCACTTGCAGCCGCAGGGTGTTGCGACTGGGGCTTGGCCGTGGACGGAGCAGGCGTATCGGTATTCTGACCGCTGGTCTGCGCCGCGATATTTGTCACCAGGGCTGCTGCTACTACAACAACGAAAATTTGAATCAGCTTCATATCACTTCCTTAGTCAATCTACTTCTTACTTCTTAGGTATCGCCGTCGTGTTAGGTAGCGCTGTGGTGGCCTCTGGCTGCAGGTCGTGGCTGAAGAAGGTAGTCGCAGTGCAGCTGGCCACTACCGATTCGCCCGGAGCAAAGGCATAGGTGGTCTTGACCTTCGCGGGCGACGTATTGGCGACATTGGACATCTGCAGGCTGGCAACATTCACGATGCGATCTGCCTTTGCTACGCGATCAAAGAAGTTCATCACCGAGTAATAGGGCCCGTCGATATCGATCTGGAATGGAATCTCGGTGTAGAACTCCTTGTTGCTGACGGGCATGGACGTATAACGCCGTATTTCGATGCCCGCACTGGCAGCGTTGTCATGCAGCAGCTTGATGAATTCATCCGCATTCTTGTCCGCCGGAACAATCTTTTTTTGGACCTCCAGTTGGATCTGCAATTGGGCCAATTGAATCCGGAGTTTATCCAGGTCCTTCTCCACGTCCTTGAGACGGTTGTTCTCCGCCTGCTTTTCGGTCAGCTTCGCGCGGATTTGCTCGTTTTCCTTATACTTGGGAACCAAAACAAAGTAGTAAACAGCTCCCCCCAAAGCGGCAAAGATCACCAGCAGGATGCCTAACTTCGCCACTATCGACAGGTCATCAAATTTCGCCATATCCAACCTTCCCAGTTACTCTCAATACTGCGTGCAATTTATGCTTGTGTCTTCTTTTCAGGCTTGGGTTGCGCCGGGATTTTCTCGCAAATCAATTCGAATTTAAACGCCTGGATTTCCTTCATCGTGGCATCCTGGGACGTTTCCTTGATTTCAACTGTCTTAAAAAGACCGGTCTTCTGAAGGTTAACCATCAAATCGGCGACCGCATTGGGGCTCAACGCCATGCCCGAAAAATCAATGTTCTTGCCGTCGTCGGTCATGGCTTGAAGCCACACGGCATCCGTGTTGTTGATGGTGTTGGCAACCTTGTTCAGGAAGTCAACGGGACCGGTCCGCGCTGCCTGCAGTTGGTCGATCACATCGACTCGCCTCCTGAATTGCTCCGATTCTTTTTGCGTCCTCTCGTAAGTGGCCTTCACCTCCGACAGGCGCTGGTTCTCGCGAATGGCGATCTGCAGATCATTTTGGAGCGTGTCGTGCTCCTTGTTGACCTGGAGATAGAGATATCCAAGCACTAAGCCTACCGCCAGCAGCATGATCAGTCCCATGAATACCGGGCTGGGGCCTTCACTGGGTATGGATACGGCAGCAGCGCGCTTGCCCCGTTTTGTTTTGGGAATCCCGAGTAAATTAATGCGGATCATAGATCTTCAAAGCTCCTGAGGGCCAAACCCACTGCAACCGCGAGTTGTCCCGGATTCTGTTCGAGAATTTCGTTTTCGGTGGAATCCGCCGGCGGCATGATTCGCTGGAAGGGATTCAATATCTCCACTGGAAGGGAGAATTCCTGCCGTAGCGCTTCCACCAAACCCGGCACCTTGGACGAGCCGCCCGCCAGATAAATGCGCTCGATGTGCTCGCCGGATGCGGTCGCGCGGAAGAAGTCAAAGGTTTTCTGTATTTCCAGCACGATGATTTCCGTCACCTGCTGGAGGATCGGCAGCTTGGCATCTTCGCTGACCGTGCCTACCTTCTTGCCCAGTTTGAGCGACTCGGCGTCGTCAAAACTGAGATCGAGTTCTTTCTGTAAGGAATCGGTGTACTGATTGCCGCCGACGCTGACGTCGCGGGTGAAGAGCGGAGTAGTTCCCTTAACGATGTTGATGTTCATCACGCTGGCGCCCAGATTCAAAAGCGCCACGGTGGAATCATGTGTTGGCTGGTAGTTGTACTCGTAGCAGTTCTGCAGGGCAAATGCATCGATATCCACTACGCCCGGCGCTTTCCCTGCCAATGAAAGCACATTGGTGTAGTTCAGAATCTTGTCTTTCTTGACGGCTACCAGCAGCACATCCATGTGGGCGCCCTGATCCTCGGGGTTCAGGATGTCAAAATCCACATTCACATCGGCGATATCGAATGGGATATGCTGCGCCGCCTCGGTGGTGATGCTATCCGACAGTTCGGCTTCAGTCATCGGCTGGACGGTAATCTTCTTCACAATCACCGAGTGGCCGCTCACCGACGTCGCTACTGATTTGGTTTTGATGTTGTGCTCGCCAAAGATTTTGCTGATTGCGCTGGAAACGCTGCCGGAATCTACGATCATGGAGTCAACCACGATGTCACTGGCCAGCGGTTCTACCCCTAAATGTGAAACCTGTATCTCACCTTTAGAGCGCTTCAGCTCAATCGCCTTGATGCAGCTTGACCCTATGTCCAATCCCACAATCGACTTTGCTGAACCTAATCCAAACATGCGATCCGCCTTCTCTGAGTTACTGAATTCTTTGGTCTTGCTATCGGGCTAAAGCCGCTCGCGCCGCTTTTGGTTTCTTCTTGGCGCTGCTCATGTTCATGGTGCTCTTTTGCTCCATCCACTGGTCCAGGATCGTCTTCTTGAATTTCCAGCGGTTTCCCAATTTAAAAGCTGGGATTTTTTCTTCGGTCACATATTTATAAAGTGTGTCCGGACTGACCCCCAGGTATTGCGACGCCTGGCGAATATTCATTACCTCACGCGAATCTGCTGCCATAACTTGTAGCCTTTCCACAGTGGGTTATCGGCCCCGCACCCATGAGGCCCGCGGCGAAACATCCGTTGCTTGTTTTCTCGGGGGGAAAACTTCAGGTCAAGCGAGTTATAACTAGGTTAATACTGGCAGGTCAAGCAGGAACTTCCGGTTTCTCCCGGTATTGCTTGTGTTTTCCAGTGGTTCATTGGCCTTTTGTGCCACGACAATCCCAAAGCTTTGTGCTTATTGTTTGCTTCTACCACAAGTTATTGTGGTGTTGCTGCACACGGTTCACTATTTTGCCCCAAGAGTTACTAAGGACCTACGACTGCCCTTGGGGATTACCCCGAAAGTAACCTCTGATCGCACGAAAACCAGGGAGCCGCCCATTTTTAGATATTGGCTGCATGCCAATAAAGCTGCCCTGAATTGCTCGCCGTCCGTACACAGTTCCGGCCGGAGCTCTTGGCCTGATAGAGTGCCGTGTCGGCCGCGCACAGCAGGGCATCCGCAGACGTCTCCACGCTTCTGGTGCTGACCCCAAGGCTGATGCTGATATTTCGATCGGTACCCAGAATCTGGATGGGTGTGCTGCAAACCGCCTTCCGCATTTTCTCCGCCACATGAAGCGCTGCCGCTTCATCACAGTCGGGAACAATCACCAGAAATTCTTCTCCTCCATACCGTCCGGCCAGATCATAAGAACGCAAGGAAGCTTTGATTCTGGCTGCAACTTCACGGAGCACCAGATCACCGGCGGCATGGCCATAGGTATCATTGATTTGCTTGAAATGATCGATGTCGGACATGACGACGGAAAAGACGCCCTGGCTGCGATCGCTTCGATTCAACTCCTGTGCCAATGCCTCCATAATTCCGGCCCGGTTGAGCAATTGGGTAAGGAAGTCATGGGTGGCCTGGATTCTGAGCTCCTCGCGCGTGGCAATCAACTGTTCTTGAAAAGTAATGATCCGCTGGGCCACCAGCAAACGCGCCTGCAGTTCTTTGGGATTGAACGGTTTGGAAACGTAGTCATCGGCTCCCGCGCCCAGTCCCTCAATCACATCCTGCTTCGCAGTCTTGCTGGTCAGCAACAAAACATAGGTGTAGTGCTGCCGGCTCAATCGCCTTACTTTCCGGCAAAGCTCCACTCCCTCCAGCCCTGGCATGACCCAATCAAAAATTGCGATAGTGGGAACATCTTTGGATTGCAAGAGGTCCCAAGCCTGATTTCCATCCGAAGCGACACTGGAGTCAAATCCCCACTGTTTTAGAAAATATTGCAACAGATGCCGGGAAGATGCGTCGTCTTCGGCCACAATCACTCGTAACGGCATGACCGCTTGGCTGGAAGTGGCCGCTCCAGTCGATGTTCCCGGAAACATCAAGCTTTTGCGGCCGGCGGGAATGACGATCTGACCTGACATATATACCTATACTTACTATCGCCAATAACTCAGCTTTCTTTAGCCCTTTATTGGACCATAGTGCTCGCACCATGGGATGAGACACGTTTGCCGGCTTCCATCAATCGTCGCAATTCGATGCTGGCCTGCTTGAGGATCTGGCTGATTCTGGCTTCGCCTACTCCAAGCCGCCGGCCAATTTCCTTGAGTTGCACCTCTTCAAAGTAATAGAGCTTTACGACTTCCCGAAGCCGCGGAGTGAGCTGCGCTATATAGGACCGCAGGATTCTGGCGCTTTCACGTTTGTTGTAGACATCAAAAGCGCTCTCGTCTTTGGATGGAATCTGGCTCAACTCGTTGTTCGCATCAGAGTCGTTTTCATCCAATCGAGTCATGGCCTGTTGTCCTGACTCCAGCCGCTGCCTGGTTTGCTCGTACTCGGCCAGTCCCAGGCCGACTGCCTGCGCGATCTGTTCGCTGGATGGCTCCTCGCCGCCCGCTGTTCGCAAGTTGAATTTCGCATTTTCAATTGCGCGGCCCGTTTTGCGGTCCTGGCGGGAGCAGGGATCTACCTTACGCAACTCATCCAGAATGGCGCCCGTAATACGGGTAGTTGCGTAGCTGGAAAACTCAACCTTGCGTGAAGCATCAAAGCGGGTGGAAGTTTCCATAAGACCGATCATGCCCGTCTGCACCAAGTCGTCAACATCGACGTGCGCCGGCAGCCGCCGTTTAATTCTGGAGGCGACTGCCTTCACCAGATTGAAATAGTCTTGGACAACCACTTGCTCTGTGGTCGCCTGATGGTTTGTGATGTTATCAATGCTGTGTTTCATTATCTTCACCTTAGCCAGGACTAAAGCAACTTCGAGGCCAAAGCCGAATTAGCCGTAAGTACTTAATAATTAAGGACGAAGATACTTGGAGACTTTTGTCAGGGAGTCTGAAGTCTAGAAACCAGCCAGATGCCGTTCTTGGAATCAGAGAGAGAAGAAAGCCGGGTGCCTGAACCTCTTGTGCTTCGCTATCCGTTCCCCTTCGAGCTGTTGAGCATGCTCGGCGCACAAAAAAATAGAGCGCCACTGCTCCGGCGCTCTATAACAACGTAGGATGGATGTTGCGACTACGGCAGCACGTACTTGATGCTCATGTAGCCCATGCTGAGATGAGCATTCTTAGGTGCGCCGAGTGCCACAAACCAAGGACTGCGGGTCACGTAGGAATACTGGGTAACGAGTTGCAACGCTCCATATTGGGGGTGCTTCCAGAAAGTCTGGATCCAGTTGAGCGATCCTTCTTGAAGCGACCGGTTAGCGCTGTTGGGGGAGTTAAGTCCTCCAAAGCCGATGAAGGGTTTGACGACCAGTGGTGACGTGGTGTCTTGGAAGGCGTTGCGCTGAGCATAAACTCCGCCGTAGGTCCCGGCAAACAATGTGTTCTTGGTGGCCTGGAGTTCGAATCCCAAGGTGCCGGAGCTCGAGTGTACCAGCGAAACCGTGCCGTCCGGTCGTACAACCGCATCGGGAGCCAGTCCGTTGGCGTAGCGACCGCCGCCATCACTAAAGAAGCTGTTGGCAAAGAGGCTGAAATTCTTGTGCAGGGCGATGCTGGCATTGAACGAACCGGCGCCGCCTGTGGCGGAATTCGCCTGATTGACGATCGGGTTGAACACTTTCTTAGTGGTAACCAAGCCAACTGCTTCAAAGTGAAAATGGTGGCCGCCCGGGTTAGCGTCGTAGGTGATTTTAGGGATGAGATCCGGATGAGCGTTAGGCGCTCCGGCATTATTGGCCGCATCGAACTGCGTACCTAGGGCTGCATTCAAGGCAAACGGGAAAATTACTTCACCGGCGCCCACGAACTGCTGCGGGTTTTCTATGCCGATACCAAAAGCCCAGTGGTCGTTGGGGTGATAGGCGACCCGGAATTGGCTGGCGCGTGTATAAACCTGGCCCACTGTGATGTTCGCGTCTTCGTTCTGGGTCACAAAGAGGTCGCTGGTAAGCGGCCCAATTCCATTGCGGTTGGGGGTGAGCCAACTCCAAGCTTGTCCGCCTGTGAACTCCCACTTGCCGCGCTTCAGGTCCAGCCAGTAAAGCCGCAACCGGTTGGTATGGCCGTTGGCAGTTACAAAGACATTAGCCGCATCGTTGCCATTAAAGTCCATTTCCGCATAGCCGGTTACATCATTGTCGCCGAACTTATCGGTGACCTTAAGGCTGAGGCGCGAAAACTGCCCCGTGCTGCGGAACTCGGTAAGGTGGCCCTGAACTGTGTTGTTGAAAGGAATGGCGTTGAAGTTGGTTCCGACCACGTTGCCGGTGTTGGTAGAGCGGAAGACATTCTCAAAATCTACAAAACCGCCAGGGGTGAATTGCGCCCCGCCGATACGGAAAGAGAGTGGCGATTCTTTTGGCTGGTCTTCCTGAATCGGCGCGTCTGATGCGGTCTTGGCAGCCGAATTGGTTGCGGAGGTGTTGTGAAGCGAAGCATCGATCACGCGGGGCGCAACATCTCCGCTCTTGGCCGAAGCATCCTGTTTGGTGCCCATTTGTTGGCGCAGCTTTTCGAGTTCCTGCTGTTGCTGTGCGATCTGCTTCTGCTGTTCGGCAACCGCTTCACGCAGTTTTTGTATCTCATCTGTCACATTCGAGCTTGTGTTTGTTGCGCCCGTCTGGCCAAACATAAGGCCCGGTGCCAGCAGAGCGCAACACATCACCTTCAGAAGTTTCATTTCAAGTGTCTCCTTGTCCTCTTCTCTTATTGTGAGGGCAACGGCTTTGCCAGCCATGCCGCAATTACCGCAATTTCAAGTCACGTATATTGACGAATCAAGTCTTAGATATAAACTCACTTGCAGGTGCAATATGACCAACGTCGCCTCGCCCTGCGAGGTATAAGCCTACAAATCTTTTGGTTTTAAAGCAATCTCTGTTTTATAACCAAAGTTTCTTTTTACCGAATTTCAGTTTTGCATTAGGCTTTTACCCTAATTCCGAGGCTCTTAATGGCTTTATGAAAATTCTGTTATCTCGATAAACGGACGCCCAGACAATGAAGCGTTGCCATCAAGTGAATCAAGATATGGCGGGGACGACGAGACTCGAACTCGCGACCTCTGCCGTGACAGGGCGACACTGTAACGTAATTCATTGATATCTAACGGTATTGGCGGACAGCTTGTGATACCGTTTGGCACAAGTTGGATATTGTTATCGTCCCCTTAATGTACCTTGATTTGCTGCACCCTTGCGTCCTGGCGTATCTCCGGCAGCAAGGATACTAAATCGTTCACCATGGCCTCAAAATAACCGGGTCGAAACGCGCTGCGTCTGCTGAGAACGGGAAATCGAAATGAAGTTTTTGTTTGTCTCCCCCGAATCTATCCCCAATTGTACGAGTTCATCGTCTGGCTGCCAGGGCCGGGATTCACCGGAATTAGCGGATTTGAATATAGCAATTACTTCCGCAAGCTGCTGCTAGCTGATCAGTTTGGCTATGTAATCATCCATCCCTGCCCTCAAGCAGGTTTCGCGGTCGTCCGACATCGCATTGCCGGTCATCGCGACAATCGGCACGTGTGATCCACAAACTCGCTCCCTTTCACGGATAATAGCAGTTGCCTGCAAACAATCCATCTCTGGCATTTGGACATCCATAAAAATCATTAGACAATTGATCCAGAAGCGGCGCGAGCTTTGTCCGTCGCTCTTTGCCGAAGTCCTCTACTTCCACGACCGGTTCGTGCTGAGGGAACGGCCGGAGACACTTCGGCTGATGGAATTCAAATCTAGAAATCTAGCTTCGTGTTTCTCAAGCACAAAACCCAGCGGCCCACCAGATCTTACCGCCCCAGGAAGAAGATGATGGTAGCGAGAGTTCGGCAATTTGCGCTAACGACGACTTACCAACAGAGTAGTAAATGATAAAAAGGACGTTATCATGCGTAAAACCCAGCTGGAGCCAGGCGTGAACGTGTAAGGGCCAGTCGTCCCTGGCTAGTTAGTTCTTAACCTGCACAGCTGCGCCGGAAGTAGCAGGGAGTTTGAATCCCAGATATGTCCCCGAACTTATCCCCATCAGGCCCAGAACAGTAGTGCTGAATTCTGGCATGGTGAGCTCAGTCAGCAGCTTCAATGCAAACACCAGCCCGAGGAGCAGAGTCCATACAGCGATCTGAAAGCGATGAAAGTTGATATGCCCCCCGTCACCTAGAAGATCGTATGCCGCCCTGAGCCAGGGACTCATGCGAACAAACGCCTGCTGCGACTCGGCAAGAGAGAGATCGGCGGCCAATCGCTCGACTTCCGTGCTTTGTCTCCCGCTCAGCGTCGCTGGTTACGACGCGAGTCCTTACGCTGGCTAACCGCGTGCGCGGGTCGCTAATTCGCGATGCTAGGCCGTTCGGATCCGTGGGAATGTTTCGAATCCGTTCCGCGGCGTCGACGCTCGCTCCAGCATCAATGATTGCTGCCAACTGCGGTGCCGGCACTGATACCCATCAGGATCAAAACCGAGCCAGTTAGCGTATCGATGTCTTTCGTCACCAGGA
>Ga0209166_10001429_pt1 | contig 19894 bp, 22 predicted proteins | sample Coa_R1_3_FD_187151 | JGI IMG/M metagenome (GOLD analysis project Ga0209166, IMG submission 187151) | Surface soil microbial communities from Centralia Pennsylvania, which are recovering from an underground coalmine fire - Coalmine... | ecosystem: Environmental > Terrestrial > Soil >... | reverse complement strand
GATGGGCATCGCGGGCGGGGGCACGATACACGGTGGAAGGCGCTAAGTCCGGCTTGCCTCGATCAGCGCATGCGCCGCGCTGCGGAGCAGGGGCGTTGGCTCGCCGAGTTCGAGAATCTGTGAACTCACAAATGCGCCATTGATGAGCAGTGAGAGTTGACCGGCAAGTTCATCCGGGCGGGCGACTCCCAATCGCTCGGCAATGCGTTTCAGGCGCTGACGCATCTGGCGCTTGTGCGCGGCAGCAACCTTCCGCGCTGGATGATCGATCTCGGGGAATTCCGCGGCAACGTTGATCTGCGGACAGCCCCGATAGTTGGTACGGCCGACTCGTTCGCCGATCCACTCAAGGTGAGCGTCCAGTTCGCCGGCGGCATCGTCGCTATGCCGGTTGGCGACGCGATCCCAGGTCCCCCAGAAATCTTCGTCCTCGCGCTCGAGAAAAGCCGCGACGAGATCGTCCTTGGTGCCGAAGTGCCGGTATAGGCTCGTTTTCGCCACGCCGGCCTTTTCGACGACGAGATCGACGCCAACCGCCCGCACGCCACGTTGGTAGAAGAGCATGCACGCGGTCTCGAGGATTCTCGCCCTGACTTCGGCAGTGCTGTGTGCGTCTGAAATCGCTGCAGTCTTCGGCATTGGTGTCTCCAGATCGGCTCATTAGCACATTCGCGCTTGACGCGCTACAGACCTGTACGTATCGATAGAACAGACAGGTCTGTAGCGCATGGGGAGGGAATTGAGGATGAACACAAACAGCAGGCGAGCGAACAGACTGGCAGTGGCGATATTCGGCGCGGCCGGGCACACCGGGCGCTTCGTTGTCGCTGAGTTGCAGCGCCGCGGGATCGTACCGATCGCGATTGCCCGCGACACCGCGGCGCTCACCGCGAACTTCCCCGGGGACGAAATCCAACGCCGCCAGGCATCCGCCGATGATGCGACGTCGCTCGACCGGGCGCTTGACGGAGCCCAAGCGGTCATCAACTGCGCGGGTCCCTTTCTCGACACGGCGGACGCCGTGGTGTCCGCTGCGCTGCGCGCCGGCATCCATTATCTCGACGTCACCGCGGAGCAGCCCAGTGCGCGGGCCACGCTCGACAGCTACGATGCCGCCGCGCGCCATGCGGGCATCGCTCTCATCCCGGCGATGGGGTTCTATGGCGGTTTCGCCGATCTGCTGGTCACGGCCGCACTGGGCGACTGGGACAATGCAGACACGATCGAGATCATGATCGGTCTCGACAGCTGGCATCCGACGCGCGGCACGCGCATTACGGGCGAGAGGAATACGGCGCGGCGCGTGGTGATCTCAGAGGGGCGGCTGGTGCCTGTCGCGTTGCCAGCCGCCGAGAAGCTTTGGGAGTTCGGCGATCCGCTCGGCCGTCAGGCCGTGGTCGAAGTGCCTTTTTCCGAGATCATCCTGATCGCGCGGCATGTGAAGACCGCCGAGCTCCACACATATCTCAGCAGCAACGCGCTCAGCGACATCCGCGATTCGGCGACCCCTGCCCCGGAGCCGGCGGATGCGACAGGGCGCTCGCCGCAACGCTTCGTGGTCGACGTCGTCGTAAAACATGCCGGAGAGAGCCGCCGTGTTGTCGCGCGAGGGCGCGATATCTACGCCTTTTCGGCGCCGCTCGTCTGCGAGGCGGCAGAGCGCCTGCTCAAGGGCGAGTTCAGCAGCGGCGGCACGCACGCACCCGGCGCGATCCTGGATGCCAAGGACGTGCTCGCAGCGCTCGCACCCGATCATCTTACATTCGAGATGAAGGTGGCGTGATCACCCACGGCCGTCACGGCGCAAGGGAATGCCTCGCGTCAGCACGGGTCAGTTACGGGTCGCAAGCCGCCTTCCGTCCTGCGACTTCCGAAGGGCAGCGACTGCTATGGCAGCACCCGTAAGCTGCCCTTCCGCTCTCGGCCCGCCCAAGTCGAAGAGCGGTCGGGCGGCATCGCGCCCATCACGGTCATCCGGCCACTCACATCGGCGGCCTGGAAGCGGACGTGGCGCCAACAGCGCCTTCCCGACGAAGATGGTGATCTCCATCGGAAAGCGATGGCCGCAGCACGACCAGGGTTCTGGTATCAGCGGGCTAAATGAGTCCCCTACCTAGCACTACTTTGGCACTTTAGGTTTCGCGACATCCGCCAGGAGGCTGCCACAGTGCGGACATCATCGGGATGGCGGTCGCGCGAATAGGTCGAGGATCGCTTGCCTGATGGCCGGCATGCTTGGTTGTGGTGGCGGTCCCGAGACTCTTTTTTTTCCGTCCCACTGCCTTGAGGCGGCGGGATTGCAGGAAGGCGTAGGCGATCATCGTCATCAATGCGTGTCGGTGTAATCCCGTCCAGGATCTGCCTTCGAAGTGGTCGAGCCCAAGCTCCTCCTTGAGCTGCTGGTGGGCCTGTTCACAGACCCACCTGGCCTTGATCGCGGCGGCGAGCGTCTTGATGGCGGCATCGGCAGGCAGGTTCGACACATAGTATTTTTGCTCCCCGGTCGACCGTCGCTCGCCGACGAGCCAGACCTCGTCGCCAGGCATGCACTGCATACGGTTATCGAGCATCCGGTGCTTATGGCCGTCCGCAACACGGACACGGCGGGCCGCGAAGAGACATGTCAGCCGACCTTTGGTGCCTCGCCGCCAACTGACCTTTTGCCATTTCGCTGCGGCCAGCAACGCTTCGGCAGAGACCGGGGGTTGATCGGGGATGTGATGTTTGCGGGGCTTTCCGGCCTTCGCGACGGGGAAGATCAGGCCAACGTCGGCGGGATAGACGTTCTGGCGTCGCGACAGACCCACCGCCCACAGCAGACCGCGCTCGCTCAAAGCCTGACGGAAAGGTCCGCTGGAGCCGTACCCCGCATCGGCAAGCACACAGCCGAAACGCGCACCGGAGGCGATGACCCGGTCGATCTCCTCGATCGCAATCTCCGGCTTGGTCAGAGCAGTCTGTCTATGCTTCGGCACACGGGCTCGCGCCATGCGCTCAGGATCATCTGTCCAGCTCTCGGGCAGGAAGAGCCGCAGGCCCACCATCACCGGCACCTCACGCGACGCCAACGTGACCGAGACCAGCGACTGGCAGTTGGCAGTCTTCCCGAGCGACGAGGCATATTGGGGTGCCACGCCAACCGAGTGACGTCCCTTCTTGGGCAGCGCGGTGTCATCGATGACGAGAAACCCCGCCTCATCGCCGACCAGGCCATCCGCCTCCTTCAGCAGGGCAGCCTCGAGGGGAGCACTGTTCCAAACGCCGGCCGCGACGAAATGATGAAGCTGATCGTAGCCGACCTCGCCAGCGCGCGCCGCCATCGGCTGAACGCTCTTGCGGTCTCCTGGACCAATCAAACCCGCGACATAGAGAGGGCACATCCGCGCCCGCGTCTTGTGCCGTAGCGCCGCGACAAACGGCGCAAGCCAACGTTCGAGATCGGCTTGCCAGTCCACGTCCATTGATCGGCCCTCCATAAGCCGACCTCTCATGAATCACGCAAACCTTCTCTTGGGAATCCCAAAAACTCGCCCGTCGCTAAAAATGTGCCAAAGTAGTGCTAGCGTATGAAGCGCGCCGCTGACCTCGCGGAACAACGCCAAAGCCTCTTGATCGGGTCTCGGTATCGGATCTCGGTGCACTGACGGCGTCGGGCACGCGATCTGGTTGTGCCTAGGCGGCACGCTGAACTGCCGGAACGTCGAGGAACTGTCGGCCGAGCACGGCCTTGAGGTCGCGCACGAAACCATCAGGCGGTAGGCGCTCAAATCCGGGCCCGTGATCGCCCGCATCCTCCGCCGGCAGCGGCTTCGACCCAAGGCGGCACCTGCGGGTGTCGGCACCCCCGTGCCCTTGCCGCGACGCGGCCCTCCTAGCCCATGGCCCGCACGGCTTCCTCGTGGATCAGCGCCATGATGCGCCGCTTCAACTGCATAAAGGGCGCCGAGGTGAGAACCTCGACGGTCCGCGGCCGCGGAATGTCGATCTCGATCACCTCCTTGATTCGCCCCGGCCGCGCGGTCATCACATAGACCCGGTCGCCGAGCAGGATCGCCTCGTCGATGTCGTGGGTGATGAAGAGCACCGTCTTGTGCGAGCTCTCCCAGATATTGAGCAGCAGCTCTTGCATCAGCGAGCGGGTCTGGCTGTCGAGCGCGCCGAACGGCTCGTCCATCAGCAGGATCTCGGGATCGTTCGCAAGCGCGCGTGCGAGCGCCACGCGTTGCATCATCCCGCCCGAAAGCTGCTTCGGATAGGCATCGACGAATGCGTCGAGCCCGACCTGCGAGATGAAGCGTCCGGCAATCCTGGCCCGCGTCGCGGCGTCGAGCCCGGCGACCTCCAGGCCGAATTCGACGTTCTGACGGACGGTCAGCCAGGGGAACAGCGTATAGGACTGGAACACCATGCCGCGGTCCTTGCCGGGCTTGGTGACCGCCTTGCCGTCGAGATGGATTGCGCCGGCGGTCGGCCGCGCGAGCCCGGCCACCAGCCGCAGCAAGCTCGACTTGCCGCAGCCCGAGGGGCCGACGATGACTGAGAACTCCTGATCCGCGACATCGAGCGAGATGCCGTCGAGGGCCGTGACCGGATTGCCGCTGCGCGGCGTGAAGCGCAGCGTGACCTTGTCGATCCGCAGCTTGGCCGCCGGGCTGCGGCCCGGCAGGCTCAGGCTGTGGTTGCCCAGGGAAGCATCCATGAACGAAGCGCCTTGAATAGCTGGTCGGTCGCGAGCCCGAGCAGGCCGATGACGATGATCCCGAGGAAGATCTGATCGGTGAACAGGCCGCGCATCGAGTTGAGGATGAAGTAGCCGAGGCCCTTGTTCGCGGCGACCAGCTCGGCGACGACCAGATAGGTCCAGGCCCAGCCGAGCGTCACCCGCAGCGTGTCCATCACACCGGGCATCGTGGCCGGGATCAGCACCCGGCGGATGACGACCCGCCGGTTGGCCCCCAGCGTATAGGAGACGTCGAGGAGATCGGCCGACACCAGCCGCGAGACGTCCGCGATCAGGATCAGCTGCTGGAACAACGTGCCCAGGAAGATGACCGCGATTTTTTCCTCGATGCCGATGCCGATCCACAGGATCAGCAGCGGAATGAGCGCCGAGACCGGCAGGTAGCGCATGAAGTTGGTCACGGGCTCGATCGCCGCCTCGACGATCTTGAAGCTGCCCATGAGGATGCCGAGCGGCACCGCGATGATCGAGGCGAGAACGAAGCCCGACAGGATCTCGCTGACGCTGACCGCCGTGTTGACGATCAGCGAATTGTCGCGGATCCCCGCCGCCGCCGCCGCGACGACCGCGACGGGGGTCGGCAGGAAATCCTCGCGTACGAACTTGCCATAAGCGAGGACGCACCATAGCAGCAGCAGGGCCGCAGCGACGATCGTGCTGACCGTAAGGTAGACACGCCGCGGGATCTCGGTTTTCGGTGCCGTGTACTCTTCGAACGCCGCCATCAGTCGTTGCCGCGGAGTCTCGGTCTTCGGTGCCGTGTACTCTTCGAACGCCGCCATCACTCGTTGACGAAGCTGTAGTTGATGAGGTCGTCCGGCGTCACCTTCACCTGGACCTTGCCGTGGCTCGACCAGATGTCGATGGCCGACTCGACCGTCTTGTAAAGCGGGCCGGGCTTGCTCTTGGTACCGAAGAACACCTTGTTGTCCTCGGCGCCATAGAATTTGATGCCGGGCAGCGTCGATTTGAAGTCCTTTGGATCCTTGAGCCAGCCGCCGACGCCCTTGGCCATGATCTCGATGGATTCGTCCGGATGTTCCCGATAATAGGCGACCGCCTCGTTCCAGGACTTGACGATGGCGGCGACGTCCTTCTCGTGCGCCTTCATCCAATCGGTCTTGACGATGACGGCGTCGGTGATGAGGCCGGGCGTCGTCGAGCTGTCGACGAGCAGATGGCCGAAATCGGTCGCCTTGCCGCGGCTGAGCCAAGGCTCCCAGGTAACGGCCGCGTCGATGCGCTTGCCGACGAAGGCGCCGCCGGCGTCCGCCGCGGTCATGTTCACCGTCTTGAGGTCGGATTCCTTGAGCCCCGCCTGGCCCAGGAGGACGTTGAGATAGAACTCCGAGACCGAACCTTCGCTGACGCCGACCGTATGACCCTTGAGATCGGCGACCGTCTTGATGTCCTTGATCGCGACGATGCCGTCGCCGCCCTTCGAATCGTCGATCCCGACGACATATTGGAAGTCGGTCGGCCGCTTCAGATAGAGGAGCGCCGTGTCGACCGTGCTGGCGATCATCTGGATCTGGTCGGCCATCAAGGCCGGGAAGCGTTCCTTGGGGTCTTCAAGCACGACGAGGTCGACGTCCACGCCGTTCTTCTTGAAGATCCCCTTGTCGCGGGCGATGTAGAGCGGGCCGTAGCCGACCCAGGTCGAATGGGCGATCTTGACGGTGTCCGCGGCCGCCGCCGGGCCGGAGAGCGCGCCGCAGGAGACCACCGCCGCGGTCGCGGCAAGGAGCAGACCAAAGAACCTACGCATCGTGAGCCCCCGTTTTTATTTATCGAGAGTTTGAAGGTGCTGCTCCACCGATATCGCGACGACAGTCCCGGCTTGCGGATCACGGGGCGATCGCCGACCGCCCTCTGCTCAGCGCCTCCACCGGCATCCTCGCAAGGGCGATGCCAAGTGCTGCCGGGCACGCGCTGGGCACCTATAATGATGCACCGCTTTGGAGCATGAGCCTAGTCCCGGACTTCGACAGTCGTAAACAGTTCGTTCGGGCTTGCCGGACGGCGCTCCAGCGCGCGAAATATGCAAGGCGCATGCATTTCGTGGCGCGAGATGAGCAACACGGGCCGTGTCTGCCGCTCGGCGCGTTCTCGATTTGCCGGCACGGCGGACGGCACCGGTGTTGCCACCGTATATGCGATTGCCGCATGCTGCCGCCCGGCAGTCCATGCGATCGCGCTGGCGGCGGCTCTTGGCGGAGAGGCAGGCGATGGCCCAGAACGAATATGACAGCGGGCGGCTCAACCTGCCCTTCGTCGGGCATTGCAGCTTCGCCAAGCGCCCGATCTGCCTGGATTGGGATCGGATCGACGGCCATGGCGCGATCCTCGGTGCGCCATTCGACATGGGCACCCAGTATCGCGCCGGTGCCCGCTTCGGGCCGCGCGCTATCCGCGAAGCCTCGACGCTGTTTTCGTTCGGCCATGGCGGCGCCTACGATTTCGAGGACGACGTCACCTATCTGCCGGTCGACAAGGTGCGCATCGTCGATATCGGCGATGCCGACATCATCCATACCGACACGATGCGCAGCCACGCCAACATCGAGCTGGGCGTCCGCAAGATCCTGGCCGCCGGCGCGCTGCCGATCGTGCTCGGCGGCGATCACTCGGTGCATATCCCGTGCATCCGGGCCTTTGCCGACCAGCCGCCAGTCCACATCGTCCATTTCGATGCGCATCTCGACTTCGTCGACGACCGCCATGGCGTGCGCTTCGGGCATGGCAATCCGCTGCGCCGCGCCTCCGAAATGGCCCATGTCACGGGGCTCACGCAGCTCGGCATCCGCAACGTCTCGTCGTCGAACCGCAACGATTATGCGGCCGCCCGCGCCGCCGGCTCGACGATCCTGTCGGTGCGCGACGTGCGCCGGCTCGGCAAGGAGCAGGTGCTTGCGCGCATTCCACGTGGCGCCCGCTACTATCTGACGATCGACATCGACGGCTTCGATCCGTCGATCGCGCCCGGCACGGGGACGCCGAGCCATGGCGGCTTTCTCTATTACGAAGTGCTGGAGATCCTGCAGGGCTTGACCGGACAGGGCGACGTGGTCGGCATTGACCTCGTCGAGGTCGCCCCGGATTATGATCATGCGGGCACGACGGCCTTCCTCGCGGCGCAATTGCTGATGAATCTGCTCGGATTCATCTTTCATGCAAAAGGACTTTCGAACTGACGCCCGGATGTCCGGCGAGCGAAGCGGAGCAAGGATGATGACCGGCGAACCGAACCCGCCCGAGTTCTCCGACCGGATGGTACAGCCTCGCTACACCGGCATCCCGACCTTCATGCGGGCGCCGTTCGTCGAGGATCCGGGTGCACTCGACATCGCCATGGTCGGCGTTCCCTATGACGGCGGGGTCACCAATCGGCCCGGCGCCCGCCACGGCCCGCGCGAGGTGCGCAACCAGTCGAGCCTGATGCGCCGGATCAATCAGGCGACCGGCATCGATCCCTACGCGCTCTGCCGCGTCGGCGATATCGGCGATGCGTGGGTTGCCAAGCCCTACGAGCTTGAAGGGGCGCACCGCGAGATCGAGGCCTTCTATGCCGGCCTCCACAGGGCCAGTGCCGTGCCGCTTTCGGTCGGCGGCGACCACTCGATCACCCTGCCGATCTTCCGCGCGATCGCGAAGGAACGGCCGATCGGCATGATCCATTTCGACGCCCATTGCGATACGGGCGACGATTACCTGGGCTCGCGCTTCCATCACGGGGCGCCGTTCCGCCGGGCCGTCGAGGAAGGCCTGCTCGATCCCAAGCGCGTCATCCAGATCGGCATCCGCGGCGGCATCAATGACCGCGATATCTGGCGGTTCAGCCACGAGAGCGGGATGCGCGTCGTCTATATGGAGGAGTTCTACGACCGCGGGCCCAAATCGGTCATCGAGGAGGCGCGGTCGATCGTCGGCGACGGACCGACCTATGTCAGCTTCGACGTCGACGGCCTCGATCCGGCTTATGCGCCGGGAACCGGCACGCCGGAATGCGGCGGCATGAGCGTCCTCGAGGCCCAGATCATGGTCCGCCGCCTGCGCGGCTTGAACCTCGTCGGCGGCGACGTCGTCGAAGTGGCGCCGCCCTTCGATCCGAGCGGCAATACCGCGCTCGTCGGGGCCTCGATGATGTACGAGATCCTGTGCGTCCTCGCAGAGGCGGTGGCGGCGCGCAAGGCGCACGCGTGAGGCCCGGCTCCGGACCGCGCCGCGGCTGGGCGAGCCGCCGGCGCGGAATAGGCTGCCGGCCCGTCTGCGTCATATGCCCGGCACCCGAGTGCCACCCCGCTCCGCGCCTGCCCGCCTTCTATTCGTCGCCGGGAACGCCGTATGCGGGTGCGGCCGCGGGGTCGAGGGCGCGATCCACATAGGCCTGCATCTGCGGCCGCCATAGCTGCCACAGCCGCGCGAGCTCGGCGAGCGGCTCCTCGTGCCAATCGACGCGCAGGTCGGCAACGTGCCAGGCGACCCTGTCGACCAGCAGGAAGCCGGCCGACCGGATCGGGCCCGCTTCGCCGCCCGCGGCAAGGCCTGCCTGCATTGCCGCGATGACGAGATCGCCCAGATCGCCCTCGGCCGCTCCGGCCTGGAAGGCTTCGACCATGACCTGCGGCACCCCGGGGTCCGCAAGGAGGTTGCCGGCCGCGACCGCATTCCGGCCCTCCGCGCTCGCATGGCAGCCGAGCGCACGCTCGCCGGAAAAACCGGCAGTCGCGCCGTCCTTGTCGACGGCCGTCAATTGTCGGTGCTCGATGTGCGGGGCTGACCGCCGGACGATGTCGACGGCCTCCCGCGCGCTGGCGCCCAGTTGCATCAGCTCGAGCATCTGCGGGCCGAGCCGCGGATCCGTCACATTCTGCGTCGTGACCGCGCCGACGCCGGCCCGGGCGTGGGCACAGCGCGCCGCCACGGCGGGAGAGGAGGAGGCGACGGCAACGGCGAAGCGCCCGGAGCGCGGGCAGCGCGCGACAATGGAGAAGGTCATGATGTCCAGCCGTCCGGGATGACCGCGATTACGTCGATCTCCATCAACCATTGCGGCTGCCCGAGCGCGCTGACGACCAAGCCCGTCGAAACGGGAAAAACGCCCTTCAGCCACTTGCCGACCTCCTGATAGACCGGCTCACGATAGCGTGGGTCGGTGAGATAGGTCGTGGTCTTGACGATATGCGTGAGATCGCTGCCCGCCTCTGCCAAAAGCTGCTTCACGTTCTTCATCGCCTGCTCGGCCTGGGCGCGCGGATCGCCGAGCCCGACCAGATTGCCGTCGAAGTCGGTCCCAACCTGGCCACGCACATAGACGGTGTTGCCGGCGCGCACGGCCTGACAGAGATCGTTGTCGAGCCTCTGGTTCGGATAGGTGTCCTGGGTATTGAACATGCGGATACGGGTATGCGTCGGTTGGCTCATCATGCACCTTGATGCTAGCGGGGCGTCGTGCGGGCCTCGTAGTAGGCGAGATATCGCCGCTGGATGCCGATATGGTCGGCGATGTGCCGGGCATCATGCCACACGCCCCAGATGAAGGCGGAGCCGCGGCGCGACAGCCACGGCAATCCCAGGAAATAGACCCCGGGCTCTTTGGAAATACCGCGCTGATGCTTCGGTTTCCCGGTTTCGTCGAAGGCATCGACCTGGAGCCAGCTGAAGTCCGTGGCATAGCCCGTGGCCCAGATGATCGAAGTGACACCGGCCTTCGCGAGATCGAGCTCGAGTAGGGGATGGGTCAGGCAGTGGGGATCTGCGGGAATGATGCGGGCCTCGGGCTCTTCCGGCAGGTCGAGGCCGTTGCGGACGGCATAGGCGTCGGCGGCGTCCAACACCGCGAGATAATTCTCGTCGCCGTTGGCGATATTCGTCGCAAGATCCGCTTCAAACAGAGCCACGCCGTGGTCGAATGACTTGGTCAAGCCGACGAGCGTGATGCCCTGCTCGGCCAGGCGCCGGAAATCCACGGTATGGCCACCGCGCGCGCCACTCACGGCAATGGCGACGTGCTCCCGGCCCGCCTTCTTGACCTCGGTGTCCCACTCGCCGAGCACGCCCAGCCACCAGCAATAATCGAGACCCCGATAGGCCCGTGGCGGGCGATCGTGTGCCCCGACCGACAGATAGACCTGCCGGCCTGCCCGCTGCAGCTCGTCCGCGATCTGCACGCCCGAGGATCCGGCCCCCACCACCAGAACGGCCCCGTCGGGCAATTGCCCGGGGTTGCGATAGTTGGCGGAGTGGATCTGCATGAGAGCCTCCGCCTTCGGCGCGATCGGGGGAATGAGCGGACGTTGGAACGGCCCGGTCGCGACGACCACGCGGTTGGCCTCGATCGTGCCATCGGAGGTCTCGATGATGAAACCCGGCCGGTCGGCATTGCGCACAACCTTCGTCACAGCCACGCCGGTGCGGATGGGACCGGCGAGCTTCCTGGCATAGGCGACGAAATACTCCGCGACCTCGTCTTTCGAGGCGAACCCGTCCGGGCTGACGCCGGGAAACTCAAGATTGGGGAAACGGTCGTGCCAGGCGGGACCATTGGCGACCAGCGAATCCCATCGACCCGTGCGCCAGCGCTCGGCGATGCGGTCGCGCTCCAGCACTAGATGCGGCACGCCGAGTTCCCTCAAATGCTCGCTCATGGCGACACCGGCCTGACCGGCGCCGACAACCAGCGTGTCGATTGACGTCGTTTCCACTGTCATGGCTGCCGCCCTGGTTCTTTGTCTTCGCAAGAAGCTATGCGACCGCTCGAAATGCGAAAAGCATATTTAAAAGATGCATAGAGTAGGATTTAGCTATGCGCGCTATTTGCCCATAGGGAGCGTCGCCAATGGAAAGCCCTCCTTTGCGCTACTCGCTGCGCCAGCTACGCTATTTCACCGTCACCGCGGAAGCGCTGTCCTTCACTGCCGCGGCACGTCGGCTCGGCATTTCGCAGCCGTCATCTCGAGCGCGCTCGCCGATCTCGAAGCCTCGTTCGACGTGCAGCTCTTCATTCGGCATCACGCGAGCGGGCTGTCGCTGACGCAGGCGGGCCGCGATCTGCTCGGGCAGGCGCGCAATCTGCTCAAAATCGCTGAAGAGCTGCAGATGGCCGCCAAGGAGATGGACGGTGGCATGACCGGCACCATCGCGCTCGGCTTTCTCGTTCGCTGGCGCCGCCGCTGATGCCCGGGCTGATCAGCCGCTTCACCGGCGAGCACGCGGGCATTTTGTTTCGGACTGTCGAGGCGCACCAGGACCACCTTATCAGGGGCCTGCACGACGGGTCGCTCGACTTAGCGCTCACCTACAGCCTCGACCTCACAGAAGAGATCATCGCCCATTACATGAGAGATCTGATCGGCCACGCACCCTACGCGCAAAGCCAGCAGGTGGAGTTTCGTGCGTGGCTGAAGCAGTTCGCGCATTGGCTTTTCGACACGGATCACATCTCTGTCCGCTACGAGATCGTCTATGACGGGATCGACATTCGTAAGCTGTCGCCGGGGACACGAGGCATCGTGCTTCTCCTACTATATCTGGCGCTGGACGACGGGGACGACCGGCCCCTCATCATTGATCAGCCGGAGGAGAACTTGGACCCCAAGTCGGTGTTCGAGGAACTGGTTGCCCTGTTCGTCGCTGCTAAGGCCAAGCGCCAGGTGATTATGGTCGCCGAGTCCAGCCGAGTAACTTTCCGGCATGGGTTTGATTGCCGGCGCACCGACGATGTGGTGGCTCGACTGCGACGTTGGGAACGTCCGTTTTCGGGTGGAGATCGGTGCCGTTAATTGACTTCGGCGCCGTCCGAGCCTTTGTAGCGCCGGCAGTTTTCGCCGTTTGCCGCTGTCGTTGCTGACCGAGATTCAACACGAGAAAGACGAGCTTCTATGCCGTGCCAACCGAACGAAGCGAGGGTCTGAACGCGTGCATTCACCTTGAACGAAGCGAAAGGCGGCTTTCCTCGTCTTCCCGCTCGTAACCGGCCCTTCCGCTATCGTTAAGGCTTTTCGGACGCCTGCCATCGGCGCACCGCCGACAGTCGGTGCCAGGCGTCCGAAAAGCCTTAACGGAAGCGGAACGACGGCTCCCAACCGGCAGCCCGACCTAGCTCTTAGTAGGGCGCATATTGACGATAAAGGTTTGCTAGCCTGAGGCTCATGGCGTGCTGGCTGACGTGAAACTCTTGCGCGAGCGCCTTTACCTGGGTGTCGTCATCGACCGCCAGAACCGCGCTTCGAGCGTCGAGATAGGACCGAGGCATTAGGATCGAGGCGGCAAAAAAATTGGCCTCAATCTCTTCGACATCGGTCGCCTCGGAGGACAGCGCTGATCGGTAGTTGACCCGGTATCCGCGATCCACGTGCTCTAGGATGCCCTCATGGAGCAGAAAGTGACCAAACTCGTGGGCAATCGTGAACCGTTGCCGGACTGGGCTGTGCGTCGAGTTGACGCCAATCGTTACGCCGTCGGCGTCTCGGACCAAAAGACCAGACACGTCTTCAAGGTCGCCGTACCGGAGTTCGATGCCGCGTTCCGTGACCATGTTCTCGACGGGGACGGGCACCGAAGGGGCGCTCTGAGCGAGCAAGCCTTCCACTATCCGCTCTATCTTTGAATAGCGAGCTCGTCTCGGGATCATGACCGTTTGACCCGCGCTGGAGGATCCAAACGACGCAGAAGATCAGCCATTTGCGAACTTGGTGCTGCGACCTTTGGCTGGTCACGCTCTAGGTTAACGAGAAAATCGCGAGGATCGGTGTTCACCGCTCGGGCTATATCCACGAGCTGGTGGAGGAGGACTGATTGTCCTCCCTTTTCGATATTTGTGATCGAAGTTCGACTTAAGCCAGTCCGCTCCGCGAGTGACGCTTGAGTCATTCCAAGCTCATCGCGTTTGGTTCGAATGGCTGCACCCACTCTCGCGTAGATGTCCTCGGCCATCGGCATTGCCTCCCGTATTCGACAACAATGAATCAATTTAGCAAGTTAGAGTCAATGTGATTGACAAGTTCCTAGCCATCTAAGATCGCTTTGACACAACAGCTGAGATCCGCTGGCGATCCACGGGGATCGCCCTTCAGGGGCCTGAAGATCGCGTCAGCTTCTGGAAATTTGACCCCAGTGCGCAGAGTCGGACGCCAGCCGACCCGGAGGCGGGACTCGGTCCGGCCATGGGTTGGTCGATCGGATGAGATCGGGGTCAGCCGTAGTTTGCCATTCTGCCGGATGACACCTGCACCCTTTAGGAGGTGCCAGGCGCCACGTGCTTGTCTCGGGGTTTGCGGGCAGCTTTCAGGCCTCTCCGTCGGGGACGGCCAGTTGTCGCGCGAGCCTAAAGAGCTCGGCCTGATAGATCGCGTCCTGCAGAGCGTCGTGGGTGCCTTTGGAGGTTGGACTTAGCCGGTCCGCCATTTTGCTCGACCTGGTCTCGTCCCACCGACATCCCGTCATCCCCATGTAGAAGGCTTTGATATCGAGCGCCGTAAAGCCGAAGGGGTTCTGACCATAGAACCGCCAGAAATAGTAGTTCACGAAGGACCAATCAAACGGGGCGTTCATTCCGACAAACACGATATCGCCGTCGGGAGCTAGGCTGCGCAGCCAGTCGGCAAAGCGTCTCATCGCGACCTCCGGCGGAAGCCCGGCATCGCTGAGCTGGTCCAGAGAGAGGCCGGTCACGGCCATCGCCGCGGGATCAGCTTTGAGGCTGATGGGCTTCAGCGAACATGAGAACGTTTTCGTCGGATCATCGATCAAGCACGCTCCGATCGTAAGCATGCTGAACTCTCCTGGGATTGGCCCGGAGGTCTCAACGTCGACCGATACGAATGCTTCCTGGCGCTTGGTCATGGTATGAGCGGCTCGACAGGAACAATGGGGGGTCGATTCTTGATCGCGATCCAGTGATTCCGGAAGGCTGTCCGGCGCTCCTTCACCGGACCGGCGGCCTTCCACATCAACCCGGAGATCGTCGTGATGTCGAAGGGAAGCTCGGCGCCCTCAAGCCCCATGACCATAGTGGGAAGTTGGCGCCCGAGGGCATAGCCCAGCTCAATAAAACAATTCGGCCGCGACCCGGTGATGTCTGCAAGAACGACCCGGCTTCGATGGAGCTTGGTGAAAATTTCCTGGTCGATGCGAGAATGCTCGAACGGCTGGCTGCCGTCGATCACCGTGAGCTCATAGCCTAACTCGTCCTCGATTACCGGCCGCACGACAGTTTCAAAATGTGCCTCGACGGCGTCAAAGTGCGGGTGATTGGGATTGAGCAGGCGGACTCCGAACGCCCGCGGCGGAGCAAGCGCCTCGAGCAGATCGGTGAGGCCAGAGGCCAGAGCATCGGCCGTCTGCCGGCGCGTGTGCTGTATACGGCTGAGCCAACTATGCGGCGGCATATCGCCCTTCGATCGGAAGAGCCGCGCCGCATTTTTCGGTGATTGGCCAAAAGCGAACAGCTTTCGTGCCCCGGCGTTTGGACCCGTGATCGGGAGGTCGAGCGGCACCACAGGTTTACCGGCATCATGGTATAGATTTGCGAGGTAATCCACGCCTTCAGCCCCTCCCAAGGCGATAAGGATATCGCCGGTTCGAGCTGCCACCTCCATGCGCTTGCTCGCCATGTTCCACTGGGCAGCGCTTTCGATCTGGACCGCCGGCGAGGCCCGCAGAGCCTCCCACAGTTCCCACTGCTCAGCCGGGACCTGATCCTCGCTCTTATGATGCTGAACGGCAATGATGAAAGGTCCCGGAGCTTCGGGCGGCCGAGTAGTAAACGCTGCGTGGACACCCTCCCAGACCAGCCAGTCGAAGCAGATCTTCTCCCCGTCACCCCGCACCGGTTCTCGATCCACCGGGATCACGAAATTGGCCCCTCTACGAACCAGCTCAGGAACCAGTCGCTGCAGTAGCAGCCTGGCGTATGCGATCTGGTCCTGCGAGGCGCCCCCCGGATCTCCCGAAATGCTGCCGGCAATATGGATTCTACGACCAAACAGCGATGACGACGGCATCGTTAATCTTCCAATCGGGGAGATGCGCGCATTGCCGTTGCCGCAGCCTCAAGATGGGCGAAGGTCAAAGGCGAGCAGGGGAAGGCCATAGCCAGCGCGGCAGGGTAGAACCGGGTCCTGATGTCCGAGAAGGTCCAGGGCGGATCACCCTCCCGCTCGCCCGACACAGCCACCAAGCGAGCGATCTCATCCTTCGACAGGTTCAAGGCCGCGAGATCCTTCGACAGCAGTTCATGCCGCTCGCTCTCAGTCGGCCGCCGGAACTCCTCGATGACCGCCGCCCGTCTCCGAAGGGCAGGGTCGAGCACCGACAGCCGATTGGTGCAGAGGAACACCACGATCCGCCCGCCAAGGCGCCGCAGCTGGTCGATCTCCTGGATCAGGGTATTCACGGCCACCTTGTCTTCATGGTGGCTGTGGGCCTGAGACCTTGATGCGCCGAGACTATCGCCCTCGTCGATGACGAGGATTGCACGCCGGTGCTTGCCGGCTGATTGCTCGATTTTTCGAAACGCCTCGACGAGCTGGGTGCCCATTTCGCCGACCAACCCGCTTCCCCGAACTCGATTGCTGAGCTTGAAGAGAATCGAGTCGTCGGCGCCCGCTTCGGAAACCAGACGGTTGGCAATACACTCGGCCGTCACCGTTTTGCCGGTCCCGACGTCTCCGTGGAAAATGACGAGCGGATATTGGTCGGTCGCGAGGCTGGCCAAGGCCAGTCGGCCGCCATGATGCTTCTTGTTCCAGGCGGCAAGCTCGTCCGCCTGGAGGAGGAGGCGTAGCTGATCATGCACGCGGGCATACCGCGCGTCGAAACCAAGTAGCATGGGTTCGCGCGCCGAGAGGCGATCATCCGGCAGAGGGATCTCGCTATCGAAGACCTTGTTGTCGCTCATTTCCAGTCCGTCCGCGGCATGCCGAAGGAGTTGCTAGCGTAGCTTCGCCCGCCATTCTGGGTGAGACCGCCATGACTCGTGTCAGCAGACGACGAGACCCAATTCGCCCGGAGCTTCAACTGCATCGCCTTCTCCGCAGCCTGATTGTATTCCGGGGTGTGGGACAGGATGATGCGCAGTGTCGCACCCGGGATTTTCGGCCAAAGCGCATCGCCGGGGCGCTGGTTGGCAGCGTCGCCGGCGTTTGTGATCACCGAGAACCGAGTTGCCCTGATCTCGACACCGTTACTGATCAAGGTCACGTCGACAAATTTGAGGTAACCACCCTTGGCGAGCTCCTCGATGTCGTGGACGTAGTTGGCGGTCATGACCGGCGTCCAGCAGCCGGTGCTGTCGGCGATCATCCTCAGATCGGCACCGACCCGGCGGACGACATTCCCGACGTCGATATCCGAGTACGTTTCCGACGCGGAGCGGGAGGCGCTGATCGACATTATGCGGCCTCCGTCTTGAAGCGGGGACCGAATAGCTCCTTCCACAGGTCGTGGTCATCCTCGACCGTGGCGAAATTTGCCGTCTCCCAGGCTTCGGTCGCGGCGGCAATGATTTCGAGCCTCTCCTCCTCCGTGAGGCGCGCCGCCACATTGTTCCAGCTGCAGACCGGGTCGACGATCACGACCGGACCGGTGAAACTCGCAATCGGCTGACTGTTTTCCGGAAAGGAGATCGTCTCCTTCAGACCGGACTGGGCGATATACAGCAGAAAGTTTCGGAACCGCTGGTCGATGCTCCCATCACTGCCTTGGGTATCCAGCACGTAGGCCATGATTAGCTCAATCTGGAACGACTTGAAAAACGTCAGTTCCGCATGGTTGCGCCAGCGCTTGCCCATCCGGACGAGCGTGCGGAAGTGGGGGTCGACGGACTTCCGATCCCTAACGAACTTGATCTGGCCGGCCGGATAGGTCTCGACCTTGGCGCCCGTCTCAAGGTCGAACTGCCAGCCGTAGCCCGCCCGGTCAGGATTCTCGATGACGGGCACCACCTCGACGGTGAGGCCCGATTTGACGAAAACGACCTTGGCGGTACGGCGCTGGATCTCGAAGTCCTCGACCGCCTTGGTCGGGTACTGGGCGACCAACAGCTCGAAAATCGCGTCGTTGAGTTCCTGGAGCGTATCGTGATTGGCGTCTGGCTCGGCGATGTAGAAGACGACGTCCACATCGACCGGGTCGTTGGCCGTCTTGCGCAGGATCGTGTGCTTGGCGAACGAGCCGGCCTTCATGACCCGGGTCACCCGCACACCCTATTTGTCTGCGAGGGCCGATCTGAGGGCGGCGACCAGCCGATCGACCTGTCCGTGGTACTCGGACCGCTTGTCCGCGGGAAGACGCAGGACGTTGGCGTCATAGTAAAGCAGCTCGGTGTTGGTCAGGCCCACTTATCCGCTCCGTGTCGACTGTGTCGCCGAGCGTGGCAGGGGCCCGGGTTACTCAAGGCCTCGCATCGATTCACTCGATTGTCAAGTTGCGCACCTGATAATTTTTTTGGCAACCAGCTTGACAATTGGGTCCTTAACGGCAGAAGCACTGGTCGCTTGCCAGGCCGAGCAAATCGGCGGTTTGCAATAGAAACGAGCGAGACTACTCGTCGATAAGATTTGACAAATTCGGGACGGAGACCCGGCGGTGATAGGCGCGCGCAATCAGCAGCGTCAGCAGGGCCACCCCATTCAGGCGCCGGCGACTCCGGTTTAGCGGCGCGACTCGGTCAACGGATCGATCCTGTCGGCTGTGGATATACGGACGATCCTCCGGAGTGTTAGCTCCTCCCCGGCCCCCATCCCCAGACGTATCCAGGTGGGCCTACAGCGTTTCCCCATGCGCGACTCGACGTCGGGGCGTCGGGTCACGCATTGATTCCCACTGTGGACTACATGGATGAGTGGTCGGCGACTGCCATGGGACGAATTTTGCCGGCGGCTCGAGGTCGGAGAAGGGCTGCTTTCATTTGATACGGCTCGGAAGCGGCCATTCCGCTGCAAGCCCACTCAAGCCGAAGAGCCCCCTGGCGGCAGAGCGCCCACTTCCGTCATTCCACGGCACGCTCAAGTGATTCGATTGGTTAACGGAACGGTTAACGTGGAAACATTTTTATTATCATCGATACGAAGCACGGACTGGGAGACTTCCCGGCTTTCCGCCGTTTTTGGCGGCCTCAGTGGAAAGGACTATTTTATCTCGCATCACCGGCCCAGGCCGCCTCGCCGCCGCAGCCGGCCGGGCAGATCAGCCCGCGCTGCCGCTCGGCGGCCCCCATGGCCGCGGGCAGCGCGCCGGCGACCGGGGTCAGCGAGCCGTCGAGCGCCAATTCGCCGAGCGTGACATAGCCTTCGAGCTCGTCGCCCGGCAGCACGCCCATGGCGACCAGTAGGCCGGCCGCGATGGCCAGGTCGAAATGCGACCCCTCCTTCTGCACGTCGGCGGGGGAAAGGTTGACGACGATGCGCTTGGGCGGCAGCGCCAATCCGATCGCCGTCAGCGCGGCGCGCACCCGCTCGCGTGATTCCGCGACTGCCTTGTCGGGCAGACCCACCACGACGAAGCTGGGGAGGCCCGGCGCCATCTGCACCTGGACCTCGATCGGCAGGACCTCGATCCCCTGGAAGGCGACCGTGTGAATGCGCGCGACCATGCCTGCCGGACGTCCTTGCCGCTAAACCATGGCGCGAGCCTACAGGGGCTTTTGCGCCAGCGCCAGTGCAGGCGCGGCTAGAGCAGGACGAAGGCGAGCAGCGACAGCGCCGCAACCACGATCCAGCTGGCGGCGACGTCGCTGACGGGCGTAGACGTGCTGACGCGCGGCCAGCCTTCGGTCGTGTCGGCGGCGACCGGGGCCAGGGCCCGCAGGCGGGGAAGACGTCGCGTCGCAGCGGCGGGTCGACGGGAAACGCCGACGAAGGCGGGCGAAGCGGCGATGGACGGAACGGTGAAACGCGGCACGGCGGCCATGATGATCTCCTCTGCCGAGGGATATAGGCTTTCCTGCGCCAGAGGCCTAAGATCGTTTCGATAGAAAACTATAGGCAAAAAGTCTGATGGAGCTGCGCCATCTGCGCTATTTCCTGGCGGTGGCCGAGGAGCTGAACTTCAGCCGCGCCGCCCTGCGTCTCCACATCGCCCAGCCGCCCTTGAGCCAGCAGATCCGCCGGCTCGAGGACGAGCTCGGCCTGCAGTTGCTGGAACGGGGCAGCC
>Ga0209166_10001425_pt1 | contig 19917 bp, 17 predicted proteins | sample Coa_R1_3_FD_187151 | JGI IMG/M metagenome (GOLD analysis project Ga0209166, IMG submission 187151) | Surface soil microbial communities from Centralia Pennsylvania, which are recovering from an underground coalmine fire - Coalmine... | ecosystem: Environmental > Terrestrial > Soil >... | reverse complement strand
GTGAGGCCTTGACACAGAGCACGGAGAAGCTACAGATGATCGGTGCGGCCTACAAGACCTTCATGAGCGACGCCCGCCAAGTCAACGGCATCGAGCAGGGACCGGTCCAAGCGCCGATTGATGACTACATCGTTTGCAGGTTCTAGTCCATGCCCGACGCCTCGTACCTTCAGACCAGCTTCCTCGGCGGCGAGTGGTCTCCCCTGATCCAGGGCCGCATGGACGACCAGCGGTATCGCACCGCCCTGAACGTCATGCGGAACACGCTCCCGATTGAGGAGGGGTCGGCGGTGCGCCGCCCCGGCACCCACCTGATCGGCCCGACCCGGCAGGGCAACGTCGCGGTGCTGCGGGCCTTCGACTTCGCCGAGAGCCACCCCTATAACCTGGAGCTGACCGCCGGTCACATGCGCCTCATAGCGGGCCTGGGGATCGTCGTGGAGAGCTTCGGGACCCAGGTGGTCATCGGTCTCAGCTCCGGGGACCCCACGGTCGTCCAGACGGCCACAGCGCACGGCTGGAGCACCGGGGACGAGGTGATCGCGCAGATCGAGACGGGGCAGCTCAACAGCTCCATCGCCGCGCTGCTGGGCCGCCAGCTCGTCATCACCGTGGTTGACACCACGCACTTCAGCGTCGCCGACAGCGTGACCGGTGCGCCCATCGACGGGACCAGCATGGTCCTCGGCAGCTCCGACGTGACCGTGACGCGGATCGCGGACTTCGTGACGCCCTACGCCGAGAACGACCTCCAGGCGATCAATCAGGTCCAGGACCAGAGCGACCTACTGCTGCTGCATAACGCCTACCCGCCGCAGGCCGTCATCTCGACGAGCCCCGAGCAGGGCACCTCGTTCGCGGTGTTCACCTTCGGCGAGGCGGTCTTTAAAGACGGTCCATATCTGGACCCGCCCACGGACGGCACGACCATCACGCCCAGTGGCGTGTCCGGCAGCGTTACCCTCACTCTGGCCGGGGGCTCGACCCGGTTCGCCGCGACCGACGTGGGTCGCATGGTGCGCCTGTTCTCCGAGCCGGACGACTGGAGCGCCGCGACGAACTACGCCATCGGCGATCAGGTCAAGTTCAACAACGCCTACTATCAGGCGATCAAGGCCAACTCCAACAAGGAGCCGGACGCCGACGTGATTAACTGGGGCGTGTCCACGAGCGCGGCGGTGTGGAACTGGGCGATCATCACCGCCTTCACCGACACGACCCACGTCACCGCGACCCTGGAGGTCGTCGTGAACGCGGATGGGACGAACACCCCCGGCCCGGTCCTGCCGCGCACCTCCGCGTGCAAGACGTGGCGGCTGGGGCTCTTCAGCGACACGACCGGCTACCCGAGCTGCGGCACCTACCACGAGGGCCGCCTGTGGCTCTCAGGGACCATTGGCAACCGCCTGGACGGCGGGGTGTCGAATGACTTCTTCAACTTCAGCCCGACCGGCTGGGACGGCACGGTCGCCGATGACAATGCCTGCGACTACGTGTTCAACGCCAAGGACGTGAACGAGATTTTCTGGATGGAGCCCGACGCCCTCGGCATGATCTGCGGGACCCAGGCCGGGGAGTGGCTGGTCCAGGCGTCGAGCACCAACGACACGCTGACCCCCACGTCGGTCCAGGCTCACCGCCGGACCAACTATGGCTGCGCCAACGTGCCCGCGAAGCGCACCGGCCTGACCATCGCCTTCGTCCAGCGGTACAACAAGAAGCTGCTGGAGTACATCACCACCGACTTCCGGGGGCTTGCCGGTCGCAACATCGCGATCACCGGCAAGCACCTGACGCAGGAGGGCATCGTCGAGATCGCCTATCAGTCGGAGAAGGTCCCCACGATCTGGGCGCGCACCGAAGCCGGATCGCTGCTGAGCTGCACCTACAAGCGGGAGAGCCCCTACGCCTCCGACCCGCCGAACTTCGCGGGCTGGGCGCATCACGACCTGGGCAACGGCCTGACGGTCGAAAGCATCCAGGCCGGGCCGAACTTCGACGGCTCCCTTGACGCCCTGACAGTGATCGTCAGCGACGGCTCGAAGCGGTGGGTGAACATCGTCACTGACCTGTTCGACGTGGACTGGCAGATCGGCGACGCCAACTTCGTGGACTTCAGCGAGACCCCCAGCATGTGGGAGATCATCACCGGGCCGCCGCTGACCCTCCGCCTCTACAGCCTGCACTACCTCGCCGGGCATACCGTGGACGTGTTCGCGGGCGGCATCGACTGTGGCCAGATAGCCGTGGCTGCGGACGGCCACCTGGACATTCCCATCGACACGAACACGATCCCGCTGCTGACCTCGACGTGGCTGGCCAGCCTGTCCAGCTCGGTGAACTTCCATGGCCTGGGCATCGCCATCGTCCGCACCCCCGCGCCGGTCGCCAATAGCCCGACCGTCACGGGCATCGCGAACTTCGATACCAGCTTGCTGGCTAGCTACGCGGGCGGCATATCGGGGATCGACTGGGATGGTGGCCGGTTCTTCATCTACGACAGCGCCGCCGGTCATGTCCAGGTCAACGACATCACGACTTTAAAGGTCAAGCAGCCCCCGATTTCGTCCCACGACTTCGACGGCGGGATGAAGTATTGCCAGGACGGCTTCCTCTACGGCGCGACCGGCGCGACCAACGCCGCCCACCTGAACAAGGTGGACCCCGTGACGATGCAGCGCGTGGCCCAATTCGGGCTGGCGACGAGCAGCTTCCCGACGACCTCGAACACCTGGGCGTTCCCGCGCGACTTCGACACGGTGACGAGCCCCAGCACGGGCGAGAGCTACCTCATCTCCACCTCGCTCGTGAACACGGTCAATGAGATCGCGGTGATGAACCTGTCCAACGTGGGCGACCGCTTCGGGGAAGGCCGCTTCTTCGGCCCCGGCTGGACCGGCTTCAGCCTCACGATGGACGAAGGGCGCGGCGTGGTCACGCACGGCAAACCGGTGCGCGGGATGGCGCAGGGATGGGTTCTAAGCCTGTCCGGCCCCAACGGCTTCCACGGCATCCAGCTCGGCCTCTACCGCATCCTGTGCCTGCCCGGCGGCCTCGCCACGGGCTATAAGGTCGCGACCCTGAACACGAACATCTTCGGGGTGGGCTTCAACTACGCGACCAACCTGCAAGGCATCCTGCTCGACGAGACCGATGGCAACATCATCCTCCACCTGAACCGGTCGAACACCCAGGCCTGGAGCAACGCCGCGACCTATAACATCGGGGACATCGTGACGAATGCCGGTCACGACTTCATCAGCCTTCAAGGCGGCAACCTGAACCACACCCCGACCGTGGGCGGGACCGCGTTCTGGCAAGACCTGGGCGCGTCCAGCGCCAACAGCTCTGACACGATCATCGCGAAGATGAACGTGAAGAGCGGGGCGGTCATGTGGCAGAATACGATCAGCAACACCATCCCCGGCATCGGCAACCTGAACGCCAGCCGCATCCGCCATGGGAAGTATTGCTTTAAAGATTGCAGCGGCACGTCGCTCCACCAGATCAACACCCTGACCGGCGTGGACACGACGACCCCGATCATCAGCGTCCTGTATGACTATCAGTTCTACAACGACACGACCGGCGAGCTGATCGGCGACACGCAGTACACGAACGGCGGCGGAAGCCCCACGCCCATCGGCTCTACGCCGACCGGCTGGACCCACCAATGGGCGGTGCTCGGCCCGGCAGCGGGGCCGCCCGTGCCCGCGATCACGCCTCCCGGCGACGGGGTGATCTGGCAGGTCCCGGTCGCCATCGGCTACGGCTACCCGAGCCAGGGGCAAATCCTGCGCGCCATCAATCCGCAGGAGGCGGGCGCGGCGAACGGCCCAGCCCTGGCCAAGACCCGGCGGTCGCATATGTTCGGCTCCCTGCTCTTTAAAACGCAGGGGATCGAGTTCGGGACCGACTTCTCCCACATGCGTCCGGCGCTGTTCCGCGACACGAATGACGAGACGGAAATCCCGCTCACCCTCTTGTATTCCAACGTGCATTGGGATAGCCTGGACGACACCTACAGCTTCGACAGCATGCTTTGCTGGCAAGTGACCCGCCCGTACCCCGCGACTGTCTGTTCGCTGGGTGCCTTCATCCACTCACAGGATCGCTAGAATGCCCGTCTCACAAGCTGGATTTGCCGACCTCGGGGGCGCGGTGAAAGACCTCTTCGGTGGTCTCGGCGAGTTCGAGAGCGCCAAGGGCTATAGCGCCGCCGCCAACTTCGCGACCCAGAACGCGGAGATCGCGGCGCAGTCCACGCAAATCCAAGAGACCCAGGCCCAGCGGAAAATCTACCAGAGCCTTGGCGGCCAGCAAGCCGACTACGGCGGTGCGGGGCTGGCGAAGTCCGGCTCGGCCCTGGACGTGATGCGGTCGAGCGCGGAGCAGGGCTCCCTTACGAAGCAGCTCATAGCCAACCAGGGCGCGATCAACGTCGCGGGCTACGAAGAAGAGGCGTCCAACTACAACGCCATGGCGAGCGCCGCCAAGTCCTCCGGGACCGGCTCGATCATCGGCGGCGTCATCAGCGCGGCGGCGTCGATCTTCGCCTTCTCCGATGACAGCCTGAAGACCGGCGTCGTCGAGGTGGACCGCCGCCCGGACGGCCTGGGCATCTATGAGTTCAGCTTTAAAGGATCGTCGCAGCGGTTCCGTGGCGTGATGGCATCCGAGGTCGAGGCCCGCTACCCGCGTGCGGTGTCCTATGACGAACGGGGCTTGCGTGTCGTGAACTACTCGGCTATCGGTGTCATGCCGGAGGTCGTCAATGCCTAACATTCGCCAGTACGAGAACCCCATTGATGGGCTCCAGCCGACCGACAGGGGCGTGCAGTCCAGCGTCGAGCTGGGTCGCCACGTCGAGCGCGCCTACGCGGTCGCGGGCAACTCCCTCGGCAACGCGGTGACGGCGACCGGCGCGGCCTACGACAAGATCAAGACCCAGCAGGACATCTCCCAAGGTCTGGCCCAGAAGGCGCAAATCCTCGACAACCTGACCACCGCCTCCGACGTGGCGATGAACCAGGACCCGAACGACCACACCGCCGCCGAGCGGTGGCGGACGGAACAGATGGAGCCGTTGCTCGACGGCTGGGTCTCCGGCTTCTCGACGCAGGAGAGCCGCCTGTGGGCGACCGAGCAAGCGGGCCAGATCAGACAGCACCTCTACGAGAAGACCGCCGCTGACCAGAGCCGGAACGCGGGCGTCGCGGCAGTCGGCAACTGGAACGACACGCTGAAGGGCCTGAGCAACACCGTGCTCCAGGACCCGAGCGCGCGGGACATGGCGTTGCGCTCACTCGACGACGGGACCGAGGCGCTCATCAAGAGCAACCCGTTCATCACGCCCGAGGTCGCCGAGAAGATGCGCGGCGAGATGCGCGAGCAGGGCCGGACGATGATCGGCGAGAGCGCCTTTAAAGGCTCGGCTCTCACGAACCCGACCCAGGCCATGCAGGACTTGCAGGACGGCAAGTACGAGGGTGTGCTGAACGCCGAGCAGCAAGTCCGCATGTTCGGCTTCGCCCAGCAAATCCACCGGGAGGCGCTCGCCGACCAGCGGTCCCAGATGGCGATGAGCAAGGAGCAGGCGAAGACCCAGTTCGACCAGCAGCTCAGCTCGACCTACGCCACCATGTTCCGCCCGGATGGCAGCACGGTCCTCCCGCCCGGCGGGAACCAGCGCCTCGTGCAGCTCTCGCAAATGCCCTTCGCCGACCCCGGCGCGATCAAGTCGCTGGGCGACGCCATGAAGACCGCCGCCGAGAACAAGATTAACGGCACCTTCCAGACGACTAACAACGGCGTGTGGAACAACCTCGCGTCGCGGATCGGCCAGCCGGTCAGCTCGCCCAACGCCCTGACCCACGCCATGGTCGATCAGGCCTACGCCGCGAAGCAGCTCAGCGAACACGACTGGCGCTTCCTCCACCAAGCCGTCGAGAGCGCGAAGAGCGACCCGGCGACCACGGCGGCGATGACCCAGATCAACCAAGCCCTGGAGCGTAACAAGCCGCTGGTCACGAAGTCGAACCTCTACTCCGGCGTCATGGACCAGAGCGGCGACGTGCAGTACGACGCCCTCCACTTCGACGTGTTCAAGCGGTTCCAAGACCTCCAGGCGAAGGGCATGTCCGCGAAGGAGGCCGCCGACACGATCACCGACCCGCGCAACCCGCAGGGCATCCACTCGATGCTGCCGCAGTACATGAGCACCAACAAGCAGGGGCTCCAGGCCCTCCACCTGAAGGTCCAGCAAGGCGGCGGCGCGTCCCTCGCGGCCCCTGCCCCCTTGACAGCACCCCGCAAACCGGGTGAGAGTGCGGCAGATTATCTCAAGAGGACTGGTGGATGACCGATGCACCCGGAGTTGCTGCCCCGTATCCCGTCGCCCCTGGCGTAGCCAAGGCCCAACAGCTCAAGGCTGGAGGCTTCTCGGACGCGGAGGTGAGCCAATGGGCTCAGGGGCAGACGGCGAAGCTCCAGGCTGGGGGCTTCACCCCTGAAGAAGTGAAGGCCTACTGGGGCAACCAGACGCCCCAGAACGCGGCTCTGAGCGCGCACGTCGCCACCAACTACGCCGCCTACGCCAGTCAGGACCCGAAGCTGGCCACGAGCCCGTGGGACGCCTTCGCGGCGGGCTGGGATCGGTCGGTCTCCGGCCTCATCATCAACCGGCACAACCCGACCTCGGTCACGCCCCAGAACGCCGGGCTCGCCGCCCAGGTGATGAACGCGACCGGGCAGTTCCTCGGGGACGCCCCGGCCAGCGTGGCGGGCTTCTTCGGTGGCGCGGCAGTGGGCGGCGGCGGTGGCGCTGCGGTGGCGGCTCCGACCGGGGAAGCGGCTGCCCCCATCACGGTTCCCATCGGCGTGGTTGCGGGCGCGGGCTTCGGCATGAACGCCACCCCGGAGGCCAGCCGTCAGATTTTGATGGACGCCTACAACCTGCGCGACGGCAAGATCAAGACGTGGCAGGACGCGACCCATGTGATCGCCAGCTCCCTGTGGGAGACCACGAAGGCGGGCGTCGTCGGCGCGGTGACGAACTTCGTCGGCGGCAAGGTGGGCGGCAAGGTCATCGAGCTGGGCGCGAACAAGCTGGTCAGCGGCGGGGCGAATGCCTCGGCCCAGGTCATCAGCTCCGTCACCACCGCATCGGCGCTCGACGGGCACATGCCCGACGCGCAAGACTTCACCACGGCGGCCCTCCTGACCCTCGGACTTCACGGCCTGGGTGCGGCGGCTGCGGCGAAGAAGGGCGGCTTCTCCGACAAGGTGGGCCGGGTGCAGTCCAATCTGGAGACGCTGTACCGCCAAACGGGCACGCCCCCGTGGGAAGCCGCCCAACGCGCCGCGACCGATCCGGTCTTTAAACAGGAGTTGTACGGGCAAGACCCGCAGGGCGATCCGGTCGCGCCGCAGTTCCGCAACGCCGCGCCGCCGGACCCGCCGCCCTACAAGGCGGACGCGCGTGACGCGGGTCTCGTGCCCGAGCACCAGAAGGGCTGGATACAGCCCGAGACCATGCGGGACGTGACGCCCAAGAAGGGACCCTTTAGCCCCCCGGAGGAGACGCCTACGGCCCAGGAAGCGCCTGCCGCCGCGACCGCGACCAGCGGGGTCGCCGAGAGCCCGGCCCACGCCAAGGAGCTGCTCGCCACCCTGGAGGGCTCGGGCGACAATGCCGTGAGCCCGAAGGGAGCCATCGGCAAGTACCAGATCATGCCCGCCACCGCTCGCCAGTACATGGGCAACGACTTCGACGTGAAGACCCTGTTCGACCCGAAGGTCAACAGCGAGGTCGCCGACCGGATCGTGAACGACCTGTACAAGCGATACGGCGGGAACATGAACGCCATCGCTATCGCCTACAATGCTGGCCCTGGCCGCGCCGGGCAGTACATGAAAGCCGGGCCGGGCACCGCTCTGACCGCCATCCCTGACAAGACCATCCGTGGAGGCATCCGCTATGAACAAGGCCCCGCCGCGCACGACGAGAGCTTCCTCCCGACCGAGACACAACGCTATCTCGCGAATGAGCGACGCCGGACGGGTGGCGGCTCTGGGGGCGGCGAAGGCCCTCCTGGCGCGGGCGAGGAGCCCAAGGTCCCGAGCTATAGCCCTGCGGCTGGTGGAGGAGGCGAGGGCGGCGGTGGAGAGCCCCCGAAACCCCCGGCCACGATAGAGGGCGAGGAGCCCGAGGACGCCAACAAGAAGTTCTGGGCCAAAGCTTCGGAAGAGGCGGCGTCGGATGAGATGCTGCGGAACATCGGCGAAGACCCGAAGGCCCCCAGCACCATGAACCTGGACCGGATCATGGGGCAGTTCGTGAGCGAGCTGACGCCCGCGCGTCGGATCGACGACCGCCTCATCAAGACCGGCGACATGGACCGGACGAAGGACATCGGCGCGGAGGATATGTTCCGCCAGACCTACGCCTCCGACATGCGGACGGGCGCGTTCATCAAGTACGGCGAGATCGACCCCATCACTTTAAAGCTCAAGATCGGCACCCCGTCGATCATGGACGCGGTGAAGTCGGCCAAGGACAAGGGCGGCGACCTCCAAGGCCTGACGGCCTACATGCTCGCCAAGCGCACCGTGGACAAGATGGGGCAGGGCATCGACACCGGCTTCAACCCCGAGGCCGCTGTGAACCTCGCCAGCCAGAAGGGAGCCATCTCCAAGTACGAGGACGCCCGCGTGCTCTTCAACTCGGTCATGGACGGCGTGCTGCGTTACAGCCGCGACAGCGGGGTCCACTCCCAAGAGCAGATCGACGCGATGATGCGGGACAACCCCAGCTACATCAGCATGCGCCGCATCCTCGGCGACGACGCCAGCTTCACGCCGGGCGGTGGTAGGAGCTTCAACGCGACCGATCCGCTCCGCCGGATGGAGGGCAGCGACAAGCAGATCGTGGACCCCATCGCCGCGACCCTGGACAACATGCGCCTGATCGTCCGCATGGCCGACCGCAACCGCGCCATCGGGCACGTCATCGGGCAGATCGAACGCGGCGAGCTGGAGAACCCCGGCATCATGAAGCTGGAGGACCAGCAGACCATCAAGGCCGCCGACGAGAGCACCTTCAAGCCCTACGGCCTGCCGCCGGAGAGCGACCCCACCTCGACGTATTCGTCTGAGCTGGCCGAGCGCGCCCAGCGGAACAGCTCGAACCCGAACACCTTCATGTTCTACCGCGACGGCAAGCCGGAGGTGTGGGCGGCGAAGGACCCGGCGCTCGCCGAGCTGATGCGGAAGGCCGACAGCCCCGGCCAGCAAAACATCATCATGCAGACCTTCCAGACCTTCGCCAGCCTGGAGCGGGCCGGGATCACGGTGAGCCCCGACTTCCCGACCAAGGTCCAACTGCGCCACCAAGTCACCGCGTTCATCAACGACCCGCTGCACCCGCCGCCCTTCCTGACGTGGCTCAACGGGATCACCCACGTCATCAAGCAGGACGACCTCTACAAGCAGGCCATCACGACCGGCGCGCTCGGGGTCTCCCTGGCAGACATGGACACCAACTGGCTCGCCCGTGACATGGATCACGTCTTCACCGAGACGGGGACCTGGGACGGCGTGACCAACGCCTTTAAACACCCGCTGGAGTTCGCTCAGGTCATCTCCGAGCGGCTCGACGCGGCGGCCCGGATCGGCTACATGAAGCAGGCCATCGACAAGGGCATCGACCCGATCAAGGCCAGCACGATGGCGCGCAAGGCCTACCTGGACTACGCCGAGCGCGGCACGGCCCAGATCGCGAACGGCATGGCGGCGATCATCCCGTTCTTCCGCCCGCACCTCCTGGGCCTGAAGCAGTTCGGCGAGGCGATGGCGGAGCGCCCGGTCTCGACGGCGGCCTACAGCGCGGCGGCGATCACCCTCCCCATCGTCGCCCTCTACGCGCTGAACACCCTCCAGGATCAGTTCCTCCCGGACGACCGCAAGTTCGAGAACATTCCCCAGTGGCAGAAGGATAACTACTTCATCTCGCCGGAGATCGCCGGGATGCGCTTCCGCCTGCGCCTGCCCCCGAACGCGGGCTTCGTCCTGGGCGGCCTCGTGAACCGGGCGCTGGACCAGATGCGCGGCATCGACAGCCACGCGTTCGACGGGGCGATGATGAGGTTCCTGAACGAGTATATCCCGCCGATGCTGCCAACCGTTGCTCAGGCCCCGATTGAGGTCGCGACCAACCATAGCTTCTTCACCGGGCAACAACTCATCCCCGGCTCAATGGAGAAGGCTAGTGGCTACATGCAATACACTCCGGCGACTTCGGAGACTGGTAAGGCTCTGTCTCGTGTTCTTGGTCCTCCTGGGCTTGATGTTGCTAATTTCAGCCCTATACAGTTTGACCAGCTCGTCAAAGGATGGACCGGCACTCTGGGAGCCGATGCTTTAAATGCACTGAACCTTCCGTTCGCCGCCACGAAGAAGCCCGGCCAGCTCGCCGATCTGCCCTTCGTCGGCAGCTTCATGGTCCGCAACCCCGGTATGTCCGCGCAGCCCATCCAGCGTTTCTATGAGCTGGCCGACAAGATCGAGGCTGAGCACGCGGACTTCGCCCTGGCGATGAAGCGCGTCCAGGGCAGCGGCGACACGACCGAGATCGACCAGACGGCTGCGGCGGGGCAGTACGCTCTGGCTATCGCGCCGATCAAGGAGACCATCGCCCGGCAGTCGGCCATCATCCAGGGGATCAACTCCAACAAGGACATGACCGCCGCCGAGAAGCGCCAGTTCACCGATCAGCTCATGCCGCAGATCATCGCGACGGCGAAGCAGGGCATCAACGCCATGGACGACATTGGGAGGGCCAGCAAGGCGACTTCGCCCGCCGGGCCACAGGAGCCCAACCAAGGTCTTCCCCAGCCTGTAGCGGCTCCCCAGGCCCCGGCAAAGCCCCCTGTGGCTCCGGCGGTCGGTGTGAACCGTGGTGACGTGCCGGTCGCGTAATGGCTCCTCCGAAAATCAAAGTCCGTGGCGCGGCCCGAAACAAGGGCATTCCCTCCGGCTACCTCCTGGGCCGGAGCAGCTCGGGCACGGGCGACGTTGAGCTGCTGGACCTCGCCGAGCTGCGCGGGCTAGGCGTGGCGAGCGCCGGGTCCGTCGCCGGGATCGGGAGCACCCACGGCTTCGGGTTCTTCGCTGGCGGCCTCCTGGCGGACGGTGAGCTGCTGGGCTCGGCGACCTACCCCGTGGACATCACGTTCGCCACCGGGGACGCGGGTTCCAGCGTGACCTCCGAGTTCCCCGCAGCCGCGAGCGCGGTGATGGTCGTCCAGGCTCCCGACCCGTCCAGCGGGCTCTTCGTCCAGGTCGGCACCTTCACCTTCGCCGCCCACAGCAAGACCGCCACCATCGCCTGGGGTTCAGGAACCTATACCCTTAAGGCTGGAAAGGTGCTAAAGCTGTTGGCACCACACCCGGCGGACGCCAGCCTTGCGAACGTCCACGGCCTTATCGTAGGAACCGAATGATGACCCAGAGTTTCACCGTCGCGAACAAGACCTACCCGGTCAACGACGATCACGAGCTGTCAGTACCCGGCGCGGACGAGAGCGCCGTGCTGGCGAAGTGGAAGACCAACGCCGAGCTGGACCCGGAGGAGCGCCGCGTTCTGGCCGCGATCAACAACCGGGAGAACCTGACCCGCGCCGCCGCATGGCTGGACGGCAAGGAGCTGGCGGAGTTCGGGTTCGAGACGCTCGATCAGGTCCACGGCCAGACGTGGCACCCGGACGTGTGCGAAGGGCTTTCGTCGGGCACGGGCTGCGAGGTCCATCAGGTCTGGGATCACCGGCTGCGCCATACCGGAGAGGGCATCGTGGTCCACGCACACCGCAGCCATCGGACGTGCGAGCGCCACGCCACTCTGAGCTTTAAAGATCACCACGAGCATCAGGCTCACCTCCAGGCCGAGTGCGCCCACAAGGAGGCGGTGCTGTCGGCGATCACCGATCACGTCGGGCTGCACCCGACCGACCGTCCGGCCTGGAGGTTCAACGAGAACCACGAGCTGGAGATCGACACCACCAGCCATCCGGTCATCACGCCCCAACACGTCAACCGCGTCATCAGGGACAACTTCCCCCAGCACGTCATCCACGTCAAGTAGGCTTTAAAGATGTCTGCTGACACCTTCCTCCTCGGCGGTACGGCGTCCTCCTCGGGTGGTCCAGTCGCGTCCAACAATGGGTCGAGCTTCTTCGCCATCTCGTCGAACAGCGGCGACATTCAGTCGGCGACCGAAACCCAAATTCAGGTGAAGCTGGGGGCGCAGACGCTCGACAAGGGCTTCTCCCATTGCTTCTCGATAAGCGGCGGCTTCACTGGCATCTTCGGGACCCACCTGAACGGTGCGAACGGCAACGTCGCCATCACCATCACCGCGACGGGAGATGCGGAGGATACCACCCACTCCGACAGCGTGTCGGCTGGCGGCCTGTTCGACTGGCGCTCGACCGGCAATGCGGGCGGTTCGAGCGCGATCACCGCCGGGGTCTTCGGTTGTCACGTCTCAGGAGCGACGACGGAGCTGTACACACCCCAGATCGTCGGCGGCTCGACCTACAACTACTCTGGAACGGCCAACGGCTACACCCCTTGGGGCGCACGGGTCGGGGCGCTCACCAATGGGACCGAGGTCAATACCCAGTGCAAGCAGCGGGCAGCGGGATCGTGGTCCAATCAGCGCGCCAACGTCTCCAGCAACAGCATCGCCGCGACCATGAACATCGTCTTCCGCAAGAACGCGACGACTGGCAATCAGGTCTGCGCCTACGCCACGACGGCCACGGGCATCGTAGAGGACACGACCCACACCGATGCGGTGGCCTCGGGCGACCTGACCAACGACGGCTACACGACCAGCACGGCGACCGGTAGCGCTAATATCTTCTTTGTCCACACCACCTTCAGCCCGTCCGCCCACCTGTGGGACACGCTGGGCACCATGGGGAACGTCGAGACCAGCTCCAGCAACGTCACCTTCTATCCTATCCTCGGGCAGGACAGCGCGGGCAACACGACGGAGGCCCTGGTCCAGTACCGCTACCGTGTGGCCAATAACGTCGCGAACCTGCGGGGCTTCTGGATAAATAACTTCAGCTCGACCGGCGCGATGACCTACAGGGTCAATGGAGCGAACGGCAACGGCGCGGTCACACCTACGTCGAGTGGGACGGGCTACTTCGAGGACAGCACCCACCACGACACGATTGCCTCCGGCGATCAAGGCGATGTCGCCTGCGGGATCACAACGAGCCTGGGCTGGCAGGTTAACATCATGCTGACCTTCGGCGTGGCGACCAATGCGGCGGCGACCCTGACCCTCCTGGGGCAGTTCTCCCAGACGATCAATGCGGTCAACCAGGACGCCAGCCATATCGCCACGCAGTTCGGGCAGTTCTCCCAAGCGTTCGCCGCGACCGACGAGCCCACCTTCCAGGCCACCATCGCCCAGACCTTTGGCCTATTCGGAACCGCCGTCAACGCCGTGGACTTGGGGGCTGGCACGGGCGGCATCCGCCAGTTCTGGACCTTCTAGTTGACAAGCGCGTTCACCTAGCATACGTTCGCAGTTCACAAGGATCGCCCCTCTATGGCCGCTACACCAGTCATGTCAATTCTCGCCGCGAAGGCCGCGCTCGACGCGGTGTTGGCGAAGCTGACCTCGACCTCGACCATCGAGATCAGGACGGGTGCGCCCGAGGCGACGACCCTGACCGCCGACAGCGGCACGTTGCTGGCGACCCTCACCTGTTCGGCCACGGCCTTCCCCGCCTCCACCTCAGACGGCGCGGGTAACGCGCTTGGCACGGCGAACGCCATCACCTCCGCCATCGCGGGCAACACTGGGACCGCCGGTCACTTCCGCGCCAAGAGCGCGGCGGGCGTGGTCATCATCCAGGGTACGTGCGGCACGTCGAGCGCCGACATGATCCTGAACAGCACCAGCATCACCGCCGGGGATACGGTCGGGGCCACGAGCTGGACCGTGAAGCTCCCCTGCGGCGACGGAGTATCGTAATGAGCAACCCAGTCGCCCATGTGACCGCCGCCAGCGCCACCATCGGTTCCATCGCCGGGCTCGTCTTCCACTGGATGCCGGGCTTCCTTGCGGGCCTCGCGTCCTTGGGCGCGGTGGTCTGGTACGGCATTCAAATCTACGAGAGCAAATCGGTTCAGAAGTGGCTCTCGAAGCATCACCCGCGCTACCACGCACTCACGCGCAAGGCGCAGGACAATTCCCACAACCCGAGCGATCAGGGTTAAGCTTTAAAGGAGGACAACCATGGTTCAGACCTACCTGGACATTCAGGAGGCCTTCACGAAGAAGGCTGAAAACTGTGTGCTCGTGGGCTATGTCCACGGCGACAACACTCCCACCTGGGGCTGGGGTCACACCGGCCCAGAGGTAAAGGTCGGGCAGTCCATCACGCCCGCCGAGGCGGAGACTTACTTCAAGGTGGACCAAGCTCTGGCCGACCATCGCATGAAGGAACGCTGCACGGCGGAAGCCCTCGCCAAGCTCGACGAGCATGAGAAGGCCGCCCTGCTCGACTTCGTGTTCAACGCCGGAGCGAACCCCGACTGGACGATCTGGAAGGTCGTGAACGGCACCGAGGCGGGCAGCGTGCCCGACCAGTTCGACCGCTTCATCTGGGTCCATCCCGGCCCCGGCAAGCCTGCCGTCACGAGCGCCGGGCTGAAGAACCGCCGGGCCGCCGAGAAGGCGCTCTGGAACACCGCCGACGTGAACGTCGCGATCACGGTCGCCACCGCTGGAGGCAATACGGCCAGCTCAGCGATGACCGAACAGGTCACGCCGCCGACGCCGGACGCCCCCAAGGCCCTGGCGAAGACCAGTCTCGGGCTGAAGGTCAGCGCCCTGTTCGCCTCGGGCGGCGGCCTGCTCGCCAAGAACCTCACGCCGGACACCCAGTCCCAGGTGCAGAACGTCCACGACACCGTGGTCGCCCACGCCTCCGAGCTGGGCAAGTTCGGGCATCTCGCCACCAACGTCGCGGGCGCAGCCGTGGTCGCCATTGCGGCGGGCGCGCTGATGGTCCACGTCACCCAGCAGGAGGCTGCGAAGAAGTAACCATGTTCGGCATCCCGTTCCTCACCCCCACCCTGGCGATCAAGCTGGGGTGCGGGGTCGCCATCGCCGGAGCCATCGCCTTCGGTGGCTGGTCGATCTACCACAGCATCGCCGAAGGTGCGGTGAAAGACCTGAAGGCGCAGGACGCCCAAGTGACCGCCCAGGCCCAGGCCAAGGGCGCGCAGATCGACGCGGCTCAGTCAGCGGTGGACGCCAAGTCCGCCGAGGACAATTCCACCCACCAAGCGGCCATCGCCAGCACGGCGGCGGTCATCAAGCAGAAGGTCTCGTCCCATGTCCACAACCCCGCTCCGGCTGCTCCTCGTGTTGTCGGCTGCGTCACTTATGGCCTCGTGCGCCTCCACGACGCAGCGGCTCTCGGCGTTGATCCCGACACGCTTCCACTCCCCTCCGGCGCAACTGATGACGCCTGCTCGCCCGTTGCGGACACTGCTCTGGCCGCAGCCTTCGCCGACAACTACGCCGCAGCCCGCGCCAACGCCGCCCAACTGAACGACCTGATCGCCAACGTCAAGGGCAAGGTTGACAGCACCACCCCGAAGCAGTAGATAGGAGGCTCCCACCGTGCTCTCATTTCGGATCGTCCACGAGCACCATCACTACCACCACCTGGAAGGAGAAGAACTCATGGCCATCAATGCTGCGTTCCAAGCTCAAGTGGACCGCCTCGCCGCGTTCGTCAAGACGCTGGAAGGCGGGGCCTCCGGTCAGTCCGACGAGGACACCGCCGCGCTGAAGAACGCCCTCGACACCGCCGGGGCTCCCCCGGCCATCGACCCGGCGACCGGCCAGCCGACCAGCTAAGCCCCCGGCGCCTGAGCTTTAAAGTATCACCCCCGGTCCACTGGATCGGGGGTTTTCTTATGCGTCAAATTTGGCGAGTTAAGTGGACATATGGGGGTTAATGCGTCAAATTTGACGACTTACGCGCACCTCACATGCGCGATAGTTATGTTCCCGTTCGGGAAGATTTTCGGAACAAGCCGCGAACTACCGACCGAATGTTCCCGAACGGGAAGATTTCAGCGAGAGCCGCGCGACAGGGGCGCGAGCCCGGCCTCCTCCAGCTCTTTCTGGAGCAGCGCCAGCGCCCTCCAGGCCACCTTGGTCGAGTGGCGCACGCCGTCCGTGTCGATGATCCCACGGTCCACGAGATGCCGCAGCAGGGCGTCGGCCTCGTCGCCGCTCTTCCCGCGCGCCCAGTGCATGGGCTGTCCGGGGTTGTGCTGCTCGTTGCCGATCCGGCTCAGACCCGCCACGGCGATCAGGGCGGCAGGGAAGTAGTCCAGGAGGCCGGTGGTGAGTGGCAGCTCCTTCCGGGCCAAGGCGGACGTTGGGAGGCTCTGTGGGGCTTCCTGGGGCGCTGGCGGGGCTTCCTCGAAGCGGTCGCTCGCCTCATGAGCTTGGTCAATGGGCTCGTCCTCGTCCAGATTTCCTGGGAGCGGGCGATGGAGCGGGAAGTACCGCTCACGGGTCGGGGCGATGTCCGCGTCCGCTCGGCCAGCGCAGGCGCGCTCTTGCTCAGCCTCGTGGTTCGGGAGGTGGAGGTCGCGGTAGCGTTCGGCGCTGGTCTCAGGCATGTAGGGGGCTCCTCAGATGGGACAGGTCCCGGAAGCGGGAGACGCCATCCGGGGTGTGGGTGATGCATTCGTCGGCGCTGAACCAGCGGGCGAGGCCGGAGTGGTTCGGGACCCAGAAGCCCCACTGGCGCACGACCGGGCCGGTGCTGAACAGCGTCAGCGTGTAGGGCGTGGCTGGCGGCAGGATCAGCCGGTGCGCGGCCTCTGCCCGGCGACTGCACGTCTGGCCCTTGCGGCGAGCGACGACGCGGGTGCCACCCTCCGGCGGATGGTCCTGGAGCACCTCGTCGTAGCCGCCCGACAGGATCACCGACTGGTTGTCCCACGGGTGGTCATGGAGCGGGCGCTCGGGGTCGCTGGCGACCTGGAGGTGCAGGTAGACGTTGGCTTGCAGGTTCCTGGGGATGACGTACCAGCGGTGCAGATACGGCTGTCCATCCTCGCCTGCGATGGTGAGGTCCGGTTCCCTCACGCCGCCGGGGAGGATGCCCCGGACGGTCGCGAAGTCCTCGTTGTTCAAGATGTCGGTGACGCTCATACGGTCCTCCGTATATCAGGGGGTTATACGCTGAAGCGTATCGCGGCTTAGCCTTGCCAGCTCAGCCACTCCTTGTCAACCGTGCTCTTCGCGCCGTCCAGCAGCACCTCCCAGCGGGCGGTGATCCCGTGCTCGGGGTGGACGAAGAAGAGCGCCTGGGACGGCGGGCTGTAGGGCGCGCGCATGGCCAGACGAGCGTACTCGTCGTAGCCCTTCAGCGCGCCGTTGACGATGCAGCCGGGGAGCCAGAGCATCTGATGCCAGTGCCCCATCAGGATCGTGTCCACGTCCCGCCCGATCTGCGCCTCGCTGCTCCCGATCTTCAGGGAGCCGCGCATGATCGGGCCGATGGCTCCGATGATCCCGTCGCCGCCCTTCACGCCCAGGCTGTCGCCGTGGGTGAGCAGGAAGCGATGACCGTACACTTTAAAGTACGCATCGGTCTCGTTCGGGATGAAGAATTGGATGCGGCTGTCGCGGCGGAAGTGGCGCTCCAGGTTGCAGTAGATGTTCCACTCGTGGCTGGTGTAGATGCGGCCCTTCATGCGGGGCTTGCGGCTCGCCCGTCCATGGTTGCCAACGACGCAGGGGACGAACACCTTGCCGAACTTGTCGGCCACCGTCTCCAGCGCGCCCGCCAGCAGATCGGTCAGGTCGTTGATGCATTGCTGGGTGGTGCGGTCGTTGGTGGCGAACAGCTCCTCGTGAATGTCGCCGCTCAGCATGTCGCCGCCCAGGCACACGATGGCCCCCGGATATTCCTTGGTCGCCCGGCCCATGTGGTTGAACGCGAGGTCGATGGAGGTGTTCACCAGCTTGGTGATGCGGGCCGCCGCGATCTCCGCGTTGAACTCGTTCACGCCGCCCACCTCCTCTGGCCGCACGACCTCGCCGTAGTGCCAGTCGGACCACAGCATGACCGGGACGCCGCGCGAACCCTTGGGCTTCTTCAGCGGGTCGATCCAGTCCGGCGGCTCGGGGGTCCGCTCGGCCAGCTTGTAGATGCGGTTGCGGATCGCTTCCGCCGTGTCGTGCTGCTTCTGGAGCTGGCGAATGTCGGCCCGCGCCGCGACCAGCTCAGCCTTGGTCTTCGTCAGCTCATCTCGGATCGGCGTGTCCGCCGTCAGCCCCCGCGCCTTGGCCTCGTTGACCCGGCCCTGGAACGCCGTGCGGGCGATCCCCAGGAAGGCGGCGGCTGCGGTCTGGGTCTTGTGCGCCCGAAGGAGCTTCAGGTTCTCGACCAACTCGGCGTCGGAGATGCGATCTGTCATTTAAAGAATTCCCTTGCTGAGCCGGGCGAACGTCGCCAGCGGCATGACCACGAGTGTCTCGGTTCGATCCGCCTTGATGAACAGGGCGAACGGCTTTGTAGCATGATGCGGCGGGTTGAGCCAGCCGAAAAGATCGGACCACGCCCGCTTCCGCGTCTTGCATTCGATCCGCGCCAGTTCGCCGCAGACTGGCATGGTGATGTCGTCGGTGTGGCTTCCGCCCGCCGCGCCGGAGAGGGGCACGCGTTCAGCGTCGATCCCATATTCGTCCTTTAAAGTGTTGACGCACCACCGCTCGAAGCGGTCGCCCTTGGCTCTGCTGGGATGGGTCATCGCAGCACACGAGCCCAGAGGGTGGAGATGTTCGGCGCTTGGAAGCTTCGGCCATGGGTGTTGATGCAGACCCACTCGTTGCCCGCGTAGGTCACGAGGTCCCCGGCCTTGTAGCCGCGCACCTCACCGTGTCCGCATTCGGGGCAGGGCGGGCGCTGCCACTCGACGGGCTTGTCACGCCAGAAGATGATCCTCATTTCTTGTACCTCTCGCTGATCCAGCCCTCGACCTGGATCGGGACCTGAATGTCTTTCGCCCACTGGGGCAGGGTCGTCATGATCTCTTCCATGCGCGCGTTTGCTGCCTCGGCCTCCTGCTCTGGAACCTCAGTAACGATCTCGTCGTGGACTGTCAAGACGATGGGGAGCCCGGCCTTGCGGCAACCGAACATGGCGCTGACCAGGAGGTCGCGGGCGAGCGCCTGCACGACGTTCTCCGTCAGGCTCCCGCCGTAGGCGTCGATAGTCCGCAGGCCCCCGAGCTTCGTCGCCCGGTAGGTCCAGGCCAGACGAATGTCATCCTCGTCCCACGGCATCGCCTTGTGGATCGAGCGGGGCTCGAAGTAGTGCAGCTCCCGGCCCGAGGGCAGGCGCACGGTCAGCCACTCGTCCTTGATCTGGAAGGTGCAGCCGAAGGCCTGGGTCGTGCGCCGGTCCTTCACCGCGTACTTCGCCGCATCCTCCAGCGCGCGCCACAGCTCGGGGACCTTGGGAGCCCAGACCTTCCGGTAGGCTTCGATCACCTGGGCCGCGAACTCCATCGGCTGGTCGGGGCAGTAGCGGTCGTGGAACTTCTGCACGCCCATCTGGAACCCGCAGCCGAGCACGCTGTTCTTGCCGGTCTGCCGCCACTCCAGGTGTTGCTCTTTAAAGGTCTTGACCCAGGCCTTGTAGTCCGGGTCGCTCGGCTTCTTCTTGGGGACGCCGAAGATGTCGCACGCCATGTCGATGTACACGTCCACGCCGGAGGCGAGCAGGGCGGTCTTGTCGTGCTGCCCGGCCAGAGCGAGCACGATCCTGGCCTCCACGCCGCTGTAGTCCTGGGCGA
>Ga0209166_10001423_pt1 | contig 19943 bp, 17 predicted proteins | sample Coa_R1_3_FD_187151 | JGI IMG/M metagenome (GOLD analysis project Ga0209166, IMG submission 187151) | Surface soil microbial communities from Centralia Pennsylvania, which are recovering from an underground coalmine fire - Coalmine... | ecosystem: Environmental > Terrestrial > Soil >... | reverse complement strand
CCTGGCCCACCTACCGAAGTGTGGGACTGAATCAGGTTCGCGTGGTCGTGAGTGTCGCCGATGGGCGCGAGCTAACTGTGCAACTCGCGTTCATGGGAGCCAGTTCGGAGGACTGATGGAACCCTCCCTCAGCCCTGGCAACGACGTCCTCGTTTTCAACCTGGGACCGCAGCACTTCGCGCTGCCCGTCGGCCAGGTCTCCACCGTGGTGCCGCGCGCGACGTTGACCCCGCTGCCGGGAGCTCCGGCTGAGTTGATCGGCCTCCTTCGTTTGCGCGGCGCCCTCTGCCCGGTGATCGACATTCGCGTACGTCTCGGCTTGCCCGCGGGCGTGCCGCATATTGGCGAGCGCATTGTCGTGATGCGCACCTCCACATTTGGGGTCGGGCTGCTGGTCGATGGAATCGTCGGCCTTGTCGTTGTCCCGATGGAGGCTGCCATCGATCGGCCAGCCATCAGCGGGGGCGATCGGTCCCGCCCCGCGGAGTCCTCGACGGAGCGTGGGCTGGTCCGCGGTGTGGTGGAGGTCGCTGGCCAGGTGGTGGCCACGCTCGACGCCGAAGCGGCTGTGGGAGCTGATGTACGGGTATATCTCACGGCGACCGCCGACGGGTTGCACGGCTTCGTGGGTCAGACCGCGGCATGATGACACCCGAGACGGTTCCGGCCGACGCACTCGCGTCCCTGGCCGCGCTGGTCGAAGCGCGCAGCGGTCTGCGCTTTGTGAGCGGTCGCTACACGGAACTGGCCACCAAAGTGGCCCGGGCATTCGTCGAATCCGAGTGCTCGACGTGGTTGGAGTACCAGACGCAAGTGACGGACGGCGCTCTGTTTGATCAGCTGGTCGAAGCGCTGACAATCGGCGAGACATACTTTTTTCGGCACCGTCCGTACTTCGATATGCTCGAACGCGAGGTCTTGCCGGAGATCGTCGCGCGCAGGCAGGGTGCGAAGCGGCTCCGAATCTGGTGCGCAGGCTGTGCCACGGGCGAAGAGGCCTACTCCCTGGCGATTGTCGTGCGGCGTGTACTCCCCGACGTACACGATTGGCGGGTCTCGCTGCTGGCCACCGACCTGAATCGAGCCTTTCTCGCCCGGGCCGAGGCGGGCCTCTATGGCGAGTGGTCGTTCCGCGAGACGGACGCGGCCTTCAGGGCGGCCAACTTTGTCGCCGAAGGGCGGCGATACCGGATTCGGCCGGAGCTCCGCCAACTCGTTCGCTTCGCCCAGCTCAACCTGGCCGAGGATTGCTACCCTTCGGCGGCCAGCGGAACCGCCGGCGTCGACCTGATCCTGTGTCGGAACGTGCTCCTGTACTTCGCGCAGGAGCTGACCCAGCGGGTAGTGGGGCGGTTCCACGCGGCGCTCGCGCCAGGCGGCTGGCTGGTCCTGGGCCCGAGTGACGCGCGGCCCGGCTTACTGGCCGACTTCGAAATGCGCGCGGGCGACGGAGCCATTGTCTACCAGCGTGTCGATCGGAACACACTCCCGATCCCACTGAAGGTGGCCGATGCGCCAGTCGCGGCAGAGCCATTTCATCTGCCGTCGCTGCGTCCGATGCCTGAAGCAGCGGCAGCCGCTGCGCCGGTTGCTGAAGAAGCTGATTGGCATACCGCCTGGGTAGCGGCGCGGCTGAGCGCCGACGGCGGCGAGCTGGACGTGGCCGAGCAGCACTGCCAGCAGGCGATCGCGCGTGCGCAAATGCGGCCGGAGCCCTACTACCTGTTCGGGGCATTACGCCAGGCCCGTGGTGATGACGCGGGGTCCCTCGCGGCGTATCGAAAAGCGCTCTACGTCGATCCGCGATTCGTCCCAGCCCTGTTCGCACAGGCGGCGATACACCGCCGCGGCGGCGCCCAGGCGCAAGCGCACCAGGCTCTGGTCCGCGCGCAGCGCCTGCTCGAGGGACGACTGGCGGATGAATTGGTTCTCGCCGACGACGGCCTGACCGTTGGTCGGCTGAGAGACGCCGTGCTTCTCGCGCTGGGCGACGAAGGGTCGTCGTAACCCATGGGCCAGGAGGAGTTGGTCACACGAGCCGTCGGACGGTCCGCGCTGACCGCAGCTGAACGCGACGCGGTGTTCGCGCGCCGCGCCGACGAGCTCGCGGAGATGGCGCCAGGCGAGGGCGAGCTCGACGACTCCATGGAAGTGCTGGTGTTTTCGCTCGGCCGCGAGTCGTACGCCTTGCCCGCCACGCAGGTCCACGAGGTCCGGCCGCTCGGCGGGCTCACGCCCTTGCCGGGCACGCCCGCGTTTCTGGCTGGCCTGATCAATGTTCGCGGCCGAATCGTCCCCGTGGTCGACCTGCGCCCGCTCCTCGGGCTGGCGAGCGATGCTTGCAGCCCGTCCATGAGCGTCGTACTCGTGGGGAATCGGAGCGGCGACGTCGGGCTCCTGGTAACCGATCGTCCCACAGTGCGCCCGCTGCGCGCTGCCAATCTCACGGAGCCCCCGCCCGGGCCGCTGGCGGGCCTCGATCCTTCCTGTGTGCGCGGCATCACGCCGGATCTGACGATCGTGCTCGATGCCGAGCGACTGTTGTCCGACATCCATCTCGTCGTGCAACACGACATTCTCCCCAAGATATAGGTGACCTCAATGCGTTTATCGGTTGGAGCGAAGCTGCTCGGTGGCTTTGAATTCGTCATGCTCATGGCCATCATCCTGGGCGTCGCGGGCATGTCCAGTCTGGCAGCCATGAACGATCTGACCACTCAGCTATACAACCGAGATATCGTCGGGTTGCACGATATCGGCCTGGCCAATGCCGCGTTCGACAGCTATCGGCTGGCGGGCGCCCAGTCTCTGGCCGCGGCGGATCCAACCGAGCGGAGCTTACAGGCAGGCCGCCGTTCGACCGCCGAAGCCGCATTTGGCCAGGCACTGGCGGCGATTCAAGCCGCCCCTGATACCGCCGATAGCCGGACATTAGCCGGCCAGCTCGACACGACGTGGAATCAATACCGGACATCCAGCGATCAGATGGCGGCCGCGGCCAACGCCGGGAATGTCTCCGAAGCCCTCCGCATCAGCCAGACAACGGCGCGCGCCGGCGAGGAAGCCGTGGGCGGCCTGCTGGGCCAACTCGACCAGCTGCGTGGCCGCTCCGCCACCGAGCAAGCCCGCCAGGGCGCGCAGACGTATGAGCGCGTCCGCACCCTGAGCATGGGGCTGCTTATTTTCACACTGGTCACTGGCGTGGGCATTGCCCTCTGGCTGGCGCGGTCGATTGGGCAAGGTGTCAAAGCAACTGCGCAAACGGCCGAGCTGATCGCGGCCGGAGATCTCACGCGCACGGTGCCGATTCGTTCGCATGACGAGGTAGGCGCACTGGGTGAATCGTTCAATCGGATGGTGTTAGGGCTTCGTGAGCTGACCGGCGAGGTGCGGGATGGGGTCCAGAGTCTCTCCGCGGCAACAAGCGAGATCGTCGCGTCGGTGACGCAGCAGGGGGCCAGCACCAGCCAACAAGCGGCCGCGGTCAGCGAGACGACGGCCACCGTCGACCAGGTGCGCGTGACGGCCCAGCAATCCAGTCAGAAGGCGCAGTCGGTGGCGACGATGGCGCGCCAGGCGGCCGAAATCGCGGCGCAGGGGCTGGGCACCGTCGAGCAGAGTGTCGCCGGGATGCAAGATCTGCGCAGGCGGGTCGAAACCATCGCCGAGCAGATCCTGGCCCTGTCGGAGCAGACCCAGCAGGTCGGCGAGATCATCGCCAGCGTCGAGGACCTCGCCGACAAGTCGGACCTGCTTGCCGTCAACGCGGCAATCGAGGCGTCGCGGGCTGGTGAACAGGGTCGGGGGTTCGCAGCCGTCGCCCACGAAGTACGCAGCCTCGCGGAGCGATCGAAGGCGGCCACCGTCCAGGTGCGGACCATGCTGACGGACATCCAGCGGGCCACCAACGCGGCGGTCCTGGCCACCGAGCAGGGCACTCGGGGGGCCGATGAGGGCGCCAGACTCGTCGAGCAAGCCGGCGTGACCATCCGCCAACTCGACGAGACGATCCGCCACTCGGCCGAAGCTGCGCAGCAGATCGCTGCGTCGGTTGGTCAGCAGGGGGCGGGCATGGATCAGATTGCGGTGGCGATGGCCAGTATCAACCAGTCGACACTCGAGACCGACGCTGGGACTCGCCAACTCCAGAAGGCTGCCGAAAGCCTGAACGTGCTGGCGCTGCGGCTGTCTGGTTTGCTTGGCCGCTACAAGCTGGATCGCGCGGCGTAGGGACACCGGGAGCGCATGTCATGCTAGACGAGTACGCTCAGACGGAGTTGCTGGCGACCTTCCAGGTCGAGCTGGCAGAGCACCATCAGGCGTTGACGCGTGCGTTTCTCGCACTCGAAAAGGAGCGCGAGCCGGGTGAGCGCCGCCGGTTGCTCGCCGCCGCGTTCCGCTCTGCCCACAACCTCAAGGGGGCGGGGCGGGCTGTTTCGCTGAGTGCGGTGGAGATGCTGGCCCATCAGGTGGAAGGTGTCCTGGGGGCCGCGAGTCGCGAAGAACTGGAACTGTCGCCGGCGTTGTTCGACTTGCTCTTTGCCGCCGTCGACAACCTGAGCGCGGCCGCGACCTCGGAGCCTGCGAATGACTGGCTCGAGGAGCTCCGGGCCCGCCTGGAGGCCGCCCAAACCGGCGATGTCCAGCCTCTGACGGCCGTCGAGCCACAGGCAATTGTGTACGCGGTTCAGCCGGTGCCCGCTGCACCTCCCCGCAAGGTGGATCGGGTGTCGCTCGTGACGGATACCGGGGAGACCGTTCGGCTGCCAGCCGCCAGCCTGGATGCACTTCTGGAACAACTGGGCGAGCTCGTCATTCCGCGGCTCGAGCTCCATCACGGGCTGACTGAGCTGACGGCGCTGCGCGTTGAGGCGGAGGCATGGCAGCGTGAATGGCGGCTGCTGCGGCCTCGACTACGGCAGCTCGAACACGATGGTGTGCTCGGCAACCTCCGCCCGCTGATGCGGTTCCTGGAACGCAACGAAACGAACCTGACCACTCTGGCGCCCCGGCTGGATGCCGTACACGCGCGCTTGGCTGGACCCACCGCTCACCTCGGCGGCGTCACTGACGATCTCCAGACCCACGTCATGCGATTCCGCATGCTGCCCTTCGGGCATCTCAGTAGCAACCTGGAACGCACCGTACGCGACCTCACGCGCAGCCTGGGTAAGGAGGCGCGGCTGATTCTCGTCGGGTCCGATACGGAGATCGACCGGCGCGCGCTCGAGGAAATGAAGGACCCACTGCTCCACCTGCTGCGCAACGCGCTTGACCACGGCATCGAGGTACCGGCCGAGCGCCAACGGCTGGGGAAGCCGGCAATTGGCAGCGTGGTCGTCGCGGCGACTCAACGGGGCAACACTACCGTCATCGAAGTGGAGGATGATGGCGCGGGGATCAGTGTGGTGGCAGTGCGCCAGGCGGCCACCGAGCGGGGTGTGGCTACGGATGCGGACCTCGCTGTCATGTCGGACCGCGACCTCTTGCGGCTGATCTTTCTCCCTGGCTTTTCGACCCGAAGCAGCGTGACCGAAGTTTCGGGACGGGGCGTCGGACTGGATGTGGTGGCGCGCAACGTCGAACGTCTCGGCGGCCGCGTCGACGTGGAACCGAAGCCGGCTGGAGGAACCCGCTTTACAGTCACCCTACCGTTAACTCTGGCTACGACACGGGCCCTGCTCGTGGAGTCGGGCGATGCGGTGTACGCGCTTCCAACTGCAGCGGTTGAGCAGGTAGTCCGGCCGGAGCGACTGGGCAGTATCGGCGGCCGGCCGATGCTCGAGTATGACGGCGCGGCAATTCCCGTAGTGGCGCTGCCGACACTGTTGGGCACTCCATCACCCAGCCCAGCGCCGGCGGTCTCAGCCTCCGCACTGCCGACGCTGGTGCTCGTGAGCGCGGGGCTGCAGCGTGTTGCGCTTGCAATTGACCGCGTCGTCGGCGAGCAGGAGATCGTGGTCAAACCGCTGCCGCATCCGGTGATCCGCGTGCGCTATATCGCCGGCGCAACAGTCCTTGGTTCCGGTCGGATCGTGCCGATCCTCAACGTCGCCGATCTGCTGCGCGGCGCCGCGCGGTTTGTCCCGCCCCACGTGGCGTCTGTGATCGCGGCACCGGCGCGGCAGCGGCAGCGCGTGCTGGTCGCCGACGATTCGCTCACCACGCGGACTATGGAACGCTACATCCTGGAGGCGGCCGGCTACGCGGTCGAACTGGCCGGCGATGGCGCGGAAGCGCTCGCGATCCTCCACGAGCGCGGCTGCGATGTGCTTGTCAGCGACATTGAAATGCCTGGACTGGACGGGATCGAGTTGACGGAGCGGGTACGGGCCGAGCCGCGCCTGCATGGACTACCGGTCATCCTGGTGACCTCGCTCGAGTCCGCGACGGATCGCGCGCGCGGATTGCAAGCGGGGGCTGACGCATACATCGTCAAGACCAGCTTCGACCAGGACCAGCTCCTGCGGACGATTCGGGAGATCGCACCATGATCCGCGTGCTCGTCGTGGCTGAGCCGTCAACGCAACGCGATTTTCTGGTGCAGGCCCTTGCCTCCGATGCCCGATTTCAAATTGTGGCGATCGCCGTGGACGGCCACGAAGCCGCCCGGCTCACCGCTCAGTTGCGACCGGATGTCATCGCGATGAATCTGATCCTGGCGCGACTCGATGGCATCGACGCAACGCGACGCATCATGGCCGAGACCCCCACGCCAATCGTGATCTTCGGCTCCACAGTGGATGGCACTCCGACCGCGACGGCTGCCGAAGTTTTGCAGGCTGGGGCAATGACGGTCGTGGACCAGCCGCTGACGAGCAACGGTCGCTCGGTGCACGAGCTACTGACAACACTCCGGCTCATGTCGGAGGTGAAGGTCGTGCGCCGGCCCGCGAGCGGCGCGCATCGGAGCCTGGTGAGGGTGCCGCTGCACGAACCCACGCCGCTTCATGCCATCAAAAGCCGACGTCCGGTGGTCGTGCTCGTGGCGGCGTCGACTGGGGGACCGCAAGCGATCCAGACTCTGCTGCGAGCGCTCGGGCCGGACCTCGATGTGCCGGTGCTGGTGGTTCAGCATATGAGCAGCGGCTTTCTCGCTGGCATGGTCGGCTGGCTGGCGGGGACTTGCCCGCAGTCGGTGCGACTGGCGGCCCACGGCGACGATCCCGCTGGCGGGACGGTCTACATCGCCCCTGAGGACTACCACTTACTCGTCAGCCGCACTGGCAACCTCGCCCTGTCCAAAGCTCCGCCTGTCGGAGGGTTCCGACCTTCGGCGAATACGCTGTTTGAGTCGGCCGCGCAGTGCCATCGCGGTCGGGCGATTGGCGCCGTGCTGACCGGCATGGGCGACGATGGCGCCGCGGGGCTGGCGGCGCTGCGCGGGGCTGGAGCGTCAACCATTGCGCAGGACGAAGATAGTGCCGTCGTGTTCGGTATGCCACGGGCGGCTGCAGGCGCGGCCGAGCGCGTGCTGCCGCTGGCCGCGATTGGTCCGGCCGTGCGCAGGCTCCTGGGACTCAAGTTGCTGCCGCATGTGGTCGATTCTCAAGCGGACGCATCATGGACCTAGCCCGCACCCGCGCCCTGGTACTACTCGTCGACGACAGCCCTACCCAGGCACGCCGCTCGGCCGAAGCTCTGGAGACGGCGGGGTTTCGGGTACGTCTGGCGAACAACGGTCGGGAGGCATTGGAGGACGCCTTACGTTCGCGACCCGATGTGATCGTGTCCGACGTGCTGATGCCGGTGATGGATGGCTTCGCGTTGTGCCGCGAGGTGCGTCGCGAGCCGGCCCTCGCACGCGTGCCCATCGTCCTGCACACCATGACTTTCCTGGACCCGCGCGACGAGGCGTTTGCGCTCGGACTGGGCGCCACCCGGTTTGTGCTCAAGCCAACCCACCCGGCAGATCTGGTGGAAGAGGTCCGCGCGGCGCTCTCCGCGACGCCGGACAGCGTCAACCCGCCCGCGAGCACGGACGAGGACAACACCTTCCTTCAGGACTATAACCAGCGCCTGGCGGCCAAGCTGGAGGAGAAGGTCGCTGAGCTCGAGGACGCGTACCATCGATTGGAGCAGCAAAGCCGCCAGAACGAGCTGATCCTGGGCTCCGTCGGCGAAGGCATCTTCGGTATCGACCGGCAGGGGCACACGACCTTCGTCAACCCTGCTACCACGCAGATGGTCGGCCTGACCGCGGAAGAGCTGCTCGGTCGGCCGATCCACGACCTGCTCCACCACTCATGGCCGGACGGCAAGCCCTACCCATCCGACGCCTGTCCCTCACACGCGGTGCTCACTGACGGCACCCTGCGTCGCGTCCAGGACGAGGTGTTCTGGCGCAAAGATGGGGCGAGCTTTCCGATCGAATACCTGAGCACGCCGATTCTCGACGGTGGCGAGATTGTTGGCGCCGTGGTGACCTTCACCGACATTACCGAGCGTCGCCTCGCCGAAACCTCACTCCAGCATCAGGCCTGGCACGATGTGCTGACCGGACTACCCAATCGTACCCGGCTGCGGATGGAGCTCGACATGGTCATGGCCGGGCAGTCAACGGAGACGTTCGCGCTGCTGCTGATTGACCTGGACCGCTTCAAGGAAGTCAATGACACGATTGGCCATCCCTGCGGCGACCTGTTGTTGCAGCAGGTCGGACCCCGTCTGCGGGCCGAGCTACGCGAGGCTGACATTATCGCGCGGCTTGGCGGTGACGAGTTCGTGGTGCTGCTGCGCGGCGCTGGCCGCGACCGCGCGCTCGCCGTTGCGACGCGGCTCGTGATGGCGCTGGAGCGGCCGTTTGAACTGGACGGGTTCGGGGTCGCGATTGGCGGCAGCGTCGGCATCGCCCTGTACCCGGAGCACGGCGGTGACGCCGACACGTTGCTGCGTCAGGCAGACATCGCGATGTACGCCGCCAAGGACGCGCGCAGTGGTCACACGATTTACGCCCCGGATACGGACCGCCATAGTCGCGAGCGCCTCGGGCTGCTCGCCGACTTGCGCCACGCGATCGACCGCGGCGACTTGCTCGTGCACTATCAACCCCAGATGGACGTGCGGTCGGGGAGTCTGATGGCGGTGGAGGCGCTCGTGCGCTGGCCGCACCCGACACGGGGCCTGCTGGCGCCCGACGAGTTCATCCCGCTCGCCGAGCAGACCCGCCTGATCCAACCCCTGAGCCGGTGGATCCTCGCCGCCGCGCTGCGCCAGTGCGCCGCCTGGCGCGCCGCCGGATTGGATATTCCGGTGTCGGTCAATCTCTCCGTATACGACGTGCGCGACCATGACCTGCCCGACTTGATCGACGCGGCGCTGGCCACTTATGGCGTGCCACCCGAGCGTTTGCGGATCGAGATCACCGAAAGCAGTCTCATGGCCAATCCACCCCGTGCCCGCGAAATCCTCGGCCGGTTGCGCGCCCGGGGCGTGCAGATCTCGATCGACGACTTCGGGATTGGCTACTCGTCACTGGCGTATCTCAAGAACCTCCCGGTCGATGAGCTCAAGATCGACCGCTCATTCGTCAGTGAGATGGCCATCGATGCGGGTTCGCGAGCGATTGTGCGGGCGATCATCGATCTTGCCGACGTGCTCGGCCTCCGCGTCGTCGCCGAAGGCGTCGAGGATGAGGCAACCCTGGCCGCCCTCGCCGCCCTGGGCTGCGACCTGGCTCAGGGATACTATTTCACCCCCGCCCTGGCCCCCGGCGAACTGGCCGAATGGGTGACCCGCATCACTGGAACCGATCGGTTCAAACAAACCGACCTCGCCGCCTGAGCCCGCTTTGCGTCTGGAGCAACACTGCTCGCGCCCGGCCTGACTATGGTCGCCTGCTATGAACGCGCCTGCTACGAACGCGCGCAATTGGGGTCGCGGTGCTGACCCCAATTGCAAGACGTCGTTGACATCGGTCATCGGGTGCTCTTTGAATGCGCCTGGCCGGCCTCGAGCTGGCGCTAAAGTCGACCCAGGGAGGTTCGTCGAACGTGACACTCACTCTCGGATTCCTCTTGGCCATCATCGCACTGATCTGTGGCGCATTGATGCTGTTTACTGGCCGCTGGTCGCGGCTGCCCTTGGCCGCCATCGCCATCATTTGTCTCGCTCTGAACGAGAGTGGGTTGCTCTCAAGCCTGGCTCGGTAGAGTCCCGGCGGCGTGCCGCGCGCGTCATACACCGTTTGCTGGGGTCGACATCGGCATGCCCGAGGAGGTCCTGGATCACGATGATCGGCGTCGTTGTGCAGTGATGGCGCTGGCCGGGGTGCGGCCAACGGCTCAAATGCGATCGTGAAGGCGGGGTCGGTCGATCGGCCCGCGAGCAATCCAGATCCACATCCCTCAGCGAATCCGGCAGCCGCAGGCAGGCGGCGGGCTGTCTACGGATTCGCGCGTTTTCGCACCGTCGACCCACGCCGGACACTGGTGGGCAGCGACGGACGAACCACCTGGGATCACTGGCGGCTGACCGCACCAGCACGGACGTGGTTTCGGGTCGAGTCAGCACCGCTTACGGGGCTGAGCGTGTCACGCGCTAACGCCGGAGTCTGAGTCTGGTCGCGGATGCGGTCCCAGAAATGACAGGCGACCGAGTGGCCGGGTTCAACCTCGACAAGCTCTGGCGCCACCTCGCGGCAGACGTCCTGGGCGAACGGGCAGCGTGGCTGCAGACGGCAGCCTTTCGGCGGTTTGACCGGACTGGGGACATCGCCTGTCAGAATGATCCGCTGCCGTTTGCGTTCGACCACCGGATCAGGGATCGGAACCGCACTCAGGAGCGCCCTGGTGTACGGGTGCAGCGGTTGCTCGTAGAGTCGGTCGCGGGTGGCGATCTCGACAATCTTGCCGACGTACATCACCGCCACGCGGTCAGAGATGTGGCGCACCACACTCAGGTCATGCGCGATGAACAGGTAGGTCAGCTTGAACTGCTCCTGGAGCCTTTCGAGAAGGTTGATGACCTGGGCCTGAATGCTCACGTCCAGGGCCGAGACCGGCTCGTCGCACACGATCAGACTGGGCTGGACCGCGAGCGCGCGAGCGATGCCGATGCGCTGGCGCTGGCCGCCGGAGAACTCGTGCGGGTAGCGGTTAGCGAAGTACGGATTGAGGCCGACAACGCGGAGCAGCTCCTGGACGCGCTCCTGTTTCTTCTTGCCCTGTTTCGCCAGACCGTGGATCTCGAGCGGTTCGGCGATCAGGTTTCCGACCGTCATGCGTGCATTCAGGCTGGCGTACGGGTCCTGGAAGATCATCTGCATCTCGCGCCGCTTCTTGCGCATGGGTTCGGCGCCCAACCTGGTCAGGTCCTGGCCGAGGAAGTTGACCCTGCCAGCGGTTGGCTTGTGGAGCTGGAGGATGGCCCGGCCGGTGGTGCTTTTGCCGCATCCGGACTCACCTACCAACCCGAGCGTCTCGCCCTTGTTGACCGTGAACGAGATATCGTCCACCGCTCGCACCGAGCCAACCTGTCGCTGGAGAAAACCTTTGGTGATCGGGAAATGCATCTTGAGGTGTTCGACACGCAGAAGCTCCGCGGGACCAACGGTCTTGGGACCTTCATGCATCGGAAGAGTGGAAGTCGCCATGGTGCTCCTCTAGACGAGTTGGGCGGCGTAGATGGGGTGCGCGACCGGCTCCGCGTAAGCCGCTTGACCGGCGACGTCCACCCAGCACGCGATGCGGTGCCCTGGCACCACCGGCTCGAGGCGGGGGGTTTCGACTGAGCAGCGCCCGATCGCATACGGGCAGCGCGGTTCAAACGCGCAGCCCGGCGGAGCGTCGACAAGATCAGGTGGCAATCCTTCGATCGGTACCAGCTGTTCCTTGCGTGGCTCGTCCAATCTGGGGATGGACTTCAAAAGCCCCAACGTATACGGGTGGCGCGAATGGTGAAAGATCTCGTCGACGGTGCCGGTTTCGACGATGTAGCCGGCGTACATGACGTTGATGCGGTCGGCGATGCCGGCCACCACGCCCAGGTCATGGGTAATCATGATGATCGCCATCCCCAGGTCTTTGCGGAGACGCTTGATCAGCTCCAGGATCTGCGCCTGGATCGTTACGTCCAGAGCTGTCGTAGGTTCGTCGGCGATGAGCAGCCGTGGCTCGCACGACAGCGCCATAGCGATCATCACCCGCTGGCGCATACCTCCGGAGAACTGGTGCGGGTAGTCGTCGACGCGCGACCGCGCGGCCGGAATACCGACCAGCTCCAGCAGCTCGATCGTCCGCTTGCGAGATGCAGAGCGGTCCATGCCCTTGTGCAGCTCGAGTGCCTCGCCGATCTGTCGTCCGATCGTGAGGACAGGGTTGAGCGACGTCATCGGGTCCTGAAAGATCATGGCGATGTCGTTGCCACGCACCTTCCGCATGTCGTCTTCTTTGAGGTTGAGCAGGTCGCGGCCGTCGAACATCACCTGACCTGAGACGATCCTGCCAGGCGGCTGCGGGATCAGGCGCATGAGCGAGAGGGCGCTCACGCTCTTGCCGCAGCCCGATTCGCCGACCAACCCCAGCGCCTCGCCTTCCCTGACCGTGAACGACACCCCGTTGACCGCCTTGACCACGCCATCCGGAGTGAAGAACTGGGTTCGCAGATCGTGAACCGCCAGGAGGGGCGGGCTGGGGTTGGGCTGCATCGTTCGGGCCGATCAGTGGGTTATGCGGCTGCCAGCCGCCTTGCGGCCGGTGGTGTACAGGTTCACCAACAGCAGGCTCATCAGCAGCACGAACAACAGCGGACCCGCCGAGTCGCGCAGTTCTTCGCCTGCGAGCGCGGACCAGGCTGCGGCGGCGGCAAACGCCGCCAGTGTGCCGACGGCAATTTGTCCGTCCTCGACAAGTAATCCGTAGACCTGCTCCCAGGCGGAGGCTAGAAACTTCATTGGTCAGAACTCCTTCACAACTGGCTCAAATTAGATGTTGCGGGCGGCCACGCGCGCGCCCTGCGGTGCGACGTTGCCGAGCATGCGTACGGCCACCCAACTGGTCAGAGACACACCTGCCAGAATGGCGAGCAGGCTGACGAAGTCCGTACCGCCGACCACCGGCCACTGGACCAGCAGTCCACCAGCACCCCAGAAGATGCCGAAGGTGGTCAGCATTGCGCCGACGACGAACTTCATGAAGTTCTCCGGGACAAAGGTCAGTGGCTTGTGGAGCATCGCACCCAGTAGCGTGGTCACGAGGAACGCGGCGACCGCTCCGGCGATCGCGGCTTGCAGCGCGAGTCCGCCTTGCGCACCGAGCGCGATCACGATGAACGCCACCTCCAGGCCCTCGAGTAGAACGGCCTTAAAGGAGAACCAGAAGCCGATGTTGTCCCAACGCGAAAGGCTCAAACCCTGCGCGCGGAGCTCGGCAACCTCGCGTTGGTAGATCAATTCTTCGTCATGTAGGGCGACGATGCCGGCGAAGCGCAGAATCGACTTGCGCAACCAGCGCATGCCGAACAGGAGCAGGAGCACGCCGACGACGATGTGAAAGCTCTGGCTGACCTGTTCGTGGAAGATGATGAGGGGCGTTCCAAACACACCGACGATGACGGCAAGTGTGGCGAGGCCGGCCAGCGTGCCCAGGATGGGCGACCGCCAACCGCGGGTGTTGCCCACCGCCACCACGATGGTGAAAGCCTCGACCCATTCGACAATACTGGCAACGAAGGCGGGCACGGCCGCGATAGCGAGCGTGAGGATCATCCGACTATGTCTCCTTGCTACACATGTTGTTCAGTAACACCTGAACACCAGCGTAACGCATGTTGGGGGTGGTGTCAACAGGTTTCTCGATGGCTCGCGCCGACTAGAGAGCGTCAGCGGGTGCGCGGGTCGGCTACGTCGCGCAGCGCGTCACCAAGCAAATTGACCGCCAGCACGGTTGCCCCGATGCACAGGCCAGGCGCAATCATCTGCCAAGGGTAGTCCTGGAAGTAGCGCGCCGCCTCATTGATCATTTCGCCCCACTCCGGAGTCGGCGGCTGCATGCCCAGACCGAGAAACGACAGCCCCGCCAGATTCAGGATGACCGATCCGAAATTGGCCGTCGCCAGCACCGCCGCCGGGCCGATGATGTTGGGCAGCACGTGCCGCAATAGCACCCGCCACTTGCCAGCACCGGCGGCTACGGCGCTTTCCACGTACAGCGCCTGGCGCTCCTTGAGGAGGAGTGCCCGGTACGTGCGGGCGTACCACGGCCAGCTGGTCACAATCAGCGCAAACAGCAAGTTCGTAAACGACGCCCCCAGGATGGCCGCGAAAGCCAGCGCGGTCACCAATCCGGGGAGCGCCATCATCGCCTCGATGATCCGACCCAGAATGGCGTCTGTTTTGCGATCGCCGCTGACGGCCAGCGCGGCGACGAGGAAGCCCACCACGCTGGTGCCCACGCAGATCGCGGCCGCGCCGGCGAGCGACCAGCGTGCGCCGAGCAATAAACGCGCTACGATGTCGCGCCCAAACTCGTCAGTGCCGAGCGGATGGCTCAGCGACGGATCCTGGAGGAGCGCGTCCATGTGCTGCTCGAGCGCCTGCCAGCGCCACAGGGGCGGACCGATCAGGGCGACCACGATCAGCAAGCCGAGAAATAGGACTGCCGCGACCCCGGTCCAGCCGAGTTTGCGCCACGGGCTGGGGCGGCGAGCCGGCGCATCACGATCTACGGTTGCTTCGTCTTGCCTGGCGAGGGTATGGGCGGCGGCCGGGCCGCGGAGGGCAATCGACATGGCTTACAGACTCCGAACGCGCGGGTCGACCGCGGCGATGCCGACGTCGACCAGCAGGTTCATCAGGGTAAAGATGAGCCCGGCGGCGACGGTGAAGCCGACGACCACCGGCTGGTCGCGGACCAGGGCTGAATCGATGGCCAGCCGACCGATGCCCGGCCAGGCGAAGACGTATTCCACCACGGCGGTGCCGACCATCAGGTTGGCAAACACCAGCCCGAGCACAGTGAGCAGGGGAACGAAGATATTGGGCAGCACGTGCTTGAGCGTGACCCCTCGTGGTGCCAGGCCCTTAGCGTGCGCAACGGTGACGAACTCCTGGTTGAGCACGTCCAGCACCGCCGACCGGGTCAGCCGAGTCAAGACCGCGATGTTGGCGACCGCGAGCACGATCGCCGGCAGCACGATGCCAGTCGGCGTCGGCGAGCCGAAGGCGGGCAGCCAGTGCAAGTTGACCGCGAATAGCAGCACCAGCAGCAGTCCGATCCAGAAGCCGGGCATCGAACCACCGAGCGCCACCACGATCTGGGCGAACCGGTCAGCCGGCTGCCCGCGCCGGTAAGCGGCCAGGATTCCAAGGGGTATCGCGATGACGACGCTGAGTAATGTGGCGCAGACTGCCAGCAGCCCGGTGGCGCCGATGCGGCTGAGGTACAGCTCGCTCACCGGTGTATACGAACGGAAGGAACGCCCGAAATCACCGCGGAGTGCTCCACCGAGCCACTGGAGGTACTGCACTGGCAGTGGGTCGTCCAGATGGAGCTCGAGGCGCTTGGCAGCCACGGCGTCTGGCGGGGGGCTATGAATCCCGGCAGCTTCGAGGAGCACCACCGCCGGGTCGCCCGGCGTCAGGGCATACAGGCCGAACGAGACCACCGAGACCACGAACAGGACTGAAAGCGCACCGACGAGGCGCTGCGCGATGTAGGCGTACATTTTTGGTGACTGCCAGCCTCCCCGTCTAGGACGCCACGGAGATTTGATTGTCGACGATGTACAGGTCGCTGGGGTGCAGCGTGTAGCCCTTAACGTTCTTGCTGGTGGCAGCGATAAAGGGCACCACCAGCAGATAGATGTTGGCCACATCGGTCTTGATGGCTTCCTGGGCTTGCTTCGACAGGGCTTGACGCTTGGTCGGATCAGTCTCGCCGCGCAGTTGCTGCAGCATCGTCTCCAACTCCGCGTTGGCGTAGCCGCCATAGTTGGCCGGGCCGCCCTTCACCAGCGTCTGGTTGAAGATGTACAGCGGATCACCGGTGACCAGCATGTTGGCGGAGTACATAGCCGCGTCGAAGTCCTGGCTCTGCGCTAGTTGGTCGCCGATGTTCTTGACTTGCTGAATGTCGATCTCGTAACCGAACGGCTTCAGCTGCGCCTGGAGGGCTACCGCCATCGGCGTCCACTCGGTCCGCGCCGGCGCGGTGAGCAGCTGAAACGACAGACGCTGGCCATCCTTGGCCCGCACTCCGTCGGAACCTTCCAGCCAGCCCGCTGCGTCCAGGACCTGCTTTGCTCGAGCGGGATCCCCAACCTGCATCGACACGCTGTCCACGCCCTGGTCGGGCGGGAACATGCCGCTGGCAATTGACCCCTGGCCGACCAGCCCGATTGTCAGAAGCGCCGAGCGATCGACCGCCAGCGCGGTGGCTTCGCGAATGGCGCGGTCGCTGAAGGGCGGCCGCCGGTGGTTGACGACCAGATAGTCCTCGCGTCCCGACGAGAGCGACGTGACCGTGAAGTCGCTGCCCAGCGATTTGACGGCCTGCGGTGGCACGCCGTACACGAAGTCCACGTCGCCTGAGCGCAGCGCCAGCATGCGGGCATTGGCATCAGTCACCAGACGGACGCTCAGCTTGGCCAGCGGCGGTGGTCCGTCCCAGTGGTCGGCGAAGGCCTCGGCATTCATTTCCTGCCCCACCGCCAGGTTGGTGGGCTTGTACGGGCCAGTCATGGTTGTCCCGTTCTTGTGGATCAGGAAGAACTGCGCCGAGACGGCATTCGGAAAACTGCCCATAGGATCGGGCGTCTTGAACTCCAGCGTCGTGGGGTCCACGACCTTGATCTGGGTGTTCTTGTCGAGGAGGCCGTTGGCCGGCGGGTACGCTGCCCAGTTGGCCTGGAAGGCATTCAGCACGTCCTGGGCGGTCACCGGCGTGCCGTCCCAGAATTTGGCATTGGGCCGCAATGTGACGCGCCAGGTCGACGGGTCCACAGCGCTGACCTCGCGCGCCAGCCACGGCACAACCTGGTTCTGCGGCGTGATCCGCGTCAGCGTCTCGGCGACGCCCAAACGTAGCAATTGATAGGCGTTTTTGGTCGCGTCGAGCGTGGCCGGGAACTCGCCGTCGACGGCCATCTTGAGCTCGCCCGTCGACTGCGCGGGGCGGGCCGGAGCGCTCGCGGGCGCCGCACTGCCGGCGGTCGCGGCCGCCCTCGGTGCGGCAGCGGGCGCCGGGGCGCAGGCGGCCAGGAGGCCAGCTCCGGCGGCAGCCAACCCCGCCCCGAGGAAGAACCGACGACTCAGTAGCGTGTGGCCCAGCGTGGGTGTGTAGCCCAACAAATGGCGTGCGTGCTGCGTGTCCATGCCGACCCCCTGCGGTCCCTGAGTTGAGGATTTGGGAGGTACACTCGGTGAACTGATACACCTGTACATCTCCCCGATCCCGCCACACTACGCCCGCGGCTCCGGCTTGTCAATACTCCATCTAAAACTGTAATGTACAGGTGTTTCAACTAGTCAACAGTAGTAACCCAAAAGCCGTACCCACTCGTGCGCAGGAGGATCTCCATGCATGTGAAGCAGTGGCTGGTGCTGGTCTATCGCATTCCATCCGAGCCAGCCAGCAAGCGTGTCGCCGTCTGGCGTGACCTCAAGCGCACGGGCGCACTTTACCTTCGCGGGCTTCCGCGCCCACCGCACCAGTGAATACGTCGAGATCATCCAAGCGTTGGCCTGGACGGGGACCTGGCCGCCGCGGACACCACCACCGGAAAAAAGGAGGGCAAGCGCCCAAAATGAGCACCTCGTCCGATACCCGACCGCCGGCCGCGTCCGATCCGTTCGAGCTGTGGAAGCAGATCTACGAAGCCAACGAACGCGCCTGGAATGGTGCGCTCGAGCAGGCGATGGCGACTCCGGCTTTCGCCGAGTCGCAGGGCAAGTTCCTGGAGGCGTTCCTGAATGGTCAGCAAACCCTGCGCCACCAGATGCGCGCTTACCAGGAGGCACTTAACGTCCCGACCCGCGAGGACATTGCTCGGCTGGGCGAGCTGATCGTCGGCCTGGAAGAGAAGATCGATCAGCTCGCCGATCGCTTCGAGAGCATCGAAGCCGCGATCGGCCGCGCCCGCTCAACGCCCCAGGGCAAGAAACCCCCTCTCCCAGGTGGAGTGCGCGCTTCCTCTTGACAGGCGGCACTGTTTTGCAGACTGTGATGTGCATGTGTTACATCAGAACGTAAGTTACTTTTCCGGCGCCGCTAGCAGCTCGCTGCGGGTGTGTCGAAGCGACCGAAGGAGGACCAACTCGAGGACAACGGGGCACCTGTACGTGCCGCCCCGGCGTCTCGGTCCAGCTCGAGATGGACAGGGTGTTCGAAGGCGCAGCTCTCGGCCGCGAGAAGGAGCGCCGCCACAGTTCGGCTGACGTCGCGGAGTCCGCCACTGGTCCCTGCCGAGAGACGAAACGAATCGCGGTACAGTTCGGATGGGAGTAGCGATGCGTCTGGCCGTTCTGGATATCGGCTCGAATACGGCCCATCTCACCGTTGTCGATGGCCAACCGGATGGGACCTTCAAGCCGATCGCCGAGCAGCGAGCGGTGCTCAATCTCGCCGAGGCTGCCTTCCCGGCCATGATTCTTCCGGACGACGCGGCTGCACGCCTTATTCGGACCGTCGGCAAGATGCGGGCATTTGCATCGGAGAAGCGTGCGGACGCACTGGTGGCGTTCGCGACCTCGGCGATCCGCGAGGCGACCAATGGAATGGCCGTCCTGGGTCGCGTGCGGGACAGCACTGGCGTGCCGGTCAAGGTACTGCCGGGTGTCGAGGAGGCGCGCCTGACCTACCTGGCGGCTCGATCCTGGGCAGCCTTCTCGGCCAGTACGCTCCTGGTGTTGGACATCGGCGGAGGCAGCCTTGAGGTCGCGGGTGGGAAGGACGAGCGCCCGGAGATCGCCGACAGCCTTCCGCTTGGCGCCACGCGCCTGACGCACCGCTTCGTGCGTAGTGACCCGCCCGGGGCGGAGGAACTGGCGGCACTGCGGGTGCACGGCCTTAGCCTGCTGGGGCCGCTCGCCCAGCGCATCCGCAGTCATGAATGGGGCGTGGTCTGCGCAACCTCGAAGACGTTCCGCACGCTGGCCAACGTGGCCGAAGAGCTTCCCCATACGAAATCCCCGTCGGCCACCTTCGGATTCGCCGGGATCGACGGCAGCACAGCGCCCGTCCTCAGCGCCGAGTCCGTGAACTTCGTCGCCGGCCACCTGGCGCGGACGACGCGGCAAGAGCGCAACCGACTCAAGGGATTGGATCGCCTGCGCGCTGGCAATGTGGTCGCCGGCTCGCAGCTAGCGGCCCTGGCGATGCAAGCATTCGGCCTCAGTCAACTGGTCCTGGCGCCCTGGGCGCTGCGTGAGGGCATCATCATCGAGCACCTGAAGCGCGAGGCTGGAGCTGCCCCGGCCTTCGATAAGGGAGCGCGCCCGCGCCAGACGGCGGTCGTCGCCTTCGCCCGGCGGTACGCCTGGGACGAACCACATTCTCGCCTCGTCGCCGATCTGGCGGTCGCCCTGTTTGACCAGACGCAGCACCTGCACCGGTTGGGCGCGCCAGAGCGCGAGCTGCTGTACTTCTCGGGGCTACTGCACGACGTGGGCACGGCCGTCGCCCAGTCCGCACACCACAAGCACTCGCTCTACATTATCGGGAACGCCGACATCGAGGGCTTCAGCGTCCCGGAGCTCCGGATCATCGCCAACATTGCGCGCTACCATCGCAAGGCGCTGCCTTCCCAGAATCACGTGGACTATACGTCGCTTGGCGCGTCGGACCAGCGGCTCGTGCGGCGCCTCGGCGCGCTGCTCAGGCTGGCCGACGGGCTCGACCTGGACCACTTCCAGGTGGTCGAGGGCGTCCGGGTTACGGAGTCCGGTAGCGCGATCACGCTCGAACTGCGGACGCGCGATGAACCACGGCTGGCGCTGTGGGCGATCG
>Ga0209166_10001422_pt1 | contig 19946 bp, 12 predicted proteins | sample Coa_R1_3_FD_187151 | JGI IMG/M metagenome (GOLD analysis project Ga0209166, IMG submission 187151) | Surface soil microbial communities from Centralia Pennsylvania, which are recovering from an underground coalmine fire - Coalmine... | ecosystem: Environmental > Terrestrial > Soil >... | reverse complement strand
ACTTTCCCGATTCGCCAAACCACCCGAAATTTCCGACGACGATTTTGAAGCCGGGAGAGAGGTTTCACCAGACGACGGTGTTTAAGTTCTCGGCGAAGTAGGATTTGTACGGACCTGTACATCAAGCCAGGGCGATCGCTAGCGGCCGAAAAGTGGAATCGTCGTAGGGATTATTCGCTTTGCTCAGAATGACACCGTAATCTGAAATCCAAACTAGTCTCCGCGCAACTCGTCCACGAGCGCTTTCTCGACTCGTCTCTGATGTTCGGGAGCGAGCTTTCGCCCGCCTGATGTCAGATAAAACGTGTCGATTGCCATCTGTCCTTCTGTATCAATCAAGGCGATTTCAATATTGCACTGCTGATGCGAGAAGCAGGACGCTATGCGGTGCAGCAAGCGGGGACGATCCTGCGCAATGACCTGCACTAGCGTGCTGGTCGCGGAGGAGGAATCGTCAAATTCAATTTTCGTTTCCACTTTTACTTTTGCGATGGCACCCTTCTCGGATCGCTGGCGGTCGCGAAGCATTTTTTCGAGATCGGCTTCGCCGAGCAGAACGCTGGCCACGCCGCGGCGAAAGCGGTCCCACTCGGAGAGATTGAGCTCGAGAGTGCGGAAGCGGTCGGTGAAGTAGAGCGTGTCCACCACGATTCCGGCCTGGTTCGAGAAAGCGTTGGCCTTGACGATGTTCATCCCCCACGCGGCCAGGACTCCGGCCAGTTTGGCGAACAAGGACGGACGATCCCCGGTGACCAGCGTCAGCTCATACCAGTGACGGCCGCGCTTCAGTTCTACCTGCACCGGATCGCTGCCGAGTTCATCAGCCATCTGCATGTGGCGCATAACTTCTTCGGCGGTGTGCACCAGCAAGTAGCGCTGAGGGAAGCCTTCGAGGAACTCCTTGAACTTGCTGCTGGTCACCGGCGCCAGCGAGCGGAGGCGGGCCAGCTTTTCGTCGTTTAAATCTGTGTGCACTCGCTGGTCGGCGCTGCGGTTCAGATGATTTTCCGCTGCAATATACAGCTGCCACACGTTCTCCGCCTTCCACGGCGTCAGCGCCTCGGGATTCACGGCCTTGATGTCGGCATAGGTGAGCAGGCAGAGCATCTTGAGGCGCTCGGGCGTTCCCATCTTTTCGGCGAAGGCCGCTACTGTTGCCGGATCGAAGATGTCCCGGCGCAAGGTCGCCGACAATTCCAGGTGGTTCGCGATCAGGAACAGAACTTCCGTGCGCTCTTTGGGATCCATATCCAGCCGGTCCATAGCGCGATTGGCAATATCAAGGCTGGCCTCGACGTGATTGCCGCTGGGCACGCCTTTGCCCGTGTCGTGCAGCAGGAGAGCCAGGTGGAGCAACTCGGGATCTTCCAGCTCTCCTAGCAATCCGGCGTAGCGCTTGTCCCATTCCGACTGCGATTGCTTGAGGCGGTGCAGGCTCTCAATGGCGAGAAACGAATGCTCGTCCACGGTGAAGCGGTGGTAGAAGTCGCGCACCACGAGCGAATCGATCAGCTTCAACTCTGGCAAAAGCAGCGTCAGCAGGCGGAGCGACTGCATCGCGCGCAGAGCGTCGGCGGCGTAGGGCTGCAACAAAGTTTCCTGCAAATACAGCCAGAGTTCAGCGCCCCGCGGCGGCGAAACGGCCAAAGCCGGAAGAGCCTGTTCGATGCGGTATTCCGTGGTGGCGCTGAGCTTCAGGCCGTGATGCGCCATGAAATGAAAAAGCCGCAGCAATACTTCCGGATCCTGCAGCGCCGAGGGCTGCTGCAGGAAGATCAATCCATCCACCACCGAGAAATCAGGTGTAGTGAGGCGCGAACGCCAGCTCTGCACCTGCCGATATAAGGCCGACCAGGCCTCAGGAATCTCTTCCAACAACTGAGTGACGGTGCGTTGCACGGCGCGGGCATGGCCGAAATAAATCCGCATCCAATCGGCGGCGGAAAGCTCGGCAGCGTCGGCTGCGCCGATTTTGCGGGCGGCAGCTTCGTCCTGGGCTTCCCAGCTCAGGGTGTTGTCATCGCGCCCGTAACGGAAGTGCAGAAAGCAGCGCGCCGACATCAAAAAATCGAGCGCGGCTTCCAATTGCTTGCGTACCGGGGCACGCAGCGAGCTGGCATCGGGCCAGTCGTGCAGCTTTTCCATGGCCGAAATCAGCGCCAGCCAATTGGCGACATTGCAGTCGCGCAGGCCTCCGGGAGCCTCTTTCAGGTTGGGTTCGAGATGATAGAGGGTCATGCCATGCTTGCCATGGCGCTGGCGCGTGACCTCGGCCAGACCTTGCAAGAGGGCGTGCGACTCGCGCATCACCAGCTTCGGGATAAGTTTGTCGTGCAACTTGCGAAACAAATCGCGATCGCCGGCAAGATAGCGGCAATCGAGAAGAGAAATGGTGAACTCGGTATTGTTGGGATCGTAGCGATCGCACTCAGCCAGATTGCGGGTGGCCGGACTCAGTTTCAGGCGCAGATCCCATAATTCCTGCGAGAAACGCCGCACCGGATCTTTGAAAGCTTGCTCGGCGTCGCGATCGGCGAAGAGAAAAAGGAGATCAATGTCGGAATAAGGAAAGAGCCATCCGCGCCCGAAGCCGCCGGTCGCGACCAGAGCGAAGCTTGCCGGCTTGGCTTCGTCCGGAGAAATGATGTCATGCCAGAGGCGGGAAAGAATCTCTTCGATCAGGCGAGTGCGCTGGGCCACGGCCGCACGGCCGTCGCCGGTGGCCTGAAACTCGCGCTGAATGCGCGCCGACTCTTCCTGGATGGAACCCCGCAGTTCGCCGATCAATGAGGACGCTGCCATCGTGAAAATGATTTACCCGTGCCGCTTATTACTGGAGGAGGCGACAACGCGCTCCTATTCGATGCTCTTCGCGTCCCAGTTCGTTCTATAACGCGCCTTCCCCGCGCTCGTCGTTGCGGATGCGGATGGCCTCATCGATGCGCGAGCGAAAAATCTTGCCATCGCCGATCTTCCCGGTGCGGGCCGCATTCAAGATCGCTTGCTCCGCCTTCTCGACCATGGCATCCGGCAGCACCAATTCGAGCTTAGTCTTCGGAATCAGGTCCACGCTGTACTCCCGGCCACGGTAGACCTCGGTATGCCCCTTCTGACGCCCATGACCGCGGACCTCGAGCACAGTCATGCCTTCGACCCCGATTTCCTGCAGCGCGCTCTTGACCGCTTCCAGCTTGGAGTTTTGAATGACCGCTTCAATCTTCGTCATGATGTTTGCAAGTCCTGTTCTGGATTTCACGCCGCTGCCAGTCTTGGCAAACGTTGCACCAGCTTACGCCGACGCTTCCCAATAGTAACCCTCTTCGCCATGTTGGGAGAGATCCAGGCCCTGCACTTCTTCCTCCTCCGAAACTCGCAAGCCGATAGTGACATCTACCAGCTTCAGGATCAGCAGCGTCCCGACAATTGCCAGAGTCCATGCGATCGCGACACCCACCAATTGATTGAGGAACTGGTGAGCGTTTCCCTCGAATAAGCCGGACTTAAGCGTGTTGCCTTGCGCATCTTTGAAGATCGGATTGACTGCGCTGACCGCAAAAATACCTGTGAGCAACGCGCCTAGTGTGCCCCCGGCGCCGTGGACTCCGAAAGCGTCGAGCGAATCGTCGTAGCCGAATCTTGCTTTCACCTTGGCGACCATGTAGTAGCAGAAAACTCCGGCGATCAGGCCGATCAGCAGAGCGGACATGGGTTTCACAAATCCGGCGGCAGGAGTAATGGCGACTAGCCCTGCCACCGCGCCGGAAATGCCGCCCAGCACACTGGGCTTGCCATTGCGGATCCATTCGGCTGCCGCCCACCCAAGAGCCGCAGTTGCTGCCGCGAAATGCGTGGCGACAAAAGCGCTGGTCGCCAGGCTGCCAGCCGCCAAAGCGCTGCCGGCATTGAAGCCGAACCATCCCACCCACAGCAGACATGCGCCGATAAAGCTGAGAACGACACTGTGCGGAGGCATGGCTTCTTTGGGATATCCCACGCGCTTGCCCAGATACAGCGCACACACGAGTGCAGAGACTCCGGAGGTGACGTGGACCACGGTGCCGCCGGCGAAATCGAGTGTGGGGAAATAGCCGCCCAGTGAGGCATTCAGCAATCCACCTTTGCCCCAAACCATGTGCGCCATCGGGTCATAGACAATGATGGACCAGAGCACCATGAACACCAGCATGGCGCTGAATTTCATGCGTTCCGCGAAAGCTCCCGCAATCAGCCCGGGCGTGATGATGGCAAACATCAACTGGTAAACCATGAAGGTCTGCGCGGGGATCGTTGCGGCATAATCTGCGTCAGGGGCTGCACCAACGCCTCTTAGGAACAGATTGTGGAAACCGCCGATGAAACTGTTTCCTGATCCAAACGAGAGGCTGTAGCTGAACAGACCCCACAAAACCGTGATCACGGCCATGAGGGCAAAACTTTGCATCATGGTGCCGAGGACATTCTTCTTGCGCACCAGGCCGCTGTAAAACAAGGCGAGGCCGGGGCCGGTCATCATGAGAACCAGCGCGGCGCTGGTCAGCATCCAGGCGTTGTCGGCAGAACTTTTGGCCTCTGCGGCTTGTTGCTCGAGTCTTGCCAGCCGCGCCGTTACGTCGGTGGATGGACTTGGCGCCGGTGCGCCGGACTGCGCGCACAAGGCTTGCGCGAAGAGAAGAACCAATACGGCCACCAACATCCAGGTGGTCAGCCTTGTTCCGTTAGACACTGAGGCTCGACTCCATTTGAGAGGATTCGCAAGTCCGCACACCACGACGCCTCAATGTACCGTCCGGCCATGCCTGCCGGAAATCGAAACTATTTATCGTACCTATCAGGTTTTGTTATTGGAGATGCGGAATGTCCCGGCGGCGGATCAGAATTTGAATTGCACGTCGAGTTGCATGCGGCGAGGCGGTTGCGCGGTGACCGGTCGTCCAAACAAGGGAGACGAAATGGTCCCGATGTAGGTTACGTAGTTGGGATGGTTGAGAACATTGAAAGAATTCAGGGAGACGGAAATGACCTTGGCCTCTTTCTTTTTTGTGAGCGGGAAATCGTGCGAGAGGTTGAGGTCGAGATCGATGGTTCCGGGGCCCGCCATGGTGTTGCGAGCCACGCCGCTGGGACGGTCGTTGAGGATGCCATCATGATTATCGTCGCCGCCGGTCGTGATATCCACAGGCTTGCCGGAGTAAACAGACAGTGCGACGCCCAGCGTGAAAAATCTGGTTGGCTGAGTTGAAGCCAGCAGATCGAATTTGTGCAGGCGATCGTTATCGGATAGACCCCAGTCGGCGCCAGGGTTGTAGCTATTTGCCGGAAAAAATGTAATTCCGCTGGTGTTGTTGTAGGTGCGGCTCAGGGTGTACTGCACCTGGCCCGAGAAATACTTGTTGAGCTTGCCGCGATAGGTGAGCTCCAGGGCATTGCCCTTCAGATATCCCTCCGATTGAATCTCGCGAACCTGTCCGAGAGACGGATTGGGCGATACCCAGTCGCTCCCGACCAGCACGGGTGCGTTGGCATCGATCGAACGGAAAGAACCGATGCCGCGATTTCCGATGTAAACGGCGCTGAGGGTCGTCTTGGCCGTCACCTGCCGCTCCACGCCCACGCTGTACTGCAGGACGTAGGGAATGTGAGCTTTGGGATCGAGCGTTACCAGGCTGACAGGAATCTGGGACAGCACGGCCGGGTTGATGGGATACGAAACCAACGGCGCATCGACGATGTAGCGCAACAGGTTCACGCCATTGAAGTGCAGCAAGTCTGCGATGGGGCCAGGTCCGGTGCGGTCATAAAAAACTCCGCCGCCGCCGCGAATGATGGTTTTACTCTTGGCGGTCGGGGCATAGGCGAAGCTGACGCGCGGGGCGAAGTTGTTGGGATCGTCGTGGAAAAAGTTTTGCCAGTAGTAGCGCATTCCCACATACAGAGAGAAATTAGGCCGCACCCGAATGTCGTCTTCCACGAAAGCGCAAAGAACCCTTTCGAGGAAGGCAACATGCCCCTGACCGGTTTGCACGAGATAAGTCGAAGGCGTTCCCGCCGAATAATCTGCTGCACTGGCAAAGGTGTAGGTGCCGGCGCGATTGGTGAAGTCATCGAAACCGCGGCGGCTGATATCGGGAACGTCGATGCCAAAGCTGAGCTGGTGCCGGCCATTGGCATACGTGGCAAAATCGGTGCCGTCGAAGTGATATTCAGTGCGGCGCGCATCGGCTTGCGCGCCTCCGGCCGTGAATAGTCCCGACACCGCGATTTGAGCGTCGGGAGTGACGCTATTCGTGATGTTGTCGTAATGCCCGACCAGAAAGCGGAGCTGGTTCAGCCAGTGCGGAGAAATTTGGTGAAGCAGGCTGACATTGATCTCGTGCTCCAGAAAATGGGTATTTGTTGCGGCGCTCGGGAGTGTTGTGCCTCCGGCGTTCTGGTTTTCTGCCGAGCGATGCTCGTAGGAATAGCCGATCCAGAACTGGTCTCCGTTGGCGAGATTATGGAACACACGTCCCGACCCAAAAAAATGATGCGTGGGATTGGGGAGAGTCTGAGCAAATGGGCCGAACCCGAGGGACTCGGCCGCTGCAAGCGCACTGGGATCGATGATGTCCTGCTGATCGAGAATGTCCTCATCCAGTGACAGCAAAAAGCTGGTGCGCTTGCTGTGGCCGAAGGGTCCGGTTACGGAGCCTTCGTAATACTGCCGGCTCTCCGGCGGCTTCACCACCGCGAAAGCGTTGCTGGCGTCAAAGGCGGAGTCGCGAAACATGAAATTCAACGAGCCGTGATACTGGGGGGTGCCGCCCTTGGTAATGATTTCCAGCCGCGCCCGCCCGGGCCGCGAGAAGCGGGCTGAGTAAGGATTATTGTTGATCTTCACTTCCTGGACGGCGGAGGGCGTCACCCCAGGTCCGTTCGCCTCAATTCCATTTACCACCAGCGAGACTCCGTTCGTTCCGATCGCGTTGTCGTCGAGGAAACGCGACATCGTCGTGATGTAGTCCTGATCGAAAACGGGGACGCGATCGAGCGCATCGCGGCTAATGTTGTTAGCGTTCTGGTTCTCCGATGTGTCGGTGCTCACGATCGGCACGTTAACGCCAGTTGCTACCGTGACGGACTCGGTTTGAACCTGGATCGGCAAGACAATGCGGAGCGCAGCCGATCGTTTATTGGTGACCGCGGCCGCAAGCGTGATGTCGCGAAAGCCCTCCGCATGAAATTCCAGGCTGTACTTGCCCGCCGCGACGTTGTCAAAGTGGAAGGCTCCGCCGGAATCGGTTGTGGTCTGGGCGACTGACTTGGCGCCAGATCCGAGCAAGCTCACGCTGGCCTGAGGAATGGCCGCTCCTGACGGATCCAGTACCACGCCAATGATGGAGCGCGGAATTGGAGCCACGGGCGAAGAAGTTGGGGCGGGATGCTCCTCCTGAGCCCGAAGCTGCGGCGGCAGCAGGCACAATAGCGCAATCGAGAGGCAGATCAGTCTAGCTGGCAAGAACAGGTCTCTGGTGCAGGCTTTCTACAGCAGCATAGCGCATTAACCTGAAATCGCTCTGAAGAACGTCATTTCGACGAAACCGCGCTACAGATAGGGCTTTCAGTGGATCCCCGATCTGGTCTACACGATTATACCGATGGCGGATACATGGAATTGTGGAGATACTTTCTCCCAGCGCCGCTTCATGCCACCAATTTCCCAGCATTAGTGCGCGTTGCGTAGAGTGGAGGCTTCCCAGTCGTGTCCGAAAAATCCAAGGTAACTACGGTTCTCCCAGGAAAAGTAGAAAAGATAATCAATCCCCACCCTCACAGCGGCGAGCCAGAAAAGGCCCAGATCGCGGTGGAAGGTGCGGATCACCTCTACCGCGAGATTCGCGTCCCCAACCGGCTGGTCGATGAAGATGGCCGCAAGGTCAAGCTCAAAGAGGGCGCCGAGGTTGACGTGAAGATTGAGGCGGATCAAGCGGTCACGAGCAAGGTTGCTAGCGCGGAAGAGAGCAACAACCGCGCCAATCGCAATCATCCTGCCTGAGAAATTCTACTTAGCTCACCACTTTAAACCCTGCTGCCCACCCACTATTTTGTGACGCGCTCGGGCTGTTCGGGCGCAGGCTTGGCGAATTTTGCGTCGTCGACCGGAACGTTCTGCTTGAGGTCAGTGAGCTGGATCGTGAAGCGCCCGTTCGGCCGCGCTAGAGTCCAGCGGTACGGGACTTTTATTCCATTGGCCTCACGGTAGTCGGCATAATCAATCTGAGTGGGAAGCCAGCCCACCGCGGTCTCGCCGAAGCGTACCAGCCGAAGCAGCAAGCCGGTTTGCTGGTCGAAATAAAGCTTGAGCGGCGTCTTTCCCTGACGCTGCCCCACAACCACGTAGGACTCCCGATCGCCGATTTTTTCGCTTCCATCCACTTTCATTGCGCTGAACATTTGCGGCAAATGGGTTGCCAGGTGAAGGTCGGCATCGATCGAGGCTGCATCAATTTCGCTGCCCTGCATGAAATGTGGAGGACGCCCCGAAGAGACTAGCCAGCCTTCATGGCCATCGAACGCAGTTACGCTGTCTCCATTGGGCGTGTGTGCGAATGAGATGCGCCGGTCAGGATCTTTGGCATAAATATCGATCGGCATCGATTGCTCGCCAAATTCGATTGTGCCCGTCATGACCCGGGTAGAAATATTGTCGATGGCCGCGGCTCCCCCGAGAGCTTGCACATATTTGTCCAGCAACTGCTCTGCGGATGGGCCACCTGCTGGTGATTCTTTCTCTGTCCCGCCAGCCTCCGCCCTGTGAGGCTCGCCCGAGGCTTTGGGTTCCTCAGTCATCACGACAGGAATCGCAAGCGGTTTGGCATTGCCGCGATGGCATGAGTAACACGTCACATCGCGCCGGCCATCGAAATTATCTTTATTAATCGCGAACATCATCTCCATCATCTTGCGCGCGGTCTGCTTCGGCTTCTTGTCATCTTTCTCAAATGCGTTCTTCACGTGGCAGAACTCGCAGTTCACGCCCAGCGATGCGGAGATGAATTCCATGGTCGGAAAGAGTTGTTCCGCCGGAATCCCTTTGAGCACCTGGATATTCTTGAATTGCTCTTCGGCCTTCTTGGCCGTTTGCACGGGGCTGCCGATGTCTGGACCGGAATGTTGGGGGGCGGGGGTGGAATGCGCTTTTAGCGTCCCGACGACTGCGACGGTGACGACGAAAGCTCCCAAAAATACGAGGACGCGCTTTCCAATCTTCATTCAACATTCCTCACGCGAGAAGTGGAGCCTGCTCGTTGTTATGGTTGGTTACTATAAACGAATTTCCCCGAGACTTCGGCTATCACCGCGCGATTTGGCAATAGCGCATCCACGCTGCCTTTCAAATGCGGCGGGACGAACAGGAAAATGCGGTTCTTTCCTGCCCAGTCACGCTGCAGATCGGCACTGGTCAGGTAAATTTGCGGAGCGTCGGGGAAGGTCGAGCCGAACCACATGGACGTTGTCCGGCCTTCGACCAATTCGATCGGCCGCTGTAGATAGAACAGCAGCGACGAGCCAAACGCCTGATCGCCGTAAATCATGACGCGATCATTCGGACGGGCGCGCGCTGCAATCTGGCTCGCCAGATCCTTTGACGACAGGTAAGGACCAAATCTGCCCAAGGCAATGTGCGCCGCAACCAGGAAGACGGCCACGCCCCCAGACAGTGCCCAAGTCGCCGCATAATGCCGCCGCCACAGTCGCAAGAGAAAAGAAACTACCGGGAACACAAGCAGCGCGATTGCCGCCAGCCCTGCGGGAAGCCGCAACGCAGCGAACGATGCATAACTCAAGTCGAGCATGTGCGAGGTCGAAAGCGTGTCGGTATCCATGTTGTGCGTCGCCAGCACAGTACCAATGTCGGGCTCGAATGGCAGATTTCGCGACTGCCACAGCATCGCCAGAAGAGTTACTCCTGCGGCGAGTCCGATCGTCGCCAGCACGCCGGCAGAAATTCTGAGGGCGCCTTTGCGCATGCCCGTTTGGCAATCACTCCACTCGCTGCCCGCGACACCATCGGCGAGCAGGATCAACAACGGCAGATACGCCGGGAACGTGTAGTACTCCTGATTGGTAGAGATCGCAAAAAAGATCAGGATCACTCCGGCAAGTATCCAGCACATCAACCGGGTGCGGGATGCAAAGTCTGTTTCGCGTTTCTCTCGTCGTGCGTCGGTAATGCTGCGAATAGCCGCCGGAAAATACAGACTCCACGGAAAAAGCCAGACCATGTGCAGCGACCAATACAACGCCCAGGGGAGCTTGTTGTAATCCCGCGGATAACGCTTCCCCAGAAACCGCAGAAAATGTTCGTTGACGAAATAAAACCAGAAAAATCCGTGTCCACCCTGGCCCCCCGTGTTGCGCAGGCCTGCCAGAATGTGCCAAGGCGCTGCAATGGCGAGAAACAGGGCGAGTCCGGACATCAGCCGGAACTCCCGCCAGCGCCGCCACTCTCCGGTTACACCCAAATACAGAATGGAGGCTCCCCCCGGAAACGCGAGGGCAATCAGGCCCTTTGTCAGCACTCCCAAGGCGATGCAGGCGTATCCCGCATACCAGCGCCATGCCTCGCCCCCTCGCTCTAAGGCCGTCAAGAAAAAATACAACGATGCCGCGATAAGCAGGCTCAGCAGCACGTCGGGAATCAGAATGCGCGTAAACAAAAATACGCCCGCGGCGGTGTAGACGAAGACGCCGGCGTAGATTCCTGCACGTTCTCCAAACGCCCGCCGCGCCCACGCCAGCGCCAACATTCCGAGCAGCAGCACTGAGATCGCCATCGGCAGGCGCGTGGCGAATTCGTTCACGCCAAACACGTGATAACTCATCGCCACCAGCCAATAGGGCAGAGGAGCCTTCTCCAGGTAGCGCACGCCATTCACATGCAGGGTGACGTAGTCGCCGCTGACGAACATTTCGCGCGCCGCCTCGGCGTGGGTGCTGTCGGCGTCGTCGAGCAGAGCCGGAGAAAACATGGACCCGACATATGCCGCCGCAAAGACGATCGCGACCGCGAAATAAGAAACGATGCGCAGCCGTTCAGGCAGCTGGCCTTTTTCCTCCGAAATAGGAGGCGTGGAAATAGCGCTCAATGAAGGTGGACCTACTCAAGTGTGGCAAAGAATACCCACCCCCGCAAGGCCTACGGTCGCCACCCCGGCTTGGGCATGGGAGTCCATTCCGCACCCATATTGTCGTCGGTAATGAGGTGGCGCGCGCCGAGTCGCTTGGCCAGAACGTCGCCCGACTCCATGCCCAGCATGCGCGGAGGCTGCTTGAAGGTGTCCGCAAATGCGTCATATGCCGCCAGAACTAACCGGCCGTGCGGGCTGGCATCGTCGAAAATTTTCTTCCCATCGATCTGGTAGCGGTTCAAGATCGAGAACCAGTGCGCCTTGTCGACAACTAACGGCGAGTCGCTGACCAAAAGAAAATTGATCACTCGCAAACCATAGGTGTACTCGTGCAGACCGGTCACCATCACATCGGGAGATTCGGTCGAATTGTAGTAATAAATACCGCCCGGCAGCAGGTGCTGCTTCACGATCTGCAGGAACTCGCTTGAGAGCACCTGGGAACTGTGGTCCCGCCAGTGATACGAGGTATTGGCAACGATCAGGTCATATTTCTCGTCAGGATGGGCGACGAGCCACCGGCGCGCGTCATCGACGTAGATGTGGACCTTGGGATTGTGAAGCAACGATTGCACTTCGGGATACTGTTCGATCAGCCGAAAATATCCCGGATTGATTTCAACGATCTCAAGGCTTTCGACCTCAGGATGATTGGCGATAATCTGCGCCCACGAGCCTGAGGCAAGGCCGAGCATGAAGGCTCGGCGTGGATGAGGATGGAAGAGACCCAAGACATAGGCGCGAATGACAAAATTCTTGTCGTTGTTGGGATCGATGTTGAAGTGTCCGTCATATACTCCGCCGCCAAAAACCGCATCATCATCAGTCACTGCAATGATGCCGTTACGGTTTTCCACGATGTGCTTCATGTATCCGACTTCAGCGGCTTTCGGCCCGAAAATCATCTTCCCGTAGAGATTGCGGTAGGTCGGCGAAGCGAGCGCGATTGCGACCACCGCGAGGATCGCCAGTCCCCACACAGGTCTCGGCAGAGCTTGAAGACGCCCACCGCGAAAAAGGATCACGATGAGCCCGGTAAAGACCGTGGCCGCGGCGAGTTGGATCGAGATGGCCTGCGTGCCGAAATGATCCATCAGGATGAATCCGATCACCAGGCTTCCGAGCGTTGAGCCCATGATGTTCGAAACATAGATCACGCTCACGCTGCGGCCCGCGGAATCTCCCGCCACAACCGAAGCCTGGCACAGTAACGGTAATACCGAGCCGAGCAAGCCTGCAGTGATAAAGAATGCTGGAGCGCTCATCAGCACCGGGATGTTGCGCCAGGAAAGGTTCGCCATCAGTGGAGGCAGGTAAACGGAGATCGCTCCGGCGACGAGCATGGCAACGCCGGCGATGGTCAGCGGATTCAACTGTTTCTTTTGGCTGAGCGTTTCGCTGAGAAACGATCCGGCGGCGATCCCCGCGAGATATGTGGAAAGCAGCAACGCGAAGGCGGGAGCGCGATCAAAGGTGGCCAGCGCGAAAATGCGGAACCACGCAATCTCAAAGCCCAGAGCGAGGAAGCCCGCCACTCCCGCAATAACGGCCGCGGTCCTCAGGCTCAGGACACTATCAGGGCCACTGCTGGCCGGCGGGATGGCCGAACCTGCTTCCGTCTTGCCGGTCTGACTTCGTCCGTAGAGGAATGCCGTGGCCCCAACCGCCGTGTTCAGGCACGCCGCCAAAGTGACAGAGCCGGATTGTCCGAAATTGCGCAGCAGAATCTGGGCGCAGACGTAACAGGCTACTGCCGAACCCAAGGTGTTGACGAAGTACAAAGTCGCAACCGAATAGCCGACATTGCGCGAGCTTCTCACCAGTTGCTCGACCAGCAACGGCAGCGTTGCTCCCATCAGCATGGTGGGAACGATGAGCAGCAGAAAGCTGAAAAGGATGGTCAGCCCGAGACCGCTGCCCGCTGTGAATCCCGCGGCCCAGTGAAAGAGCCGCAACGAGATCAGGCCGAAACCTGCGACTGCTAGTTCACAGATGCCAAAGATGAGGATGCCGCGATCAGGAAACTTCTCCGACAGGCGTCCGCCCAACAGGCTGCCAATGCCCAGGCCCAGCATGAACGCGCTTACCACCACAGCCACGGACTGAACGTTGACGCCATAGATGGCAAACAGAGCGCGTTGCCATACGATCTGATAAATCAGTGCGGGAAATCCCGAGCAGAAGAACAGGGCGGCAATCAGAGCGGATTGCGCCCGGTTGCCCTTCGTCCGGCCGCCAAAAAGAACGAAGAACAACAGCACCAGATCAATGCTCAGGACCGCGGCAACCGGGGCAGACTCCATGGGATCTCGAGTGAGAATAATTCAGAGGCGCATAGCCTTTATACCGAATCCCGGCGCTCGGACAGAAGTAACGAAAGTTATTCGACAAGAAGTGGAAGTTAGTGAATGCAGATGGCGAAACTATTTCTTCGCGCGCTCGAAGAATTTCCATTTATCCATGGCGGCTGGGATGGCAACGTCGAAGAAGCCCACCATCATCTCGTCGGAGGTCTGATCCCCCCATGTGACCGTCTTGTTGGGATCGGGATTGTGCGGATTGTTCTTCGAATTGTCGTACCAGGCGATGGCGCGGAGCTTGGTGCCTGCCTTCAGAAGCCGCGGCTCAGCCAGCTTGTAACTCAACTGCCAGTGAAAGTGATAATTCACCCGCAACAGCACCTCCACGCTGCCATCGTCGTGCACAACGTCATATTCAAACCGCTTTCCACGGAGGTGCATGTGCGGAAACAGGCTGAGCAGGGTAGCGTCGTGCGGAAGTGTGCCTTGCACCTCGACGCGAAAATCATCCGCTCCCGGCGGAATGATCAGCGCGTGATTATTCAACTGGAGCGTGATGACGCGCTGCGCGGGCGGAGTTTTTGCAAATACTAACCCAATGCTGGTTTGATCCTCACTGGCAGTTCCATTGGTTGTGTAATGCATTTGGAAGACGAGATCCGAGCCGGCAGGAACGAACTTCGCCACGCCGTTCGCCCACTCGTCGGGAGAGCTACCGGGAGCGTAGACCAGCAAAAGATCGCTGGTTGTCTCGTGCGCCTGCCGCCGCTCGGCTGGATCATTGAGTGTGGACGCGGTGAAGGGCTCTCCTACCGGGGCGTGCCGCAGCCATGGCGAATCTGGCGGACGAATGTAGACCACAGCATGATGCACATGCGCGGGACTTCCCGGACGAAACTCCGCCATCTGCACCCACCGGTCCTCCGCAAAGTGCGTAGGGACGATTTCGTAGGTGTACTCGATTTCCCCGCCCGCTGGAATCTTCACCGGCTTGGCCATCTTCACCACCAAATCGGGCTGCGGAATGTTCCAGCCTTGCGCCCACTTTCGCGGTGGCGGCGCATCGTGCTCGTCTCCGGCAGGCGCTCCGGCATCGGCCCATTCCGTGATCGTGGCGATCTGCTGCTCGGTCAATGAAGCATCATTCGCGAAATGCCCATAGCGAGGATCCGCGAACCAAGGCGGCATCATCTTCATCTCGACTGCGTGCGCAATCGCGTGCGCCCAGGGGCGCGTCTGCTGGTACGTCACCAGAGGCATAGGCGCAACTTCGCCCGGACGGTGGCAGCTTTGGCAGTGATCCTGCAAAATCGGGAGCACATCTTTGTAGAAAGTTGGTGGAGCAGGCGCTCTGTTTGCGGCGAGTTCAGGCTTGTGCCGGGCGGCATACGCAAGCGAGAAGCCGGCCACAGCCACGAGTGCAATCCAGATTGTTCTCACGAGCGCATGAACTCCAAGGTTGACGCGTTTCTTAATCGTCGCACAAAAGTTGCTGGCCTGCGCTCCGATGCCAGCACCTTCAGCCCAAAAATGCTACATTCATCAGTTCATGTCTGCCCCCAATTCCAACTTCATTCGCGCCTGCAAGTCGCAAGCAGTCGAGCGCACTCCGGTCTGGTTCATGCGCCAGGCGGGACGTTACATGCCCGAGTACCGGGCAGTCCGGAAGCAGCACTCATTGCTGGAAATCTGCAAAAAACCGGCGCTCGCGGCCGAGGTCACGATCACTGCTGCTGAAATCCTCGGCGTCGATGCGGCCATCATCTTTGCCGACCTCCTGCTGCCACTTGAAGTCATGGGCTTGCCATTCCATTTTTCGGCAGGCGAAGGCCCGGTCATCGAGAAACCTGTCCGCACTTCAGAAGATGTCGCCCGGCTCAGCACAGATCACGCTGCGGAACTCGGTTATGTTTCGGAAGCCGTCGCCTTGGTCGCGAAACACTTCGCGGACCGCGTTCCCGTGATCGGATTCTGCGGCGCGCCCTTCACCCTGGCCAGCTACATGATCGAAGGCGGAGGCTCGCGCAACTACGTCCACGCCAAGAAGATGATGTACAACTCGCCCGCTGACTGGGACGAGCTCATGGCCAAACTGGTGGCCGTGACCACCGCGTATTCCGCGGAGCAGGTGCGAGCCGGCGCCGACGCTATCCAGATTTTTGATAGCTGGGTCGGTTGCCTGAGCGTGGAAGACTACCGCCGCTACGTGCTGCCCCATGTCACGGGCATGGTGAAGCAGTTGCAAAAGACCGGAGTGCCCATCATTTATTTCGGGACCGACAGCGCTACGCTTCTGCCCGCCATGAAGGAGACCGGCGCCGATGTGGTCGGACTCGATTGGCGCATCCCGTTGGATGAAGGCTGGGCACGACTCAGTCACGAATGCGCTGTGCAAGGCAATCTCGATCCGGTGTTGCTGTTTGCGGACTGGAAAGAATTGAAGCCCCGCGCCGAAGACATTTTGCGCCGCGCTGCCGGACGCCCTGGCCACATCTTCAATCTCGGACACGGCATTCTCCCGGAAACTCCGGTGGAGAATGTGAAAAACCTGGCGCGTCTGGTACAGGAGTACAACCTGCCGGCTATGGGCTCTCCGGCCTCCGGGAGCCGAAAGCCGGCCACCGGAAGCCGTCGTCGATGAAACGTATCGCCATCATTGGCGGTGGCATCTCCGGTCTGGCTGCCGCTTACTCGCTCGAGGAGCAACGCCGCGCTGGAGCCGAGGTCGAATACGTGCTCTACGAGGCTTCCTCTCGCCTTGGCGGGGTCCTTCGCACCGAGGTCATCGATGGATGCGTAGTCGAAGCAGGTCCGGACTCGTTCGTGACGGAAAAACCATGGGCGGCCGACCTCTGTCGTCAGATCGGGCTGGGGGACCAGCTCATCGGCTCGAATGATGCCGACCGCAAGACCTACATCCTGACTCGCGGCCGTCTGGTCGTGATGCCCGATGGCCTCATGTTCATGGTGCCCACCAAGATCTTGCCAACGGGCTTGTCCCCGCTCTTCTCGTGGAAGACGAAGCTGCGCATGGCACAGGAACTGTTCCATCCTCCCCGGGCGGTCGATCGCGATGAATCGGTAGCGGATTTCGTACAGCGTCACTATGGCGCAGAGATGGTCGATCGCCTGGCAGACCCGCTGTTGTCAGGCGTCTACGGTGGCGAGGCGGCAAACTTGAGCGTTCGCGCGGTGCTTCCGCGATTTGCCGAGATGGAGCGCACCCACGGCAGTCTCAGTCGGGCCATGCTCGCGGCCCGCAAGAAGATGGCAGGCGGTCCGCGCAGGCTCGCCCCGCCTCTGTTCACATCGCTGAAGCAAGGAATGCAGCACTTGGCCGAGACAGTCGCCGCCAAACTCACAGCATCGTCGGTAGTCACGAACACGCCGGTGCAGGGGATTCAGCGCTGGGAGGGAGGGTGGGTGGTTTCCGCGGGAATGCAATCGGATCACTTCGACGCTGTAATTGTCGCCCTGCCTGCGGCGGCAGCAGCGAGCGTTTTGCGAATGGCGGGTCCCGAACTCTCGGCTGAACTTGGTGCCATCCAATACAGTTCTTCGATTACGGTGGGCTTGGGCTACGAACGAGAGGTGCGCCAGTCGCTTCCGCCCGGTTTCGGATTCCTGGTGCCGCGCAGCGAAGGCAAGCGCCTGCTCGCGGCAACCTTTGTGCATAACAAGTTCCCGCACCGGGCGCCGCAAGATCGAGCGTTACTGCGCTGCTTCTTTGCCGGAGTGAATGCGGAAAACGTCTGGCCTCTCAGCGATGACCAGATCGTCGGAATCGTGCGCAACGAATTACAGCAGATCCTCGGACTGCGGGCCGAGCCGTTGTTCGCGCGTGTTTACAAGTGGAAGGGGGCGATGGCGCAATATGGGGTCGGCCATCTCGAGCGCCTCGATCGCATTGAACGGCTGCGCCAGCCCTTGCCAGGGTTGGGACTTGCCGGAAACGCGTACCGTGGAATCGGAGTGCCAGACTGCGTGCGCTCGGGCCGAGACGCCGCTAAGAACGCGTTAGAGACGTAGCTCGGGCGCGGACGGCTCTGAAAAAACGTCTCACGCTGCCGCCGACGATCGATCAGTCAACGTCAGACTTTCGTTCGGAGGAGTTTCTGGCAACGGCAGCCGGACCTTCACACGCGTGCCGCCCGCATTAGACTCGATGTCCAGTTTTCCGCCGAGCTGTCGCAGCCTTTCCTGCATCCCGCGAACCCCGACTCCGGGTGCCCCCGCGGCCGCCATCTGCTCCAGTTTGTGCGGCGGAATTCCCCGGCCTTTATCTTCAATATCGACCACGGCCTCGTGATCACGCTGCCGCAGCCGAATCTTGGCTGTGGGACTTCCGGAATGCCGATGGATGTTGGTGAGGCACTCCTGCACGACCCTGAAGATCGCGGTCTCCAACTCCACCGGAAGGCGCTCGAAGTTGTCCGGCATGTCCAGATCCACCCTGATCCCGCTGCGCTGCGAAAATCCGTCCACATACCAGCGAAGCGCCGATGATAAGCCCGCTTCATCCAGCAATGGCGGATGCAACAAATGAGAAATCGTGCGGACTTCAGTCACCATTTCCTGGACCAGGCTCTCGCTGTCGGTCAGTGTGGCCGCGGTCCGGGCAAGGTGATCGATGTCATTGCGCACAGCGGACAGGTTCATGCCGAGGGCGGCCAGCATCTGTCCTACGCTGTCGTGCAGTTCGCGGGCAATGCGCCGGCGTTCTTCGTCTTGCATCTGTAGAAGCCGCGCCGAAAGATCCCTCAGGTTTTGATTGACGACATCCAGATCGGCGGTGCGCTCCTGTACCTTTACCTCAAGTTCGCCCAGCGATTTGTGGAGCGTCTCATTCTGCCGGCGCCTCGACTCTCCCATCACAATCACGATGACCGAGGCGAGCAGGAAAGCTAACGTGGCGACCGATTCCGCAGTATTCGGATATGTGAAAGCGTGGATTCTTGGGACGAATCCATAAGCCGCCCCCACTAAAGCCAGGAGCATTGTCACAATCGAGGGCCCTACGCCACAGTACCAGGCGGAAAAAGCCACCGCCGGAAACAGGAGGACATAGGCCACTCCAATTCCCGTATAGGGATTCATCCGGTTACAGACGACGCAGGCAATCAATACGGCGGCGACTGGCAAGCCATAACGCAGCAGACTGCTTCGTTCGATCCGGGCAGACAGCGAAGTGTGAGTCCCCATGAATAACTCGCAGATCGGATTACCTTACACTAAAACGAAGTGGCAGAGAGGTCAGGGCTTTACAACCAACCGTCGGCGATGGAAAGCCCGGCTAAAGGTAATGATAAACACGACACGCGCGAAAAGGAATCGGAAATTGAAGGGCTGCATACCTATGACTCGCAATGGTTTGCAGCAAAACTAGGCGGGAATGTCCGCGGTTTTCCGCCCCTGCTCGCGGCGCATTTTCGCCAGCACCAGGCGAATTTCTTCATAGGTGATCTCAGGCGGCAACACATCCTTCAGAGTTCTTAGTTTTTCCACCTTTTCCAGTCCGATGCGCGCACAAGCCGCTTCAATGACGGCCTGCTTGTTGCGATCGATCCAGGCAGGATTGAATTCTGCGTCGCCGGCTTCCACCATCGTGGTTACTGTGCTGACGATGGTGCTCAATTGACGGCCGCGAAGCTGTGCGATTTCGTCCAGGCTCTTCCCCTGCGATAGCAGCAGCAACGTCTCAAACGCCGGTGCAGTTTTCTTTGCCGGTATCGCTTGCGCCCGCGCTCCCTCCCGGTAGCGTTTCAGAGCTGCAAGAATCTTTTGTCCGTACAGGTCGGCCTTGCGCTCGCCGATGCCGGTGATGCCCAACAATTGAGAGATCGAGGAGGGCCGCACGCGGACGATCTCGTCGAGCGAAGTGTCGTGCAGCACGATGAAGGCCGGCACGCCTTGCTCCTTTGCGGTCGAGCGCCGCCATTCTGCCAAGTACTCGCGCAAGGCAAGATCGTCCCCGCTTGCTGGTTTGGCCGCGGGTATGGCGATTGCGCGTCTGCTAACCGGAATGGGCAATGTAGACGGGGCCGGCGCAGACTTCAGCCACTCCGGCACATTCCCGCATACATCGCAGCTGCCGCAGGAATTCCATTTCGGATTCTCCCCAAAATGCATACAGATCTGCCGGTGCCGGCACTTGGGGCTCTCGGCGAAACCACGAATGACGTAGTAACGCTGCCAGGCACGGTCACGTTCCGCTGGATCGAGAATCTGGTTTGCGAAGTGGCCCAACAACCCTGCATCGCGTTTTTGCCAGAGCAGTACGCAGTCCGCCGGGTTGCCGTCCCGTCCCGCGCGCCCCGCCTCCTGGTAGTACTGTTCCACCGACTTTGGCAGAGCGAGATGAATGACCGCCCGCACCGTCGCCTTATTGATGCCGAGCCCGAACGCGATCGTCCCGACCAGCACCCGCACTTCATCCGACATCCACAGTTCCTGATTGCGCCGCCGGTCCTCATTCTGC
>Ga0209166_10001421_pt1 | contig 19949 bp, 18 predicted proteins | sample Coa_R1_3_FD_187151 | JGI IMG/M metagenome (GOLD analysis project Ga0209166, IMG submission 187151) | Surface soil microbial communities from Centralia Pennsylvania, which are recovering from an underground coalmine fire - Coalmine... | ecosystem: Environmental > Terrestrial > Soil >... | reverse complement strand
ACCGTAGTTCTTGGTCAGTCCGCTGACCCGGACGGCGGCCCCGCCGGGCACCGCCGCCCCGGGGTGACCCGGGTGGGTGGTGCGGGCCGGCGAGGCGTCCGCCGTTCTTTCCGCTGTCATTGCGCTGCCTCCCTGAGATGCTCTTCGAGCTTAGCCCGGGGTCAGTTCTCCCCAGCGGTGTCGCCGGCCTCGGTGGCAGCGGTTTCGTCTTCTTCGGTGGCCAGAATCCGGTACAGGCTCCTGCGGGTGGCGCTCAGGATCCGCTGGGCCTCGGCCACCTGGGCGTCCGAACCAGCGCTGGTCACCTGCATGGCTGCCATGGCGAGCTGCCCGATGAGTTCGCGCATCTCGCGGACGCCGCCGTGCTCCCGCCCGGCCACCACCGCCCATGGCTCGGCGACCTCGTCGCCGTGCTCGGCCACGTAGGCGCGCCCAGCCTCGGTCAGGCTGAACCCCTTGCGCCCGCTGTCCATGCTCTCGGCCCGGATGAGGCCCTCGTCTTCGAGCTGCTGAAGGGCCGGGTAGACGGAGCCCGGGCTGGGCTGCCACACTCCCCCGCTGCGCTCGGCTATCTCCTGGATGATCTGGTAGCCGTTCCTCGGCTCCTCGGCCAGCAGGGCCAGCGCGGCCGCGCGGACGTCGCCGCGCTTCACCCGGGGCCTGCGTGGCGGCTCGTCGCCGGTCCATACGCGCTTGGCGAACGCGCGCCGTCCGCCGGGGCCCCATGGCCCGGGACCGCCGCGGCCACGCCGGGAGAACTCCCACGGGTCGTGCTGGTGCCGCTCGCCGTGCTCGTGTGGCTCGGCGTGCCAGCCACCTCGTCGTCCGCCGCCTCTGCGCGGCCAGTTGTCTTCCTCGTGCATCTGATGCAGTCTCCTCTGATTTCTTGCGGGGTACCAGGCTTCTTGTCTCTCTTCTTCGATACCCCATCTACTATCGATGTAATTCTACGATATATCGGTATAGCTCGGATGGCAAGTCTCTGGTGAACAGCGAAAAGCCCAGGCGCGCACGCGCCTGGGCTACTACTACGGGCGGCTGTCAGATCAGCGGCAGGTCGTATTCGCGGCGGATGCTGCAGCCGAGGCGGGCGATGTCGGCGCCGTAGACGTGCAGCGATATGGTCACGCCGTGGCCGGCGTTGCGGACCCGGTGGATGTCCCCGGGCGGGGCGAAGCCGCTCACCTCGCCGGCCCGGTTCTCTGAGCTCCCGGCCCGGACCAGGCTGCGCCCGTCGCTGGACAGGCTGAAAAGTTCCTCGTACTCCACCCCCTGCAGCACCCCGAACACGCACCACGTGACGTGGTCGTGCACCGGAGTCACCTGGCCGGGCAGCCAGACCATGGCCACGATGGAGAACGAGCCGCCGGGCTCGGCGTGCAGCAGGTGGCTGCGGTAACCGGCCGGGTCACCGGCGCGCTGGGCCTCAGTGAGGATCTCCGGGCCGGGCAACTGCGCGCGCAGCCGGCCGGCGACGAGCAGCGAGGTCGTCTCCCAGTCCCGCTCCTGCCGCACCACGGCGCGCACCGAACGGACCACATCGGACAGGGTCGCCGTGCCGGACGCCGCACCGATGATCACCATGACTTCTGACTCTAGAGAACCGTCGTTGATAGGTCTAATGCCAATACCTGGCGATATCGATAGACGGCATCGATACGTCGGCGCAGCAGCCGCTCCGGCCCGAAACGGCCCCCGCATCCTGGGCGAAACTGTAATCTATTGCTCACATTATGTAATCGATGCTGGGAGAACCATGCCTGACCGGCTGCAACGAACGCTGGCCGCCGTACTCGCGATCGCGGCGGCTCTCCTGGTGACCGCCGCTCCCACGCGAGCAGAAGCAGGCAGCGGCCCGGTCGGGCCCGCGCCGGTCAGCCCGCTGGGTCACCGCACGCTCTGCTGGCAGGCCTGGGGGAACGGTTCCACGATCACCCTGGAGCGGTGCGCACCCGGCCAGGACGGCCAGTTGTGGACCTTCACCAGCAACGGCGTGCTGATGAACGGCAACGGGTACTGCCTGCAGGCGGGCCGGGCGGGCTCGCTCTTCCTCAGCTTCAGCGGCCAGTGCGCGGGCGCGCCGGGCCAGCGCTGGAGCTTCAGCGGTGCCACCGGTCAGGTCAGGAACACGCCGTCCGGTGACTGCGCCTACCTCCGGGGCGGCGCGCTCGTCCCCGGAGCGCAGATCGTCGCCCGCCGGTGCGTGCCAACCGCCAGGGGCCGCGCGTGGAGCCAGGGAGTCAGTGACCTGACCCTGTCCGCTCCGCACCAGGACGTCACGGCCAGCAGCATTGCCAGGTCTGCCGTGCGTGCGTTCACCGCCGGGGTCACCGTGTCCAATGCCCCGCGTGCGACGACGGCCTACGCCGCCGCCGTCTGGTTCCGGCTGCCGCGCGGTCTGACCGTCAGCCGCCTCGCCGCGGCCGGTGGCCTGCGTGGCTGGACCTGCACGCTGACGACGCTGAGCTGCCACGGAAACCTCGGCGCCGGAGCGGCCGGCCAGGTCACCGTGGCCGGGAAGGTCGCCGGCGGCTACACCGCGACCGCGCTGACCGCCCATGCCGACGTGCGGCACACCAACCAGCAGGGCCGGCCGGTCCGGACGGCCACCGTCCCGGTGCATGTGTACGAAGTGACGGCAGCCGGACGGCCAGCCGTCCACGGCCCGCTGGCCAGCGGCGTCGCCGTCTCCGGGCTGGCCTTGGCGGGCCTGCTGGTAACGCTGGGCGGCGGGCTGGCGTTCCTCACCCGCCGCAGGCAGCGGACGCCGGCCCACGCCGGTGCCGGTGTCAGGTCCGGGACTGCTCCCAGCCCGCCGCAAGATCGCTGAGCCGCGCCGTCGCCGTCTGCAGGTCGTGTCCCTGCGCGACCGCCAGGCCGAGCAGGTAGGCGGTCAGCGGCGCGGCCGGCCGGTCCACCCCGTGCGCCACATCCCTGGCCATGCCGAGGATGAGCCGGGCGTCGACCGAACCGGCGGGCAGCCCGAATTCCAGGCAGACGACTTCCATCCACCTGTCCAGCGGGGTCTGCGGGCTCATCGCGGCTTCCTTCCCTGGTTCACTCGCCGGAACCACACCCTACGGTGCTTGAATTTCCGGAACCACACCCTACGGCTGCTCCCCTGCAGGCACGTTAGACCAGCCGCCGCGCCGTCCGCACGTCATCCGCTGTATCGCAGTCCAGCCACGGCGGTGGCTTGCCGCGATCATGTGGGGGCGCCAGAACGGCCGGCCTCAGCGGCCGCAGCAGTCCGCGCAGCGAGCCGCCCCGGTACCCGGCGATCGCCTCCCGCAGCACCGGCGTCCGCCAGCAGCCCACCAGCCACTGCGGATGCCCCGCGTCATCGGCCAGCACGGCGCCGGCCACGCCAGCCTTCCGCGCGCTGGCCAGCAGCGACAGCAGATGTTCGGCCCGCAGGAACGGCAGGTCCGCCGCGAGCACCGCCACCCAGGGCGAGCCGGCTGCCGTAGGGCGTGGTTCCGGCGACTCAAGCACCGTAGGGGGTGGTTCCGGCGAATCAAGCTCGGCCAGCCCCCTGCGCAGCGCCGGAACCGGGCCGCCGCCCGGTGGATCCTCCCGAACCGTCCGCAACTCCCCCAGTTCGGCCGCCAGTTCCTGACGCGCCGGGCCGACCACGACCACCAGCCGCGCCCCCGCACCAGCCGCCGCGCCCACCACCGAACCGAGCAGGCTGTGCTCCCCCACCCGCAATGCCGGTTTATCGACTCCGCCCAGCCGCGCCGCCCGCCCCCCGGCCAGCACGACGGCATCGAAGGCCTCGGCCGGGCTGCTCATGGGCAGGGTGCTCAGCCGCCGATGGCGGACATGGGCCGGTCGGGCTGCAGGAACGACGGGTCGTCGATGCCGTGGCCGGGGAGCTTGGCCGCGACCGCGCGGCGCCAGACGATGGCCAGGTCGGCGTCGCATGAGCCGGAGCGCATGGGGCCGCGCAGGTCGCTCTCGGTGCGGGCGAACAAGCAGTTGCGGACCTGGCCGTCGGCGGTCAGCCGGACCCGGTCGCAGGCGCCGCAGAACGGGCGGGTCACCGAGCCGATGATGCCGACGCGTTCCGGGCCGCCATCGACCAGGAACGATTCGGCCGGCGCTGAACCTCGGCTGGCAGGCTCGCCGGGCTTGAGCACGAAGACGGCAGACAGCTCGGTCAGGATTTCCTCGGCGGTGACCATGTTGTCGCGGCGCCAGCCGTGCTGGGCGTCCAGCGGCATCTGCTCGATGAAGCGGAGCTGGTAGCCGTTGTCCAGGCAGTAGCGCAACAGGGCGGGCGCCTCGCCGTCGTTCACGCCACGCATCAGGACGGAGTTGACCTTGACCGGGGCCAGGCCGGACGCGGCCGCGGCGGCCAGGCCGGCCAGCACGTCGGGCAGCCGGTCCCGGTGCGCCAGCGCGCGGAACGTCTCGGGGCGCAGCGTGTCGAGGGAGACGTTCACCCGGTCCAGGCCCGCATCGCGCAGCGGTCCGGCCAGCCGGGCCAGGCCGATGGCATTGGTGGTCAGCGAGATCTCCGGCCGCGGCTCCAGCCGGGCGGTCCGCTCGATGATGCCGGTCAGGCCGCGCCGCAGCAGCGGTTCACCGCCGGTGAACCGGACCTCGCGGATGCCGAGCCGCTCGACGCCGATCCGGACCAGCCGGACGACCTCATCGTCGGTGAGCAGGTCCGGCCTGGGCAGCCAGTCCAGGCCCTCGGCCGGCATGCAGTAGGTGCACCGCAGGTTGCACCGGTCGGTGACCGAGACACGCAGGTCGGTCGCGATCCGTCCGTACGCGTCGGTCAGCACGCCTGCCGCCTCCTCACCTGCCGTAGGGTTTCCTTCCGGCAACGACAGCGTAGTCACAATGAAACTGCAACGCTCACTAGCGTACGTGTCATCCCCGGGCATGATGTGCCAGCGTGTGCCATCACGGTCTTGGTGCCCGAAAGTGCCAGGCACGATGTCGGCGATACCCGACTTGACGCAACCAGCAGTTGCGTTAGGGGTTAGCCCGTCCACCGAACGGCTGACGGCAGGCCCCACCGAACCGCCGGCGCACCGGCGGGGTCTGCAACGCAATGATCTGATCATGACACATACGGAGGTGGCCCTGCGGGTACGCGGGCTGCGCAAGCGGTACGGCGCGCTGACCGCGGTGGACGGCATCGACCTGGACGTGCGCCGGGGTGAGGTATTCGCCCTGCTCGGGCCCAACGGCGCCGGCAAGACGACGATCGTTGAGATCTGCGAGGGATACCGCAGCAGGGACGGCGGTGAGGTGAGCGTGCTCGGTGCCGACCCGGCCCGGGCTGACCGGGGCGGGCGCGGCGCGCGGCTGTGGCGGAGCCGGATCGGGATTGTGCTCCAGTCGGGGACCGAGTCGGGTGAGCTGACCGTGCGCGAGATCGTCCGGCACTACGCGTCGAGCTATCCGCGGCACCGCGATCCCGATGAGGTGCTGGCCGCGGTCGGCCTGACCGGGAAGGCGGGAGCGCGGCTGCGGCACCTGTCCGGCGGGCAGCGGCGCCGGCTGGACGTCGCGCTGGGCGTCGTGGGCCGCCCGGAACTGCTGTTCCTGGACGAGCCGACCACCGGATTCGATCCCGAGGCGAGACGGCAGTTCTGGGAGCTGATCTCCGGGCTCTCCCATGGCGGGACCACGATCATGCTGACCACGCACTACCTGGACGAGGCCGAGGTGCTCGCCGACCGGGTGGCGGTGATCGCGGCCGGCCGGGTCAGGGCCGAGGGCACCCCGGCCGAGCTGGGCGGCCGGGACGTGGCGACCGCCACCGTGTCCTGGCAGGCGGAAGACGGCAGGCACAGCACCCGGACCGACACGCCCAGCGCGGTGGTCGCCGAGCTCTCCCGGCGGTTCGGCGGCGAGGTGCCCGGGCTGACCGTGTCCAGGCCGACGCTGGAGGACACCTATCTCCAGCTCATCGGGTCCCATCCGGGGGCCACCAGGAACGGGGTGCATCGATGACAGCGATAAGTCCAGCCCAGCACCGTAACGGAGTAAACAGTCCAGGCAATCTGCCGTCGGTGGCCAGCCTGGGCCTATCGAGCAGCATTCTGGAGCTCAAGGCATTCTTCAGGAACCGGGAGCGGGTGGCGTTCACGTTCGCACTGCCGGTGGTCCTGCAGCTCATCTTCGGCATGATCTTCCACGGCAAGGTCGCGGGCACGAACGTGCCCTACCGCGAGTACTTCACCACCGGGATCATCGCGGTCGGCATCGTTACGACCACGTTTGCCAACCTGGGCACCGGCGTCGCGCTGGAACGCCACGACGGGACGCTGAAACGGCTGGCCGGCACGCCGATGCCCAAGGTCGCGTATTTCATCGGCAAGGCGGTGTCCGGGCTGGTCGTGTCGGTGCTCGAAACCGCGATCCTGCTGGGCACCGGCGTGGCGCTGCTGGGCCTGAGCGTGCCGCACTCGGCTGGCCGGTGGCTCACGTTCGCCTGGCTGTTCGTCCTGGCCGTGGTGGTGTGCTCGCTGGCCGGGGTGGCGCTCAGCGGCGTCGCCCGGAGCGCGCAGAGCGCGCCGGTCGTGTTCCAGTTCCCCTACCTGATCCTGTCGTTCATCTCCGGGGTGTACTTCGTGTTCGGCAGCCTGCCCAAAGCCATCCAGGATGTCGCCGCGGTCTTCCCGCTGAAGTGGCTGTGCCAGGGGCTGCGGTCGGTGTTCCTGCCGGACAGCTTTGCCAGGGCCGAACCCGCCCACTCCTGGCAACACGGTGAGATAGCACTGGTGCTCGGGCTGTGGGCCGTGGCTAGCTTGGTGATATGCGTGAGAACGTTCCGCTGGCAGGGGCGAGACCAGGCGCGATGAGCCAGCTCCGGCGCAACGCCTGGGATCGCGGCTCGGTGTTCTGGTACGCCTACTACGGGGTCACGTTCGCGATCAGCCTGCTCGTCGTGCTTGCCTCCAGCGGCATAACGGCCAGGGAGAGGATCCTCGCCAGCCTCGCCCTGGTCGCCATGGCCTGCTGGTACGTGGCCCTGGGCCGGGTGCTGGCCCAGCGGGTGCAGCCAGGGGCGCTGCGGGAGACGCTCTACCTCGGCGTGCTGCTGGCGCTGTTCGCTGTGGCCGAGACCCAGACTTCGGCGATCACGTTCATCCTGCTCGCGCTCTCACCGCAGTGCTTCTTCGCGGCGTCGACGTTCCGGCGGGCGGTCGCTTTCGTCGTGGTGTTCAACGCCATCCCGGCGGTTGTCGCGACGGCGACCGGTTCGATCCGGTCGCGGAACATGGCCGAACTCATCGGGATCGCGGTGCTGGGCATCGCGTTCTCGGTGGCGTTCGGGAGCTGGATCACCGGGATCATCGACCAGAGCAAGGGCCGGGCCGACCTCATCGAGCAGTTGCAGGCGACCCAGGCGGAGCTGGCCGCGGTGCACCGGGAGGCCGGGGTGCTGGCCGAGCGGCAGCGGCTGGCCAGCGAGATCCACGACACGATCGCGCAGGGCTTCGCCAGCATCGTCATGCTGATCCAGGCCGCCGAGCCGGAAATCGGGCATGACGACGGTGCGGCCCGTCGCTACCTGGGCATCGCGGCCAGGACGGCCAGGGAGAACCTGGCCGAGGCCAGGGCGCTGGTCGCCGCGCTGACCCCGGCGCACCTGGCGTCAGGGAGTCTGGACGACGCGCTGCGCAGGCTGGCCGAGCGCACCGGGGCCGAGCATGACCTGCCTGCGGTCTTCGAGGTCTGTGGCGAGGTGCGGCCGCTGCCGGCCAGCGCCGAGGTGGTACTGCTGCGCGTCTGCCAGGAGGCGCTGGCCAACGTGTGCAAGCACGCGCAGGCCAGCACGGCATGGGTGCTGCTGACATATGGACCGTGCTCGGTACGTCTTGCGGTCACCGACGACGGGGCCGGGTTCGACCCGGCCGCAGTGAACGGCGGGTTCGGGCTGCGCGGCATGCGCGGCCGGGCCGGTGAGGGCGGCGGCACGCTGACCGTGCGCAGCGCCCCGGGTGAGGGGACGTCGGTGACCGTGGAGGTGCCCACATGAACGAGATGCCGAGGATCCGGGTGCTGCTCGCGGACGACCACCCCGTGGTCCGGGAGGGGCTCAACGGGATGCTGTCCGCCGACCCGGGCACCGAGGTCGTCGGCGAGGCCGGGTCCGGCGCGGAGGCCGTGGCGCTGGCCAGGACCTGCCGGCCGGACGTGGTGCTGATGGACCTGCGGATGCCGGGCGGGGACGGGGTGGAGGCGATCCGGCGGATCACCACCGAGCTGCCGGCCACCAGGGTCATGGTGCTGACCACCTATGACACCGACGCCGACATCCTGCGGGCGGTCGAGGCCGGCGCGTCCGGTTACCTGCTCAAGGACACGCCGCGGGCCGTGCTGGCCGACGCCATCAGGGCGACCGCGCGCGGCGAGACCGTGCTCGCCCCGCAGGTGGCCAGGCGGCTGGTCAGCCGGGCCCGGCAGCCGCAGCGCGAGTCGCTGACGCCGCGCGAGACCACGGTGCTGGCGCTGGCCGCCCGCGGGCTGACCAACGCCCAGATCGGCCGGGAGCTGTTCATCAGCGAGGCCACGGTCAAGACCCACCTGCTGCGCACGTTCACCAAGCTCGGTGCCTCAGGGCGCACTGCCGCCGTCACCAAGGCGATCGAGGCCGGCCTGCTTCCTTCGCCGGGCGATGCCCAGTAACCTGCGGCCATATGGCGGTCACCCCAACCTTTCCTAGCCGGGAATCGCTGCGGCGGCTGCGCTTCCGGCCGCTGGACATCGTTGTCGGGGCCGGCGTATTCCTGCTGATCTATGCGGTGGTCCGGGTGGGCGCGAGCGCACGCGTGCCGCTGCACCCGAGCCGGGCGGCCACGATCAGCACCTCGCCCGCCGAGCTGCCCTACTATGCGGCCCGCAGCCTGTTGCGCATGTTCACCGCGCTGTTTTTCGCTTACGCGTTCAGCCTGAGCTACGCGTATGTGGCGGCCCGCAGCAGGCGGGCCAGGCGGGTGCTCATCCCGGCCCTGGACATCCTGCAGTCGGTGCCGGTGCTCGGCTTCCTCGCCGTGACGGTGACGTTCTTCCTCGCGCTGTTCCCCGGATCCGAGCTCGGCCTGGAGGCCGCCTCGGCGTTTGCCGTCTTCACCTCGCAGGCCTGGAACATCACGTTTTCCTTCTACCACTCACTCGTCGCCGAGTCGGCCGAGCTGGATGAGGCGAGCCGGCTCATGGGGCTGTCCCGGTGGAAGCGGTTCTGGAGCATCGACGTGCCGAGCGGGGCGATCGGGCTGGTCTGGAACGGGATGATGAGCTTCGGCGGGAGCTGGTTCTTCCTGACCGCCTCCGAGCTGATCACCGTGGGTGGGCACTCCTACACCCTGCCCGGGGTGGGCTCCTATGTCGGCGAGGCGGTGGCGCAGGGCCAGCTCGGGCACGTCGTGGCCGGCATCGTCACCATGATCGTCATGATCCTGGCGGTCAATGTCGTGTTCTGGCGGCCACTGGTGGCCTATGTGGAGCGGTTCCGCATCGAGCTGACCGAGGCCAGTCACAAGCCGCGCTCACTCGTGCTGGACATCCTGCGCCGGTCGAGCTGGCCGGCCATGGCCGCGCGGGGCAGGCGGGCCGTGGCCAGGCCGGTGAACCAGCTCATGGCCGCGGCCACCGGCATCGACGACCGGAGCCTGGTCAGCCACGCCGCGCGGCGCCGGGCCGGCGACGTGGCGTTCACCGCGGCCGTCGCCGCCGCGCTCGGCTACGGCCTGTATGACATGCTGGCCTATGTCGCCGCCGGGCAGCAGGGCCTCGGGGTGATCTGGCACGCGTTCGGCGTGGGCTTCCTGACGCTGCTGCGGGTGGCCGTGGTGGTGGCGGTGTCCTCGGTGGTCTGGGTGCCGGTGGGGGTGTGGATCGGCTTCAGCCCCCGGGTCGCCCAGTACATGCAGCCGGTCGTGCAGGTGCTGGCCAGTTTTCCGGCAAACTTCATCTTCCCGTTCGCCATCGTCGTGTTCCTGGACATCGGGCTCAGCCTGAACTTCGGCAGCGTGCTGCTCATGGCGCTGGGCACCCAGTGGTACATCCTGTTCAACGTGATCGCCGGGGCCAGCGCCGTACCGTCGGACCTCAAGGAGGCCATGGACAACCTCGGCGTGCACGGCTGGGAGCGGTGGCGCCGGATGATCCTGCCGGCCGTCTTCCCCGCCTATGTCACCGGCGCGATCACCGCGGCCGGCGGCGCCTGGAACGCCTCCATCGTGGCCGAGCTCGTCACCTACAAGCACCGGCTGCTGGTGGCCAGCGGCCTGGGCAGCTACATCACCCAGGCGACCGCGCACAACGACGTCCACGAGATCATCGCGGGCATTCTGGTCATGGCCGTGTACGTCACCGGGCTGAACGCGCTGCTGTGGCGGCGGCTGTACAGCGTGGCCGAGTCGAAGTACGCGCTGGCATGACCGGCAGCAGATCCATTGGCGATGCCAGAGCCGTTACCACCCCGCTGATCAGCGTCGAAGCGCTGAGCAAGTCGTTCACCGGCCCGGACGGCCACGCCGTGCCGGTGCTGGAGGGCATCACGCTGGACGTGGCCGAGGGTGAGTTCGTCGCGCTGCTCGGCCGCAGCGGCAGCGGCAAGTCGACACTGCTGCGCTGCATCGCCGGGCTCATCGCGCCGACCGGCGGCCGGGTCCTGTTCCGTGGCAAGCCGCTGACCGGCACCAACCGGGACACCACAATGGTGTTCCAGACGTTCGCGCTGCTGCCCTGGCTCACCGTGCAGCAGAACGTCGAGCTTGGCCTGGAGGCACGCGGGGTGGCGCAGGCCGAACGGTCCGAGCGGGCGCTCCGGGCCATCGACCTGGTCGGCCTCGACGGCTACGAGTCGGCCTATCCCAAGGAACTGTCCGGCGGCATGCGCCAGCGGGTGGGCTTCGCCCGCGCCTTGGTGGTGGAGCCCGCCGCGCTGCTGATGGACGAGCCGTTCAGCGCGCTGGACGTGCTCACCTCGGAGAACCTGCGCGGTGAGCTGCTGGAGATCTGGGAGGGCAAGCGGTTCCCCACCAAGACCATGGTCATGGTCACGCACAACATCGAGGAGGCGGTGCTGCTCGCCGACCGGATCCTGGTTCTCGGAACCAGCCCCGGCCGGATCAAGGCGGACATGCGCAACCCGCTGCCCCGGCCACGGGCCCGGCGCACGCCGGACTTCGACGCGCTGGTCGACCAGATCTACGGAATGATGACTCAGCGCGAGATCGCAGCCACCACCTCGGCACCCGCGCGGCCGGATGGCGAGGGCAGCGGGACGCTGAGCGGCACACCGCTGCCACAGGCCAGCGTGGACGGGCTGTCCGGCCTGGCCGAAGTCCTGCTCGCCCGGCACGACGGCGTCGCTGACCTGTCCGACCTGGCCGACAACCTGGGCCTCGAGGTGGACGACCTGCTGCCGCTGCTTGATGCCCTGCTCATGCTTGGCTTCGCGGAACTGGACGGTGAGCGGCTGACGCTGTCGCCTGGCGGCCGGATCTTCGCCGGGGCAAGCATCCAGGAGAGCAAGGAGATCTTCGCCAGGGCCTGCCTGGACCGCGCGCCGCTGGTACGCACGATCTACCGGGCGCTGCGGGGCAGCCCGGATGGGATGCTCCAAGCCGGTTTCTTCACCGACGTGCTGCGCAACCACTTCGGCGAGGACGAGGCGGCCCGGCAGCTCGACGTCGCGGTGAACTGGGGCCGCTACGCGGAGCTGTACGCCTACGACGCCACCCGCGGCCAGATCATCCGCGAGGACCAGGGCATCGGCGCCACCATGGACGACCGGCCGCAGCCGGCCGGGCGCGGCTGGCTGCACCTGTACCTGGGGGCCGCGCCCGGCTCGGGCAAGACCTTCACCATGCTCAAGGATGGCCGGGCCCTGCGCGACCAGGGCGAGGACGTGGTCATCGGCTTCGCCGACACGCGCGGCCGGCCGCGGACCACCGAGGCCATCGGCGGCCTGGAGATCGTCCCGGCGGCTGACGGTGACCTGGACCCCGCCGCCGTGCTCGCGCGCAAGCCCGCCGTCGCGCTGGTGGACGACTACGGCCGCCACGCCACCGCCATCCGCGCGCTGCGCGACGCCGGGATCGACGTGCTCAGCACCGTCGACGTGACCGACCTGGAGCGGGCCGCGGCCGCCACGCCCCGGCCGGACGGGCTGGCCGCCGAGCCCACCGTGTCCGACGCCGACCTGGCCGAAGCCGACGAGATCCGGTTCATCGACAACTCCCCGGAGGCACTGCGCAAGCGCCTCGGGCACGGGAACATCTACCCGGCCGGCCAGGTGGCCGTCGCACTCAGCGGTCCTTTTCGGGCCGCGAACCTGGCCGCGCTGCGCGAGATCGGGCTGCGGGTCGTCGCGGAGACGCTGACCACCCCCGGGACGGCCCGGCCACGCGAACCGCACGACGTGCTGGTGGCGGTCACCGTGGCCGGGCTGGCCGAGGCACTGGTGCAGCACGGGACGCGGCTGGCCAGGCGCGGCGGCGCGGCCTGCACGGTGCTGGAAATGGCCAGGCCGGCGGTGCTGGGCCGGCCGGCGGGCACGCTGCCACGGGCCACCGGTGTGCCCAGTGCGGACGGTGAGGTGGTCAAGGCAGCGGCACGGGCGGCCGGGGCCGAGGTGATCACCCGGGAGGGCCGGGACGCCGCGGCGGTCATCGCCCGGGCGGTGCGGGAGACCGGCGCGCGGCACCTGGTCATGGCCGAGCCGTCCGGACGGCGCCTTGATCGTGGGCGGGCCGGCCGTGGGCGGCCCGGCCCGCGGCGACTGGGGCTGGCGGAGCGGGTGGGGCTGGCCGAGCGGGTAGGGCTGGCCGAGCGGCTGGCCGGCCAGTTGCCAGATGTCGACCTCCACATCCTCGCCGGGCAGCCACGACGGACGGGCGAAACCGGCACCGAGTCCGCGGCCGGCGGGACTCAGCGGACGCCACGCGGCGCGGTCCGGATCTACCTCGGCTATGCGGCCGGCTGCGGCATCACCACCGCGATGCTGGAGGAGGCCGGGCGGCGCAGGTCCCGCGGTGCCGACGTGGTCGTAGGCACCGTCGACGGCCGCGGCCGGGAGGGGGTCAGCGCGGCACTGGAGGCCCTGGAGCTGGTGGGCGACGGCAACACGCTGGACACCGGCGCGATCCTGGCCAGGCACCCCGAGGTGGTCTGCATCGACGACCTGGCCGCCGCCGACCCGGTGGCCGGCCGCCGGTTCGCCGCGGCACGACGGCTTTCCGCGGCCGGGATCACGGTGGTGGCCACGGTCCATCTGGCCAGCCTGCGCGGTGTTTCATGTGCCGGGACCTCACCCGGCGGCGCGCCGCCGGGTGAGGATGGCCTCGGCGAAGCGGCGGTGCTCGCGCTCGCCGATGAGATGGAGATGGTGGACGCCGCACCGTCGGTGCTCATCGAGCGGGTGCGCCGGGGCGAGATCGTCCCCGAGCCGCAGATCGAGCATGCGCTGGCGACGGACTACGCGCCGCAGACCCTGACGGCCATGCGGGAGCGGGCGTTCCGGCTGCTGGTGGAGCATGCCGACCGCGCCAGCTATCAGAGCAAGGAACCCACCGGCAGTGTGGAGCAGCCGCGCATCCTGGCCTGTGTGGCGCCGCGGCCGGGCATGGAGCCGCTCATCAGGCGGTCGGCCGCGCTCGCCGCCCAGCTGGCCGGAGACTTCCTGGTGGCGGTCGTCGAGCCATCGCCGCCACCGGCTGGCCTGGCGGAGACTCTGGCCGGCTACGAGGAACTGACTACCAGGCTCGGCGGGCAGTTCACCGTCCTGGCTGGTCCAGCGGTCGCGGGCCCGGCCGCCGCCTTGGCCGCGTTCGCCCGCCGGCACAAGGTGACCGAGATGGTGCTGGCCCGCGGTGCCGATCCGCCCGCTGGCCGCCGTCCTGTGCTGCGCGACCTGTCCCGTGGGCACGCCGTCGCTGAAGTGCATGTTTTGCCGGTGACGCGTTAAAACGCACCCGGCGGTGATCCCTACCGCCAGGAAACTTGCCTCACTTAGCATTGGCCTGGTGAAAGCCCTTGTGCTGGCGGGCGGATCGGGGACCCGGCTGCGTCCCATCACGTACACGTCAGCGAAGCAACTGGTTCCGGTCGCCAACAAGCCGGTGCTCTTCTACGTGCTGGAAAACATCCGGGACGCCGGTGTCACCGACGTCGGCGTGGTGGTCGGTGAGACCGCACCCGCGATCAAGGCGGCGGTGGGCGACGGCCGGAAGTTCGGGCTTGACGTGTCCTACATCCAGCAGGAGGCTCCGCTCGGGCTGGCCCACGCCCTGCTGGTCTCGGGCGACTACCTGGCCGGCGACGACTTCGTCATGTACCTTGGCGACAATTTTGTCGTCGGCGGCATCAAGGACCTGCTGGCCGACTTCACCGAGCGCCGGCCGGACGCCCAGATCCTGCTCACCCGGGTGGCCGATCCACGCCAGTACGGCGTCGCCGTGCTGGACGCCGCCGGGCACGTGGTACGGCTGGTCGAGAAGCCCGCCGAGCCGAAAAGCAACTACGCCCTGGTCGGCGTCTACATGTTCACTCCGGCCATCCACGCGGCGGCCCGCCGGCTCAAGCCGTCGGCGCGTGGCGAGCTGGAGATCACCGAGGCGATCCAGGGACTCATCGACAGCGGCCTGCGGGTGAAGTCCACGTTCATCACCGGGTACTGGAAGGACACCGGGAACGTCGCGGACATGCTGGAGGTCAACCGGCAGGTGCTCGAAACCCTTGAGCCCAAGCAGCTCGGGGACGTGGACGAGGTGAGCGAGCTCATCGGCCGGGTCGCCATCGAGGAGGGGGCGCGGATCACCGGATCCCGGATCGTCGGGCCGGCCGTGATCGGGGCGCGGACCCGGGTGAGTGGCTCCTACATCGGGCCGTTCAGCTCGGTGGCCGAGGACTGCTCGATCGTGGACAGCGAGCTGCAGTATTCGATCGTGTTGCAGGGCTCGCTGATCCAGGGCGCCCGGCGCATCGAAGAGTCGCTCATCGGGCGGAACGTGAAGGTGACACCGGCCGCCGGGGTGGCCAAGGCGCACCGGCTCGTGCTGGCCGACCACAGCGAGGTCCAGATCAGGTCCTGACGTCGCCCTGCCGGCACTCACAGGGAAGTCCGCCCACGCCCGCACGGAAGGAACCGGCCGTGAAGGTTCTCGTCACCGGTGGAGCCGGTTTCATCGGCTCGCAGTATGTCCGGATGCTGCTGCGGGGTGATTTTCCCGGCACCACCGGCGCCCGGGTCACGGTGCTGGACACGCTGACCTACGCCGGGAACATGGCGAACCTCGAACCGGTGGCTGGCAACCACGATTTCACCTTCGTGAAGGGCGATATCCGCGATGCGGAGCTGCTGGCGTCGGTGCTGCCCGGGCACGACGTGGTGATGAACTTCGCCGCGGAGACCCATGTCGACCGCTCCATCACCGGGCCGCGCGCGTTCATGGAAACCAACGCCCTGGGGGTTCAGATCCTGCTGGACGCCTGCCTGGCCGCCGGGGTGGCCCGGGTCATCCAGGTGTCCACCGACGAGGTGTATGGGAGCGTGAGCGAGGGCTCGTGGACCGAGGACTCGGCGCTGGAGCCGAACTCGCCCTACGCGGCTGCCAAGGCCGGCGGGGATCTGATCGCGCGGGCCTACGCGCAGACCCATGGCCTGAATGTCAGCATCACCCGCTGCTGCAACAACTACGGCCCGTACCAGTTCCCGGAGAAGGTCATCCCGCTGTTCATCACCAACCTGCTGGACGGGCTGAAGGTGCCGCTCTACGGCGACGGAAAGAACATCCGGGGCTGGGTACACGTCGAGGACCACTGCCGGGGTATCCAGCTCGTGCTCGACCTCGGGGAGCCGGGGCGGGTGTACCACATCGGCGGCGACGCGGAACTGTCCAACCTGGAGCTGACCCAGGCCATCCTGGACTGCTGCGGCGCCGGCTGGGACCTGGTGCGGTATGTCGAGGACCGCAAGGGCCACGACCGCCGCTACTCGCTGGACGACTCGCTGCTGCGGGGCCTTGGTTACTCCCCCAGGATCGGTTTCGCCGCCGGGCTGGCCGCGACCATGCGCTGGTATTCCGCCAACCGTGACTGGTGGGAGCCGCTGAAGCGTGGGCAGCGGCCGTGAGCGGATGGCTGGTCACCGGGGCGGGTGGGATGCTCGGCCAGGATCTGATCGCGGTCCTGCGCCGCCACGGCGAGGTTGTCACCGGGCTGAGCCGCCGCGAGCTCGACGTAACGGACCCGCTGGCGGTGGCCGGCCGCATCGAGGAGCACAAGCCGGACGTCGTGGTGAACTGCGCCGCCTGGACCGCCGTGGACAAGGCGGAGGTCTGCGAGGCCGAGGCGTTGCTGGTCAACGGATCCGGGGTGGCCAACCTGGCGGCGGCCTGCCGCGAGCACGGCTCCCGCCTGGTCCAGATCTCCACGGACTACGTCTTCGGCCAGCGGCTGCGCAGCAGCCATGCCGAAGCCGACGACCCGGCACCGCTGAACGCCTACGGCCGGACGAAGCTGGCCGGAGAGCGGGCCGCCCTCGCCCTGCCCGACGGCAGCTATGTCGTCCGGACGGCCTGGCTGTACGGCGCGCACGGGCCGAACTTCGTCAGCACGATGCTCGACCGGGCTGGCGATGGCGCGGACGTTCAGGTCGTGACCGACCAGCGCGGCCAGCCGACCTGGTCGGTGGACCTGGCGGAGCAGATCGTCGCGCTGGTCCGGGCCGGGGCCAGGCCCGGCATCTACCACGGCACCAGTTCGGGCGCCACCACCTGGTACGGGCTCGCCCGGGAGGTTTTCCGGCTGGCCGGGGCCGATCCCGACCGGGTGCGGCCGGTGACCAGCGCCGTCTATGGGCTGCAGGCCGCCCGGCCGGCCTGCAGCGTGCTGGGCCACGAGGCCTGGGCCCGGGCCGGCCTGACGCCCATGGATGACTGGACGAGCGCACTCGTCCGGGCCATGCCGGCCCTCAGCGGGTCTGCGAGCTGAGCGACCGGCCCCAGTCCAGGCATGTCTCGTAGCTGGGCAGCAAGCCATCGCGCCGGGCCTGCTCCAGGGTGGGAGCGGCGGCGTCCCGGCCGGAAAGGATGGCGCCGCCGGGATCCGGCCAGGCGATCGCGAGCCCGGGATCCAGCGCGTGGACGGTGTGCTCCCGGCTGGGTGCGTACGGCGTCGAGCAGAGATAGACGACGGTGGCTTCCGGGCTGACCGCGGTGAAGCCATGGCCGAGGCCCTCGGCGAGGAACAGCGCCCGCCTGCCGGTGCTGTTCAGCTCGACCGCTTCCCAGGTCTTGAAGGTGGGTGAGCCCACCCGCAGGTCGACGACCACGTCGAGGATGGCGCCGCTGACGCAGCAGACATATTTCGCCTGTCCCGGCGGCACATCGGCGAAATGGATTCCGCGAATTACGCCCTGGCGGGTGACCGAACAGTTAACCTGCGCTACCCCGAGAGGATACCCAAGGTGTTCGGCAAACTCATGGCCGCGAAACATTTCGAAAAAACTGCCGCGTTTGTCTTCCCAGACCTGCGGCGTGTAAACCCAGGCACCGCCGATGTTAAGCTCCGCCCACAAGACTGTCCCCTATCGTCAGTATCCTGCCTGCTCAGAGGTGTGGCCAGGTGCGGCTCCCAGGGTAGCGGACGGAGCGTCGACACGCTCTGGCCGACCCGCTAGGCTACGTCATCAAGCGATCAAACTGCAGACTCGGCGGGTCGACCTGTGTGGTAATCACCGCGCAACGTCACCGCGCAACCTACGGGCGGCCTGATGTCAACGACTTCTGCCACCGCGCGGGCGGGGGAAACGAACCTTTCCTGTCTCATTGCCACCACTCCGTGGTCGGGCAGCAGGCTCCTTTGCGGAGCGCTGCGGGCAACCGGTCTGGCCGGTGATCCACGTGACTATTTCAATCCATTCGAGGTTGTGCGCCGTGGCGAGGGCTGGGGCGTACTCGGCTCCGAGGGCGACTTCGCCGTCCGCTATCTGACCGCCGCCGGCCGGGCTGCCACCGGTGACAACGGAGTGCTGTCGGTCAACCTGCCCTGGTCCCACCAGCGCTGGCTGGTCCGGGTGGCCAGGGCGGCGCTGCCCGCATCCTCGCCGGCCGTCACCGGGTCCGACGCCGAGGTGCTCGAAGTCTGGTATCCGCAGACCCACTATCTGTATCTGACCAGCGACGACAAGGCCCGGCAGGCCATTGACTGGTATCTGGGGCGGCCGGAGGGCCCGGCGCCGGTGGGCGGGGCACCGCAGCCTGGCGAGCCCCCGGACTTCCAGGAGATCCGCTGGATCGAATCCCTGATCTCCCGCCAGGAACAGGCCTGGGAGACGTACTTCCAGATGCACGGCATCGAGGTTCACCGGGTCAGGTACGAGACGTTCCTCGAGCGCCCGGGGGAGACGGTGGCGGGGATTCTCCAGTGGCTCGAGCTGCCCGGGCCGCCGTCAGCGGACTGGGCGGCTGCGATCCACCAGCAACGGCTGGCCGGCCCGGTTGACTGGCTGGAGGAGTACCTGGCCGAGCGGGACTGGCTCAGTGAAACCATCGGTGTCCGTCAGGGGGGAAACTGAATGTCCAGCACTTCGGTGCCGGCGCCGGCGGCACAGGCCGTACCAACGGCGAGCCCGCTGCGGGTGATCATCTCGGTGCGGCCCTTCCGCGGGCATCTGCATCCGCTCATCCCCCTGGCCCGCGCGTTCCGCCGCCAGGGTCACCGGGTCGCCGTGGCGACTGCGGAGGACATGGCGACGGTGGTGACCGGGGCCGGGCTGATCTGGCTGCCGGCCGGCCTCAACCCCCGCCAGCTCTGGGACGCCTTCCCGGACGAGGATCCGGACTATGGCTACCTGGCGGTCAAGGCCAAGGTCGCCGACCTGCTGGAGATCGCCGTCGAGCACTTCCCGCCTGATGTGATCATCCGTGAGCCCACCGACCTGGCCCCGGCCATCGCCGCCGAAATCACCGGTGCGGTCCATGCGGTCTACGGGCTGGGTCACTTCATCCCGCCGAAGTCGTGGCGCATCCTCAAGGCCGACAAGACGGTCAAGGCGCTGCGCAGCGAGTACGGCCTGCCCGAGGATCCGGAACTGGAGAGCCTGTACCGCGACCTCTACCTGTCGGTGCTGACGCCGACCTTCGAGGGCTGCGATCCGCTGCCGGTTCCGGCCGTCCAGAAGCTCTGCTATGCGGTCTACGACGGCGGCGGCACGCCCATCTACGCGCCGGACGCGCCCGGCCTGGCGGGCCCGGCCGCTCCCCTGGTGGAAGACAACGGGCGGCCGGCCATCCTGATGACTCTGGGCACCGTCTACAACACCAACGCGGATCTGTTCTCCCGGTTCCTCGAGGCGCTGGGCAGCGAGCCGGTCAACGTCGTCTGCACCCTCGGCGACGGTGCGAGCGACGCCGTGACCAACGTGACCAAGGACGCCCCGGCCAACGTGCGGTTCGAGCAGTACCTGCCGCACTCACTCATCCTGCCGCACTGCCAGGCGATGCTCTGCCACGCCGGTTTCAACACGATGATGGGAGGCCTGTCCGCGGGCGTGCCCATCGTGTGCGTGCCGCTCGGCTCCGACCAGGAGTACAACGCCCGGGCCTGCGCCACCGACGGCCTGGGCTTGATGATAAAGGACAAGGAGGCCTCGGCCGAGCGGATCCGCGAGGCGGTGCGGCGCGTCCTGGATGAGCCGTCGTTCGCCGAGAACGCGCGTGCCTTCGCCAGCGACCTGGCGCGCCGGCCCGGGTTCCCAGTGGCCATCCGCCGCATCGAAGCCCTGGCCGCGGCCAGGTCGTCCGGTAAGCACAAGGTGGCCGCGCGCAAAGCGTAAAAGGGGCCGGCCCGGCGGGCCGGCCCCTTTACCATCGGCGCCCTACAGCACGATGTTGGGGTTGTTCCACTCGATGTCGTTGCTGAAGGCGAAGTTCGTGAACGAGATGCTGATGCTCGCCTCCAGCGACTCG
>Ga0209166_10001420_pt1 | contig 19965 bp, 18 predicted proteins | sample Coa_R1_3_FD_187151 | JGI IMG/M metagenome (GOLD analysis project Ga0209166, IMG submission 187151) | Surface soil microbial communities from Centralia Pennsylvania, which are recovering from an underground coalmine fire - Coalmine... | ecosystem: Environmental > Terrestrial > Soil >... | reverse complement strand
CATGTACGTCTGGTGGATGCTGCGCGATATGCTCGGCGATGCCGCGCTCAAGAAGGCGCTCGCCGCCTATCGTCCCGAGCAGGATAAAGAGCCTTCGTATCTGCCGCGGCTGATCTCAACCCAGACGCAGCGCGACCTGGAATGGTTCTTCGATGACTGGGTCTACCGCGATCGCGGGCTGCCGGATTTCAAAGTAGAAGCGGCTTTTTCGCGCAAGACGTTGGGGAATGCATTTATGCTCAGCGTTACCGTGAATAATCTGGGCACTGCGGGAGCGGAAGTTCCGATCATGATTAAGTTTGCGGGAGGCGAGGTCACGAAGCGGCTCGAGATCCGGGCAAAAGACAAAGCGACCATTCGCGTGGAAACTCCAGCTCCAGCGCAGGAAGTCCGGGTCAACGATGGCAGCGTTCCGGAACGCAACCTTACCAACAACACATTCAAAGTTGAGTCACCACAAAATTAGATTTCACCACGGAGTCACAGAGACACTGAGAAACATAAGAAAGAAAAATCTCAGACGCCGTTGTCACATCCTATTTTCCTTTTTCTCCGTGTCTCCGTGCCTCCGTGGTAAGTTGATGCTTCGCGCGGGAGGGCACGTTTGGCCTACATCCAGTTTCTTGGGGCGGCAGGAACCGTCACTGGCTCGAAGCATCTCATCAACACCGGCGATCCGGCGGGCAAGAGCGGATTCCAGCTGCTCATCGATTGCGGACTCTTTCAGGGCCCAAAAGACTGGCGCGAACGCAACTGGCGTGACACGCCGGTTCCCGCGAGAGAAATCGATGCCGTCATTCTCACCCACGCCCATCTCGACCACTGCGGCTGGATTCCTCGCCTCGTGAAAGAGGGCTTCCGCGGTCCGATCTACGCCACCTCGCCGACCATTGACCTGTGCGGCATCATCCTTCCCGACTCCGGCCACCTGCAGGAAGAAGACGCCCGCTTCTACAACAAAATAAAAAAGTCGAAGCACGATCCCGCCCTCCCGCTCTACACCTTCGAAGAGGCGCAGTCCTCGCTGCAATATTTCAAGCCGGTGCGCCTCGGCCAGACGATTCAACTGTCTTCTGACATTTCATTCCGTTTCGTGCCGGCTGCGCACATTCTGGGATCGTGCATGGCGGAAGTTTCGCTGAACACCAACGGGCGCGCGCGGCGCATGCTGTTTACCGGGGATATCGGCCGCGTGCGCGATCAGAAGATTGCGCCGGGAAAGGTGGTCCACTCCGGACCTGCGGAAGGTGAGACAGCCGACCTGGTCGTCATGGAATCGACTTACGGCAACCGCCTGCATCCCAAAGAAGACCCGCTGCCGGAACTGGCAGCGCTCATTACCGCCACGGCCAATCGTGGCGGCAGCGTGATTGTTCCAGCCTTCGCCATCGAGCGAACGCAGAAATTCGTTTTCATTCTGAAGCATCTGCTCGAATCGGGCCAGATTCCGCGCATGCCGGTTTTCTGCGACAGTCCCATGGCGATCAAAGCGGTCGAGATTTTCCTGAAGCACGACGAGGAATACAGCGATGAAACCCGTTCCATGATCCGGCAATACGGTTCCCCGCTCGCCTGGCCCGGCTTCATCTTTGCCTCGACTCCGGAGGAATCGAAGAAGATCAATGCTGCAGTCATGCCCTCGGTGATCATTTCGTCCAGCGGCATGGTCACCGGTGGACGTGTTCTGCACCACCTTACCCAGCGTTTGCCGGATCCGCGAAACTTGGTGCTGTTCATCGGATTTCAGGCGCCCGGGACGCGTGGCTTTGCCATCAAGAGCAAGTCGGACGAAGTGAAGATTTTTGGCGATCTTGTGCCCATTCGTGCGCAAGTCGCGGCCCTCGAACAGTTCAGCGATCACGCCGATCCGCCGGAGCTACTGCAATGGCTGCATACATTTCGCAACCAGCCCGGGGCGACCTATCTCGTGCATGGCGAACCCGAGGCGTCTGGACAATTGCGCAATCTGATGAAGAAAGAGTTGGGATGGAATGTTGAGGTTGCGAAGTATCTGGAGAAAGTAGAGCTGAACTAATAATCGTGATCGTTCTGGGATTCTTCGCTTCGCTCAGAATGACAACTTATCACTGTGAACTGAAGCGCACGAGCGCTTCGAGCTTCCTTGCGGCGGCGCCCGAGTCGATGGACTGAGCAGCCAGGGGAATGGCTGCCGCAATGTGATCAGCGCGCCCGGCAGCCACCAGAGCGGCTGCTGCGTTCAGCAGCACAACGTTTCGACGCGCAGACTTTTCTCCCTTCAACACCGCCCGGATGATTTCCGCGTTTTCCGCCGCATCGCCGCCAGAAATTTCCTGCAGCGAGGCGCGGCTCATCCCGAACTCTTCCGGCTCCACTTCGTACGACTTGACCACTCCGTCGCGAGCCTCCGCCACTCGCGTCTTTCCGGTGATAGTGATTTCGTCGAGCCCGTCCAGTCCGTGCACCACCAGCGCCCGCCGCAGCCCGAGCATGCTTAACGCCTCAGCCAGTTTCTCCACCAGATCCAGCGAATAGACGCCGACCACCTGGCCGTTGGCGCGCGCGGGATTCGTGAGCGGCCCCAGTAGGTTGAACATGGTCCGCATGCGCAGTTCGCGCCGCACTCCTTGCACCTGCTTCATGGCGGGATGCAGGTTGGGCGCATACAGAAAACAGATTCCCACCTCGCGCAAGCACTGCGCCGCGCGTTCCGGCGAAAGCTGAATATTCATGCCCAGAGCTTCGACCACATCGGCCGACCCGCATTTGGAACTGATGCTGCGATTGCCGTGCTTGGCCACCCGCACTCCGGCGCCGGCGGTGACCAGCGCGGTTGCCGTGGAGATGTTGAACGTTCCGCTGGCGTCGCCACCAGTGCCGCTGGTGTCCACCAGAGATTCTTCGGCGGTTTCCTCTGCCAAGGCGTCGCGTCCCGTGCCAGTGACCGCGAGGGCCACCGGGGCACGTTCGATGGGCAAAGGCGCAGCGGCGGCCCGAATCGCTTCCGCGAACCCGACGATTTCCTCGACCGTCTCGCCTTTCATGCGCAATGCGATCAGCAAAGCGGCGATCTGTGCGTCGCTGCACTTCGCGGCAAGAACTTCAGCCATGACCTCGCGAGCTTCAGCGCGGTTAAGGGATTGGCTATGGTTGGTGAGGCGATGGAGCGCGTCCAGGATCATGGCTCAGCCGGCAATTGTAAGGCATGAGCGATAGGTTCAGCTGACACGTCGCGGGGTGTCCCATTTTGGCCGCGCCTTTTGTGCGAGAACCAGCTTTCGCAGCTAGCTCTCAACCGCGACCGTCTCCTGCAACCGCTTCATAAAATAGTCTCGCCAATCTGCCGGAAGCGCCGCAGTCGCGATGGCCTTGTCCAACAGCTCGCGATTGTATTTGTCTTCGACGAACAACCGGTTCATCTCGGCAATGGTGATGCCCTGCGACTCGCAGCTCAAGAACTCGAACCCATCTCCCGCCTGCACCGTGCCTTCCTGTTCCACGGAGAAGTAAAAACCGCTGCGGCCGCTGCGCAGAAAACGCGCCAGGATATCGTTTCGGTGAAATTTTATGGCCAGCTTGTAACAGGGAATGCGCGGCTGGCGCACCACGACGATCGCACCTCCGATTTGCAACCGATCCCCAATATGAAGGTCGGTTTCGAAGAGCCCTTCGGTCGTGAAGTTCTCTCCAAACATGCCCCATGGGAGTTGCGTGCCAGGCAACTCCTCCTGCCAGAACTCGTAGTGCTCGGCGGGGTATCCGTAGACTGCTTTGAACGGGCCACCGTGAACTGCGAGATCAGCCTGGCGGTCTCCGTCGAGGTTCAACGTACGCAGCTGAACAGGACCAGAAACCGGCTGCTTGAAAATCCCGGTATTGACCGTCTGAGTTCTATACGTAGCGAGGCGCGGCCGCGCGACATTCAGAGAAATCAGTTTCAATGGGCCTCCCGCACATCCGTGATGTCTTAACGCAGTTGGATGTTTTCAGCAAGGAAAAAGGCGCAAAGATGAAGGATTCGTTTTGGAACTCGGCCGTCGAGAAAACTGCGCCACGTTTGCCCTAATCCTCAACCATTCTATAAAATTGAAAGTTTGCTGCCCGCAGTGCCGCGCTGCAAGCAGGGTCCTTCCGAGTGGTTTACTGAAGAGTCATCATTATGAAAATTCATGAGTATCAGGCAAAGGCGATTCTTAAGAAGTATGGTGTGACCGTGCCCCGCGGATCGATGGCCACCTCGCGCGACGAGGCCGAGTCGATCGCCAAAGAATTATTCGATTCGGGTTCGAGCGGAGTGGTGGTCAAAGCGCAAATCCACGCTGGAGGCCGCGGCAAAGGCGGTGGCGTCAAGATCGCTAAGTCAGTGGACGAGGCCAGCGATCTTGCCGGAAAGATGTTGGGTATGAAGCTGGTGACGCATCAGACTGGTCCCGAGGGTCGCATTGTGCGCCGCCTTCTCATCGAAGAGACGCTGCCCATCGAGAAGGAACTCTATCTCGGCATCCTCGTGGACCGTGTCGAAGGCAAGCCAGTATTCATGGCATCGGCGGCGGGCGGCATGGAAATCGAGCAGGTTGCAGCGGAGAATCCCGACGCCATTCTGAAGCAGCACATCGATCCCGGCATGGGCCTTGAGGCCTTCCAGGCGCGCAAAATTGCTTTCCAGTTGGGCCTGAGCGCGAAGCAGATCAATCCCGCGGTGCACTTTCTGACCAGTCTTTACAAAGCATTTCTCGACACCGACGCCTCGCTGCTCGAGACCAATCCTTTTATCACCACCACCGACGGCCGCCTCTTCGCGCTCGATGCCAAGATCAATTTCGACGATAACGCTCTGTTCCGCCATGCCGATCTGCGCGAACTCCGCGACATCACCGAGGAAGATCCGCTCGAAGTCGAGGCCTCGAAGTACAGCCTCAACTACATCAAGCTCGACGGCAATGTCGGCTGCATGGTCAATGGCGCGGGTCTGGCGATGGCGACCATGGACATCATCAAGTACGCCGGCGGCATGCCCGCTAATTTTCTCGACGTTGGCGGAGGCGCCAGTTCCGAGCAGGTGGCGCACGCCTTCGAAATCCTGCTGAGTGACCGGAACGTGAAAGCGGTCCTGATCAATATTTTCGGCGGTATCCTGCGCGTGGACACGCTGGCCACCGGCGTGGTCGAAGCTGCGCGCAAGACCAACATCAAGCTGCCCATCGTGCTGCGCCTGGAAGGCACCAACGTCGACGAAGGCAAGAAGATTCTGATGAACTCGGGATTAAATTTCGTCGTGACCGATACCATGAAAGACGCAGCGGACAAAGTAGTCGCGGCAGCCCGAGGGACGCTGAACATGACCGAATGGCGGTAAATATTTACCGTGGTAAACACAGAGTGCACGGCCCCTGTGAAACTCTGTGTCCCCTGTGGTGAATGAAGTGAAGAGCGAGGACTTTTACTTATGGCAATCTTAGTGGATAAAGATACGCGGGTGGTCGTGCAAGGCCTCACCGGCCGCGAGGGCACATTTCACGCGAAAGCCAGCGCCGCTTACGGCACGCAGATTGTAGGCGGAGTGACTCCCGGCAAAGGCGGCACTACCCACGAAGGCTGGCCGATTTTCAATACGGTTCGCGACGCTGTCGACAAGACCGGCGCGAATGCTTCCGTAATCTTCGTCCCGCCACCGTTTGCCTCTGACGCCATCATGGAAGCCGCCGACGCGGAAATCGATCTCATCGTGTGCATCACCGAAGGCATTCCGACGCTCGACATGGTCCGAGCCTGGGAATTTCTGCAGAACCGCCGCTCGCGCCTGATCGGGCCCAACTGCCCCGGCATCATCTCGCCGGGAAAATGCAAGATCGGCATCATGCCGGCTTCGATCCACAAAGAAGGCTCGATTGGCATCGTCTCGCGCTCCGGCACGCTGACCTACGAAGCGGTTCATCAACTCACGCAGCGCGGCATCGGACAGTCAACGGCGATTGGCATTGGCGGCGATCCCATCATCGGCACGACTTTCGTGGACGCGCTGGATCTTTTCAATCGCGATCCCGAAACTGAAGCAGTAATCATGATCGGAGAGATCGGCGGCAACGCCGAGGAGACCGCCGCTGAGTTCGTGAAGACGCACATGAAGAAGCCGGTGGTCGGATTCATTGCCGGACAGACCGCTCCTCCCGGACGCCGCATGGGCCACGCCGGAGCCATCATCTCCGGCGGGAAGGGAACCGCCGCCGAGAAGATCAAAGCGCTCGAGGCTTGCGGAATCCGCGTGGCGAAATCGCCCGCCGCAATCGGAGAGACCCTGGCCGCGGCTGTAGGAGTCAACGTTTAGCAATCCGGCTACTGAAACGCACCCAAGACCCAACACCCAATACCGAAAGCCCAAGGACCGACGACCGACCTATGAAGACTCTGCAACGCACCTTCACCATCGTGAAACCAGACGCCGTTCGCCGCAATGCAGTCGGCGACATCATTGAACAATTCGAGAAGAACGGATTCCGCATCCTCGCCATGAAGATGCTGGAAATTTCCAAGCATCAGGCCGAACAGTTTTATGCGGTGCACGCCAGCCGCCCTTTCTTCAATTCGCTGACCGACTTCATGTCGAGCGGTCCGATCGTGGTGCTGGCGCTCGAAAAAGAAAATGCCATCGCCGACCTGCGCAGGCTGATGGGCGCCACCAATCCCGCGCAGGCAGAGGACGGCACGATTCGCAAGAAGTGGGCGAGCAGCATCGAGCACAACGCGATTCACGGCTCCGATGCCGAAGACACAGCCCGCTTCGAGCTGAGTTTTTTCTTTGCCGGATACGAACTGGCAAAGTAGCACTCAGTACTCAGTACGCAGTACTCGGTACTCAGTACTCAGTTTTGCTAAAACGCTCGCGACCTTAAACAACTGAGTACTGAGTACGGGGTACTGAGTACTCGAAACTGAGAACCTATTATGCCCATGGTTCAAATCACCATGCTGCAAGGTCGCACCGCCGACCAGAAGCGCAAGATCGTTAAGCGCATCACCGATGCTCTCGTCGAGGACGGTGGCGCACGCCGCGAAGGAATCGTCATCGCCTTCAATGAAGTGTCGAAAGAGAGCTACGCCTCCGGCGGCGAACTGATGATCGACAAAAACAAATAGCGTCATTCCCCGCTATCGCCCCCAAGAAAGAACTCCCATGAAATCGAATCGAGCCTGGCTCGCCGCTGTTTTAACTCTCGTCGCGCTTACCAGCTTCGCCCAGCAGTCTGCCGATGAACAGGCCGTCTGGAAGCTCGAGCATTCCTACTGGGAGTACGTAAAAGCGCAGGACATCGCGAGCTACAAATCCTTGTGGCACGAGAATTTCGTGGGATGGCCCTCATTCAGTCCGCAGCCACTGCGAAAAGATCACGTCGCCGACTGGATGACCAGCTATCAGGCAAAAGGATTGCGCCTGAAATCCTACTCGCTGAACCCGGCGGCGAGCCAGCCGACCGGCCAGCTAGTCGTGGTGTACTACCGGATAACGACGGAGTGGACGGGCCCGAACGGCTCAGAAACATCGGAGACGCTACGCGCGATGCACACCTGGCTGCGTGGCGACAAGGGATGGCAGATCATCAGCGGAATGTCGATGAGAGAAACCGCGCCCAAGCTGTAGTCGGGGCATTGATACAACCCGCTAACCACTAGCCACTAATCCCTTAACCACTGCGTACTGAGTACTGCGTACTGAGTACTGCGTACTGAGTACTGCGTACTGAGTACTGCTTCTCACCCCAACGGCTCAAACAAATGCCCTTCCACGCGGTCCGCCACTTTGGGCAAATCTTTTTTCGCGTGCTGCAGGAAGTGCGGCGCGCTGCGGTGCGCTTCCAGCGCGGCATCATCTTTATATTGCTCGTAGATAAAAAAGCGGCGAGCTTCCGTCTTGTGGCGGTGCACCTGGTACATGGCACAGCCTGGTTCTTTGCGGGAATCCTCGGTGAGTTTCTGAAACAGGGCGGCAACTTCGGCTTCGTGCCCCACTTTCGCCATCCAGGTAACGGCCAACACCACCATCGTTCGCTCCTTCCCGTGCGGCAGGTCTGCCGGGGAGGCAATTCTAGGGCTTTCTTGCCGCGGTCTTCAACTCTTTAACGAAATCATCGACCAGGATGGTATGTCCGCGGTCCGGCCCTGTGGAAATCATCCCGACCTTTGCCCCCGCCTCCTGCTCCACAAACGACAGATATTCACGCGCTTGCTTCGGCAGTTTCTTATATTCCGTGATGCCTTCGGTCGAACTCTTCCAGCCGGGAAGCTTTTTGTAAATACATTCGATCTTCTCGTATCCGCTGGCCTGCGCGGGAGCTTCAGCCGTTTTCTTGCCGTCGATCTTGTAGCCCACGCAGATCGGAATCTCCGCGAGCTCATCGAGCACGTCAAGTTTTGTGACCACCAGCCATGAAGTGCCGTTGATCATTCCGGAATAGCGCAGCAGCGGCAGGTCGAGCCACCCGGTGCGCCGCGGACGCCCGGTGACCGCGCCGTATTCGTTGCCGCGCTTGCGCAGGTTGTCGCCGGCGTCGGTCTTGTCCTCGGTGGGGAAAGGACCTTCGCCCACGCGAGTGCAGTAGGCTTTGGTGATTCCGATAACCGAGTTGATCGCAGTGGGCGCTACGCCGGTACCGATGACGGCTCCGCCGGATGTTGCACTCGAAGAAGTCACAAACGGATACGTGCCATGGTCAATGTCGAGCATCGTCCCCTGCGCTCCCTCGAACAGGATCGACTGGCCTTTGGTCAGCGCGTCATTCAGCAGGACCGCCGTGTCGCACACGAATGGCGCAATCTTTTCCGCCGCCTGCGCATACTCGGCGTACATCTTGTCGGCGTCGAGCGGTTCGGAGTTGAACAGAGCGTGCGCGATCATGTTCTTCTCCCGCACCGCATTCTCGATATGCTTCTTCAGCAGTTGCAGGTCGAGCAGGTCGGCCACCCTCAGCCCACGCCGTCCCATTTTGTCTTCATAGGCCGGGCCGATCCCGCGAGAGGTGGTGCCGATCTTCACCCGTCCCGGGGCATTCTCCGCCGCCAGTTCGATCATGCGGTGATAGGGCAGAATCACGTGCGCCCGGTTGGAGACGAATAGATTGCCGTCGATTGTGACGCCGGCATCGCGCAGCGCTCCCGCTTCTTTCAGAAAAGCCAGCGGATCGAGCACTACTCCATTGCCGATCACGCTGCGGCATCCGGCGCGTAGCACGCCGCAGGGCACGAGCTGCAAAACAAATTTCTTTCCCTTGATGATGACCGTGTGCCCCGCATTGTGTCCGCCGGCGTAGCGGGCCACCACGGAGAAGTTCTCCGACAAAACGTCAACGATCTTGCCCTTGCCTTCGTCGCCCCACTGGGCGCCGACAATCACTGCAGTCTTGCCGTTTTTCAATTTCAACTCCGTCCGAAAAAATCAGGGCAGGCAGATGGCTGCGCTGCATGGCACACTTCTTGCCCGCGGAAGTTCCTGGACAAAAAATTCTTGGGATAGGCCGGAGAAGACGTGTACGCAGTATCTTATCGTGTCGGCGCGGCCAATAGCAATGCAAGAGGCCGGCCAAGAGCATCAACCACGCAGCTCACGAAGGTCTCGAAGGCCCACAGATTTCCTTCGTGAACCTTAGTGGCCTTCGTGGTTGACGATTTGAACTCAGGTAAGATACAAGCTGATGCCGAAATTCGAAAAACACATCTTCGTGTGCGGAAACCAGCGCCCCGCAGGCCATCCGCGTGGATGCTGCGATCCCACCGCCGAGGCCAGCCTGCAAAAGCTGTTCAAGCAAAAGCTGGCGCAGCGCGGGCTCAAAGGCAGAGTGCGAGCCAACCAATCCGGCTGTCTCGACCAATGCGAGCACGGCCCCAACCTCGTGGTCTATCCCGAGGCGGTCTGGTACGGCCACGTCACCGAAGCCGATGTGGAAGAGATCATCGAATCGCACATCGTCGGCGGAAAGCCAGTCGAGCGCCTGCGCATCGCGGACTCCTGCCTGAACACCGAAAATTGCGAACACCGCAAGCAGCTTCGAGCCCCAAGCCGCGAGCCAGAAGCGAAAGGCTCATAGCTCATAGCTCATTGCTCACAGCTCCTTTACTTTCCCGACCTCCTCCTCTTACCTTGATCTTATGCCCTCTTATTTCACTCCCGACCTCTTTCGTTTCCTCACTCGCCTCAAGCGCAACAACAAGCGCGAATGGTTTCTTGCGCATAAAGAAGAATACGAAGCCCATGCCCATCAGCCCGCACTGCGCTTCATCACCGATTTCGCGGGTCCGCTCTATGACATCACGCCGCACCTGGCATCCGATCCCCGCACCTCGCGCGGCTCGCTGTTTCGCATCTACCGCGACACGCGCTTCTCGCCTGACAAGCGTCCGTATAAAACGCACCTGGCCATGCGGTTTTCGCACCGCGGCAAAGATGTGCATTCACCCGGCTTCTACCTGCATCTGGAGCCGGGCGGATGCTTCGCGGCGTCGGGTTTATGGCATCCGGAGCCGCCCACGCTGCTCAAAGTGCGCCATGCGATTGTCGAGCGCTGCGACGAGTGGCGCAAAATTCGCAAGCTGCTCAATTGGGATGATGCCAGCAGGCTCTCGCGTCCTCCCCGAGGCTTTCCGTCCGACCACGAGTTCGTCGACGACCTCAAGCTGCGCGATCTGGGAACGTCTGTAGAGTTCACCGACGCGCAAGTCTGCAGCCCGAAATTTATGACGACGTTCGCCACCGCCTGCCGCAAGATGTCTCCGCTCGCAGCATTTCTGAGCAGTGCGCTGGGATTGCCGTTCTGAATGACGAACAGCCTTGAGACACGTTGATCGCCCCATAACCATCAAGGAGAAAAAGAATTCTCTGTGCCCCTCTGTGTCCCCTGTGGTTCATTTGTTTTAGCTACTTAGTTCTGGCTCTGGCAGATTTTTCCTGACGAACGAACGCCAGTCCGCGCTTCATCTCCGCGGCAAGATCGGCGTCCTCGGTAGCGACGTGCACGGGTTTGCCCGACTCTTTGCCGAGCCAAGCGTTGAGTTCTTCGGGCGTGGTGGTAACCAACCGGCCCTCGCGCCGCACCGGCATTCCCTCCGCTCCCCAGCGCTGCACCACCGACTCCGGCTCGCCCAGGAATGCCGCGATCTGCTTCCATCCGCTCAGCGTTTGCGGCTGGCTTTTTGACTCGCTAGCTTTGTGCGGACGTTTTGGCATAGCAAATCGTTAACACTCCTTCGTGATACTTCGTGCCCTTTGTGGTGGATGGGGTTGCCTGAGAATGGTAGGCGCGGCAGGAATCGAACCTGCAACCCTTGGATTAGAAATCCAATGCTCTATCCGTTTGAGCTACGCGCCCTCAACGATTTACAGCCCACCCAAAAACTACCATAAAACTGCCGTCAAGCGACGGCCAGTCGGGACTCCAGAGCAGCATCCCCCAGTCGGCCTGACTCCAGATTCGCCCTCTTTTATCCTCACTGCGGAGCAAATCGAAAAGTCGCGTCCGTGTTTAGCTGCCAGCGGCAATTAACTTTTGGGATGCCTTTGCGTGCATAATGACTGCGCGGACTTCTTTGAATCACAAGGAGGCGGCATGAACCCAGACAGGTCCCGTAATCCACAGAGCGTCGCCGCCGGTTCTTCGTTCCTGTCAGTGGAATCCATCTGGCGCGATATTCGATTCGCTGTGCGATCGCTGCTGAAAGCTCCGGGATTCACCGTCGTCGCGATTCTGCTAATAGCGGTCGGAATTGGTGCGAACACCGCCGTCTTCTCCGTCATTAACACGGTTCTGCTCAAGCCACTGCCTTATCCCGATCCACAATCGCTGGTGCATCTGATGAACACCGGCGATCAAGGTTCCTTCCCCGGCGCAAACGTGCCCAAGTTCAATATCTGGCGGCAGCAGACGGCAATTTTCCGCCAGGTCGCGGCCTACGACAGCGGCGGCGCTGGATTGAACCTGACCGGTAACGATCAGCCCGAACAGGTACAAGGGGTACACGTCACCGCAGACTATTTTTCGATTCTCGGCGCGCCCGTGATCGTCGGTCGGACTTTCACCGCGGCCGAAGACAGCCCTCACGGCGGAAATGTGGTTGTCCTGAGTTACGGCCTGTGGAAGCGGCGATTTGGCGGAGATCGCGGCATCGTCGGCAAAAACATTCAGCTCAACGGACAGCCCTATCAGGTTGTGGGCGTGATCGGCCGCGGTTTTGTTGCCGACAATCCGGTTGATCTCTGGCTGCCATTCCAGTTTGAACTCAGTTCGACCGACCAGGCGCACTACTTCGGCGTGATTGCGCGTTTGAAGCCGGGCGTGACTGAGCCGATGGCCAACGCGCAGTTGAAGCTGGCTGCGGATCAATATCGCGCGACCTATCCCGGCACGCTGGGGCCGAACAACAGCTTCGGCGTGGTGTTATGGCAGGAATTGATGGTCCGCGACACGCGGTCGTCCCTTTACGTGCTGCTGGGCGCCGTCGGACTTGTGCTGTTAATTGCCTGTGCCAATGTTGCGAATCTGCTGCTGATTCGCGCCACCGCCCGCAAGCGGGAGCTCGCAACCCGCTCTGCGCTTGGCGCTGGGCGCTGGCACATCATTCGCCAGTTGCTTACCGAGAGTCTGCTTGTATCGCTCACTGGCGGACTGCTTGGACTGCTTCTTGGATTCGCCGGGGTCCGGTTCTTGCTGGCGATCAATCCCGGCAGCATCCCTCGGATCGGCGAAGATGGATCGACCGTCACCGTCGATCTGAATGTGCTTCTGTTCACGCTTGGAGTTTCGGTGCTGACCGGAATTTTGTTTGGCCTGGTGCCTGCCGTCAGCGCCTCGCGCAAAAGTCTTGCAGCAATCCTGAACGAGAGCAGCAACCGTGCAGGAGTAGGCTTTCGCAGCGGCCAGGTCCGTTCTCTTCTGGTCGTTAGCGAAATGGCTCTTGCGCTCATTCTGGTCATCGGAGCGGCGCTCCTCATTCGCACCTTTAGGAACCTGCAGTCGGTCGACCCCGGGTTCGATACCCACAACGTGCTCACCATGGCCATGTCGATCAGCGGCGATCGGTTTCTGAAGACCAGCGGCGTCGCCCAGGTCATTCACGACGGCACCGAGCGCATCAATGCCGTCCCCGGCGTCACCGCCAGTGCTGCAGCCTGCTGCCTGCCCCTGCAAGGCGGTTTCGGGCTGCCCTTCGACATTGTCGGGCGGCCGAACGGCAACAATCCGAATACGGGTGGAGCGGGATACTTCCCGGTCTCGTGGAGTTATTTTGACGTCTTCAAGGTGCCCGTGCTCCGCGGGCGCAATTTCACCGAAAAAGATAACGGATCCGCCCCCGGTGTCGTCATCATTAATCAGGCGATGGCGCGCCAGTACTGGCCCAATGGGGATCCGCTGAGCGACCGCATCGTGCTTGGAGCGGGCATGGGGCCGGTCTTCGTCGAACCACCGCGGCAGGTGATCGGAGTCGTTGGAGACACGCGCGACGGCGGACTCAATCAGGACCCGGGTCCAACCATGTATATCCCGGTTGCCCAGATGCCCGACAAAGTCACGGCGCTGAACTCCCGAATCGCGCCCTTGTGGTGGATTGTGCGCACGCGCATGGAACCCCACGCCCTTACGGCCGCGGTCACCAATGCGATCCGTGAAGCGACCGGCGGTCTGCCCGTGGCCCACATCCGTAGCATGGACGAGATCGTCGTGCTTACCACCTCTCGCGAACGCTTCAACATGCTGTTGCTGACGGTCTTCGGCACGTCTGCGTTACTGATGGCGGCGATCGGCATCTACGGATTAATGGCTTACTCGGTCCAGCAGCGAACCCTGGAACTGGGCGTCAGGATGGCTCTGGGAGCGCCCGCTTCGGCCATTCGCAATATGGTGATCCGTCAGGGCATGGTACTTGCGGGAATTGGGCTCATCATCGGAATCGGCGGAGCCTTCTGGCTGACGAAGTTTCTCACCGGATTCCTGTTCGGAGTAAAAGCCTGGGATCCGGCAGCATTCATCCTGACCCCAATCTTCCTGTGCGCGGTGGCGCTGGTAGCAGTCTGGGTACCGGCGAGAAAAGCAACCCAGATCGATCCGATTTCAGCGTTGCGCTTTGAGTGATTGCCGAAGAGGTGACGCACCGAGGCTCAAGAGCTGAACCTAAGACTATCCAGGAGTTCCTGCAGTAGTTGAGCGCGTCTGACCAGGTCATGCTCATCTTCTAGGTCGTCGGCGACAACATGCCAGTCTCGCCGGGGCAATGAACTGCTAGCCGTTTTCTGTGACTCTGCCATCCCCAATCCTTCATTCGCCGGCTGCTAATCGCCGCGCCTGATGAGGCTCAAAGCGGGGCAGGCCGGTACTGAGCTCACACTTCTGACCAGGAGCCGCGCCGCAAGTCGGGCAGCGAACAGCGATAACCTGCTTTGGCGTGGGTTTCATTGCGGAAATAATGAACCAATCCAACGCCCTCGAATGGTCAATATTGAACACTTTTTTACGATTCGGCTTCGCGACGGGTTTGTGTCACTTATTGCCGTTCCGTTTGCTCGCCCCAGTTCCATTGTGAGTACGGGAATTTTCTCGCCTCCCGTTTTGTGGCCATTCCCCTGGAGGCCAAGGCAAGCTGCCACGATGACCATTAAACGTGGCGAGGCTCTTCTCCCATTCGGGAAGGGAGCCTTCAAAATCATCATGCCGGCGCGCGAGATGCTGCTGGTAACGCCGAAATTCGACGATCGCATTCTTGCTGTCGTCTATTAACTGCCATGCTCGCTCGAAAAGCTGATCGGTAGATTCAGGGGATGCAGACTGGTTGGTAGACTTCCGCCTGTTCATCGGCGCGCGCTCCTTTAGTCCAGATCGGCAAAGGACCGTCGCCGTAAGACCCGGCGGAGATGTGCGGAAGAAGACCCGACTAGTATAACAGCAGTCGCAACTACAGATTCAGGGTGCGCATTTTCCGATTACGAAAGAAAAAGGCCGACCTCGCGGCCGGCCTTTGGGTTGACGCTGTCGCCGCTATAGGCCCTTCACCAGCGAGCAGTGGGTCGAAGCCGTTTTCCATGTGCCGGAATCGTTGACCCAGGTGTCGCTGCAGATAACGGTTCGCGCCCGGTGCTTGCCCTGGAGTTCGGCATCGTAGGTGAATGTGTAATGCGATACGGCTGCGTTCGGGCCGAAGGTTGCCACCTTCAGGTCGCTGATGTTGCCAGTTTTCCACTTGCTTGTCTTGTTCTGCAAATCCTTTATGAAAGTCTCTTTGGTTTGCCAATCGCCCCAGCTGTTTCCCGCGACGAATCCGTCCGCCAGATGCTGTTGAGCCCATGAGGCGTCGTTCTTCATCTGTGCATCCCTGGAATCCTGCTGCAGTTGCTTGATCTGGTCGGCGACATCGCCGCCTGCCTGCGCGTTTAGGTTGAGGCAGACAGCCAGGTAACAGAGCAGACTGATGGCAATAACGGTTCTTGTTGTCAATGTGTATTTCCTCCGTAGAACGGCAACGATTTTTATATAAAGCATGGTACGCAACCAGAAACAAACCTGTCTGATCAAAATTGAACACGTCCAGCGCAGGAAACGCGCTTGGAGCATGAACATCGACAAATGCTACCGATGTAATCAGACTTGGCCCTCATGAACAGATGGCAATTTTGCGCAAACTAAGTGCTGTTCTTACGCTGCTACCCCCGGCCAAGCCAGCAACCATTATGGTTCGGCTGATCACAATTGAACAGCATGGCCAGCAGCTTGCCACTAGCATGAATTCAAGGCGGTACCATATGTCGCTACTCCCCACAAAAGATCTCGAGCATAGAGTGCTACTGGTCGATGACGACGCTGCCGTTTTGAAAATGATGACTGACCTTCTCAGCCGAAGAGGTTTTGCGGTTGTCGCGGCGACGAGCGTAACCGAGGCTCTAAGCTGTATTGCCTCACAGCCATTTGACGTACTCATCACCGATCTGCACATGCCGAACCCCGGCGATGGTTTTACCGTCATTACCGCGATGCGTCATTCGCAGCCACAGGCCCTGACGATGTTGGTCAGCGGCTATCCCGACATCCAAAGCGCAATGGCCGCGATCGTTCTGGAGGCCGACGAAATCATCGTCAAGCCATTCGATGTCGGTAAACTTGCAGCCCTGGTGCGCGAAAAAATGCGCAATCGCAAACCTGGAGTTCCATCGTCCAAAGAGAGAGTGGGCGCGATTTTGCAAAGGTGCATTACCAACATCATCGAAGTATGGTTGCTGCGTGCGAAGCAGAATCAACACTTGAACAATCTGCCGCTGAGCGATGCCGAACGCGCCGGACATCTCCCCAAACTGGTGGAAGACGTAGCGCTGCGCCTGAGTCGGTCCAGCGCCTCCGAGCAGGACAGCGATGCCGGACCTTCCGCAGCTGCCGTAATCCACGGTGAACTTCGGTTTCGCCAGGGCTACACACCTGCCATGCTGGTCCATGAATCGCGACTCTTGCAGGTGGCCATCTTCGGAACATTGCAGAAGAACCTGAACCACCTGGATTTCAGTCTGTTACTCCCCGATGTCATGGCCGTCGCGGACGAGATCGATTCTCAGTTGACGCAATCGGTGGAAAGCTACATGAAACTCATGCCGAACGCCGCCGCAGCTTAGTAGACTGGTTTCAACTCTGGATCGTCCCCAATCGCCCGCTACAGCGCGATGGAAAACAGATAACTGTCGCAATCAGAGCTTTTAAATTTAAATGGATGCGCTAGACAACGCCGTGGAGGCGCGGCCTTTTTGCTCGCTCTTTGTCCGGTGGTCCACCACGTTCTGCAGGCGGTGCGGAACTGCGGCGAGTTAGCTCGTTTGTATCGTTAAGCACAACGGTGAGGAGTGAACTGTGGACCTGTAAATTGTTGCCAGTGTCGTAGTTGATGAAGCCGAGCTTCCTGAATCGATTCATGAAGAAGTTGACCCGCGACCGGGTTGTCCCCACCATCTCTGCAAGAGTCTCTTGACTCAGTCTCGGGACAAGCATGTCGGATACTCCTTCTTTACCGAATTGTGCCATCAGCAGCAGAACTCGGGCCAGTCGCTTTTCGCTGGAGTTGAAGAGTTGGTCGACCAGGTCATCCTGATATCGGATGTTCCTCTTTAACAGGTATTTGACGAACACTGCGGATAACTTTGGCTCTCGGCTCATTGCCTCGATCATCGTCTTCTTCTGAATACGGAGCAGGACGCAGTCTGTCATCGCAACCGCCGAAAGCATGTGAGTGAGCTGGCCAGCAAGCCCACCTTCTCCGAAGAAATCTCCCTCTGCCAAAATGCCAAGGCTTGCTTCCTTCCCGGCCTCCGACACTACGAGGAGCCGTATCTTTCCATTTTGGACAAAGAATAGTCCGCCAGTCTTGTCTCCTTGAGCAAATATGATTTCTTTCTTCTCGTACGACAGCATGTCCCTACCCCTTCCGGCAGTCGAAAGAAAGGTGCGGGGATTGAAGTCACGTATTTTCCGTTTGGTGGTGATTTCGTTTCTCATGGAGCTGATGTATGCATGCCCCATTGTCATCGAAAGACGAAGCTCTGTCTGGTCTGTAAAGCTCACAAACAAAGATGGCCGAACCTTGTGAGTTCGGCCTGGTCATTCGTCGTCGTTGAAGCGGTCGTGAGGGTCGGAACGCCGGCTCTCCGGCACTAACCCATGACCGCATCCCGGTCGTACAACTTAGATAGCCTATCGCCTCAGCAAAATTGGGGCTGCTCAATTCTGCACACTTTTGAAAAATACTTGAGATCGCAATGGCGGGCACACAGCTTACGTTGTCACTCAACATCCTCGAATCTCGCGTTTTGACCGTTCGGCTGCTCGGTTCCCCACGGCCTTAGAGCCTGTGCAAGACTGAACAGACCTTAGGTGAGGGAATGAACTACCGTAGGACTGTCCTCGTCCCAGGGGGTACTATGCCCGACAGTCTGATCTGCGCTATCTGTAAGCAACCTGTGAACCTCGAAGAAAGTAAAACCGATGAACACGGGCATGCGGTCCACGAAAATTGCTACATCTGGACCATCGAATTGAAGAAGCCGCGAAGACGCATAACCCAAATGGACGCCCGTCCAGCATCACCTATGTCCTAAGTCTGGGCCCTTCCTGTCGGAGAGATTAGGAAGCTGTGGGCTTTCCCCTCACCGTAAGATCACTTCAGCTGCTTACTGCGTTCGGCATAAAATCCGGCGCATCGTGATGGAATTACCGAGTGAACAAATGCTTGTTAGGCCGCCTTACATAGAAGATGTTGGTCTTGTGTATATCGATATACGTGAATATATAAGCCGCGGTGACTATAGCGCTCCCTAGCCTTTGCGCAGCGCCTACCTTGTGGCCTCATCCCACTCCTGCTCGCCGCGATGCAGCACGGCCGCGCGGTCTTCCGGCAATATCCAGCGCTGTTTCACCAGTTCATCGAGCGCAATGCTGTAGCGGTTCAGGTAGTCTTCACGGCTGGTATATCGTTCCACGATAGACTTCCTTGGATCACCCCTTGTCTGCCGCTCGGCAGCAGTCTTAGGGAACGCAATGTACGACGCTTCAAAGGAAACGCGCTGATCCGGCGCGCCGATTGAGGCATCACGCAGATTCCAGCTCGCATAAGTTGCGAGCGGCGCCGCAAACTCCGGCAGGCGCACGCCGTCGCGCTCGTTGCCGTCGGCATCCACCTGCGGCACTAGCACAGGAAACGACTCACCGACTTTAGGCGGCTCCACGCTCAGAATTCCTTCCCGCCAGTTCGCTCCGTAGTCGAGACGGTAGGCCGTGTTCGCTTCATGCGCCTTGTTGACGCCTGGAATCGCGGGGAAGGCGTACTCGCGCAGCGGCACCAGAGTGCCGTCGGCAATTTTCGGATAGCTGCTCGCGGGTGGCAGCGTACCGCTGCGCACCCACGCGTCCATGTTGGCAATCATGGCGCGCCAGAAATAGTGCACCGGAAGCGGCGACTGAGGCTGTTGGCCCAGCAAGTCTCCCTGCCCTCTCTCTGGAGGGAACGGTCCGGAGAAATGTTGCAGGCCAGTGAAGTGGTAGATGCGGACGTTGTCCGAAATCGCCGCATCGCTCTTGCCGTCGGCGCTGGTGTGTATCACAGAGCAGGCGCGCCCCCAGTATTCGTACGACGTGTTGGAGAAAAAAATCTTTGGCACGACATGCTCTGCGCTAGCGCGATCCAGCAAGCCGGCAGTCTCGCCCGTGATCGGATCTTTCTCAGGTTGATCGGTGAAGGGAAAGATATCGGTGGGAAAGAAGACAGACGATGTCGGTTGCGCGTCGCGCGAGGGCTGCGCAAAGCGGTAATTGAAGTCGCCGCGCCCGGCTCCGGCGACGTGCGCGAGGACGCCATCGAGAGCAATCTTTCCCTCCTCATCCGCATTGAAACCCTGGTAGAGCATGTCGCGCAGGAAGCGGCCGTTCTGTGAGATACCTTCGCCGTAAACGCGCTGCGCAGGAGTGATGCTGTCGCGATCGTGCTTGGCGTAAGAAGCGAAGTCGCGGATCGCCGCGAAGCTCAGGCCGGCGACGACCGGGTCGGCGACGACGTAGACATATTCGTAAATCTTGCCCGGTTGAAAGCCGCCGTTGAGGTGGATGTAGCGGTTGTTAGCCACGACCTTGCCCTCAACCGTATGCGCGAACTGCCATTCCGCGCGCGGAATCGTAGTACGCGGTGCCTCGCGTGAATCGCGGACGGTGAGCACATTGCGCGGATCGTCAGGATTGGCAACCGGATATTCGGTCCCGCCAATGTTGCCGATGATCAGGTGGCCGAGAGGAATTTCCGGCATCGCCTTCGAGGGCATCAGGTCGCCGCGCAGCAGGCCGGTGATGGTCTTTCCGTTGTCCTTTGCGATGGGAGCATAGAGGCGCAGCGCGTCGTCGCCAACTGCGTCCCATTGCCACCCAAGGCTCACATATGTGAACCCCTGCCGCAGAAACCACCCATCGCCTGCATCGTTGGCAGTATTACAGT
>Ga0209166_10001419_pt1 | contig 20003 bp, 32 predicted proteins | sample Coa_R1_3_FD_187151 | JGI IMG/M metagenome (GOLD analysis project Ga0209166, IMG submission 187151) | Surface soil microbial communities from Centralia Pennsylvania, which are recovering from an underground coalmine fire - Coalmine... | ecosystem: Environmental > Terrestrial > Soil >... | reverse complement strand
TGCAGACGCAGCTCCAGGTTGGTGGAGAACTGGGTCGTGAAGAGTTTGAAGAGGTTCTCGGACATAGCCGTGTCTCCTGCTAGGGGTTAAAGGCGCTACTCTTTGGCCTTGTCCAAGCGGGGGCCGAACATTTCGGCGGGCGGCCCTTTAAAGGGGCTTGTGTCCTTCATCCGAGACTTAGGGCGTCCAGCGGTATCCTTGCTGGCCGAACAACCGCTCCCTGCTTCCGCCCGGCCCGAGGGCCTGCTTGTTCAGCCGGGGAGCGCCCGGTGCCTCTGATGCCTGTCCTAGATACACCCTCGAATTACGGGTGTCAACTCAGTGGTGCATCTTTTTTAGGGTCAGGGCCAGACGGGCGCGCTTGCCTGCGGTTCCGCTGTCGTGCTTGTGCTCCTGCTCGTACTTCGAGTTGGAGACGCCCTCGCGCTTTGCGGCGGCGGTCATTGCGCCGGGGTGCTTGATGGCTCCCGCGATCCAATGCTTCTTCACTTCTGGCCTCCTGTGGCCTGCATCTGCTTCTTTAAAGCATCCATCTTGTTCTGCCAGTCGCCGTACTGGAGGGCGTTGGGCGGCCCGTCCTTCTGGAGCTTGGCGAGCTGCTCGGCGGCGCTCATCTGGGCGTTGGCCTTGGCGAGCGCCTGCGTCGCAGGTGCCAGCGGGTTCATCGGGGATGAGGCGATGCTGTTGTTGATGCCGTTCCTGATGTAGTCCAGGAGGCTGTTTCCCGATGAACCCGGCATGGCGTTATGCGGCCCTCGACGCTTCGGTGTCGTCGCCGACCATGATCTTCAGGAGGTCGGACATCTCCCGGTTCGCCTGAACGTCGCCGTTCATGTAGCGGGCGACCCAGCCCTTGTCGTTCATCAGCTCGGCCTTGCGCGTGGCGGCCTGCTCCTGGGTCATGATGCCGCCGGGGCCACCGGGACCGTTGCCGCCGTTGCCGACGAACTTGGCCTCACCGTTCAGCTCACCGACGCGGCGCATGGCCTCCATGACCTTGGCGTAGCCGACTTGGTTCTCCAGGCCTTGGACCTCCTCGGGGGTGAGGCCGAGGGCCGCCGCGCCGCGCTGGGCGATGGCGAGGTTGATGGCCTTGTTCTGCCCCCAGTTCTTGTCGAGCGCCGCGTGCTCTTCCGCCAGCTTGGCGGTGCGTTCGGCGGTCTCGGCGGCAGCGCCGCCCTCGACGTACTTGATGAACTCGGGGGCGAGCTGGGCGACGGCGGCCTGCGGGATGCCTGCTTTAAAGGCGGCCTCGCGGAGCCAGTTGCCGAACTCCGGCCCGGCTTCGGTGCCATCGGCGAACTTCAGCTCGGGGAGCTGGTAGCCGGTCGGGGCGTCGGGAACGCCGATCTTGGTGCGGAAGGTGCGAAGCCCCGCCTCGTCGGCGGCGTCCTTCGGGAGGTGAACCACGCGGTCGGCGGGGACACCGATGAACTTCTCGGCCTCGCGATGCGCGGCGATGGCGGCGAGCGCCACTTCGTTGGCGGGCTTGTCGTGCCAGCCCTTGTTCTGGATATGGCCGATCAGCTCGGCGTCCGCGCCCTTGTACCACGCGTCCGCGCCACCACCCGTGCCGCCGTCGCCTGTTCCGCCGCCCGTGCCACCGCCGGTCCCACCGTCACCAGTGCCGCCTCCCGTGCCACCGCCGGTCCCACCATCGCCGCCCTCGGGGGCGAAGGCAACCATGCTGCCACGGGTCATCAGATCGAGTACGCTCATGTTCAGTTCTCCTTATCGCCGAGATCGGCGGGGTTGAGTTGACGCCCAGCGTATATCTCATAGAGCTGGTCGGGCGTCAAGTTGAGATGCTTCTGGATGCGAAGCCACACCTCGCGCCGTCCGACGAGAACGTCGGACAGGCGGGGATCGGGGTTCCAGGTGTTCTCGTCGGCCCGGCAGAACTTGGCGAGGTCGTGCAAGACGCCCTGGCCAGCCGGGCTGGTGAACGCGAGCTGGTAGTCGATCTTGCGGCGGCGCAAGAAGTCCCAGGTCGCCCGGATGGGGTTGCTCATGGGTTGAGCCTCAGACGTTGCTCGCGCAGGGCGTCCTCGAAGGTGCGTCGCCCTGTGCTCCCGATCTTTAAAGCGTCCGGGGGCGTGTGGCGAAAGGTCTCGATGGCTTCGCGGGTCTTGTCCGCGTCCTCGGGATCATGGGTCAGGCCGCCCGCGTGGGTGGCCGTGCTGCCGACGTAGCGACGGATGATGCCCGTCTCCGTGTCGAGGGCTACCAGAACTGTCATTGACCGGTCTGCGCTCCTTGGGGCGGTCCTTGCTGGGCGGGGATGCCCGCCTGGGCCTGGGCCGCGTGTGCCTTCATCAGCGCCGCCGCTGCCGGAGCAGCCTGCACTTGCTGCTGCTGCTGGGCCGCTTGGGCGCGGTTCTGACGCTTCGCCGCGACCGCCTTCGGATCGCTCATCCAGCTCTCGGGCACCGCCTGAATGTAGCCGATGTCCGGGATCGCGGTGTCGAAGTCGAAGTTGTCCATGATCGAAACGTCTTGCGTCACATTGACGATTTGCGTCGCCATGTCAACCGCCCGCATGAAGCCCGCCGCTTCCTGGGCTCGCTGAGCGCGGGCCAGGGGGCTGGTATAGTTCACGCTGTAGCCGCCCTGCATCTGCTGGAGGATCGGCGGCATGGGCGGCAGCATCCCCATGTAGGCGAGGAGGTCCAGCTCACGGTCAATCATCGGCCCAAGGTACTCGGACTGCTGGCGGCCCAGCGTCGGCGCGATCAGGATGCCCTTCTCGTTCGTGCGCTCGATCACCTCGGTCGCCGACATCTGCGGGCTCTCGGTCAGGATTTGGAAGAGCGTCACAAGGAACACGTCGTTGATGAGGTTCCGCTCCTCATCCATCATCTCCTTCGTGACCTGGATCGAGCCGGTCGGCAGGATGCCCACCAGGGGCTTGCCGTCCGCCGTCATGCCGCCCTTGTTCATCGCGCCGGGCGTCATGTTCACGTCGATCAGGCCATCGTCGGCGGTGAGGAGCACGGGGTCCCCGGCGCGGTGGCCCTGCTTCAGGAACACGCGCTTCTCGGCGTTCAGGGTCTTCAGGGCGGGCAGGACCATCATGGCCGGGCTGCGCCCATAGACTTCCATCGGGGCCTGCTCGTAGCGCGAGATCGCCAGCGGGAAGCTGTGGTAGCCACCCTTGCCGAGGATCGTCTGCCCTTCGATGCTGACGTAGTACGAGGTGAACTTCATGCCCTTGAGGCCGAGGTAGTTCTTCTCGTAGTCCTGGTTCGGGGCGACCCGGTGCAGGAAGTTGAACTTGGTCTGCGACTGCTGTTCGAGCGCGGGCTCCAGCGCCGCCGGGAGCTTGTCCCGACCGAACTGCTGGACCGCCTGGAGGGCCGTCAGACGGAACCACCGGATGAAGCCGTCCACGAGGCCCTGGTGGTTCTCGCGCAGGAACAGCTCGCCCAGCGGGATGGCCTTGTAGCGTAGGCCCTTCACGAGGTTGCCGCCCGCATCGCGGGCTTGGTCGATCAGGACGCCGCCGGTCCCGAAGGCCCCGAGGCTCTGGAACTGCTGCTGGTTCTGGGAGGCGAAGTTGGCGAGCGGAGCGTACCGCTCTTTAAAGAGCGTGCGCGTGCCCTGCTCGAACCAGAGGCGGGCGTCGCGGTTCTTCTGCACGTCGTCGTTGTCGGAGCCCAGGCCGTGCCACACCATGTTGCGCGGGGTGAGCAGGCTGTCGCAGATCGCGCCGAACCTGTTCAGGGCGACCATGCCGGTCGCGTCGATCTGCTGCTGGGTCTGCTTCGTACCGGGCCAATTGAAGTTCCCGTAGAAGAAGGTGTTGCGATAGTTCGGGAGGATCAGCGCCGCGACCTCTTCCCATTGGCCAGCGAACGTGTTCCTCCAGAGTTGCATCTGGCCGAACTCCTGCATGCACTCGGCGAGGATTTTGCTGTCCTCATCGCTCATGGAGTAGTTGTTGTTCTCAGCCACGATACGGCCCTCCTTGGACCATGGGTAGACGTTGGACGGCGGTCAGGGCTTCTCGGGTTGCTTTGCAGTCCGGGCACGTCACGGCCATGATATGTGGGCTCGACACTAGCACACCGCCAGTCCGCTTGTCTAGCCCGCAGGCTGTCTCGGGAAAGCCGGGCCGCAGGTAGTGGGTGCTCACACCGCTTTCCCGAGCAGCATGTCCGCCGCGCCGTACTGCGCTTCGTTGCCCTCGGTCAGGCCCATCAGCTTGCGGCGCTTGGCGAACTCCTCGGCGGACGCGTCGTCCTGGAGGTTGTTGCCCAGGCCGGGGAGACCGAGCATCTGGCTGGCGTTGGCCGCCACGCCGGACGGCATCTGGAGCTGGGTGGTGCCCAGCATGGAGTTGGCGTCGAGCGGCATGTTACGACTTCGTGGGGACCGTGATGCACTGGAACACGTAGCCCTGGACCTCGGGGTCCTTGTCGGCGATGGCGCGTTGCTCAGCCACCTTGGCTTGGCAGGCCTCCATGCTCGGGGCTCGCACCAGGGCCGAGAACGGCTCCCGATCCACGGACGAGAAGAAGGTGACGATGGCGAGCAGAACGATCATGGCGGGCTCCTGTGTTGAGATCGACACATGCACCTAGAACAGATCGAAGTCAACCCCCTGCGCGATGCCCCCGTTCTTGGGTCGCACCATCCCGCCGCCCGGCCCCAGCGCCACGGCGCGGCTGAACCGCTTCATCATGATCGCCTTCTGGAGTGCCGACAGAATGTCGTCGTTGACCTTGACGATCTGGCCGTCCTTGCGGTGGTAGAGATCGAACTCCTCCCAGAACTCGCCCAGGTGGGCTGGAGCTTTAAAGCGCCCGGTGGTGATCCGCTCCTGCATCTCCATGATCGCGGCCTCCGTGGACACGCCGCCCTCCGGCCACGTCGCGTGCTCGGGCAGCATGAGCAGGCCACCCTGCTTGCGGTAGGAGGTGGCGAGCGTGTCGCCGGTCCCGTCCTTCGACCGCTGGGTGCCGTCCTGCGGCCAAGCCACGGGGACGTTGCGCCCGATCTGCTTCATCTGGTAGGCGTGCTGGAGCGGCAGCGCCCCGGCGACCCGGTGCGTGAAGTGGAGGTGGATCACGTCGTTGTCCTTGTCCCACACGATCAGCGCGGCGGCGAAGGGATGGTCGATGCCAAAGTCGATCCCCCACAGCTTGGTCCAGTAGGCCGGGATATGCGACAGCGCGGGCTCCAGCATCATCTCGTGCGGGTAGGGGAAGATGCGCCCCGAGCCCATCATGGGGATGCCCCTGGCGCGGGCGTCGCGCTCGTGGACCGGCCACGCGTCGATGATGGCCTGCCGGTCTTCCGGCGGGATATGCTCCGCGTCGTCGATGGTCATGATGACGTGGGCGCGGGCCGCGCTCGGCTCCTGTAGGAACTTGCGGACAACCTCGGACATGCCCTGGAGCGGGGTGAAGGTGGTGAAGACCATGCCCTTCGTCGCGGTGGTCCGCGTCACGATCTCGGAGTAGACATCGGCGGGCGGCTCCTCGTCGCACCAGTCGAAGTCGATGGGCTCGCCCTGGTGCTTCTTCTGGCCCTGCTCGTAGGATTTAAAGGTCATGGTGCTCACCCCGTCCGGTGTGCAGTCGGGGCGGTAGTGCTTGACCTGGATCGTGTCGTAGGCGTCGGTCACGCCCCTGGCCAGCGACACGTCCACGAAGTCCTCCTTCGGGATGAAGCCGGTGCCAAAGTCTTCCGCCACGCCCGGCGGCCCGCACAGCTTCTTCTGCTGCACGTCGCGCACGAGGAGCGAGGTCTCGCCGTCAGCCCAGGCGCGGGTGGGGCGGTCCCACTTGCGGCCCGGCCACCAGTCCGGGTAGCGCCCGGTCAGGTGCATGGCGCTCTCGAAGCCACCCGTGTCCGACTTGCCGTTCTGGTTCCCCGCCATGAGCAGCCGCTCACGCGTGGTCTTGCCCAGCGCGATGAACTCCATCTGCTTGGGGTAGGGATGCCAGAACTCGAACTTCCTGAAGGAGCGGCGGTTGGCCGCTACCTCCAGGGTGTCGATGAGGGCCTGTAGTTTCGGGTTGTAGCTGGCCACGGCTTAGAGGTGGGTCTTCGCCTCGTCCACCAGCTTGTGGGCTTCGGCGACGGCGGCCCGGTATTCGGCCCCGGCTTCCTGCCGCAGCTTCTCGGCCTCGGGCGTGAAGTGGGTCTCGACCCAGTGGTCCACGCTGGAGGTCCAGGCTTCGAGCTTGTGCTCCAGGTCGTCCGCCGCAGCGTGCAGCTTCGGAGCCAGCTCCTTGGCCTTCTCCGAGATGGTGCCCTCGGCGGCGATGGCGAAGTTCTTCAGCTTCTCGATCAGTTGAACAGTCATGGTATCTCCTTTAAAGCTTCGGGTTGCCAGTGCGGTCGGCGACCGACTGGTAGAGTTGGTGCGCGGCATAGTAGGACCCGAGGGTCTTCACCCGGTCGCCGCGCGCCCCGAGCGATATGGCCGCCATGTCCAGGTTCGCGGCAGCGCGCTCCAGTTCATGGGCTTCGATGGCGAACTCCTCGCCGATCTTCTTCGCCAGCGCCCGGCACTCCGAGCCCAGCTTGGTCTGGGGGGTCTTCCCCTTGAATGGTCCGGTCATGTGTGAGCCTTTCCCTTCTGCGGCGGCGGGTAGTTCGCCATCCGTTTGCCGACGCTCCGGCTCGGCTTGTGGTAGGTCCCATCCGCGAACCGGCGCTTGCCGTTCGGGTCGATCCCGTAGGTGGAGCGGTAGTCGCTCTTGCGTGCGCTCATAGCAAGTCCTCCAATCCGGCAGACGACATAGCCGGTTCCTCCGGGGCTGTCAAGGCGGGGACCATCTGCTCCGCATGATCTGCGGAGGTTACGTCCTCAAACTCCGCATCCACATACTCGACCCCCGCCGACCCCAGGAGGGTCTTCGGGTCCAGACCGAGCCGCCGGGCGAGCGCCACAACCTGCTTGACCTGTTCGCTCTCCGTGACCGTGACCTTGTGGTTGTGCTCCACCTGGAGCGCGGCGATCATCCCGTTCTGGGCGAGCACCCGTTCGATGGCTTTAAAGTGATCCTTGTGTGTCGGGTCCTCGACGATCTGCATGAGCCGCTGCACGGCCTTGTATCCGGCGATCCTGAACCGCTCTTGGGCCAGCTCACGCATCGCCTCCTGGACATCGGGATCGTGGACGTTCCGATAGCCCGCCTGCTTGCACGCGTGGGCGTGGTCGCCCTTGCCCTGGCCGTACCCGGCGCGGCGCGCGGCGGCGCTGGCGTTCTCATCTCCCGCCTCCAGGTACGCCATGACCCACGCCCGCTGGATTGGCGAAATCTTGGCGAACGCCGGGGTCATGCCCGGATCGTCCGGGATGGGCGGGTAGAACTCGGGGAGGTGCGCTTCGGTGTCCATGGTGACTAAGATAGACTGGCGTTCCCAGAAGTCAAGCCGAAATTTTTCAATGTTGTCAGTGGGTCTACCCTGGTCTACTCGGATTTCCGAAATTTTTCCGACGCCGCGTGCTAGGACGTTGGGAGGCATACACACGCGGACGCGCAAACCAAGACCCACCCGGCACCCCCACCGGTCTTACACCTGTAAACTGGAGGGCCTTTTACAACTGTAAGACAACGGACGCGTAGATTACACCTGTAATGCGAGTTTACAGTTGTAAGGTCAGAGCATGCGCTGTGCCATCGCTCCCGATAGGAGCGCATTGCGTGGGCGCTTACCCGTTCGGGTATGTCTAGCGGATCGGGTAGATATAGCAGGGGCGGCATATGCCAAATCGGGTATATAGCGGCGTTGACGTTTCGTTAGGGATTTGCTAGGATACTGGCGTTGTCACAAGCAACGGAGCGACCTATGAACACCTCAGTTACGCGGCCCGGCCACATGGTTCCGGGATGGCCCAAGGGCGTTGAGGCTTGGGCCGATCTGCCCGACCCTCGCGAGCAATGCGCGGCCTTCGATAGGGCGTGCGCTGCGGAAGAGGCGGAGGGCAAGCGCCAAGTGCGCTTTGCGGCTCTCGCCCTGGCGGCATCGCTCGGGCTCTTCGTGGTTTGGCTGGCGCACGTCTGGCCCAGCTAGACCACAAGCCAAGGTGAGGTAGGCCCTCACCATAGCGAGCTTTAAAGCTCCCATGCCCGGAGGCGGAAACGCTGGCCGGGCATAAGGCGTGCGGGCGCATCCCGCGCCTCGCTCTTTGACATCGTTAGGAATGAACATGAGCAAGCAAGAGTTGCGTGCGGCCCTTGACCGTGCGCGCCAGAACACCCGCGAAGCCAATGCCGCCTACAAAGCGGCGTGGCGCAAGGACCCTGGCCCGCGCGGCTATCGCAAGTTCGATGAGGCTCTAGAAGCCCTTCACCAAGCGGAGGCCAACGAACGCGCCCTAGAGGCGGAGCTGGCGGAATGAGACGGGTTCTCCCGCCCATCCCCGCTATCCACGTCTCGCACCATCAGGTGAGCAAGATAAAGCACTTCGTCAAATGGGCTCTGATCCATGCGGCGCTTGTGCTCTTCTTCGCTGATCTGCTCGCGTGTCTCTGGCCAGCCTTCGGGCAAATGTGGTCAGGCCCCGTGCAAAAGGTGGGCGTGGCAATCGCGGCTTTCTTCGCATGCGTCGCCGAATACCTATACGACGACGAAGAGCTGAAGAAACACGTCAAGGAAGAGGTCTAGCAATGGACCCCAATCCTTATGAAATCGAAGAGCTAGAGAGCGAAATAGAACTCTATCTCGACGAAGCCTGCGAGGTCGAATGTGAGCGCGTCATGTATGCTCACGAATACAGGGAACCGCACGATGGAAACTAAGCTGAACCTCTATCAATTCAATCTGCCCACGAACACTAACGCGGGGCTCTCTTACGAGAAGGCCCGCAATGACTGGGCGGCCAAGGCGCTAGAGCTGGCGGGAGGCTATACCCTCCTTCCCGGCTTCGCCTTGGGCTTCTGGAAGGCTCCGGGCTCGCCCCGCATCTACAAGGACACTATCGCGGTCTATCAGGTCGCGTGTGTGTCCCGAGTGGCCGGGTTGCTCCTGGCGGAGTTCTGGAAGCTCTTCCCGGATCAGGAAGCGGCCTTCATGGCTGACCTTGGCCCGGCTTCGATCATCGACCGCCCGGCGCAAGCTGACGCGGCCTAGGAGCGGTTTCGCCCGCGACTAGCTTTAAAGCGGATGCTCCCTCTAGGAAACTAGGGGGAGCTGAAGCTTTGCGGGGCTCGCCCCTCGCGGTATCCTGCGGCCAGCAAGAGCGGAGCTGTGGTTTACCCTCTTGACAAACCCTAATTCCCATGGTATCGTCCGCAGGACGGCGACCCGCAGGGAGCGGGGCCTTAGCGGCATTCGATACCTAGCATATGCCCGATTTGGTAAGTCTATCAAAACGGCTAGAGAGAGCGGATTTGACAGATTTACCCAATCGGACTATATAGCCCGGTTGGAATGGAGGTATCACTTATGTCAACTCATCTCACAGAGCCAAACGTCGGCTCTGGCCCCTATAACGTCGAGCATGACGAGGCGGACAGCTTCTATTATTTGACGCTGCACGGGACCAGGACTGGCAAGAGCTACCCGCTGGGCAAGACCGCCTATCGGACGGCTCGCAAGCTCAACGACGAGCACACGGGATCGGCGGAAGCCGAACCGCCCGTGTTCCTCGACGATGCGCCGGAAGCTCCCCAGCCTCCTAAGGCGAAGCCCAGCAAGCCCAAGGCTCCCAAAGAGCCGAAGGCCGCGCCGGTCCCGCCCACGGGCTCCAAGACGTTCACCTTTAAAGCCGATGCGGTCTATGAGGGCACGCGCGAGGAGTGGCTGAACGATTTCGTGAAGGCGGCTCGCCCGATCTTCGCGGAGCGCGGCTTCACCATCCCGGAAAAGGTCCGCGTCTCCGTGGGCTTCATGAAGGGCGGGCGCAAGGCAATCGGGCAATGCTGGAGCGACAAGGCGTCCGAAGACGGGACCTTTGAAATCTTCGTCATCCCGACGCTCGACGACAGCGCCCGCATCGCGGACGTGGTGACGCACGAGCTGGTCCATGCGACGGTCGGCATCAAGGACAAGGGCAACAACCACGGGAGCGACTTCCGCAAGGTCGCAACCGGGGTCGGGCTCGAAGGCAAGATGACCGCCACCACGGCGGGCGACGGCTGGCGCGAATGGGCCGAGCCGATCCTCGCCGAGCTGGGGCCGATCCCTCACGCCAAAATCAACCCCGGCCTGAGGGGCGGCAAGAAGAAGACGTACCTCCTCAAGGGCACATGCGACGCCTGCGAGCTGGTGCTGCGGATCACGGCAAAGCACGCCAACGGAAAGCGGCTCATCTGCCCTGATGCGGACTGCGGCGGCAAGCTCGATATCGAGGGAGCCGAAGACCTAGGGGAGGGTGACGGAGAATGACGCTCGCGGACCTTCACCCCCGCCTTAGGCGGCACAAGGTCCAAGAGGCTCTAGGAGCGGCCCTTCGGCAGATCGAAGGGCCTACCTCCACCTCCGACCTAGTGAAGCGCGTCTCTGTGATCCTTGGCACGCCCAAGGAGACCGGAGCAATCGCGCGACTGATCGGCGAACTGGCCCCAAGCCACCCCCTGGCGAAGGAGACCGGCGAGACCTTTCAGAAGTACGGGCGCACCATGAAGCGCCGGGAATGGTTCCCGGACCATGGCAAGCGCACGTCCAAGAGCCGGGTAGTCCTCGACCCGGATGAGCTGGCGCGACGCCGCGCCGTGATCGCCGCACACGAGGAGGCGGACGAATGGTCGATCCCGGCTGAGCCGGAATTTTTGGAGGACTAAGAGCGATGAGCAGGACCTTTAAAGCACTGGTAGTTTCCGCCGAGGAGCTGAGCGACAGCGACGACTTCACGCAGATCGTGACCGTCGTTGACGGCGTGGCGTGGGAGCTGGATAGCTCGCTGAGTGCGCTCCGCAAGGACGCGGCGGGCTACCGCATCTCCAACGCGGCCAACCGTACCGGCGGCCAGAACTACATCAAGGGCGAGCTGGAGACCGCCTACGGGCGGGCCAAGGAGCTGATGGAGGCTTGCGCGCCGCTCCGCGATCTAGCGGCCCGGTGGGCGGCTGAAGACGCTGCGGCGGCCTCCCACGGCTCGGGGGTCTATGAGGCGGCTTCGACCGGCGATCCCGGCCACGCGGCCCGGTTCGAGATCAAGGTCTAGGGCAGACCAGGGGAGCGGTTGACAACCGCCGCTCCCCGAGTGTACCCTAGCAACGGAAGAGGATAGAGCGATGACCATTCAAGACCAAGGCGGGCTGTTCGACCTCCATTTCAGCGTCGGCAAGTGGCGCGTCCATCTCCTCTGCTTCAAGAGCTTTAAAGCCTGGAAGTTCGGCGTCGGCGTCGGCTCCAAGAAGTATCCCGGCTTCTTCTCCAACGTCGGCCCGATCCTGTTCGACGTGATCGGCTACTGGAGCACGCGCGCATGAGCAGCTCACCCTATTTCATCGTGTCCTGGCTGCGCTGCGACGGCGGAGCCCACGAGACCACGTTCATGGGCTTCAGCGCCGAGACGTGCGCCCTGCGCTTCTTTGCCGAGCTGAAGGAGCATCCGAAGTACAACCGATGCGCCCGCGTCATCGAGCGTCATTCGGCGCAGAACCCCGCCCACCCCACCCAGCCCGACGTGACCTTCGATGAGGTTGCCAGCTTCGGCCTGGAGAAGCGAGAGGAGCTTTAAAGCGATGAAGCTGATCTATCAATATGCGGACGGTCGGCGCTCCGAGGACGCGGGAGACTTCCACGCCTACGCCAAGGCTCTGGACGCGGCCCGCATCCACTTCAAGTTCAAGGGCCACCCCGGACTGGTGGCGGCCTACCTGCGCGCCGACAGCTACGGCCCCATCAAGGAGCGGTTCGTCCGCACCTACCTGCCTTCGGAGACGGAGCCGGGGCATATCAACGTGCTGACCGGCTATCATCCCGTGCCCGAGCCGCAGACCGTCGTGCCCGGCCTTCTCTGGCCGAGCGGGGCCTATGCGCCGGAGTGGGCGCGGACGGGCTACCTCTCGCCGCGTGACCGTACCGACTGGCGGGATATGCCCGAGGTTCCGGGTGACCAGATCGTGCAGCTCACGCAACGCGCCTATGACCACGAGATCGACGAAGCCGACCGGAAGGGCTACAACCGTGGCTTTAAAGTCGGCATCGCCCATCGCAATCGTGAGCGCGCCGCGCAGCTCCGCCGTCAGGCCGACAGCCTGGAGCGGGTCGCGGACCTCGCGCCCGACCCCCAGCTCTACGCCTATCAGGAGGCGGCCCGGCTGTTCTTCCTGCGGGACTGGGGCAACCACGAGGACAAGGCCCGGCTGAGCTACACCGCGCCCCTCAACCGCAACTACCTGCCCGGCTCCGTGCGAGCGGGCGTCAACAGAGGAGATGGATAGATGAGCGCATCTGATACTTTAAAGGGCGTGCTGGCGCTGTTCAAGCGCGCCGACCGCTGGGCGAAGGGGTTCTATGCCTTCAACAAGAGGGGCGACCGCATCAGCGCCAGCCACCCCGACGCCTCATGTTTCTGCCTGCGCGGCGCGGTGCAACGCGCGGTCGGCCCGTCTGGCGGCTGGGCTTCCATCGACCTCGCCGAGCGGTTCATCTGTCAGGCTCTCGCCAAGCCTGGGGAGCGCCCGGAAGCGGTCTCCATCGCCAACTGGAATGACAAGCCGGAGCGGACGATCAAGGAGGTCCGCGCCGCCGTCCGCAAGGCCCACCGTCTGGCCCTTGACAGCGAGCGCGCGGCGGCCTAGGCTACCCCCTTCGACGTGTGCATGACTTGGGCTCCCCCGCGTCAAGACCGGTCCCGCAAGGACTAGGCGGCGTAGGGGAGCCCTCTTTTTAGGAGCCCCCATGTTCGACACCCCGACCGACGAGCAAGCGTCCTGGCAGTACAAGGCCATTGTCGCCACGCGCGGCAATCAGACCATGCTCGGCGCGATCTTCCTTCAGATCATCGGGAAGTCGGCCAAGCACCCGCCGCAGATCGTGGGGACGGCCAGCGTGGACGAGGACGGGGCGCTCTGGACCATCCTCCGCAAGCAGCACGGCCTGGAAGTTGCCGAGGGCATCGTGTGCCTGGGCTACCTACACGAGATCGTGGACGAATTCCGCAGGCTCGCGGATCATTTAAAGCTCGCGGATGACGAGCGCATCGAGCTGTTCACCGAGCTTCGCAAGTGGGTTGCCGTGGACCTCCGCGCCGACCACACCGAAATGGCAACAGCCGGTCAGACCCTCCACTAGGGCAGGAACCACAGGAGGCTCGGGCCAACGCCCGTGCAATAGGCCTCCAGCTTCGTCCGGCTGAGCTTCGCTAGCACCTTCTCCTGACGCCCGACCAGGGTCGCCCGTGCCTCTTCGGTCAGCTCCGGGTTCGCCCGGTTCACCATGTCGTAGGCCAGGACGTTGGTCGAGACCCCGTTCTCCACTCCCACCGCCGACAGCTCCCGGAGGATGCGCCCAATCTCGACGGGCTGGAGTGTGTCCTGGACGCGGGTCAGGTCGCTGTAGTCTTTAAAGGTCACAGGCTGGAGGACCATCTGCCCGCCAATGTCCCGACCCTCGAAGCACCACGGCTCCTCACGCTCGGGGGCGTCCTTCTGCCTGACGCACCGCACGCTCACCGCGCGCAGGCCCTTGTTGCGGGAGACCTGGAACGCCGCGTCGCACGCACCCTCAAGGGCGTTGGAGCCGCGCATGCCGCGCCCCTCTTCCTTGCCGGTGTGGTGGATGACCAGCACCGCGCATCCGATCTTGGTCTTGATGGCGTCGAGGAAGGAGACCATCATCCCCATGTCCCGCGCGTCGTTCTCGTTCAGGCCCACCGCCGTCCGCGCCAGGGTGTCGATGACCACGAGCTGCGGCTTGACGGTCTCCAGCTTCTTGCAGAACGCTAGCTTGGCCTCGTCGTCGGCGGCCCACGGCGCTTCGTCCATGATCCAGAGGGGCAGATCATCGCCCACTCCGTTGGCCTGTTGCCACGCGAAGAGGCGTTGCGCGATCCCATTGGCACCCTCGCCCGCGACGTACACGACGCCGGTCCCAAGCGCGGCCAGCTCGGCGGCCCAGCGGATGGCGAGGTAGGACTTTAAAGAGCCCGGAGGGCCGAAGAGCACGCTGATCCCGCCGGACGGGAAGAGGTCGGGGATGAGCCAGGAGGGCGGGGGCCGCTTCCGCAGCTCGCCCGGCGTCCACAGCTTGAACCGCTCGCGTTTGGGGCGGGCCGCAGGCTCCTCCTCGGGAGGTTCTTCTTCGCCCAGATCAAGCGTGTCTAGGACTGATCCGAACGCCTCCTCTGAGGAGCCTGCGGCCCATGCGCCCGCCTCGTTCTGGGCGTAGCGAGCTGCGTTTTCGACCTTGCACGCCAGCTCATCTTCGTCCCATGGCGGTACGCAATGGGGGTTCCAAAGCTCGGTCAGGAGCGCGGCGGTCGTCTCTTCGGAGACCCCCAGGTTCATGACCTTGCAGGAAATTACAAACGTAAATTGGTCGCCCATGTGCCCCTCGACCGCCACGTCGCCACGGGCAACGCTATCGAGCAGGAACTTCCGGGCGCGTGCGACATTCTGCGGCTGGTCCAGATCGTGGCCGACAGACTTGGCATGCTCGCGCTTTAAAGCTTCAAGGAACGCCCCCACTTGTGGGTCAAGTTCCACAGCATCTCGGCTATCGAGTACAGTATAAGGTGAGCCGTTGACGACGGAAGGGGGTACAAGGGCGTAAGAACCGACCCCTCGTGTATCAATGTGTACTCCAAGCTTGCTTTGAGTAGCTGGGAGGATACCACGATAGTAAAGGTGGACCCCACCTCGCGGAGTGCGTACTGTGTAGGTCTTGGCCATCCGAACATGGTCATCTTGCCACTTCTCCCACGCGTCCATCCCCTCTTGGCCGTCGAGGTCGATGATCCCTAGGCCTACAGTATGGGGAGAGAACGCGATATTATAGCGCGGGTTCTCCGACCACCAGCGATCAATAACCGCAAGATCAGTCGAAGCATCGTGAAATCCGTTCTCGGTCGCAGGCTGCTTTAAATCCACCTTACACGGGAACACGGGGACGCCATTGCTGGCGAGACGGCGTGCTTCGGCGTGGAGGTCTGATAGTGGCTGCATGTTTCCGCTTGACGGGTGTCCTAGACCGCCTTAGAAAGCACCCTTCACCACACGTTGTCAACCCCAGGCAGGAGACCACGATGACGAAGAACACCCTGAAGCAGCAGATCAAGAGCGGCTACGCCCTGCGGGCCGTGAGGCAAGCCGAGGCCATGGCGGGGCACACCGTCAGCCAGCACTTCAGCCCCGGCGGCTTCCGCCTCCTCGCGACCCCCGCCCGCCGACATAAGCGGGACCGCCAGGAGAGCAAGGCACGCGCCCGCTGGATGGCCCTCTACCGGTTCTTCCGGCCCGAGAGCCTGCACGACGGCGAATACAGCTTGGGCCTTTAAAGCCCAGTGCAGCTAGACTACAACCCCAGCTCCCGCACTTTCCTCCTCCGGGTGCCCCGTACTGCGGGCGCACCGGACGTGAAGTCGCTCATGACCGAACACGGTCTGGACTTCTCCGCGTCCGCCTCCAGGCCGGGGGAGGCCGTGCTGTTCACCAAGCAGCCCTACGCTGCGGTGGCCTTCTATCAGTACGCGACCGAGCGCGCACAGGCGCAGCTCATCGGGCTCCAGGGCCAGATCGACGCGAGCTGGGCGAAGGAAAGCCAGGGGCATATCAAGGTCCCCGACGACGAGGAGCTTGCCCCCTTCCAGATCGCGGGCGTCGAGTACGCCCTGCAACGCCAATGCACCCTGTTCGGCGACGTGCCCGGCCTCGGGAAGAGCCCGGAGGCCATCGCGTTCTGCAACGAGATCGGGGCGAAGCGCGTGCTGGTCATCTGCCCGGCGAACATTCGCCTCCAGTGGGTCAAGGTGATCCGGCGGTGGACGACTTTAAAGTTCCCCTACACGGTGTATCCCATCGTCCACGGGCGGCACGGCGTCCACCCCTCTGCGAATTTTACAGTTGTAAGTTACGACCTCGCCAGCTCGCCCGCGATCTGGAAGGCGCTCGCCAAGGGAACCTACGACGTCCTCATCATCGACGAAGGGCACTACCTCAAAACGGTGGATACAAAGCGCACTAGGGCAGTTTTCGGGGGAGGCATGCACCCGGTCGCCGAGGCCCTCTTCACACGGGCTGATGCGATCCTTGCTCTTACGGGTACTCCCCTGCCGAACCGCCCGAGAGAGGCTTATACGCTAGCGCGAGGCCTCTGCTTCGACAGCATCGACTGGATGAGCGAGGACACCTTTAAATCCCGCTTCAACCCCTCCCGCCGGATCACGACGGAGAAGGGGAAGGTCTTCATCGACGAGCGAGCTGGCCGCCACGGCGAGCTGCAAGCCCGGCTGCGGTCCAACTTCATGGTGCGCCGGGAGAAGTACGGCCCCAACGGCGTGGGCTACCAGCTCGGCATGCTCCAGATGCCCCAATTCGAGGTGATCCAGGTCGAGGAGAACGCCGCGATCAAGCGCGCCCTCCAGGCTGAGCGCCTGCTCGACATCGACCCGGAAGAGCTGGAGGGGGCCGACGCGGAATGCCTCGGTCAGGTCGCCACGGTGCGCCGCCTGATGGGCGTCGCCATGGCCCCGCTCGCTGCCGAGTACGTGGACATGCTGCTCGACGGGGGCGAGGAGAAGATCGTCCTGTTCGCCCACCACCATCAGGTGCTCGACATTCTGTGCAAGGAGCTGGCCCCTTGGGGCGTGCTGCGGATCGACGGCAACACGTCGCAGGCCGGGAAGCAGCGCAACGTCAACGCCTTCATCTCGAACCCCCGCATCCAAGTGCTGGTGGGGAACATGATGAGCATGGGGACGGGCACGGACGGGCTCCAGGAGGTAGCGCACCGAGCGGTCTTCGCCGAACCCGACTGGGTGCCCGGCGTGAACCAGCAAGCGGTGGATCGCTTGGATCGCGGCGGCCAGCAAGCCCAGGTCCAGGCCGACTTCCTCGTCGCGCCCGGTTCCTTCATCGAACGCATCCTCGCGTCTGCACTGAGGAAGCACCAGAATACCCACAAGTCTCTGGACCGGAGGCTTTAAAGTGACAGTAACGCTGGACGATTGGCAGTACGATGAACTGATCTACCAGCTACAGAAAGCTCACGAACTGCTTGACAAGATCGAAATGCGCCGCTATTGCAGCATCTCACCCCAGGCAAAGGAGGACCAAAGCATGGGACAGATCAACGGACTTACCGTCCGCTTCTCGGACGGGATCAAGACGGCGGACTATGCGCCTCCCCGCCTCTACGACATCACGGCGAACGTCACCCTCAACGATGACGACCACGCGGACAGCGTGCTCCTCGACACCCTGACCCGCATTCGCCGGGCCGGTGACGCGGCGCTGCGCGGCAAGACCGCTATCGAAATCCCCGAGCCCACGGGCGCTCTCCACGCGCCGGACCCGGCTGCGGTGGAAGGTGAAGCTACTCCCCCGGCCCGCCGGAAGCGCCGCACCGCCGCTGAGATCGCGGCTGACGCTGCGCTCGCCAAGGCCGCCCATCCGAAGGGCGAGGTGGACCCGGCGGCCATCGTTGAGGACGAACCCGACGCCCCTGAGGACGACCCGGCCAACGCCGTGGACGACTTCACGGTGGACGGCGAGACCCCCGGCAGCGAGGACTTCGCGGTCGAAGGCGAAGTCGAGGAGATCACCGACGCCGCACTGAACGCCGCCGTCCAGCGGAAGAATGCGGAGCTGAGCGACCCGGAGCTGATCCGGGGCCTCATCAAGAAGTACAACCCCGACCCGACGAAGGCCTTCCAGCTCCGGGAAATCCCCCCGGAGAAGCGGGCGGACTTCATCACCAAGCTCGGCGGCCTGACGAAGGCCGCCTGACACCCTCCCTTGCCTGGGAGATCGCTGGGCACCCAGCGGCCCCACCCCGTCTAGAGGCTATTGCAGCCGACGAAGGAGGGGGTGGGGCACCCAGGCCGGGCAACCGATTGGAAGCGTAAACCGGAGGAGGGTCATGGACCTCCCGAGGAACAGCCAGTGCCCCGCTAGGCCCGAGGGCAAAGTCTCCCACCTCCTCGCAGACGTTGAGGTGAACATATCGGGCGGAGAGACGAGAGACGAGTTGGGGCGGACGCGGCCCCGACGCTTTAAAGAAGGACCCAGGCAATGGACCAACCAGATCACAGCAAGCGCGAGCACTCGCCCCTCGGGGCCTCGGGTGCGGAACGCTGGATGAACTGCCCCGGCAGCGTGTCCCTCCTGCGCGAGCTGAAGCTCCCGGAGAGCGACGAGCCGGACTACCGCCGCGAGGGCACGGCCATGCACGAGGCCGCCGAGCATTGCCTTAAGGGCGGGCTCGACACCTGGGAGATCGTGGGCGAGACCTTCAACGAGACGAAGATCGACGCGCCCATGGCGGACGCGATCCAGGTCTATCTCGACAGCGTGCGGAAGGACATCGACAAGGCGTCCTGGTGGCAAGTCGAGTACCGCATCAGCTCGCCGGTCCACCCCGACTTCTACGGGTCCGCTGACCTCGCCGCGCTCATCCCGATCCGCAACCGCCTGCTCATGGCCGACATGGGGAAGGACCCCAGCGAGTACCTGCTCGTCACCGATCTGAAGGGCGGCGAGGGGATCATCGTCGAGCCGGAAGAGAACCCGCAGGGCATGTACTACGCCTTCGGCGTGATCGACCAGATCGAACGGTCGAGCGCCATCGTCTTCCGCGACGACCTCCGGGTCTGCATCCGCATCGTGCAGCCGCGCGCCTTCCATCTGGCCGGGCCGATCCGCGAATGGTGGACCACGGTCGGCGAGCTGAAGGAGTGGGTACACTCGGTCCTCGTGCCCGCCATGGCGAACGCCGAGATCGACAACACCCTTGACGCTGGCCCCTGGTGCCGCTTCTGCCCGGCGAAGCTGGTCTGCCCGCTGCTGACTGGGCTCTTTAAAGCCGCAGCGGTGGCCAACCCAGCCGAGATCGTCAACTACTCGGACGAGAGCCTGGGCCGGAGCTGGCGCTACCGCGAGGCCGTCAAGTTCTACCTGGGCGCGCTGGACGCGGAAATCTTCCGGCGGCTCAACCACGGCCACACGTTCGAGGACGTGGCGAAGCTGGTGCCGAAGCGGGCGAACCGGGTGTTCAAGCCCGAGGCCCCCGAGCTGGCGAAGAAGAAGTTCGGGGGCGACGCCTTCACCAAGCCGGAGCTGAAGAGCCCGGCGGAACTGGAGAAGCTCGGCCCGGACGCCAAGGAGTTCGTGAAGGAGTACGCGTACATGCCCTCCACCGGCCTCACCGTGGCCCCATGGGATGACCCCAAGCCCGGCGTGCGGGTGGAGACAACCGAGGAAGCCTTCGGCTCTGTAGTGGAAGCCCTAGGCCTTGCAGAAGGAGCGAGCGAATGACCCGTCTTGTGAACGAGCAGCGGAACCAGATCAGGAGAGCGATCCTCGCCGAGGTTCCGAAGACCGACTACGTGGAGCAGATTAGGAAGGCAGCTTTAAAGCTCGCCGTCTTCGAGCTGCCCGCTGCCGCCAAGCGGCTGTGGGAGGACACGACCACGCGCGGCCTGCTGGACACCCACTCGATCTACTTCAACTACGACACGAACCGGCGGAGCTACGCGGCGAGCGTCAGCATTCCCGGCTTCGAGAGCCGCCACGACGCCATCAAGAGGGACCCCGAGATCGTCGAGCTGTGCCGCCTGCACGAGGAGCAGGAGGACAAGTTCACAACCCTCGACCGCGAGCTGCGGAACAACCTCGCCAGCGTCAACACGCACGAGGCCTTCGTGGAGCGGTGGCCAGAACTGGCGCGGTTCCTCCCGGACGGCAGCGAAGCCAAGGTCGCCAACCTGCCCGCCACGACGGCTCTGATCGACGGCCTGCGGGCCGCCGGGCTGGAGCTTGACAAGGCCGCCTGACCCGCGTAGGGTCGCCTCGTTCCCCGAACAGGGGTAGTACGCCAGCCCGCTTCGGCGGCAACATAGGAGACAGCAATGTCTGAAGAGAGCACGGAAGGCCGGA
>Ga0209166_10001418_pt1 | contig 20006 bp, 16 predicted proteins | sample Coa_R1_3_FD_187151 | JGI IMG/M metagenome (GOLD analysis project Ga0209166, IMG submission 187151) | Surface soil microbial communities from Centralia Pennsylvania, which are recovering from an underground coalmine fire - Coalmine... | ecosystem: Environmental > Terrestrial > Soil >... | reverse complement strand
CGCAGGTGCTGGCCAAGACTCCAGTCGCACTCGCGGTTCTTCCCATGGGGACGGCCAACGCGTTAGCGCACGATTTGGGAGTTCCCATGCGCGTGCCTTCGGCCGCCAAGGCTGCGCTCAGCGGCACCTTGCGGCGAATCGCGCTGGGCCGCGTGACCTGTCTGGGGTTCAAGGACGCGCCGACGACATGTTACTTTGTGGTCGCAGCGGGTGTGGGAGTGGATGCGCATCTCTTCTACAAACTTCACAGCGGGGTTAAACAGCGGCTCGGCATGGCTGCCTACTACGCGAAGGCTTGGCATCTGTGGTTCACATATGCCATGACCCGGTTCCGGGTGAAGTACATGGAGTCGGAAGCGAGCGAGGTTAAGAAGGCAGATGTAACGGAGCTGCTCGCGGTCCGTATTCGCCATTTCGGCGGAGTGGTGCAGCAGCTTGCGCCGGGAGCGTCACTGGATCGGGATGATATGAGGTTGATCTTATGTCACACCGGTAGCCGGCTCGCGTATCTCGCGTACGTGACGCGAAGCTTTCTCAGGCGGCCTTGGGCGATCCCAGGAATCGAGCTGGCGCATGGAGTCAGGGCGTTTTGCGAGTATTTGGAAGTCTCATCCGCAACCTCGGAGACGAGGACGAAGATTTACGTCGAGGCGGATGGGGAGTTGTTGGGGAGCCTGCCGGCGGAGATTACGGTGGTGCCGGACGCGTTGACATTGCTGGCTCCTACGCGGTGAAGATTTGTATCGTTGTGGGTTCGATGGTTGTCGAATTGAGTTCGCGGCCGCTCGGTGGTGGTGGAAGGCGGCGGGTCGAAATAGAATAGAAAATTCAACTTGGAACCTGTCACCCACTTCCTGACGGGCGCGTGTCTGGGGCGCGCCGGCCTCAACCGCAAGACTGCGCTGGCGACGCTCACGTTGACGCTTGCCGCGGAGGCTCCGGATGTCGACGTCTTGGGGCGAATCGGCGGCCCGGCGCTCGGCTTTGCTCACCACCGCGGGTTTACCCACTCGTTCCTGGGAGTGCCGATTGACGCTGCCGCGGTCATTGGTTTGGTTTATCTCATATGGCGCCTGCGGGGACGGAAGACAAATGATCCGAACCTAGCTCCGCGCTGGGGGCTGCTCTTTCTCTACGCCTGCCTCGCTGGGCTGAGCCATATTTTGCTCGACTTCACCAATAATTATGGCGTGCGGCCGTTCTGGCCGTTTTCGGAGAAGTGGTACTCGTGGGATATCGTTTTCATTTTTGAGCCAGTGATGTTCGTGTTGCTGATTCTGGGGCTCGTGATTCCACCCCTGTTCTCGCTGGTCGATAGAGAGATTGGGGCGCGGGCACGTGGGCCGCGAGGGCGATTGGGTGCTACGCTGGCGCTGATCGGCGTGGTTTTGATGTGGGGAGTGCGGGACTATGAGCATCGCCGCGCAATCAATGCGTTGGAAAGCCGCACATACAACGATGCTGACCCGGTTCGGGCGTCCGCGTATCCGACGTGGATCAATCCATTTCGCTGGTATGGAGTGGTGGAGACGCCGAATTTCTTCGCACTCGCTCCGGTGAATTCGCTTGGGCCGGAGATTGATCCCGAAGGCGACATGATGATTCGCTACAAACCGGAAGAGACGGCGGTAACCTTAGCTGCAAAGAAATCGTATATGGGGCGGGTATTTCTGGATTGGGCGAAGTATCCAATCACGGAGACGGAGATTTTGGAGAGTCCACAAGAAGGTTATATCGTGCATTTTCAGGACTTGCGGTTCGTTGGAATCCCTTCTGCTATGGGCGGACGCGGCCGGCGGCGCGTATTGGGAGCGGCGGTAGAGCTAGACAAGAATCTGCATGTGGTGGGCGATGTGTTTGGCGAGGGGAAGCAGCAAGTGGTTGTGCCTGACCCTGGGCGGCGGTGACAATGTCTTGAACCTGTTGGGTGCTCTCTTGACGGCAAGCCGTTCAGCGCCCAGAATAGAATTCGTCTGCGAGGTGATCATGCTGGCTTATATTTTTGTGCTCTTTGCCGTAGCGGTGCGGTTTATGCCCCATCCGTTCGCTTTTACGCCGGTGGGCGCGGCTCTGCTGTACTTCGGCGCGCGCGCATCACGCCGGCGCATGTGGATTCCACTTGCCTTGCTGGCGGCGTCAGACGTCATTCTGACGACGTTGGTTTATCGCTATCCGTTTAGCTGGGATCACTTCGTGACTTTGGCTTGGTATGCCGGGATGCTGTGGCTGGGAACCAGCCTGAAGCAGGCAGGACCGGTGCGCATTATGGGCACGGCCTTGGTTGGTTCAATCTCGTTCTTTGTGGTCAGCAATTTTGCGGTCTGGGCGGCGTGGCAAATGTATCCCAAGACGTTCGCTGGGCTGATGATGTGCTACGACGCCGGGCTGCCGTTCTTCCGGCGGGCGGTGGAAGGGGACCTGCTGTTCACCGCGATTATGTTCGGCGCGCCGGTGTTGATCCAGGCTGTGGTTGGAAGGATGCACGGCGACCACACGGCAGCGGCATAGCCGATTAGGAAACCTCTCGATGTTTTTCCGGCCGCGACTGATGTCGCGGCCGAAGTTTTGTGGGGCAAAGACCCGCGACTAACTACTGCTAGGCTGGCCTTCTCCGTCTCCGCAGCACCAGCCAGAAGCAAAGGCCGCCAGCTAGCAACGTTAAAACCCAAATCCAATGCCGTTTGAATGCGCCGCCGAAAAGGCCGACAATCTGCGGCCCGAACCAGAGCACAAGCGCTGACAGGACCAGGAAGCGTACAAACCTTCCAGCAAAGATTGCGATGAGGAAGTCGCGGAACTTCATTTCGAAGACGGCTGCGCCGAGGACAAAGATCTTAAACGGCATAGGCGGCGGCAGCATTCCGGGGAACATCAGCGCCCAGAATTCGTGTTGCTCAAACGAGGCGTGGATTTTGAGGAAGCGCGCTTCCGAAATGCGCTTGCGCAGGACTTTTTCTCCGCCCAGATAGCCGATGATGTACAGCGGGATGCTGCCCAGCGCAGACCCTAGCGCCGCCATGGCGACATAGAGAAGCATGCGCTTGCGATCCTGGTGGACATAGGTGGCGACGACAAAATCCACCGGCATGCCGAGGAGCGCGCTGTCGGCAAAGGCAATCACGAAGACGCCCCACATGCCCAGAGCCTTCATAAGGCCAAGAATCCAGGCAGTGTAGCGCGCCAGAATGTGTCCGATCTTCTTCAATGAAACAGTTAGTGTACGTGATCGAGGGCTGATTCTAGTACCGAGTTGCGAGTACCGAGTGCGGCCGGTTTAGAGAGGTAACAGGCGACGTGTTCCCGACTGGTATCATCGGTGCTTCGGAGAGCCGGATGCGAAGACTGATTCTGTCACTCTTATTTCTGGGGTTCACTAGCGGTTTTCTCGCGGCACAACAATTCGATCTCGTGATCGAAGGCGGCCGGGTGATGGATCCCGAAACGGGGTTGGATGCGGTGCGCAATGTCGGCATTCGTGAGGGGAAAATCGCGCGGATTTCACAGGAGACGCTGCCAGGAAAGCGTGTGATTCATGCCCGCGGCCTGGTTGTAGCGCCTGGCTTTATTGACGTGCACCAGCATGCCCAGGAACTGGCGAGCCAACGCGTCAAAGCGTTCGATGGAGTGACCACCGCGCTGGAGATGGAGATCGGGGCGGCGGACGTGGCGCAGTTCCTCAAAGAGAAAGAAGGGCGCTCGCTCATTCACTATGGGACGACGGCGAGTTATCTGTCGGCGCGGGCACTGGCGTTTGGCACGCCCTTGCCGCCTGGGGCGATTTTGCCGAAGAGCGGACAGGCAACTGACGAGCACGCGACGGCGGAGCAGATCGCGCAGATGCAGAAGCGACTGAGCTCGGAAATCGAGGCGGGCGCTCTCGGAATCGGAATGGGAATTGAGTATGCTCCGGGATCGACGCGGCTCGAAGTGATCGACATGTTCCGCCTGGCGGCTGGCCACAAGCTGCCGGTGTACACGCACATGCGCAGTGCGGGACGGGTCGAGCCCGGGTCGGCAATTCAGTCCACGGAGGAGGTGATTGGTGCGGCGGCGATCTCGGGAGCGCCGCTGCACATTGTGCATATAAACAGCACGTGCCTGAAGGATTCGCTGGAATGCCTTTCGATGGTTGAGGGCGCGCGGGAGCGCGGGCTCGATGTAACGACCGAAGCGTATCCGTATATTGCGGGCATGACAGCGATCAATTCGGCGGTTTTCAATCCGGGATGGCGCGAGAAGTTGGGCATCGACTACGGCGATCTCGTTCTGCCGGATACGGGCGAGCACCTGACCCAGGCGCGGTTCGAGGAACTGCGCAATTCCAAGAACCAGCAGTTCATCCTGATCTTTGCGAATACGCAGGAGATTGTGGACGCGCTAATCCCGAACCCGCTAATCATGATCGCGAGCGACGGGCTCGTGGGGCATCCGCGGAATGCGGGATGCTTCTCACGCGTGCTGCGACAGTACGTGCGCGAGAAGAAGACGCTGACGCTGATGGAGGCGCTGCGGAAGATGACGTTGATGCCGGCACAGATGCTGGAGAGATCGACTCCAGCTGCGCGGCGCAAGGGGCGGTTGCAAGAGGGAGCGGATGCGGACATTGTGGTGTTTGATCCGCAGACGATTTCGGATCGCTCAACCTTCGAAAAACCGATGGAGCCTAGCGTAGGCGTGCACGATCTGCTGGTTGGGGGAACGGTGCTCATCGACGGTGGGAAGATGCTGGACAACGTGTTGCCCGGAAAAGCTATCGTGGGCAAAGGAAAGAAGTGATCGCGTTCTGGTGGGGCCTACTCGGTGGTCCCATGTTGAGTCGAAGGCTCTCACTACAGAGGGCACAGAGAACACAGAGATTATTTGTGTTCGGTTTTGCCGCTCAGCAGATCGATCGCATGGGGAATCAATTCCGCCACCGCTTCTAACGATTCCAATGCTCCTGCGGGGCTGCCCGGCAGATTGAGGATCAGGGCTTTTCCGCGAACGCCGCAGACGGCGCGGCTCAGGGCTGCGAACGGAGTCTTCTTGATGCCCTCACTGCGGATGTGCTCTGCTATGCCCTCTACAAGACGGTCGCAGACGGCCTTGGTCGCCTCAGGCGTGACATCGCGCGGAGCGATGCCCGTGCCCCCGGTGGTCACGATCAATCGTACTTCTCTAGCCAGGCGAATCAATACATTCTGAATTTTGATGGAATCGTCGGGAACAACTTCGCGGGTGGTCACGGAGAAGTGAAGCTTTTCGAGGAATTGCGCTACCGCCGGGCCTGACCGGTCCTCGCGCTCGCCGCGAGAGCAGGAGTCGCTGACCGTCACGACCGCCGCAGGGATCGAAGTGCGATCAGCCATCGAGGAGGACATCTTCCTCTTCTTCTCGTCGTCTACGACTCGCGCCACTCGAAGGACTGGAGGTTGGAACGGGGGCCGGTTCTGCTGCCGTCGCTGCTGGCTCGGCTTCGGCGCCACCATCCCGCTGCGACTCGTCTAAAAGGCGCAAGCCTTCCATCAGAAGGCCCTGGGTGTTGAGCTGGGTGGTTTCTTTGTTGGTCTTGCCTTCGAAATCAAGCTGGAAATTCCCGCCAGTCCAGCGCAAGACTTTGAATACCGCCTGGTCACCTACCAGTGAACCGTAAGTCGCGTGCTTGACCTGGCCTTCGACGAAGAATACTTCACACTTGTCGCCCTCGTTGCTGAGAGAAATCTTGCAGCTCTTGCGGCCCATTTCGAGCGATTGCATCAGGTCGATCACGTTCATCTGCGACAAGTTTCCGCGCACGACGCCATCGGAGGGCGCGGTCTTCGCCATTTTCTCGAGCGCGATGCGGTCGATCATGCGTTTCACGCGGCGGGTGGCGTCTTTCAGGTAGAACGGCTTCTCCAGATAATCATCTGCGGCATCCTGGGGCGACAGCCGCTCGGCGATATCCGCCTTATTGGCCATTAAGACGGTCGAGAAGTTGGCGGTTGCCGGACGGCTCTTGAGTTTTTCGACCAGTTGGCGGCCGTCCATGCCGGGCATGCGGTAATCGCATACCAGCAAGTCCGGGACATCGTCCACCGCCTTCAGCAAGGCATCGGCGGCGTCGGTCGCCGTGGTGATGGTCGCGAGCGCAGCCCAGGCTCGCTGCAGCATTCCCAACACCATCGGATTGTCGTCTACCAACAGGAGCTTGACGGTATCAGCCATGAATTTGTTGGACGCTGCTACTTCCGGCGCCGGTACTCTCCGCTTTTGCCTCCGCTTTTGCGCTCCAGCACAATCTCGCGAATCTCGATGCCTTTGTCGCCCGCCTTGAGCATGTCATAGAGCGTGAGTGCGGCCACGCTGACAGCGACCAGGGCCTCCATCTCCACACCGGTTTCAGAGGTGGTGATGACTTTGGAGGTAACAGCGACGCCATTCTCGCATACGCGCACTTCGACATCAACGAGCGAAAGCGGCAGCGGATGGCACATCGGGATTAGATCGGAAGTGCGTTTGGCCGCCATGATCCCGGCGATGCGGGCGACTTCGAGAGGATCGCCCTTGGGATTGGATGGCAGCAGCGCAAGCACTTCCGGGCGAATCGCGACAAAGGCGCTGGCTTCCGCCTCGCGGTTGGTGGCAGATTTGCCGGAAACGTCGACCATGCGAGCGCGGCCGGAGCGATCGTAATGGGAGAGGCCTTTCGGCATCAGAGAGCCCTAGAAGGCTAATGGCTATCTTACATGGAGAGAGCGGGACGGAGCTTCGCTCCTGGACAGCCGTGGGCGGCTGTCCCCACATTCACAGGTTTATCGGATCATTACCGGAACCCAATCCCCGGCGGAGAGGAGCTCGCGTTCGGGCGGGATGACGATGTAGCAGTTGGCGCGAGCGGTGGCGGCGATGTCCCCAGAGCCCTGCCAAGCTACAAGTTCAACCTGCGAATGTTCGAATTCTCCCGAGAGCGTTGCGGGAAGAAAGCGCTTGAGGCCGGGTTTGACTTTGATTTCCGACTTGAGCTTCGCATGAACGAAGGCCAGCTTGCGTGGTGACATGCCCGCAAGCGCTTCGAGCATGGGGCGGGCGAAGAGTTCGAAGGTCACCATGGTGGAGACCGGGTTGCCCGGGAGGCCGTAGAAGTACGTTGCGCCTTCGCGAGAGGGAACTCCGCATCTGCCGAAGACGACGGGGCGGCCGGGCTGGATTTTCGCACCGGTGAAGAAGAATTCGGCGTGCATCTCGGACAGAACTTGCTCGACCAGATCGTAGCGGCCCATGGAGACTCCGCCCGTCATGAGCAGCAAATCATGGTTCAGACCCTCTTCAATCAGTTCGCGCAATCTACCGGGCTCATCGGGGGCAATGGGAAGCAGTATCGGGTCGCCGCCCGCCCGGTGCACCTGAACCGCGAGAGAATAGCTGTTCGAGTTCCGAATTTGGGTTGGGCCGGGAAGGCTGTCAACCCCTACGATCTCGTCGCCCGTGGTCAGAATGGCGATACGCGGGCGTTTGTAGACCGGCAGTTCTGATTTTCCGACCGAGGCAGCCAGAGCGATGGCGGCTTCGTGCAAGCGCGTTCCGCGGTCGATCAGCGAGCTTCCCTGTCTGGCTTCGGCGCCACGCGGCACGATGTTCTCTCCGGGCGCCACCTGCCTCGCGATCTCCACCTGGTTCCCTCGTGGTTTCGTATATTCGACCATCACTACCGCGTCAGCACCAGAAGGAACGGGGGCGCCGGTCATAATGGCGGCGGTTTGTCCAGGTTGAATCGCCGCCGGAATCTCTTCTGGCTTTTGGCCGGCCTTAATCTCGGCAATGACCTCCACATGAATAGGAACTTGAGACAAGTCGCTGACCCGAACGGCATAGCCGTCACGCGTGGAGCGCGGAAACGGAGGAATATCGCGATCAGCGAGAACCGGCTGGGCCAGCACCCGGCCTGCAGCCGAGAGGAGATCTACAGATTCGATTTCCCGCGGCTGCACGCGGGCCGCTTCCCGCTCCACAGCGTGCCGTGCTTGTTCAAAGCTCAGTACGCCGGCGGCCATTCCTGAACCTGGCATCGAAGAGATGATAGTGGATAAAGCTGTTCTCGGCACCGTGTCAGCGCAGAGGGACACGGAAAAGATTACGCTGCACGGTCATGCGCACGAAGGCGTAGCTCCCCGCCGCCGCGCCCGGGCAGTCGAACTCCTGGAGCAACACTGCGCCAGGAACTTTGGAGATATCTTCTTCGGATTGAAAACCCTGCGAAGGCATTTTCGGCCAGATGCTCCCCGGCACAACCGGCAAGGCATAGGTCCTGGCAGCGGACCAGGGCTCCGCGCCTAAAGGCAAGCGTATGTAGAACGTCTCCGCGTCTCCGGACCAGCGCACGTCAGCGTCGGCAAAACTAAGACTCGACGCGACAACGATTCGGAGCCCGGACCCTGGGTGCAGCGGAAGAGCAGTTGTGGTAGAGCCCGCGGGTCCAGGCACTTTCGCGAGCAGCCATTCACGGTCTGGCGAGGTGCCGACGAGGCCAGCGACCGGTTGCGCGCTCACCTTCTGCAGTCCGGAGCCATCTTCTTGCACTCGATAGGCGAATGCCGAGTTCCCCTGGATACTTCGAAAAAATATCTCGCCATCAAAACCGAAGAAAGGGTGATCGCCCTCCACGTTGGGAACCTCGTGCGGCCGAGATTGGGAATCAAGTGGCACGATCCAGAGCTGATGTTCGCCCTTCTGGCTGAGTACACTCACAACGATTTCCCGGCCGTCGCGGGAGATGTCGTAGGTTCGCCGGGGAATTCCGACGACGGACAGGCTGGACAGCAGAGGGCGCTGGCGACCGGAGTCGAGATCCACCACGCGTAACTCGCTGGGATCAGAAGTTAGGGAGGCGCCCTTGAGAATGCGATAGCAAAGGCGCTTGCCGTCGGGAGTCATTTGCGGATCGAAGCTGAAACCTTCGAGCGATAACTGACGGTCGGTGTTGCCGCTGTGCACCCAAACCGAACTTTGACGCGATCCGACCGCGGTGATGAAGGAAAGGCCGTCGGGTGCCATGGCGATGCCTTCCTCTTCAGTGGGTCCAGAAGTAATTTGTTCCGGCGTGCCACTTGGAAATCGTTGTCTCCAGATGTGAAATGAGCCGCTGGCACCGGAGTTAAAGAACATCCATTTACCGTCTGTAGACCAGGCCACCGAAGTGCAGCCGCCGTTGGGTGGTCCTACCGGGCGAACGGGAGAGCTGCCATCGAGTGCCAACAACCTGCATGGGAGCCAAAGGGCGCGGTCCATTTCCACGACGAGTACCCATTTACCGTCGGGGGAGATGCTGGAGCGATGCGCCATCCCACGCTCGCCGGGCGGAACATAAACGTTGCGTTCTGCGGCGCGGCTTTCGTCGGCCGCAATGAGAGCCATGTGCATGTCGTTATCGACGATTTCGGAGAAAAGAAGATTGCGCTTGTCAAGCCACTGCAATCCCGAAGCATTGGCCAGCCAGAGGGATGGTTGGCCGCCGAGCACGGGGACGATCCAGGTATTCCAGTGGTGCTGTGCATCTACTGCGGTGTAGGCGATCCGGGACCCATCGGGCGAAAACGCCGGACCCATTTTCTGCAGGTCGTCATTCGTGAGTTGAACCGCATCGCCCTCAGGCAACATCTTGACGTAGACCTGGCCCGGCCCAGTAAACGTTGAGGGTCCGCGGATGAACGTGATCATACGGCCATCGGGAGAGAGCGCGGGCTGGCCGACTGCGTCGGGAACGTTGGTGATCTGCACCCATTCAGAACGATTCACCGGCTTGTTCGGACGCCACAGCCATAGAAGCGCTGCGATCGCTGCGATCACGGCCAATGCCAGCACGCCGATTGCAGTCCTGTGCTTGGCAGGTGCGCGGTTCGGAAGGACGAGCGTGCCCGAACCCGGCACGAGCCTGCCGGACTCGGATTCTTCCTTCAGTTCGGTGAGGGCGATTTTGATGTCGCCCATGTGCTGCAGGCGGCGGTCCGGATCCTTGCGCAAGCAGCGCAGGATTAGCTTGTCCAGTTCCATTGGCGTTTCGGGAACGATGGAACTGGGGAGAACAGGGTCTTTTGCGATAATCGCAGAGAGGGTCGAGAGCTTCGATTCGCCGCGAAAGGCCTGCTGGCCGGTGATCATCTCGTACAGCACGGAGCCGAAAGAGAAGATATCGGAACGGGCATCCACCGGCTTGCCTTCCGCCTGCTCGGGAGACATGTAGGCGATGGTCCCCACGATCGCGCCTTCCTCGGTCTGCTTTGTGGTCAGAGTAGCGGCCTGCGGGCCGGACGAGGCCGCTTTCGCTAACCCGAAATCGAGCACTTTCACCAGGCCGCTTTCGGTCACCATGATGTTTCCGGGTTTCAAGTCGCGATGAATGATGCCGGCTGCGTGCGCCGCGGCCAGCGCATCGGCGATCTGAGCGCCATACTTGAGCACCTCGCTTAGCTTCAATCCTTTGCGTCCGATGCGTTGGTCCAGGGATCTGCCCACCACGAATTCCATCACGATGTAATCGACGTTATCCTCAGTGGCCACGTCGTGGACGGTGATGATGTTGGGATGGTTGAGCGCGGAGGCGGCCCTAGCCTCGAAGACGAAGCGCCGCTTGCGGTCGGGGTCCGCGAACCGCTCAGCGGGCAGCACTTTGATAGCGACAAAGCGGTCCAGGTGCAGATCGCGGGCTTTATACACGACGCCCATACCACCTGCGCCGACTTTCTCCAGGATGGAGTAGTGCGAGATAGTCTGCCCCAGCATTGGGCAGAAATGTTAGGGCGGGAAGGAGGTCAAGTCAATGAGGAGCCGTTAGCCGTTTGTTATTGAGACTTACCGTGCCAGTTCCTGGCCGAGATTCGCGGGGTTTGTGGCATACGCGAGGCCGGTTTCGAGGTCGATTAGGCGATCCTGGACTAGCTGAGCGATCTCGCCGTCAAAGTGCTGCATACCCTCGGCGTTGCCACTCTTAATGGCATCCAGCAGGCTTCTGTTCTCGCGTTCGCCTTTTTCGATGCACTCCCGGGTACGCGCATTCGCCTTGAGAATTTCAAAGGCGGCGACACGCCCGCTGCGGTCGGTCTTCGACATCAGACGCTGGCAGATGATGTAGCGGAAAGATTTCGAGAAACGCTCGCGCACCGATGGCTGTTCCGCGGGCGAAAATGAAGTCACGATTCGGTCCACAGTCTTTGATGCGTCCATGGTATTAAGACTGGAAAAGACGAGGTGTCCGGTTTCGGCAGCTTCGAGCACGATTTCAATAGTCTCGCGATCGCGCATTTCGCCAACCAGGATCACCTTGGGCGCCTGGCGCATGGCCGAGCGCAACGCGAGGGCGAAGCTGGGCGTATCGCTGTGCAATTCGCGCTGGTGAATCGTCGAGCACTTGTGGTTGTGCAGGAACTCGATGGGATCTTCCACGGTGATGATGTGGTAGTACTTCTCGCGATTGATGGCATCAAGCAGCACCGCCAGCGTCGAAGATTTGCCCGACCCAGCAGGTCCAGCCACGAGAACGATCCCATCTTTCAGTTTGGTGACGTCGGCGAGTTGCTGCGGCAGGCGCAGGGTGTTGAAATCGGGAATTACGGTGGGGATCACACGCATAACAACGGCGCAACTGCCCCGCTGAATGAAAATGTTGACCCGGAAACGCGCCAAACCCGGAAGGCCATAGGAAATGTCGCAAGCCCCATGCTCACGAAGAGTAGTGATGGCCTGCTTGTTGTCGCCGATCAAGTCAGCGGCGATGTGGCGCGTGTCGTCGGCGGTCAAAAAAGTTAGGCCCGGCACCTGAACGGGAATCATCTGGCCATAAACCTGAACCTGCGGAGGACGGCCGGGGGAGAAAATCAGGTCGCTGATCTTTTCTGCGGCGCGCAGCATGGCGCCGAGCAAAGCCGGAGTTGCCACCCGGCCGCTTCCCGAGAAACCCTCTAAGACAACGGAAATTGGAGCTATTGTCGGTGCCGCCATTCGTCCTCACTTGCAGGAATCGCCGCACCACAGAACGGAAGAACGCTGATAGCTAATGTACCGCGCCCTGGGTACTTGTACGAGGGACAGCAAGTCCAACGCCCTTGGTAACGTAGAGGGCAAAACGCAGGAAAGGGCAACTCTGCGAGCTGCCCTTTCCTGTACTGCAAGTGCTTGGATCGAAAGATGATCTACTTCTTTGTAGCAGTTTTCTTCTTACCAAAACTGGTTTCCACCGTCCCGCCGATCTGAGCCAGCATTTGCTTGGCCGGGTCCGCATAAGTCCCGGTAGGCTGCAGTTCCAGATACTTCTGGAAGGCCTCGGCGGTGCCTGGAGGCGCGGTCATCTTGCCGCCTTTTTCCAACGTCGCCTTGCCAATCAGGTTCACGCCTTTCCAATAGTAGGCGTCCGCGCGATTGGGGTCGGCAGCGATGACTTTGTCGAACGCGGCGATAGCGTCGTCCACCTTGCCGGCATTGGTAAGGACTGCTCCGGTGTTGAAATAATACTGCGCGGCCGCAGAGGGCTCAGTCTGAGCGGCTAATTCGTAAGTCTTCACCGCATCGTCGACCTTATTGGATTTCGCGTAGGCTTCCGCCAGGTTGTTGTAGTAAGCCGCCAAGGTGCTGGCCTGCTTGGCCGGATCTTTGTCAGGAGTCGCCTGCTTGAGTTGAATGGCTTTCTGGTAAGACTCCACGGCCGATCCGAAGCGTTTCTGTTTTTCAGCAGGATCGGTCTGCTTGGTCGCTGACATGCGATAGTAATCTCCCAACTTGAACCAGAGAAGGTCGCGCGAAGGGTCGACCTGGTTGGCTTCATTGAGGTCAGCGATGGCAGTATCGAAGTCGCCGGCGTCGGCGGACGCCTTGGCCGCACTCAACTTCTCATTTAGGGATTTGACCGTCATGGTCTCTTTCTGTGCCTTGGCCTGTTGCTCCTGCATCTGCTTGACCTGTTCAGGAGTTAGGCCCTGGCCTTTGGCTGCGGCCTCCTGATTCTTTTTCTCGTCAAAATCCAGGACGTTTTCGTCAAGCTGGACGGGAAAATTTTTCACGATATCGAGTTGCTTGCCGGCCTTCAGGTCGTCCGCGTTCTTGAATAGCGTGACGTTGTACTTGCCGGGCGTAAGCCCGAGCGAGAAGTACTCGCCCTTTTTGTTGGTCTTCAGGGTGTACTTTTGACCGTTGTCCAGATTCGAGAAAACTACAATTCCATCCGCAACAGGATTGCCTTCGGCGTCCTTGCACGTGCCCTTCACGGTGCCTGAAGCCTGGGCGAAAACTGCGGGGACGCAGAGTCCCAATACCATTACAGTGATAAACAAAATTGCAAAGCGCTTTTTCATATTGCCTCCGGGCAAAGAACTATTTGGCTGCATACGAAATCGGATCGCTTACACCTGCTGCCGTAAACGCACGCAGGCGTAGAACGCAGCTGTCGCAGACTCCGCAAGCCCGATCTTCGCGACTGTAACATGACCAAGTTAAATCGAAGGGCGCACTCAGTTCAAGGCCAAGGCGTACAATCTCGGCTTTGCGCATGGCGATGATGGGAGTGACGATCTCGATTTTCCCATCCTTGGTACCTGCCTTTACGACCTCGTTATAAGCCTTGTAATACGCAGGGCGGCAGTCGGGGTATCCCGAGCTGTCGGGTTCGACAGCGCCAATATAAACTTTGGCGGCGCCCAGCACCTCGGCCCAACTGACAGCGACAGCCAGGAAATGAGCGTTGCGAAAGGGTACATAAGTGACAGGAATGCTGTGGCCAAGGGTCTCGCTGTCGGGCACAGGAATCGATTCATCGGTGAGGGCGGAACCGCCGATCGCGCGCAAGGCTTCGTTTCGCACCATCAGACGATCGTGAATCTTAAGGCGCTGACAGATGGCGAGAAAGGATTGCCGTTCGCGCTCTTCGGTGCGCTGCCCGTAGCTAATGTGGACGGCAGCGGGTTCATGTTCGCGGGCGGCCAAGGCGGCGCAGACACAAGAGTCCATACCCCCGCTGAGGAGCACCACGGCACGGGATTTGGCCGGATCAGGCATCGAACATTCGAGAAATTGTTGAATGTTGATTGTTGATTTTTGAATTAAAATCCAGGTCTCTCCAACGGTCAGCAGAGTTTTTTAATCAACAATCAAAAATCAACAATCATCATTTTTTACACCCCCTTCACCGCTGGGTCCCAAATGAACTTATGCAACTGCAACCCCAGCCGCGCGGGGACGTTGTCGGCAATCATCCATTCGGCCAGTTGCTGAGGATCAAGCAGGCAGTGCGAGCTGTCGCGGGCTCCGGTAGCGTCTTTACGAAATGCGGGAGAAAACAGGACGGCGTTCACCCGCTCGTGGAGATTGTGGCGACGGGTGAAATCGCGGGCAAATTCGTAATCACCGCGGCTGCTCAGGACGAATTTGATTTCGTCGCGAGCGGTCAGCGTGTCCAGATTTTCCAGGCGAAAGGTATCGCCCTCACCCGAATCAGGACACTTCACGTCCACGATCTTGATCACCGCGTCGGGAACTTGCTCGAGGGGGCGCTCGCCGCTGGTCTCCAATAAGACGCTGTAACCGTCGGAGACCAGGCGCTTCATCAGTGGCACGACCTCGCGCTCCTGCAACATGGGCTCGCCGCCGGTGATTTCGACGAAACCGCCGCCAGGACTCAGGCGCGAGACCTCGTCGAGCACTTCTTCCAACGCCATTTTGCGACCGCCCTGGAAGGTGTACTCGCTGTCGCACCAGTTGCAACGCAAGTTGCACCCGGTCAGGCGCACAAACACGCAAGACAGACCGGCATAGGTGGATTCGCCCTGCAACGATTTGTAGATCTCAGTGATCTGCATGAAGAATCAGCTGTCGATTCAGCCCGTCAGCCTTGCCGTGGTCGGGAAAGGAGCGATTCCGAATGGCGGCTTATTCGCTGTACTTTGCAGTGGTCGTATCGGTCTCGAAGACGGTTACATCCTTCACCCGCACGCGGCCGTTAGTGACGCTGTACAGACGCGTGTTGGATTCGTCGTAAAAATATTTCGCAAGATTCTCAGCCGACGGGTTGATCACCGTAAAAGGCTCGATATCGTTGATCATCTGGTGGTCCAGGCGCTCGATGACGTGCTTCATAACTTCGCGCAGGTCCTTGAAATCAAGCAGCAGGCCAGCCTTGTCGAGTTCCGCGCCGGCCAGCGTGACCCGGATCTTATAGTTGTGTCCGTGCGGATTTTCGCACTTACCCTTGTAATTGCGCAGGTAGTGGCCTGCGGCAAACGTGTCTTCGACGGTGACTTCGAACATGATCCCTCAGTCCGGACGCGCACACAGGGTCCGGCAGCGCTTCCGGCTAAACGTCTATTGTACCGCGTGAATGGCGGCGTTGAGGCCCAGCCGCTTGACTCGTTCCCCAGCCGAATGTAGCTTGCCTAAACACGATTGTTCACCGAGGAGCTCGCATGATTCGTCGAAAATTCTGGATTTCGGCGTGGGTTGTTATGTTGACAACTGGCTTGTTCGCGCAGGCCCGTCCCGAGACGCCGGATTTTGATGTCAAAGCACATTACACCAAATATGAGTACCGGATTTCGATGAGGGACGGAGTGCATTTGTTCACATCCGTCTATGTCCCCAAGGACACCTCGCATTCATACCCATTCTTAATCGATCGCACGCCATACAGCGTAGGTCCCTATGGCGTAGACCTGTACCGAACGCAGCTCGGGCCGTCCCCGGAGTTCGACAAGGCGGGATACATTTTCGTTTTTCAGGACGTGCGCGGACGGTATATGTCAGAGGGCCAGTTCCTCGAGATGCGGCCGCACATCGACAATAAGAAATCCAAGCAGGATGTGGACGACAGCAGTGACTTATACGACACCATCGACTGGCTGCTGAAGAATGTGCACAACAATAACGGCAACGCGGGAATCTGGGGGATCTCATATCCGGGATTCTTTACGTCTGCGAGCATGATCGACTCGCATCCGGCGCTGAAAGCGGCATCCCCGCAGGCTCCGATGACCGATCTTTTTATGGGCGACGATGCTTATCACGGCGGAGCGTTCATGCTGGACGCCAATTTCGGCTTCTATAGCCAGTTCAAGCCCCAGGAAAATCCGCAACTCCCTCCCAAGACGTTCGTGCCCTTCGATTGGGGAACGAAGAGTGCTTATGAGTTTTATCTCAATGCGGGGCCGCTGGGGAATCTGAAGAGATATCTGGAAGGCAAAAGTGCCCTTTGGGATGATCAGGTGAACCATGACACTTACGATGATTATTGGAAGGCACGCAATCTAGCGCCGCACATGAAGAACATTCACTGCGCGGTGCTGACCGTGGGTGGATGGTTCGATGCCGAGGATCTGCAAGGACCCTTCACAACCTTTCATTCGGTCGACAAGAACAATCCCGGAATCTTCAATGGACTCGTGGTCGGACCCTGGGTCCACGGAGGCTGGGCGCGCTACGACGGCGAGCACCTGGGGCGCGTGGATTTTGCCTCGGACACCGGAGAGTATTACCGCAAGAACATCCTGTTCCCGTTTTTCGAGCAGTATTTGAAGGGAAACGGCGATGCCAAGCTGCCGAAGGCATATGTTTTTGAGACGGGCACGAACGTATGGCGGCAATACACGGCTTGGCCTCCGAAGAACGTGGAACGCAAAACACTCTATTTCCAAGCTGGCGGCGGGTTAGCATTTGAGGCGCCTGCGGACAACGGCGGAGCATTCGACGAGTACGTCAGCGATCCAGCGAAGCCGGTGCCGTTTGTGAATTATGCAGCGCTCAACGTGCCGCAGGAATACATGGTGTCGGACCAGCGTTTCGCGGATAGCCGCACGGATGTGTTGACCTATGAGACGCCGGTACTGCAGGAAGACATCACGATCGCTGGGCCCATATCGCCCCGACTATTTGTTTCCACCAGCGGCACGGACTCGGATTGGGATGTAAAGCTGATCGACGTCTATCCAGCCGATTATCCCGACAGCAAGCAGGACGTGCCGCGTCCCGAAGAGAAGGACAAGCCGAGGAAAGACGTGCCTGCACCCGCTTTCACCATGGGTGGATATCAACAGTTGGTGCGGGGCGAGCCGTTCCGGGGAAAGTTCCGCCACAGTTTCGAAAAGCCGGAGCCGTTCACGGCGGGCAAAGTGGAAGAAATAAACTTCACGATGCAGGATGTTAACCACACGTTTCGCCGCGGGCACCGCATCATGGTACAGGTGCAGAGTTCGTGGTTCCCCCTGACCGATCGGAACCCGCAGACCTTCGTCAACATTCCCGACGCCAAGGCTGCGGATTTCGTGAAGGCCACGGAGCGCGTGTATCACAGCAAAGCGGAGGCCTCAGGCATTGTGGTGCAGGTTGTGCCGCACCCTGGTAAGCCGCAAGATTAAGGCGTCTGCTCAAATCGTAGCGTGGTCAGTCTCCCACGCCGAAGAATCCTTCCACCACGCGCAGGTCAGTCGTCTTCTTGTAATTGGGCAGGCTTTCGATGAAGACGCGGCCGTATTGCTTTTTCAGGATGCGGTTGTCGAGCAGCACCAGCAGGCCGCGGTCATGCAGAGAGCGGATCAGGCGCCCGAAGCCTTGTTTGAGCGTGATGACCGCAGCAGGTACTTGATACTGAAAGAACGCGTTGCCGCCTTCAGCGTCGATGGCCTTCACTCGCGCGGCTACCACAGGATCGCTGGGGACAGCGAAGGGCAGGCGGTCAATGATTACGCAGCTTAACTGCTCGCCCTGCACGTCCACACCTTGCCAGAACGAAGAAGTTGCGAACAGCACAGCATTCGGAGTCAGGCGAAACTCCTCAAGCAGCGCGCTTTTCGGCGCATCGCCCTGGCGCAGCATGGGAAATTCCACCTCGCCCAGTAGCCGCTGGTAAATGTCGTTCATCTGCGCATAGCTGGTGAAAAGGACGAAGGCGCGGCCGCGGGTGATCTCCAGGAGCTTGCGAATGCGTTCGGCGGCTTTGGCGGTAAATTGCGGAGTCCGCGGATCCGGTAAATCCGGAGGCACATATAGGACGGCCTGGCTTTCGTAATCGAAATGCGAAGGCAAAACCGACTCGCGGGCGTGCTCCATGCCAAGCCGTTTGCGGATGTAATCGAATCCTCCGCCGACCGCGAGGGTTGCGGAAGTCAGCACCGCAGAATCCAGCTTGGACCACAAACATTCGCGCAAGATTGGGCCGACATCAATCGGCGTAGCCTGGAGAAAAACATGCTGACGCCCCGCAAAACCTTCTTTCGCTTTCTCCGTGTCTCTGTGCCTCTGTGGTGAGAATTTCCCTCGCCGCTCAATCCAAAAGACGGTGTTGCGATCTTCCGATTCGAGAGCGAAGCCAAGCTGTACCTGGAGTTCCTGCGTCCGCCGGACGAAATTAAATATCTCTTCCGGCTTCTGGGGCAAGGCCTCCAATTCGCCAGCGAGACGCGTTAGCGATTGCTCGAGTGCGATGAACTCGTCCCCGTTTTCTTCGAGGAACTCGCGGCGAGTCTCGAAGGCAAAGCGTCCTTCTCCCGCCGGAAGCAGCGAAAAAAAGAGCTGTGAGCGGTCGCGCAGACTGCCGAGGGCGCCCGAGACAGATGCCGACAGCAGGCGATTGTGCTGCATCGAGTGTTCGATATCGCGGGCCAGGTCCTCGACACGCAGATTGCTGACCGAGATTCCAAAATAGTTTCCAGCGACATCTTCAAGTTCGTGCGCTTCATCGAAGATCACCGCGGCAGCCTCGGGAAGGATGCCAGCATCCGGCGCGCCTTCGGCCTGCAGCTTGATGGCGAGATCGGCAAAAAACAGATGGTGATTGACGATGACGATGTCGCTTTCCAGCGCGCGCCGCCGCATTTCGGTGATGAAGCACCGTTCCCACTGGCTGCATTTCTGGCCCGTGCACGCATCGGCACGTGCGTCGAGCTTATGCCAGAGCAGGCTGGCCTCTGGCAGTTCGGCGAGTTCTGCGCGGTCGCCGGTGCTGGTATTTTTTTCCCAAGCCGCGATCGCGCGGTATTGTTCAATCTCTTCCAGGCCGCTGAGCACAGGCTGATCGGTCAGGTCGTAAAGCTTTTTGCGGCACAAGTAATTGTTGCGTCCCTTCATATAGCAGACCGAAAGGCGCGATCCTGAATCTCCGTATAACGCCTGCTCGAGGAAAGGGACATCTTTGTAGAAAAGCTGTTCCTGCAGATTTTTCGTGCCAGTCGAGATGATGACGCGCTTGCCCGAGCGAATCACCGGCAGGAGATAAGCCAGAGTCTTACCCGTGCCTGTGCCAGCCTCTACGATTAAATGGCGCTTCTCTTCCAGCGCCTGCTCGACGGCTTGCGCCATTTGTAGCTGACCGCGACGAAATTCGTAGAGCGGATGGGTGCGTGACAACACTCCGCCCGGGGCGAAAAACTGGTACAGAGAAGCGTCTTTGCCGCAGGAGGCAGGCCGGCTTGGCTGGGCTGAAGACGCGGGCTGGGAAGACAGGGACACGGAAGTCTCTATAATAACCAGTTCTTGGTTAGCAGGCGCCATTGCCAGGAAAGAGAGACTTTGTCCCAACCGACCTACAATTCGAATTCCGTCGCAGGTGCTCCAATTATTGCAATCGTTGGGCGTCCCAACGTGGGCAAGTCTACGCTCTTCAACCGGATTGTGGGCTCACGACGTGCCATTGTGGGGGACGAGCCTGGCATCACCCGTGACCGTTTGTATGGGGACGCGGAGTGGAATGGGCGCCAGTTGCGGATCGTCGATACTGGCGGCATTTTGCCCGAAGAGAAAGATCTGATCCCGGCAGAAATTTTTCGTCAGGCGCGGGTTGCACTGGAGGAGTCTGCCGCGATCATCATGGTTGTAGATGGGCGCGCCGAACTCGCCGGCCCAGACTTGGAACTAGTGCGCCTGCTGCGCAAGGTCAACCGGCCGCTGTTCCTGGCGGTCAATAAAGTCGATTCTGAGAAGCAAAGGTCGCTGATTGACGAGTTTCATCGGCTCGGGGTGCCGCAGATGTTTCCTGTCTCCGCCGAGCATGGGCGCGGGGTGGACGACCTGCTTGATGCGGT
>Ga0209166_10001417_pt1 | contig 20008 bp, 19 predicted proteins | sample Coa_R1_3_FD_187151 | JGI IMG/M metagenome (GOLD analysis project Ga0209166, IMG submission 187151) | Surface soil microbial communities from Centralia Pennsylvania, which are recovering from an underground coalmine fire - Coalmine... | ecosystem: Environmental > Terrestrial > Soil >... | reverse complement strand
GCTCCATGCGCCGTGCCACATCCAGAGCCACCGAGGCCATGCGCGAATAACTAATCACCGTCAGGTCAGTCCCTTCTTTGGTGACCTTTGCTTTGCCGAAGGGGATGGTATAATCGCCGTCAGTGACTTCGCCTTTGCTGTTATAGAGGGCCAGATTTTCCAGATAGATCACCGGGTTGTTGCCGCGAATGGCTGTGCGCAACAGACCCTTGGCGTCGGCCGGTGTTGAGGGCGCGACGACCTTGAGGCCTGGTACATGCGCGAACCAGACCTCCAGATTCTGCGAGTGCGTGGCGGACAATTGCTGGCCTCCGCCCCCCGGCGTACGAATCACCAGCGGAACAGGGCACTGACCCCCAAACATATAGTGGATTTTCGCAGCATGATTGACGATCTCATCCATGGCCAGGATGATAAAGTTGATCGTCATAATCTCAACCACGGGCCGCAGCCCTAGCATAGCCGCCCCCGTCGCCATGCCGACGAAGCCGTTCTCAGCGATAGGCGTATCGACAATGCGTTTGGAACCAAATTCTTTCAAAAGCCCGGCGGTAATTTTGTAGGAGCCCTCGAAGGTACCGATCTCTTCTCCCATCAAGAAGACATTCTCATCACGCAGCAATTCTTCACGCAGCGTATCGTGGAGCGCCTGCCGGAAGGTTATCTCTGCCATACTTACTTCTCTCCTGTCTGAACATCGTCTGCTGCGTAAATGTGGTCGAAGAGCGTTTCCAGTGGCGGGAAGGGGCTCTCTTCGGCGAAGCGAACTGCTTCGTCAACCTCTTGCTCTACCTGCTCCTCAATCCTCTGCATCTCCTGCTCGTCGAGCATGCCCGCGTCCATCAGGCGTTTAGCGAAGGCGGGAATGGGGTCCTGGGCGCGCCCCCGCTTTACCTCTTCCTCATCGCGATAGCGATCAGGATCGACAACGGAATGTCCCCGGAAGCGATAGCTCACCGCCTCAATCAGGCTGGGTTCATGTTGCTCGCGCGCAAATTTCGCCGCCTGGCGTACAGCATCACGCACCGCCAGGACATCATTGCCATCGACGCGTTCACTTCGCATATCGAAGGCACAGGCTTTGCGATACAGTTCTCCCACCGCCGATCCCTGGTCCGCCTTCGTGCTCATCCCATACTGATTATTGACGATGAAATAGATGACGGGCAGGTGATAGATTTTCGCGAGATTGAGCGATTCGAAGAAAGGGCCACCATTAGTTGTCCCATCGCCCATCTGGCAGGCGACCACCTCGTTGCCGCCGCGATAGGCAATGGCAAAAGCGGCTCCCGTGGCTAAGGGGAGCTGACCGCCCACAATCGCATAGCCGCCCATAAAACGGCGCTGCAAATCGAAAAGATGCATTGAGCCACCGCGCCCATGCGCACACCCATCCTGTTTGCCAAATAATTCGGCCATTACCGCGTCTGAGGAGATCCCGCGACAAATGGCATACCCATGCTCGCGGTAGTTGGTATAGACATAGTCAGTTGGCTCCAGCCCTTCGCAAAAACCGACCACAGTCGCCTCTTCGCCGAGGTTGAGATGGCAGTAACCGCCAATGCGAGCTTTTGTGTACATTTCGCTCGTCTTTTCCTCAAAACGTCGCACCAGTAGCATCTGGTGATAATAGTGCAGCAAGGTTTCCGGTTTTTCATTAGCGGGCAGCGTGGCAACATCTGTCCCCGACGAACCCCTCGCTTCTGATGTGGATGCCCCTGCCTTCGCTCTCTTTTGCTGCTCTGTGTTCATGATCACTCCTATTCCAATTCTCTGAGAATGAACAATTTCATCCGCTCTTGCTCTCTGCGATGGCGGCGCTGCCTTGACTGCATTTCTGGCCATCTATTGTCTTTACGGTCCACCTGTTCTCCTGGATGCGGAGACGGCTATGACGGTTTATCTACCGAATGAACTATTTCGTAGTGAGCAGAATTGTTTCCCTCATTAGTATCATGCCACACTGCAAGTCGGATTTGCAAAAGCCAGGCATTTCTCCAGACTTCCTCTTTTATACTACACTCAACACAAGAGAAATTCGTGTGAGCAGGGCTATAAAGCCCCTCATCCTCTCATTGGCATAATGGTAATAGCAAACGGGCTTCTTAATGGTAGTGCTTTATTTATTGATATTTGTAAATGTGGCATGCTATACTTAGCATAACATTGCTGTTCAGCATCCCCGCTCCGTACAAAGCTGTACCTGGGAAATGAGATTCGTGTGGGGTGATCATCTTGTGGGCCTTCTGCGAGCTTGCAATCCTCCTCCCAGGGGTCTACTCCCCTTCGGAGGCACAACAAGAAGATCTCCTCTGCGTGGTGGACCTACACGCGAAATAGTACATTCTGATCGTAGTGCTAACTCACGGTAGTTTGTGCGTGGTATTTGTTGTGTGGTAGTAGACTTTCTTGCCACGTTTCTGTAAACACAGGAGAAATGTATGGCGGAGCATCATGTGTCTGTGACGGTCAAAGCACCGGTTCATCAGGTGTATACCTTATTCACACATTTTAACGACTTTCCCAAATTTATGCACTTTGTCAAAGAAGTGACCTCCTATGATGAGCAGCGCACGCATTGGGTTGTGCATGTGCTGAGAAAATACGAGTGGGATGCAGTCAAAGAGGATTGGATTCCGGATCGCCAGGTAGGCTGGCGCTCGATCTCAGGCTTGAAGAATACCGGGAAGGTCAAATTCCTCTCGTTGGCGCCGGATAGGACGGTGGTTGATGTCTATATTAGTTATACGCCACCAACGGGACCACTGGGAATGCTGGGCGAAACCCTGGGCGGCAATGAGTACTTTGATTTTGTTCTGCGAGAGGATCTGCAACACTTTGCCCGCATGGTGGAGCAGGCCCCATCTGACGCGCTTGATCCTATGTCGTCGCACTACCTCTTCCACGAAAGCAGCGCGGTTGCTGCGGGTACGGTGACTGATCGCCAGCGAAAGTCCATGGCGCATGATCCCAGGATGAGTCCACAGGCATTGGCCGAGCGGCAGGCCAGGCTGCAGCGCGAAGAAGAGCAGAAACAGCAGGTCAGGTCTGAGCGCGAAGCCACGGAGAAACGGCGGGCCGAACTCGCGCAGAAAGCTCTGCTTGAGCAAAAAACTCTGCTGGAACGCGAGCTAGCACGGAGATCCCAGGAGCAGAGGGAGCGCGATGCTGCTCTTGCCAATGACTCCCTGCCACCCAGAGAGCATCATCCAGTCTACGACACAATTGGGGGGCGTAATGCTTCAAGAGATCGTACGGCTTTAGGCGATCGAGATGGCACGCGTCATCGTCATCCTGGGTATGAGCAAGATCCGATGCAGGCGCGTTATCCCCTCAAGGGGCGACAAACCATTAAATTATCGGAGGAGGAACTCAACAAATCTGAGTCGCCCTGGCTGCACTCTATTCGAGGGACAGAGTTGCTTCCGCTTCCTCCCCCTCAGGAACCACCATCCTCAAAAAGTTAGCCATTGATTAGAAGATCATAAAACGGGCCAGTATTGGCTCGTTTTATATTGTATCGCTCGTATTTTTATGAGTCGAGCGAAACTATTCCGCGAGACCATCCGTGGTAGTACTGTAAGTCAAACGGGACTATTAGAGTTGTACATGAAATGAAAACAAGGAGGAAACTTCTATGACATTCGCAAGTATGATCCTCGCGGATATTAGCTTAAGTGCGGTAATCTGGTGGCTGCTGGTCGGTTTGATCGCAGGCTTCCTGGCCAGTGTAGTTATGCGCGGCGGTGGCTATGGTATCGTGGGTGATATCGTGGTTGGTATCGTGGGTGCATTTATTGGCGGTTTCCTGGCGAGCTTGCTTGGCCTTGGCGCGTCCGGCTTCATTGGCACCGTGATCGTAGCCTTTATTGGTGCGTGTATCCTGATCGCGATTCTACGCGCCGTATCCGGTGGCTATGGTCGTCGCACATTATAACACTCAGTGAACATGGAGAGCCTGATGAAAAATCGGGCGGAGATGCACCTTATGCATCTCTTCTGAAAAGGAGGAACCGGGCCTATCATAAATGCTGGCCTGGTTCCTCTTTTTGCGCTGCCTTTGGTACTCGACTCAGTCTTCGAATTCTGCGCAAAGTGGTAGGTGATCGCTAGCCTGTTCGGCCTGCACCCCGTCGCCTTCTGTGATGACTGTGCAGCTTTGCAAGCGTTGCGCCAGTTCCGGGCTGGCAAAGATAAAATCGATACGCACAACAGGGGCGTTTGAATGAATCGTGAAGCCTGGCTCCTCCGGATGTAGTTCTCGAAAGCAGTCGATATAGCCTGCCTGCAGGAGAAGATCGACCCCTCCCTGCGCAAAGAGACGCCCGACGATGTCTACCAGCGGAGAGAGCAGACGGTTATGGACTGCTATATCGATCATGTTGATGATAAAACGGCGCACGGTCGTCCGTGTATTGTGTTTAGGAGAGGTAGTGCGCTGTTTTACTTTCTGCTTTCTAAACTGTTTGCGCTGCCCGATAAAGTAGCGGAAAAGTTCACTGACCTGAAAGGATTCGCCAGGCGCCAATGAATTGAAGTCGCCCATAACAAGGTGAGGCGTGCCCTGATGGGGAGCCATGATGCGCAGAATCTCTTGCACTTCACGGCGGCGTGCGTTGTTACTTTGCGGCCCTCTATGAAATCGCGAGAGTTGATGGATGACGAAGATGGTGATTTGTTGACCATCGGGGCCCTCCACACCCACTTCCATCAGATGTTTGCGAGCGAAGATGGCGAGGTTGGTGTGAACCTGGGTATGGAGAATAGGGAGACGGCTCAACACGCCTATCTGCCAATCGGCGCGATAGGTGCCCCGGCCACTCAGGCGGCACTGCATCCCTAAACGTTGGGCTATTTCCTCAACTACCTGCGCATTGCTGGCCTCAACCAACCCTACCACATCTGGTTGCGCCGATCCAATCAGCCGGGCTAATGGGTCAACCCGGTGTACCCCTCCCATTAGAATATTATATGTGAGGATGCGAACCATCGAATCTTGTTGTCCTTCTTTAGTTATAAAATGCTGCACGATGTCCTGCTACAGGGTAGCGGAAGTAGGGCAGGTCGTCAAGATGATTTCCAAAGTCGCCTGGGTGTCATTTCCGTCTCGTAGGGTCGCCCCCCTGCGCAGGGGGGCGACCCTACGATGTTAGGGGAGTCCTCCTAACTCCTTATCCAGGTTGAATAGACAACTCTATACCGGTCGATGTATCATATGAGAGCCTGAGAGAGGCTCTCAGAGCGAAGCTAAATGAAAAGAAATGTGCTAACAATGCTACCAGAAGACAACGAAATACGACCTGAGCGCTATCCAACCGATCGGGAGTCGCTGGAACGCGATTGCGATATGGAGTTTTTCATTGCCAGTGGGCCAGGAGGGCAACATCGCAATAAGGTTGAGACAGGGGTGCGGCTGACCCATCGCCCCAGCGGCATCGCTGTGACTGCGACAGAGCGCCGCTCGCAGTATGCCAATCGAGAGGCCGCTTTTGAGCGGATGGCGGCCCGTTTAGAGGCGCTCCAACGGCCTGAGATACCTCGCCGGCCCACGCGTCCTACCGCCGCCAGTCGCACGCGTCGACTTGAGTCCAAACGGCGGGCCAGCGTGCTCAAGCGCCAGCGAACTGCGCCCCCCGATTATTAGAGGCGTCGTCATTTTTGGCGATGTCCCTCTCTCATTTGTGCGATGTCATGACCTCCTGTAGCGTGTTCTCTATCTCAATCGAAGATGCCCTATCCCCTTTCCGGCTCTACGACACAGATGAAACATCCAGAAGAAAACACGCCCTCTGAAAGGTGCTCCCTGGTATAGTGTGAGTATCACAAGGAATTGTACAAGTGTAAAAAGTGACTTCCAGGAGCGCACACTGCCGCAGTTCTAAACTGGACAACATGACGTGCTGATGTCTATGAAGCATGCCTGGCCCTGGTCTTTTTCAGGAAAGGAAAGAGTGCCATGTCTCATTATGATGATTAAGAAGAAAAACAAGAGTCAGGTGGGGGACTGACTTTACCAAGTGGTTCATACTGTGTTTCTCCTTTCGGCAATGGCTGTGCTCAGGCGTAAGAAGCCGCTATTCTACGCCTGGGCACAGCCATTTTTTGCGCCTCTGTGGAGAGTGGGCTATAATAGGAATAATGCCTGTGATCATTGTTAGCGCAAACAGGCCAGGAGGAGAAGTGTGCTATGAATGCAGACACCAACGCCATCACACATATGCGTGCCATCACCATATCTCGTGAATATGGAAGTGGTGGTGGTGAAATCGCAAGCCGCCTTGCGGCCCGTCTGGGCTGGCAGCTTGTTGATCATGAGATTGTCGTGCGGGTAGCGCAAGAGTTAGATATCCCTCTCGCCGAGGCAGAGGCGAATGATGAGTATGTAGAGAGCACGGTTTCGCGTATCTTGACGAGTATGCGAATGATCTATCCCACTATGTCTACAGTCGAACCTGTACCAGATCTGGTATTAACCGATCCTCAGGCCTATCAAGATGCGCTCAGTAAGGTGGTCAACGCGGCGGTGACAGCCGGACGGGTAGTGATTGTTGGCCGAGGAGCGCAAGTGTTGCTGGCAAACCGGCGAGACGTGCTGCATGCTCGCGTAGTTGCACCTCTCGAACAGCGCATCGCCTATGTGATGCAGCGCGAGGGCCTTAATCGAGATGCGGCGCGAGGGCGCATCCAACTCAAAGAGAGCGATCGTCATCGTTACTTGCAGGCCCAATACCATCGTCACTCTGACGATCCTCACCTGTATGATCTGGTGCTCAATACAGGAGTGCTGAGCCTGGATAACGCAGTTGATCTGATATATCAGACGCTGCAGTACAAGGCCATGCGGCTCGCCATAGTGACTGGAGAACTGGGACCAGTGATGGGCCTGGAGCCGTATACCAGCCAACCAGGCGATTTCCACCCGCCAGAGAGTAAGTAAGATCTCGCAGCATAAAAAATCAGGGTTGTCTCTCCTACTCAAAGCCTCGAAGCACGCGAGATGTGCTGTGCTATGCATAAGGAACCTGCTCGACTAAACCCCTAGCGAAGCGGTTTTCCCTGGCACGGCTTTTCGCAGTTGTAGACGTCTATGAGGCATGGTGAGTGAAGGCGCCTGCTTGCCCAGGCTCAGCGCGTGCAAGACCTCATATCGAACCGCGCGATTGGATTGATAGAGTTCAAACATCATCATCATGACGCCGAATAAGATGGTGGCCGTTCCCAGCAGGAAGGCGACTAAGGCGATGATGGCGACCTGTGTTGAATTGATCATTGCTGCCAGGGCCAGAATACACATGCTGACGAAGAAGATCAGGATTGCCAGCGCGATCGTCAGGGTTGCGCGGTGGATCATGCGGTGCCTCTTCAGTAGATGGGGAAGCTGGGCCTCGATTTCGCGTAGCCGCAGCTCACTCAGTCCATCCACTGTCTCTAAGGCTCCCGTGACGCTGTTGCCTCCATCACGTAAGATTTCAAAGCGTTCTTGCGTCATGGCTCGCATCCGCATACTGAGGGAGTCGTAGCGCTGAAGCTGTCCGTTTAGAAAAAGTGTGCAGCAAGAGATCATGACAACAGGGGCGAGAACCAGACTAATTGTACGTATGATTTCAGTGATATCCATTGATTTACGATTACTTCCTTGAATACATTTCCAATGATGACATTCATAAAATAGTATTTACTCCTTCACAAGGGAGCGTACTGTAATTTATGACGAACCGAAGAGCTTGATAGCCACATTCCCTCTCCCCGAAGAGATCGTCTTCAACTGCCTCGCACAGTGAGATAAAGTTGTCAGTTGCACGTAGTTCGTGGTACAGTTAACTGAATGGACAGGACAGTACGATGAATGTGAGGACGATATATGTCTCAATATGATACCGCTATACTGGCGGGAGGCTGCTTCTGGTGCACCGAAGCAATTTTCAAAAGGCTCAGAGGAGTGATCTCCATTGTACCGGGCTACGCCGACTCCAAAGTCGCAAACCCTTCTTATGCGGCGGTCTGTACTGGTAAAACGGGCGCTGCCGAAGCCATTCAGATCACCTATGACCCCACTGTGATTTCGTATGATAAATTGCTAGAGATTTTCTGGCATTTGCATGATCCGACAACCTTGAATCGTCAGGGCAATGACGTTGGCACCCAATATCGTTCGGCCATTTACTATCAGAACGAGGCGCAAAAAGAGGTGGCTCTGGCATCGAAAGCGGCGACGGAGAAAGCAAAGCTCTACAAAAAACCGATTGTGACTGAGATTTCCCCCTTCACCAACTTCTACCCGGCGGAAGACTACCACAACGATTACTATGACAACAATCGCTCCCAGGGCTATTGTATGTTTGTGATCGATCCAAAGGTACAGAAATTGTTGAAAGAGTACAAAAACGATCTCAAAACGGTTTAACCGAATGCTCTGCATGTGTTTTATGCAGCCCGCACAAAACACATGCAGAGCATTTTAACTTATTCCTTGTTCTCAGTTGTGACAGGCTGAAATTGTAAAGCAACGGAATTGATACAGTAGCGCTTGCCAGTTGTCTCGCTGGGACCATCATCAAAGACGTGGCCCAGATGTGCCCCACAATTTTTACAAATTACTTCGATACGCTTCATAAAGAGTGAGCGGTCCTCATGCAGTTCGACATGTTCGCGATTCACGGGGTCGTCAAAACTAGGCCATCCCGATCCTGACTCAAACTTGGCATCTGAAGAGAAGAGAGTCTGACCGCAGGCCACACAGGCATACACGCCCTTTTCATGATTGTGGTAGAGGGCTCCACTAAAGGCACGCTCCGTTCCCTTGAGACGACAGATCTGATATTGTTCTGAGGTGAGCTTTGCTCTCCAGTACGATTCTGGCTTGTCGCGTAAATTCTCCATAGTATAAATCCTCCCTATTGGAAAACAACTTTATTGATCAGGAAATTTCATGCTCCATGCTCATTTTCTCTTATTGAGTGTAGCATAAAAAGAGGGGAGTAGGATAATGTGCCTGGCTTTGCAAAGCCAGAGTTGGCGCTCCCTTTGCAGCCCTGGCTGGTGATGTGGCATGATACTAACTACAAACATTACTGTCTCTACCATAGAGAAGGAGATGATGAGTATATGTGTTACGACGATAATGCTAAACCGCCCGTGCCACCAGGCGCAACAAGTGCCGCACATGGCGAAGATCTCATGTTGACGGCGGCGGATGGCACCCGTTTCGCCGCCTATATCGCTCGTCCTGCCAATCCTGGCGCGGCCCAGATTTTGATCTATCCCGATGTGCGTGGCCTGCACCAGTTCTACAAAGATCTGGCATTGCGTTTCGCCGAAAAGGGTATTACCGCGATCGCCATTGATTATTTTGGTCGTACTACCGATCACACGATACGCGATGAATCCTTTGAGTTCTGGCCACATGTGCAGCAGTTCCAGTTTCCCAACCTTCTCGCGGATGCTCAGGCGGCCCTGGACTATCTTAAGGGAGAAGGGCAGCGTACAACGTTCCTGACAGGCTTTTGCATGGGTGGGAGCCTGACCTTAATGACGGGCATACAAGGTGATTTCAATTTTGCGGGTTTGATCCCTTTCTATGCGGGTCTGAGCAGACAACTACCCGGCACCAATGGCACTGTGCTTGATGAGACTGTGCATATCCACTCTCCAACGCTTGGCCTCTTTGGTGGCGCTGACCAGGGCATCCCGGTCGAGCAGGTGCATACCCTCGATGCCAACCTGGACAAGGCCGGCATTGAGCACGAAATTGTGATCTATGATGGGGCGCCTCATAGCTTCTTTGATCGACGCGCCACCGATTTTGCCGAGGCTTCTAGCGATGCCTGGCAGCGCGTCCTGAGCTTTATTGCATCTCATACTGATGGTGCATAACTAACACCATATGCACGGTTTTGGAAAAGGCTTTTATTCCGCGTGAGGTCGGGCTCGACCTCACGCGAACAACGCTCAACTAAATGTGGCGTTAGATAAATTTGGTAGGCGTAATGCTAATGCCTTGCGAGTATTCGACTGCCATAGACTCCGGCGTCAATCCCAGTTCTTTGATGTCATTACCATACTTTGCCACATAGGCGGGCACTACTACACTCATATTCGGATCATTCAACAGTTCCGCTGTGCCCTCAACGACTATCACATCGTCTCCGCCCTTTGTATCATCCAGCGCCAGCGTCACTTGTGCATTTTTGCGAATATTGCGTATCTTCTGCTGCTCTGGCTTACTGAAGATGAGAAATACTTCGCCCGTCCAGAGAAACCACACAGCGACAGAATGGGGACGACCATCCGATCGTACCGTATTTAACCAGATCATAGTGTCGGAACGTAGCCGCTGATCAATATGGGCATCGCGCTTTTTTGTCAGGTCAAGCATACAGACTCCTCCTGCAATGCATAAGAGTAATTACCGCTTTTCATCTGCTGAGAATCGATCTCCTTTCTAGTATACACAGCGAGATGTCCTATTTATTCCAATTGGCCTTGCTACCCACAACCAATGGGCATTCGCTGCTTTCTCCTTTTGAAACTGACTATTTGATTTGTGCATATTGCACATTAAATATATTGGGTATACTAGCAAGTTTGTCTGTTGATCCTTTTTTGACAAGAGGTTAAGCTTAATGTAAGAGATGCTTGTGCATGCTGCACATATTTTCTCTTCCCCCGAAGATGTTAGTAGTCGCATTGATGCGAGTGTACAGCATTGCTATGCTCCCCTTCCTCCATGATGGTTGCCATCCGCACTGATCGATTTTGCCTCCTATCGGCAAGAGCGGAGCTTCGACCTGTTTATCTTCCCATTGGAATACTACAACCAGGAGAAAGGAATTCAGGCTTTGGAAACAATTGAAAAGCAGACTTCAGAGCAAAAGAGTACACCGCCCAAACGGCAATTCAACAACTGGGTCAATAACCCGGTGATGGAGGACTATTCGTTGCGCTATGCCCCACGCTCGTTCAGGACCTGGAGTGAGTATGCTGTGGCTACGGCGGCGCTGGGAGGGATCGCCTACCTGGCGGACTTTGCCATTGGGGCCTCAATCGCCGTCACACATGGCTTCTCCAGCGCCTTCTGGGCTATTGTGGCGGCTGCGGTCGTGATCTTCCTGACTGGCATTCCGATCGCATATTATTCGGCAAAGTATAATATCGACATGGACTTGCTCACGCGTGGGGCAGGTTTTGGTTATCTCGGCTCGACCATCACATCCTTGATTTATGCCAGCTTTACTTTCATTTTCTTCGCGCTGGAAGGATCGATTATGGCGCAGGGTATAAACGTCTATTTTGGACTCCCACTGCCCTGGTCTTATCTCATCTGTTCCCTGGTTATTATTCCGCTGGTGGTATTTGGCATGACCTTGCTGGCGAAGTTACAGGTCTGGACGCAGCCCATCTGGCTGGTCCTGCTGGTCATCCCGTTTCTGGCCATCCTCATCAAAGATCCTGGAGCGTTCGCGGCCTTTACGCACTTCGGTGGGACCGCTGCTAACGGGGCGGGCTTTAATTTTCTCGCCATGGGCCTGGGAGCAGGTGTCGCCCTGTCTCTGATCGCGCAGATCGGTGAGCAGGTCGATTACCTCAGGTTTATGCCGGAGAAGACGGCGGCCAATAGCAAGAAATGGTGGGCTGCGGTGATCAGCGCGGGGCCAGGCTGGGTGATTCTGGGGGCGCTGAAGCAGTTGGGGGGCGCGTTTCTGGCCTTCTATATCTTCTCATCGCTGGGAGCCACGCTCGCGGTAGAACCGATCCAGCAATTGATCAAGGGTTTTGGCGCCCTGATCCCCAATCCGTTTGTGGTCTTAACCGTCGCCACCTTCTTTGTAGTGCTCTCCCAGGTGAAGATCAACGTCACCAATGCGTATTCTGGCTCACTTTCCTGGTCAAATTTCTTCTCGCGTATTCTCCACTGGCATCCCGGGCGAGTAGTGTGGGTCTTCTTAAACGTAGGTATTTCGCTGCTCTTGATGGAGTTGGGGATGTTTGGCTTTTTGAATATGATCCTGGGTTTCTACTCCAATGTGGCGATTGCCTGGATTGGAGCCGTCGTGGCGGATCTTGTCATCAATAAGCCATTGCTCAAGTTGAGCCCCTCATATATCGAGTTTAAGCGTGCACACCTCTATAACATCAATCCCGTTGGCTTTGGCTCGATGATGATCGCCTCCGTGATCTCTGTAGCGGCTTTCTTTGGCCTCTTTGGAGCCTATGCGCAGGCCTTCTCGCCCTTCCTCGCGATCGGCATTGCCTTCGTGCTCTCACCTGTGATTGCGCTGCTCACAAAGGGCAAATACTATGTGGCTCGCGCAGAGGTTGCGGCTGAACATCTGGACGAGCAGAAGCAGGCTCATGTGCTCACCTGCTCTGTCTGTGGGGATGACTATGAAGCCCCCGATATGACGGATTGCCCCTATCATAAGGGGGACATCTGCTCACTGTGCTGTACGTTGGAGAAGGCTTGCCACGATATGTGCAAGAAGCCTATCCAGATACAGGTTCTGTCTCGCAAAACTGAGAGTGTAGCGCAAGGATAGACGAGCACTCTCAGTCTATCGTTCTTCCCTCCTGCCGTGGATGGAGCGCCCGCGCCCGCGTTCCATCCACTTTTTTGCTCTGCTATTTTACGAAAATCACGATTTCTTTTTGTGCATATTGTACAGGTGATGAGTCACAGATATCAGCCAAATTTGCTACGGAACTCTCCTCTGGCTAACGGTATAATAAAAGGCAAGCAAAAAACCAATCAGCGAGTTAATCACCAATGTATATGCAGGATCTGGGGCTCTTACAACTCATGCAACTGGCCGATAGCGCTCTGCCCATCGGCGCGACCGCCCATTCATTTGGCCTGGAAACGCTGGCAGCAACCGGCGATCTGACCGTTGAGCAGCTCGAAACCTTCCTGTGCGATTACCTGGACGAGGCTGGTGCGCTGGAGAGCGTTTTTTGTCGGCTTGCCTACAGGTTGACGACGGGAGATCTGGACACTTTTACCACTGGTTGGCTGGCGCTCAATGCACAACTAAGCGCTATCAAAAGCGCCCGCGAGAGTCGGGTTGCCAGCGCGGTGCTTGGGCGCCGTTTTCTGCAACTGGTACTGGGCCTGGAAACGCAGCAACCCCTGCTCCAGCAAGCGTTACAGGCGGCGAAAGCGGCGGGCGTTGAGACGCACTATAGCGCCGCCTTTGGCCTGGTCGGCAGTCTATTAGAAGTAAACGAGAACGCGACGGTCCTGGCGCACCTGCAACAGTTTTTGATGGGCCTGGTTTCTGCCTGCCAGCGCATGATGCCGCTCGGTCAAAGCCAGGCAAGCAGTATGCTCTGGCGGCTCAAACCCACATTGATCGCTGTTGCCAGTCACAGTGAGGAGGTAGCTCTGAATAGCGACGATATGAGTCTATGTACACCTTTGCCCGATGTTGGTAGTATGTGCCATCCCGCTTTGACCACAAGGCTATTTATAAGTTGATGACGCATACCAGCCAGAACGTAAGAGGACGGCTACACCTGGGTTTTGCCTATCAGCTGGACAGCAAGCATACCAGCCTGGCCCTCTGTGAACAGCAGCCGCCCTTGCAGGTGATCCGCGCCTTCTCGCTGCCGCAGGGAGGGGCTCTGGTCCACCTGCATAACCTATCGGGGGGAGTCCTGGGCGGCGACCAACTTGAACTTTCAGTTGAGGTAGGGCCGCATGCCTATGCCCAACTGACTACTACCAGTGCGACTCGCGTCTATCGCAGTCACGCAGATGCTCCGATGGCGCTCCAGACCAACGATATCCAGGTCAGAGAAGGGGGATTGCTGGAATACCTGCCCGATCCGCTCATTCCTTTTGCCGGAGCACGTTACCAACAACTGACGCATATCGACCTGGCGGAGGATGGCGGCCTTTTCTGGTGGGAGACGGTCGCACCAGGACGCGAGGCGCGTGGCGAGATTTTTGACTACAATGAGCTACATCTGGGACTCTCTATCTCAGTCCAGGGCAGACCGATCGCTATCGAGCGTCTCAAACTGGAGCCTGCGTATCGCCCGCTCACTTCTCCAGCCCGGCTCGGCCCTTATCGTTACTTTTGTAGTTTCTATATCTGCCGGGCGGGCCTGGAGCCTGCGCGCTGGTCGAGCCTGGAAAGAGAGCTTCAGGCCTTAGCACAGACCCTGACGCAGCCTGGCGAGACAGTCTGGGGCGTGAGCAACCTGGTCGCTCATGGCCTTCTCATTCGTGGCCTGAGCCGCCAGGGTCGCACCCTACCGCCTGGCCTGCTGGCCTGCTGGCGAGCGGCCAAACTGGCACTCTATGGGCAGGAAGCGTTACCGCCGCGCAAGATATATTGATCCCATTATGATGTGTCTTTCTTAGAAAAGGAGCTAACCCTTGCATCTCACACAACGCGAGCAAGAGAAACTCTTGATTTTTGTGGCCTCTGAGCTGGCACGCAAACGCCAGGCGCGCGGCCTCAAGCTCAATTATCCGGAAGCTGTTGCTATTCTATCCGCCGAAATCATGGAAGCGGCCCGCGATGGGAAAAGCGTGGCCGAGATCATGACCTTTGGCGCTACCATCCTCAAACGCGCGGATGTGATGGAAGGCGTGGCCGAGATGATCCACGAGGTTCAGGTCGAGGCAACCTTTCCCGACGGCACCAAACTGGTGACCGTTCATGACCCAATCAGATAGTTTCAAACCCGGGCGGGATAGGAAAATATGTCCAGCACTTTTGCTCCTCTCTCGCATCATCGTGGCAAGCGTACATCGGAAAACCAGATACGTCAATGGATTTTACATGAGAAAGCGCAGGGATAACATGCAGCCGGGCGAATATTTTTTGAATGCAGCCGCTGGTGAGATTATCGCCAACGCCGGACGCCAGACGGTGCAGATCTTAGTCAGGCACACTGGTGACCGTCCCGTCCAGGTGGGCAGCCACTATCATTTTTTTGAGGTCAACCGCGCCCTGCAGTTCGATCGCCAGGCAGCCTATGGTATGCGCCTGAACATCCCCGCCGGGACGGCTGTGCGCTTCGAGCCGGGCGAGGAGAAAGAGGTGAGCCTGGTGGCCTTAGGGGGCGCACGAGCCGTCTATGGGCATAATGGTCAGGTTAATGGATCGCTCTAGCAGAGGTGTCGATATTTTCCGAGGAGGAACATTATGAGCTTGAATATTCCACGTCGCACCTATGCCGACCTCTACGGCCCAACTACGGGAGATAGGGTGCGCCTGGCAGATACCGAACTGATCATTGAAGTGGAAAAGGACTTCACCGTCTATGGCGATGAAATCACCTTCGGCGGTGGCAAAGTCATTCGCGACGGTATGGGCCAGAGCAGCCGTGCCACGCGTGAAGAGGCCAACGGTACCCTCGATCTGGTCATCACCAATGCTCTTATCATTGATCATTGGGGCATCGTCAAGGGCGACATCGGCATTAAAAATGGGCGCATCGTCAAAGTTGGCAAGGCGGGCAATCCCGATACCATGGAGGGTGTTGATCCGCAACTGGTCGTGGGCGCGAGCACAGAGGTCATCGCTGGTGAACATCTGCTTGTGACGGCCGGTGGCATCGATAGCCATATCCATTTCATTTCTCCGCAACAGGTCTACGAGGCCATCTCAAACGGCATTACCTCCATGCTTGGCGGCGGCACTGGCCCGGCTACTGGCACTAATGCCACTACCTGTACTCCCGGCGCCTGGAACCTTGCCCGCATGCTCCAGGCTGCCGAGGCCTGGCCTGTGAACTTTGGCTTTCTGGGCAAAGGCAATGCGGCGACGGGAGCGCCTCTGGAGGAGCAGTTGCTAGCCGGAGCATGTGGCCTGAAACTACATGAGGATTGGGGTACGACACCCGCCGCTATCGATAGCTGCCTGAAAGTCGCGGACCAGTACGATGTCCAGGTTGCGATTCATACCGACACCATCAACGAGGCTGGTTTTGTGGAAGACACCATTGCGGCCATCGCCAATCGCACCATTCACACCTATCATACCGAAGGCGCGGGTGGAGGGCACGCTCCCGATATCATTCGCATCGCTGCTCTCCCTAATATCCTGCCCTCCTCTACCAATCCGACCAGGCCCTATACTACCAACACTATCGCTGAACATTTAGACATGCTCATGGTTTGCCACCATCTCAACCCGCAGGTGCCTGAAGATGTCGCCTTTGCCGAGAGTCGCATCCGTCCTGAAACTATCGCGGCCGAAGACATTTTGCATGATCTCGGCGTCTTTAGCATGATGTCAAGCGATTCGCAGGCGATGGGACGTGTCGGAGAAGTCGTCACCCGCACCTGGCAGACCGCGCACAAAATGAAGGTGCAACGTGGCGCTCTGCCGCAGGATTCCGAGCGTAACGATAACTTCCGCGTCAAGCGCTATGTATCCAAATACACGATCAATCCCGCTATTACGCATGGGATTGCCCAGCATGTTGGCTCCATCGAGCCTGGTAAGCTGGCGGACCTGGTGCTGTGGCGTCCGGCCTTCTTCGGTGTCAAGCCAGAGATGATCGTAAAGGGAGGATTTATTGCCTGGAGCGTGATGGGCGATGCCAATGCCTCTATTCCCACACCACAGCCGGTCCTCTATCGCCCCATGTTCGGAGCATTTGGCGGCGCTACAGCCTCGACCAGCCTGACCTTTGTTTCGAAGGTTGCATTGGAGGCCGGGGTAGCGCAGCAGCTCGCTCTGAAAAAGACAGCAGTAGCTGTTGAGAAGTGCCGGGAGATTGGTAAGGCTGATATGCTGCACAATGCCGCTACACCCCAAATTGAGGTTGATCCGGAAACCTATGAAGTGCGCGCCGATGGCGAGCTGCTCACCTGTGCTCCTGCTGAGGTGCTGCCGATGGCCCAACGCTACTTCTTGTTTTAGCGGGGCTAAGAAGAAAGACAGAGAATACCCATGATAGAACACACCTTCACAAGAGCTTTTAGAGTAGGAATCGCCGGGCCGGTCGGCAGCGGCAAAACCGCCCTGGTTGATTGTCTGAGTCGCAAACTCTCTTCGCGCTATAGCCTGGCCGTCGTCACTAACGACATCTATACCAGGGAAGATGCGGAATTCTTGCTGCGCCAGGGAACACTGCCGCAGGAGCGGGTGCGAGGCGTAGAAACGGGTGGCTGCCCACATGCGGCCATTCGCGAAGATGCCTCCATGAACCTGGAAGCGATTGCTGAGCTGGAAGAGAGCCTGCCCGGCCTGGAGCTGATCTTTGTTGAGAGCGGCGGCGACAACCTGGCCGCCGCCTTCAGCCCGGAACTGGTAGACGTTTTCATCTACGTGATCGATGTCTCCGGGGGCGACAAAATTCCGCGCAAGGGCGGACCGGGCATTACACGTTCGGATCTGCTTGTCATCAATAAAATAGACCTGGCCCCTTACGTTGGCGCATCCCTGGCAGTTATGGAGAGAGACGCCTGCCAGCAACGAGGCCTGCGACCCTTTATCTTCACCAATTTGAAAGATGAAACGGGACTGGATGACGTGATTAGCTGGCTGGAACAGCAACTCCAGGCCCCGCCAGAACAACGTCGCACCATCATCGATGCCCACGCTCCCTATGTAGGGCATGCCCATAATCATGACCATGATCATCATCACCAACATGCCTGGTAACAGCCGGTAACATGTTACCTGGCTGTTACCAGGGCTGAAGCGGCCTATGGAGCGGGTTTAAGCCCTTCTGGTAACAGGTAACACGCGAGGGGGGAAAAGGAGAATCCCGGAAATGCCGCTTTTGTATAGTTAGATGATTGCATAATTGTACAATTGCATAACTGTAAATCCTCTGAACCGGTCACAGAGACCACTCAGTCACCAGGTAAAAAGTACTACCCAGATAGGCTCTTTTCTCTCTATGTATCCGAGCATAAACAATTCCTCGTAATTGGAGTAAGAGGTCGATCTATCCGATGATTCGCCAACATACAACGGAATCCCTGTACTATCATGAGCAAAATGGAAATTTACTATCCACCGTGAATCTAGACGACGACAGGAGGCAGGGGGAAATTTTGCCTTCACCGTGAATGTAGGCGCCAATGTTGATAAAGTAGAAACATTGGGTCAACAATGAATTTCTAGTATTAAATGGCATAATTGTTTACATATGGCAAAAGGAGTGATATACTTCATTCAAGTTCATGGCACTTTGTAAAGTGAATACTGTTTCTATGTTCTGTGAGAGGTCAGAAACTTCTCTATACAAGAGCTTACGAAAGGGCTAGTGCATCGCAAGCAGGTTTCTGACCAGTAGGCCAGGATGGCGTTTCCTTCCCATGTTGAGTGCGAGGAGTCTCTACACCCCAGAGGCTGGTAATGACCATCAGGGCATGGGTTGACTACTTTGATATCCATTCGTCTACAAGGAACGCTCTTAAGAGGTTTGGACTTTGTAAAGATTTTGCGCAAACCAGAAGACTTGCTACTCTTTCATTGGTTCAATCTTGCTCAATGTCTTTACGAATTGCAAACATTGTTGTACAATGCACACACAATGTTTTCTTGTGTATTCCTCTGCTACTGACAGATGCTGTTCTTGCGTCTGTGGTACTACATTTGGTAATATGTGTAGCTTTTGCAGATGGTCTTTTTTTCAGAAGGGAGTAACTATAATGAGTGAGCTATTAACAGTATCTGAAGTTGCCCGTATCCTGCGTGTCGATGACACAACAGTGAGACGCTGGGTAAAGCAAGGAGCGCTAGAGGCGGTAGTATTGCCACATGTCAATGCACGGCAGGCGTATCGTATCAAGCGTGAGACCTTGAACAGGGTACTCGGAGATGGCGCACAAATCGCGCTCTAGCACGAGTTGCGCCTATTCATGGTGCCACTCTCATGCTCTAGCATGTGCCGGCTGGGAACAACACGTTGTGTTTCCAGCACATCCATCCTGAAGGCTGGGGTAGGATAGCCTCCAGGGACTTGTTTCAGGGTCCCTGGTTGCGATAAGGTCTGGTCTTCAGGATGGGATCACTATCAATCCTTTGGAATGATGGTGATGGATAAGGGCGCGCACAAGCAAGCCCTTCATCTCTTCTGTTCAGCGAGCACTGTGAGGTATGCCGCTGCTGCTTTTCAATGTGAGCAGTCGGTTCTTTACTTCTCGGAGCATGTCGTCACTTTTACAGAACGCCAGGCGCACATAGTTATGTCCAATATGGACGTGCTCCTGCCCGTAAAATGACTCCGGGGGTATACAGGCTACTCCGACCTCTCTAATCATGTGGCGTGTAAATTCAACCGGGGTGCCGCTAAAGACAGCAGAATAATCCACCATGATGAAGTAGGTTCCTTCCGGTGTCTGGTACTTTAGTCCACTCCCCTCCAAGGCATCTATCATCAACTGGCATTTCGTCTTATACATCGCCTGAAATTCCGCGAAGTAGGCATCTGGCAGTTTCAGTGCATAGGCGATGGCTTCTTGCGCAGGGTAATGACTGGCGAAGGTGATGAACTGGTGGGCTCGCCCCACACCATCCACCAGATCGGGGTGCCCATACACCCAGCCTATTTTCCAACCTGTTGTACTGAAGCTCTTCCCTCCACTGCTCACGGTGACTGTGCGCTCGAACATGCCTGGTAGCGTCGCGATAGGGATATGCTGCGCCGCCCCAAAGGTCAGATGCTCGTAGACTTCATCGGAAATGACTGTCACATCATGCTCAATGCATAACTCGGCAATGGTGGTCAACTCCTGTCGTGTGAAGACGCGGCCGGAGGGATTCTGTGGCGTATTCAGGATGAGCGCGCGGGTCTTTTTCGTGAATGCTGCGCGCAGTTCGTCCACATCGAAGGTCCAGGTTGGAGGATGCAACGGCACAAATACCGGTTTGGCGCCCGCCATGAGGATACCAGGCACATACGAATCAAAAAATGGCTCGATGACAATGACCTCATCGCCAGGATCAACCAGCCCCATCAACGATGCGAAAATACCCTCGGTCGCTCCCGAAGTCACCACAACACCGCGCGCCGGGTCAATATCCATCTGGTAAAAACG
>Ga0209166_10001416_pt1 | contig 20051 bp, 14 predicted proteins | sample Coa_R1_3_FD_187151 | JGI IMG/M metagenome (GOLD analysis project Ga0209166, IMG submission 187151) | Surface soil microbial communities from Centralia Pennsylvania, which are recovering from an underground coalmine fire - Coalmine... | ecosystem: Environmental > Terrestrial > Soil >... | reverse complement strand
CCGGTAGCGGACGGTGAGCAGCACCGCGAAGAATGGTTCGTGGCGGCGGTGAACTTTTTCCAGTTCCTGAGAATCGACGGCCAGCACGATTCCAATATCGCCTGCCCACAGCCCGTAGCGGTACTTGCCGTCATTGTCACGCGAGAAGGTGCAGCCGGGAGCTGACTCGTCCCAGCGCACGGCAGGAATTTTTCCTTTTTCTTTGTGCGAGGCTGCCCACGCGGAATGTGGCTGGAATAACAGGGTCACACTGAGTGCCAGCAGTAGTCCCGGGCACCAGCCATGCCGAGGACGTCTCATCACTTGGGTGGGGCGGTGACGCTCAGCGTGACGGTGGGACCGCCGCTGGTGGTAGATCCGGTATTGCTTGAAGCGACGCCATTCACGTCCACGCCGATGATGGTGAACGTGTAGGTATTTGCTGGAGTGATTCCGTTGGGAGTGCTGGTGGTCGGGGTCGTGTTGCCGCACGCCGGCAACAGCAGCAAGCTGCCGCTCACGATGAAAAGGGCGAGCAGTCCCCAAGCCTTTCGGCAACGTTTGCTGCCGGTGGCCGCGCCGAAGCCGGCCAGAACCAACAATGGGAGCGGGAACCACAACGCATAAAAGCTTCGTGGGCGGGACACTAATCCTGTTGTGATGGGGCCGAAGGTGCTGATGGTCAAAGTTGAAGTGACGGACCCCGACGACGAGACCTGGGGGTTGGGCAGATTAAACGAGCATACCGGAGCGATGGTCACCAGCGGCGTAATACTGGCGCACGAGAGGTATACGCCCGCCGGGGCGCTGTAGCCGTTGATGGGATTGATGCTGACCGTGCCCTGGGCTCCGCTGCCTGCGGGGACACTGGTAGGGGCGACGGGACTCAGGATGGTGATGGTGAACTGAGGAGCTACCGCCAAGACCGTCAAATTCAGACTTGGGCTGGTCTGGGTTCCAGTCGTGTCGGTGGCCGTGATCGCGATGCCATAACTTACAGCCGTGGTATTCGTTTGCGTGGAAATGGTCGCGGTAGCCCCGCCGGAACCGTTCAATGTCGGAGGACTGACAGTACACACGGGATTTGAAACCGTGCCGGAGATCGAAGGTGTGACTGTGCATCCCAGCGTGATGGTGCCGCTGAAACCAGAGGCGGCGACCACTTGAATGGTCAGGGAAGAAACGCCGCCGGGGGCGACTGCATCCGGAGACAATATCGCAGGATTGAGGCTCAACGTGAAGTCAGCCTGCGCCGAGGCCCGGGGCAAAGCGAGAATTGCGACAAAAAGGCACAGCAGCGGGAGCCCGACGCGCCTGCAGTGAAGTTGTAGCTGGGATGTAAACCACTCGGTCTTCAACATGAGCCGGTTTTCAATACGTTCGATTCCTGGGACAAGCAAAAAGCTGCCCGTGGTTGGTACGGATCATCGCCACGGAATCTTCCATAGTACCATCCCGCCGCGGGGGATTCGGGGAGGGTGCAGGAGACAAAAAGAACGGCCGCCTTCGGAGGAAGGCGGCCGTTCGGAATCAGCGAGCCCTTAGTTGACGGTAAGGGTAACTGCTGCAGCGTGCGATAAATTGCTGTTGGACGAATCAGTACCGGTAACAGTCACTGTGTAGGATCCGGCTGGTGTGCATCCTGAACAGCCACCACCGCCCCCGCCTCCGCTGCCTCCACCACAAGCAGGCAGGAGAAAGAGCAAAGTCATTACGGCGCCGAATAACAAAAAGCTGAGCACTCTTCCTTTGGCTGAGCCGCAGGTGAGTCGCACGCCCGCAAAGGACAAGCCGACAATGGGCAGCCACAGCGCGTACAACAATCCACTAGTCTGACGGGATGCCATCGCCGCGCCAGTAGTAGTCACGGTCATTGTCGACGAGTTGCCTGATGTCGGATTCAAGGAGCACTGGGGTGAGGGCGATCCCGTGCCAGTGACTGCACAGGTCAAGTTTACGGTGCCTCCGTAGCTATTGAGTGGGGTTACGGTGACCGTGGATGTTGCTGAGCTGCCAGGACTAACTGATGCAGGACTGAGGGCAGTGGCCGAGACCGTGAAATCTGGTGCCGTGGCCGGACTGTAAGCCGTGACAAATGCATCCGGGCAGGGAACGGTATTACCAATCGAGTCAACGCAACTCCCGCCTCCGTAGGAAGCGTCTATTGCGCCACTCGTTGTTGGGAATGCTCCGGTTGATCCATTGCCCGAGTCGGTGTCGCCCGTTACATAGATGTTCTGGGAGGAATCGAAGCCGATGCCAGCTGCAAACTGATTCTCATCCCCTCCTCCACCCAAGTAAGTGGAAAACAACACCTGATTTTGACTGAGTCCAAAGACGCTGATAAATGCATCCGTGGTGCCCGATAGTGAGGACTGAGTTGGGTTGACAGTTGGGAAGTTGGAAGAACTGGTCTGTCCAGTGACGTAAACATTTTGCGATCCGTCAACGGCGACCGCAAGGCCGATGTCAGGGCCCTGCCCACCCAGATACGTACCATAAGTGGCGGAGCTTCCCGTGCTGTTCAATTCCACGATGAAAGCATTCTGACTTCCGCTTGCGCCTAGACTATTTTGGTAGGGCGTCCCAGCGGTAGGGAAGTCCGAGGAGCTAGTTGATCCAGTGAAAAACGCGTTTCCAGAGTCGGCGGTAATGGCGATTGCATTATCGACTGCGCTCCCCCCATAGTAGGTGAAATAGTTGTAGCCCAAAAGCGTCGGTTTGATCGAAACCACGAACACATCGCCCTGCGGGCCGGCGGACGAGGCGTTGCAGGTTCCATCTGTGCCGCATTGCGTTTGCACGGCGCCAACGGTAAACGGCAAGTCCGTCGAGATGGTATCGCCGACAACGTAAATGTTGCCGCTGCCGTCGACGGCGACCCCGGTTGCCAGGTCTCCGTTACTGCCGCCCAGATAGCTAACCAAAGAGTAGGCGGTTCCCGAAGAATTAATTTTGGCGATGTAGCCGTCGTCGTTCAGGTTGTTGCTCCCAAGGTTCAGGGCACTGCCATTCGGAAGAGGGTTAACCCCGCCGATTGATCCGCCCAGATTCGTGGAGAACGTTTCTCCGGCGACATAAACGTTATGACTGCTGTCGACGGCGATGCCAAGAGCCGAATCACTCTCGCTACCAGCAACGAATGTGGCCCAGGTAATCGCGCTGCCGTTCAGAGCAAGCTTGACGGCGAAAGCGTCATTATTGCCGCTTATCGTTCCGCCCATAAACGCTTTTTGCACAGCAGAGGCAGTTACTGGAAAGTCGCTTGAATCAGTGGTACCTGCAATATAAATGCCCTGGCTGTCTACGGCGATGCCGCCTGGGAAATCGTCCTGGCTGCCCCCAATAATGTCGGTGAAGACCAGCGTTCCAGACGGTCCGATCTCGGTGACAAACACATCAAAGCCGACCGCGCCTGCGCTGTTACCCGGGATAGTTGTGGAGTCCGTAGCGCCTGCAATGAAAGAGTTCCCGCTGGCGTCGACAGCTATCCCGGCAGCCTCATCAGAGGTGCCACCTCCGAAGTAAGTGGAGTAACTCACCGTCGGATCAATTATCAGATCGCGACTGCGATCATACCCACCAAGACCAAAAGTGATCTTGTGGTCGCGATCGGCGACAAAGCGCACATCAACAACGCGGCGAAGCCCATGTTCATCCTGGTAAGCAACCGGCTTGTGCAGTTGGACCGAACCTGTTGGCATGGTAATCGTCAAATTACCGTCCGACGTAATGCTCAAAGCTTTGGCGCCGTCCAGTCCAAGCGCGATCTGTGTCGGGTCGGCCCCTGGATGCACAATGTAGTTGAATTCTATTTGCCGGGTTTCCCCCAAGAAAGTGAGGTCAACACCGCGATAGAGCCCGCGATACTCAACTTGCCCAAACAATGGGATATTGGACTGCCAATTCTTCGGATCTCTACCCGTAAAATAACTAACTCGGCCACCCTGCTTCTGGTGCGCCAGAAGTTGCGCCTCACGGTTAGCATCAAGGAAATTCATGCTCAGCGCGACCGATGAAGGTTTCTCGACCGCAAAATTGCGTTTCTTCAGTAATGCTCTTGTGCCCGCTACTCCGCGCCGCTTGTGAAGCATCATTTCTCTGACCTCTGAGTTTCGATGCGACGCTGACATCGTGATGATTGCCCGGGATTTGGTGAGGAGCAGTTTGTAGCCGTTGCCCCGCGCCATGTACTTCACCTGTGGATCCAGTTGACCCTGGTTGGCTTCAAAGGCGAGTGGAAGCGCGTCCAGTTGGGCATGAACGCGGGCACGCTGCTGTGCGCTCAGCGCAGGCGATTGCGCAGCGGGCGTTGCGGCAGGTGTGGTTGCCTTTGCGTGGGTGCGCACATGGCCTGTGCCGACGACAGCCGCTATGGCGAAGACGGCAACCGCAATCAACCCGACAGCGAGCATCAACTTTCCAGATAACTTAGACACGAAGATCCTCCTGTAATGAGTCCCTCAAACACAATCGAGCAAAAATAGACTCGGCCCTGGGCCAAACAGAGTCTTGAAACCACCCGTCCATCCGAGGCGCAAGGGTGCAAAATTTTGCAGCTTAGGGGCGAGTATGGAATGGCCAACAGGGCTTGTCAATGAAGTGGAGATAGCAATTTGGGTACCACGCAGGCCGCACAGCGGGGGCATGGAGGGGAGGGAGGCAAGGCACTTTTACGGCCAAAAGGCCGCGGCCGGCGCGGGAAGTCAGGGCACGGTGACGATCAGGCCGGAGCAGGGCTTTGACGTACGGCGGCGATAGCTGTGCTGTACCGCGGAATCGAAATAGATGGCGTCTTCGGCCTCCAGAAGAAATTCTTCGCTGCCGATTTTCAGCGTGAGCGAGCCCTTTAACAGATAGAGAAATTCGATGCCCGGATGCTGGTGCGGCTTGAGCTTTTCCGGAGCAATATCCTGAAATTCGGCGAAGAAGGCACTCAACTTGCGTTCCGTCGCCCGATAATCCAGGCATTCGAAGAAGTAAGGGACTTCGTGCGTCCCCGGACGCTCGGGGAAGCGGACTCGCTCATCCTTGCGCACCAGGCTTACAACCCGGCGCTTGCGTTCGTCGGTAAAGAAATAATCCAGACCCACCCCGAAGACCATGGCAATGCGCAAGAGTGTGGGCAGAGTGGGAAACAACTTTCCCCTCTCGAGTTTGGACAGCAGGGCAGCGGAAAAGCCCGTATGCTTGCCCAGTTCGACCAGGCCCATGCTTTTGCGGAGGCGGAGGGTGCGCAGTTTTTCACCGATGGAATAGCGGCTTAAGCCTTCGGAGACGGTGTTGGGGACGGCGGGCATCGTTTATCCATAGTAAAAGATCTGTGACTAATAGTAAATGCATGGCAGCGGGGATTTCGCCAGGAAGCGGGGTGCTGAACGCGGTGCGGGGGCGAAGATGCCCCGGCGACAGCCGGCGAGACGCCGGCGCTACCCCTTATTTTGGTGGCTGCTTCTTTTTGAACAGGCCCATTACGCTGTTGATGGGATTCTGCTGCTGCTGCCCATTTTGGCTGCCGGGGACATTTCCGGAGAGCGCATTTTGCAGCAAGCCGCCGGCAATTCCCTTTACGTCGGGAGTGAATTTAGGATCGGAAGCCGTGCCGGTGACGCCGAAGGGAATTCCCATTCCGCCGACCGCGGCCTTCATTTTGAAAGCAAGTTGGTTCGCCGGGCTGACGGTTCCATCGCCGGTCAGGACTCCGATAGCGGGCACGGTCAAATTGATGTTATTGGCTTGCGTGCCCTGCGGAGCATTCTTCACATCGGCACTGAAGTTTTGAATGGACGTATCGTTGCCGGTGGTTTTGCCGGCCAGGGCCGAGACCGCCGCCAATTTCTCTCCAAGATTGAAATTAGCGAGCTGAGTGTTTTGCAGTTTTACATTTCCCGTCGTAACCAGCTTATCAACCGGGCCGGCGCTGTCGGCGGTGACTGTGAGGGTGCCGCCTTTCAACGTCGCCTTCGGAGGCAATGTCACGCCCAGGGCAGGCAACATCGCTTCCAAATCGTCTACCGGCATACTAGGGCCATTCAACTTCAAATTTACGACGGTCACTTTGCCGTGCGTGTCGAAGGTGCCGGTCAAATGCGCGACGGCTTTGCCCATGGAGATGTCGCACTGGGTAATGTCGCCAGTTTCTTTGACGAGATTATCCACCACTGCGAATTTCACATCGACGGGGCGGCCCGCGGGCGAGCCCTTCTGGCTGACCTTGAGGTTGGTTGCGGTGATGGTGCCGCCGGCTTTTGCCTGGCGCCCGTCAGAAACGACGTTGCCATCGAGATCGGCAATGCCACCAATGCCGGCGGCAGGATCGATGAATCCGGAGGTGGCCAGATTCATTTTCTGGATTGAGATTTTGGCGTGCAGCGGAGTTCGCGCGGCGTCGGTTGCGTCGATAGGCCCCGCGCCGCCACTCAGCTTCATGCTGCCACCGGACGGAAGATTGGACTGCATCTCAAAGGGAAAGGCGGTAGCAAACGAGAAATCCGTTACCTGAATATTCACCTTGTCGTAGACACGCTGCTTCTCGGTGGAATCGGCGCGCGACACGGTGACGCGCCCGTCGTTCACGTTGAGCTTCTTGACGGAAAGATTGGGATTGCTGCTACCTGATGAAGCAGGGGAAGTCTCAGTGGACGGGGACTTCGCAGGCGACGGCTTCGAGGGCGAAGATTTGGGCGCCCCGGCGGAACCGGACGCCTTCTTTTCAGCGGCAGTGTTGGAAGAAGTCTCTCCAGCAGGAGCGGACCCTGAGGAACTTTTGTTTCCCAAGCTGGAGAAATTCCAGGTCTGGCCATCCTCTGATTTCACCAGGCTGATCTCGGGCTGGTTCAACGTGAGATTGGTGACGTTGAGCGTCTTGGAAAAAATCAGCGGGACCAACTCAACTCCGACCTTCAGTGATTTGGCCTGGACAAATGGATTGTTGCTGAACTTGGGATCGTCGGCGATCGAGATGTTGTCGGCTGCGACCGAGCCCGACCATATGGCGAGAGATAAATTTCCGACTTTCACCTGTCGGCCAAGGGCGTCGGTGAGTTCCGACTCCAGTCTGGGACGAAACACGTTGGCATCAATGACAAACGGCAGCGCGATGACGACAATAATCAGAATGGCGATGATGATGGCGACTATTTTCAGAAAGCGTTTCATGGATTCCTCCTGCCAGAGCGGCAAATTGCGGTCGTACTCGAAGGAAAAACTGTGGGCGTCGCAAGTGTATCACTGGGTATCGTGCAGCAGTTCGGGAGACGGAAGAGTGGCATTTTCTCCCTGCTTTTCGCGGCTACTGCTGATGCTTTGGGCGGCGTCCAGTTCTTTCTTCGCTTCTGGTTTGCGTCCCAAGTGGAGCAGCACCTGACCACGGACGTAGTGGGCTTCGGGTCGTTCGGGATCGAGTTTGACCGCGGTATCGACCTCGGGCAATGCCAAAGTATATTTCTGTTGTTTTTGATAAATCTTGGCCAGGCCGAGATGGGAATCGACCAGCCGGGGAGAGCGGCGCAGCGCTTCGCGATAATTTTTCTCTGCGTTCTTGTCGTCCTGCAGCAACCAGTCCACATTCCCAAGCTCTTCGTAGTTGAGCGCCAAGTCAGGCTCGACCGCGGCATCCTTCAAAAATTCGGCGCGCGCCTGCGCATACTCCTGCTTGTTCAGGTGCACCAATCCAAGATTGAAGTGCACGAACGGAAGCTGGGGATCGGCTTTGGCGGCTATTTCAAACTCCGCCAAGGCCAGATCGTATTGTTGAAGATTCAGATGATATTTTCCGAGAAAGAGATGGTATTCCGGAGTGCCATTTCCGAGCTTAATGAGTTGCTCGGTGGCCCGGTCGTCGAGCTCCTTGCGGCCGGCGCGGTGGGCGGCATTCGAAAGCACGTATAAATAGGGGAATTTGCTGGATTCCTGAGTCCACAGCGGCTCCAGAGTCGCGGTGGCGTCGCTCCAGCGTTGGGCGAAGAAATAGCACAGACCCAACAGATATCGCGGCTGCAAGGCGTCTGGTTGATCCCGGAGCACCGATTCGAAGGGCGGGATAGCTTTAAGGAATTCATTCTGACGGAAATACGCCAACCCGATATTGAGACGTATGCCTGCGAGTTGTGCCTTTGGGATGAGACGCTCGGCTTTTTCGAGTTCTGGCAGCGCCTTGTCCCACTGCTTGCGCCGCATATAGACGACGCCAAGATTGGCGTAGGCGGCGCCGGCTTGGGGATCTAACCGCAAGACCTGCCGAAAATCGCGCTCCGCCTCGTCCAACCTGGCATGCGCGAGAGCGTCTTGGCCGCGTTGAAAAAGCTGCGCGGGATCGGTAGATCCCGCGGTCGAACCGGCAACATGATTCGACGCGCCAGGCGAGGCTTGGCGCGGCGGAATTCCTACCGCCGTTCCCAACAGTACTAACAAAACGAAAGCTTTCGATGTGATGCGTGCGCTTGACACCGGAATTACTCTCTGCTGTAGTGTCCGCCAGCGTTCGTTTGGAAGCAAGCGGCAGGCGAACGTAAGAATTTTCTGAGCACGGTCAGCTTGTTTCGTCGTAGGCCCCTGCCATGGTGACCATTCGTGATGTGGCGAAGGAGAGCGGATTTTCCTCGACCACAGTTTCGATCGTCCTGAATAACGCGCCGCTGGCGCGCTACATTCCGCCTGCCACCAAGAAAAAGATTGAGCGCGCCGCCCAGCGACTGGGATACCGGCCGAACCAGTTTGCGCGCTCGCTGCGCAGCAAACGCAGCCACACGGTGGGAGTCATGGTGTTTGACATGACGGATCCGTACTGCACGCTGGTGCTGCGCGGCATTGAGAACACGTTGTACCAGTCGTCCTATCTGCCGATTCTCACCGACGTACACAACGAGCGCGGCCGGTTTGAGCGTTATCTGGAAATGCTGCTCGACCGGCGCATCGAAGCGCTGATCGTGGTGGCGAACTGGTTATTTCTCGACATCAACCTGCTGGGCGATCTGGAAAAGAGCAGCATTCCCACGGCGATGATCGGATTTGAACTGAAAACCGATTCCATCAGCTCGGTGATCGTGGACAACGAGGTGGGCGGCCACCTTGCATTGGAACACTTGTACTCGCTAGGACATCGCAAGATCGCGTTCATCCGCGGCCCCAAAGCGCTCACGGACAGTTCTCCGCGATGGCGCGGGATTCGCAACTGCGCCAAGCAATCTGGGATGGAGTTGGATGCGCGGCTGGTCATGGACCTGCCTGAATCGCGCGATCCCAGTTCAAGCTTTGAGTCGGGCTACAAGTTGACGGAAGATCTCATCCGGCAGAAGCGCTCGTTCACGGCGCTGCTGGCCTTTGACGACATGAGCGCGTTCGGGGCCATCCGCGCGTTGAACAAAGCGGGCGTGCGGGTGCCGGAGCAATGTTCGGTGATCGGGTTCGATGACGTGTCGACGTCGGCCATTTACTCGCCCTCGCTGACTACCGTCCGCCAGCCCATGGAAGCCATGGGCGCCTCGGCGGTGGGGATTGTGGTGGACGGTATTAATGCCGTGCTCGAAAAGCGGGAAATAGGCCCCACGCATCGCAAGGTCGCGCCGGAGTTGGTGGTGCGCGAGTCCACGCGGAACCTGGCTTAATACCCCTGCGGGAAGGGTGCGACGGCTGATTCGGGCCACGATTCCATGGGTTGGAGTTCGCTTTTTTTCTTGACAGTGGCCATCGTATAAAAGCACTATTCATACGTTTTAATAACCCCTGCATCGGGTCTCAATCCAGGCAGGCACCAGTGTAGGCAATGGGCGTCGAGCCGCGAGGCTCGCAAAATGGTCAAGGTCGACTGAACCAGCGCGGGCACGGCTCGCGCCAATGGAGAGCAATCACCATGAAATCTTCTCGAGTGCTGTTGGGGATGTTGTTCGTCCTAATGATGTGCGCCGCCGGTTGGGCTCAGACCGGGTCGATTACGGGCACTGTGAAGGATCCGTCGGGCGCTACGATTGCGGGAGCGACAGTCGTCGTTACCAGCCCGGAACGCGGCATCACTCGCCAGATGGACACGAACTCCACCGGCGATTACAACCAGTCCGCCTTGCCCCAGGGCACCTATGACGTTATTGTCACCGCCCCGGGTTTTAAGAAGTTTCAGGCAAAGGGTGTCGTTCTGGATGTGGCGCAGAAGGCGCGCGTGGACGTTACCCTGCAGGTTGGCGCCGCTACGACGGAAGTCGTAGTCGAGGGCACGAACGTGGCGCAGGTGGAGACCCAGTCGTCCGAACTTGCCGGGACGGTAACGGGCAAGGAGATCACACAGCTCGAACTCAACGGCCGGAACTTTTCGTCGCTGGTGACGCTGGTGCCGGGCGTGAGCAACCAGACCGGCACGGATGAGCCGCAGGTCGGTATCAATGGCAACGTCAGCTTCAGCATGAACGGCGGCCGTACCGAGTACAACAACTGGGAACTGGACGGCGGCGACAACATGGACAACGGCAGCAACAGCACGCTGAATGTCTATCCCAGTATCGACGCAATCTCGGAGTTCAAGGTCCTAACGTCCAATTATGGCGCGCAATATGGACGAAACGGTTCTGGCACCGTGGAAGTGGAGACCAAGTCCGGAACGCGGAGCTTCCATGGTGATGCGTACGAGTTCGTACGCAACGATGCGTTTAATGCTCAGAACTACTTTAACAGCGTAGCTGCCGGGGGTACGGGTGTTGCCCCTCCGTATAAGAAGAATGATTTCGGCTACACCATCGGCGGTCCGGTCTATATCCCCGGGGTCTACAACAAGGATAAACAGAAGACGTTCTTCTTTTGGTCACAGGAATGGCGGCGGGAGCGGGTACCCAACGCCTTCAACGTTGCGGTGCCATACAGTGCCGAGCGCACTGGCAACTTCAACGACGTGTGTCCAAATCCGACAACTGGCGATAATTCTGATTGCCCCCATGATGCTTCCGGTAATCCGTTCCCCGGTAATCAGGTTCCGATAGAGGGCACGGGAACGGCCAATGCGCTGCTGACAATGATCCCCGTGGGCACGAATGACATACCGGGTGCGGCGACGTTCGTTGAGAACAGCACCCAGCCGACCAGTTGGCGGGAGGAATTGGTCCGGGTTGACCACAACATTACTGAGCACAATCGCGTTACCTTCCGCTACATCCACGATTCATGGACTACTATCAACCAGACACCAATCTGGACCGGGGCGGCATTCCCAACCACCACACAGACATTCAACGGCCCAGGTGTCAGCATAGTAGCGCGCCTGACCAGCACAATCTCTCCGACGCTGCTGAACGAATTCGTCGCCAGTTACACCACCGATCACATTGCCTTCAAATCCAACGGAGTCTATGCCCTTCCCTCATCAGGATGGCAAATGGGTTATCTCTTCCAGAACGGAGGGGCAGGAAAGCTCCCTGCCATCAATATTGGCGGCGGCGCCGCCTACGGTGGCGGTTTCTACCAGGATCCAGATGGCGTGTGGCCGGAAGGGCCTTACAACTCGAATCCCACCTACACCTACCGCGACAATATGACGAAGATCATCGGGCGTCACAACCTGACGTTCGGCGCATACCTCGTAGCCGGGCAGAAGAACGAATTGAGCAGTCTGCAAGTGAATGGCTCGCTCAATTTTGATCCATCGTCTCCGGTCAGCACCGGGAACGCATTCGCCGATCTGCTGATGGGGAATATTGCGAGTTTCAGTCAGGGCAGCAACCAGTTGAAGTTCTATAACCGGTACAAGATCCTCGAGCCTTACTTCCAAGACGATTGGCGGGTCACTGACCGTCTTACCTTGAACCTGGGCCTGCGAGTCAGCCTTGAGGGAACCTACCGGGATCGTTACCACCACGCCTACAACTGGGATCCGGCGTTGTACGATCCGGCGAGCGCGCCTCAAGTCGACCCGAGCACGGGCGCTCTGGTTTCCGGAGTAGGCAATCCGCTGGATGGTCTGGTGGTTTGCGGCACCACGGGTGGGGTTCTCAACGTACCCCCTCCGAGCTCACTTTCCGCATTCCCGGCCGCAGCAGTCGGTTCGGTTTCAGCAGTCGGCTGCTCGAAGGGACATCTGTTCAATCCTGCTCCGCGAATCGGATTTGCCTGGGACCCACGCGGTAATGGCAAAACGGCCATTCGAGGCGGGTATGGCATCTTCTTCGAACACGCCAACGGAAATGAAGCCAACACGGAGGGAATGGAAGGCCAGACGTCGCCTCTGTTGCAGTCGGCTTCGCAGAGCAACATCGTTGGCTATACAAGCATCGGCGGCAGCAGCGGCGGCGGAGTTGCACCAGCCTTTCCGTACAGCTTCTATTCCATTCCCAACACGGTCGTTTGGCCCTACATGCAGCAATGGCATTTGGACGTGCAGCATGAACTCCCGTCCCACATGGTTGTCACCGTTTCGTATGTGGGAAGCAAGGGAACGCACCTGGGCCGGCAGCGCGATCTGAACCAGTTGTATCCGATCGCGCCGGGGGATAATCCATATCAGCCTGGGCAGCCGATCACAGCCGCGGACTGCGCAACGATTACGAACGCTGGCCTCCCGACCGTCAGCGGCATAGTCAACGGAACAACGGTGACCGGCCAGACTGCGATCAATCTGCAAACTGCATGTGGCAATGACGCTAACCCGTATCGCCCGTTCACCGGCCTTTCGACAATCACCCGCCTGGAAGACAAGGCTTCATCCACCTACCACGCCCTGCAGGTTGCGGCGCGCCGGAGCGTTGGAGCGCTGAGTCTGACGGCAGCCTACACCTACAGCCACTCGATTGACGATGCGTCAGATCGGTACGACGGAGGTTTCGTAAACTCCTACAACCTCGCCATGACCCGCGCCAGTTCCAATTTCGACGAGCGGCACATGCTAAACGTCGGCTATGTCTATGACCTGCCGTTCTTCAGGAAACCCGGTCTCACCCAGAAGATCCTCGGTGGGTGGCAGTGGTCCGGAATTGTCGCGCTGGCAACGGGCACGCCGGTGACCATTACCAATGGCTCGACCTATGGCGACAACGCCGGAGTCGGCAACGGCGTGGGCACGGGGTCGTATCCGGATCAGATCAGCAATCCGAAACAGAACATTCCTCCAAAGAGCGCTTTGCTTTCGCCGAGCTACTCTGAATTTTTCTACAACCCCAATGCCTTCACAACACCTACTGGGCTGACCTTCGGGAACGCTGGCAGAAACAGCCTGCGCAATCCGGGTCGCGCTAACTTTGACATGGGAATCTTCAAACACTTCACCATCAAAGAGCAGACGGCATTCGAGTTCCGCGCGGAGGCCTTCAACATCTTTAACCACACGCAATGGTCCGGTTATCCCAGTTCCTTTGGAGGATCGGATCTGTTCCAAGTCAATTCGTCGCACCTGGCACGTGTGCTTCAGTTCAGTTTGAAGTTCATCTTCTAAGCTTAAGCACAATCAAAAAGATAACCCGGCCTCGAAAGAGGCCGGTTTTTTTTTGCTTTGATGATGGAAGATGGCTCACGCGCAACGGTTGGGGCAGAAGCGGACTCTCTTCTACGGATTCAGTTCACTCCGCAGCCGCTTCGACAGCTTCTCGATGTCTTTCAGTTTCTGGATGGTGTCTTTGGGCAGCGTGCCTCGGCGGATATTCGCCAGATCAGTTGGGATGGTTTGAGCGGTGCGAGCCAAGTCGTCGGCATCCCGCTGCAGTTTCACTAGATCAATGCGGCGCTGCAACTTGGGGTCGTCCGAAGCTGTCTTCCCGTGATCCGGGTCCAGGGGGGCAGGCGGAGGCGGCACCCCGGGAGTGTAAACGTCCTTCATCTGAGCGCCGGTGGGAAGTACGCAGACCAGCAACATAATGGATAGAACAGCAGGTTTGATCACGGCAAGCCTCCGGATCGAAGGGCAGACCTTTACGTTATTTTACTCTTCCTAGGCTACGGGCACGCCATGGCGAGCTCCCACAGCCTCGAGCGCGTGCTTCAGGTCGGCAATCAGATCTTCCACGCTTTCGATGCCCACTGAGAGGCGCACCATCTGCTCGGTCACGCCCATCTTCTGGCGCTGCTCCGGGGAGATCATGGCGTGGGAGGTGAGTACCGGGATGGAGACCAGCGATTCGACTCCTCCCAGGCTGGTGGCGAGCGTGAACAGGCGCATGGCCTCGCTGACGCGGCGTGCGTCTTCGCCCGCGCCTTCGACTTCAAAGGTGACCATGCCGCTGCCGCCCGACATCTGCTGGCGCGCGATGCTGTACTGCGGATGGCTCTTGAGAAACGGATAATGTACGCGGCGAACTTTGGCGTGCTGCTCGAGGAATTCGGCCACGCGGAGCGCATTTTCGTTGTGGCGCGCAACCCGGACGGCGAGCGTCTTCAGGCCGCGGATCAGCAAGAAGGCGGCATGCGGGTCCATTATGTTGCCCAGGGTCTTGCGGCTGTCATCGATTTGATCGATCAAGTCGCGCCGTCCGCATACCACTCCGCAGGTCAGGTCGGCGTGGCCGCTCAGGTATTTCGTGCCGGAATGCATGACCAGGTCGATGCCGTATGCGGCGGGCCGCTGGTTGATCGGCGTGCCGAAGGTGCTGTCGATCATGCTGATCAGGCCGTGCTGCTTGGCGAGCGCAGCGGTCTCTTTCATGTCGACGATCCGCAGCGAGGGATTGGTCGGCGATTCGAGATACAGCAGCTTTGTATTAGGGCGAATGGCGCGGACGTGCTGGTTGTAATCGCTGGTATCGACGAATGTCGTATCGATGCCCAGCTTGGGCAGCCACTGGGATAGGAATTTCGTGACGCCGCCGTAAATATCGCGCTGAGCGACAATGTGATCGCCGGATTTCAGCAGGGCGAGAATCGTGCTCGTAATGGCGCCCATGCCGGAGGCGAAGACGCGGGCGGCTTCGGTGCCTTCGAGGGCGGCGAGAGTCTGCTCGGCCAAGGTGATGGTGGGATTGCCCCAGCGCGTGTAGTAGCGGTCGGTCGGAGTGACGCGGATTTGCTCATCGTTGTCGGTGACCTCGAAGGTGGATGTCTGGTAAATCGGGGCGGTGACCGGGGCGTTTTTCTTTTCGAGGTCGGATGCGCCGCGGACGGCGGCGGTTTCGGGACGGCGATTGCGCGGGGTCATGGGTGCCTCACTTCTCAAGGGTAATTGCGGGGATTCGGCGGGGGCAAGCAAAAGCGCAGGGCGCACATTTATAATGCCGCATTCGGGGGCGGGGGCGGGACGCCCCCGCGACAGCCGGCGAGACGCCGGCGCTACGTGTACCTGCGCTGCGGGCCGAGCTACTTCATGGACTTGGGATTACAGAATCGGGTGGCTTTGGTGGCAGCTTCCAGCCAGGGGCTGGGGTTGGCTACGGCGGAGGCTTTTGCGGCCGAGGGGTGCCGGGTGGCGATGTGTGCGCGCAATGCGCAGGCGCTCGCAGCGGGGGCGGAGAAGATTCGCAAGCAGCATCGGGCAGAGGTTTTCACCGAGGCGTTCGATGTGACCGATGCGGCTGCCGTGGGCCGCTTCGTCGCTGCGGTGGCGGAGAAATTCGGCAGCGTCGACATTTGCGTAACCAACGCTGGAGGTCCGCCGGCCAAGGGATTCCTCGCGGCGTCGCTGGAAGATTGGCAGCGGGCGATTGACGCCAATTTCCTGAGCACGGTTTATTTCGCGCGTGAAGTTATTCCGCACATGCAGCGCAAGCGCTGGGGACGGATCATCACTATCACTTCGATTACGACCAAGCAGCCGGTCGCGGATCTGGTGCTGTCGAATGCGGTGCGCGCAGCGGTGGTGGGGCTGGTGAAGAGTCTGGCGAACGAGTTTGGCAAGGATGGGATTCTGGTCAATAACGTTGGACCGGGCTTCACCGCGACCGACCGGCTCAAGGAGTTGGCCAAGGCGCGATCGTCCTCGAGCGGAAAAAGCGAGCAGGAGATTTTCGATGGCTGGGCTGCCGATGCGCCGCTGAAGCGTCTGGGCGATCCGCGCGAACTGGCGGAAACGATTGTCTGGCTGGCGTCGGAAAGGGCGTCTTATATCACCGGCCAGACGGTGCTGGTGGACGGCGGCATGTATAAAGGACTGTAGCTGCGAGCTACGAGGAAAATCAGCCACGGATCTACACGGATTTTCACGGATAATTCTTTTTGCATTTTATTTTGCTTGATCCGTGTGAATCCGCGTAAATCCGTGGCAGGAAGTTTCTTATGCGATCGATTGCTTCAAGAATTTCGGTGATGAGCGGGGAAGGGGCGCTGTCGGTGTTTTCGCGCGCTAAGGAACTCGAGGTGCAGGGGCACTCGATTATTCATCTTGAGCTGGGGGAGCCGGATTTTCATCCCGGGCAGTCGGTGATTGATTCGGCGGCGCGGGCGCTCGCCGAGGGAAAAGACCGTTACTGTGCGGTGGCGGGGATTCCGGCGCTCCGCGAGGAAATCGCCGCTTATCTGGACCGCACCCGCAACATTAAAGTTTCAGCCGACAACGTGGTCGTGTTTCCGGGGGCCAAGATCGCACTGTTTCAGGCCATGATGGCGCTGCTTGAGGCGGGGGACGAGGTGCTTTATCCGGACCCCGGATTTCCGGGATATGCTTCGATTGCCCTCGGACTAGGAGCCGTGGCAGTGCCCTTCACGCTGTCCGCTCGCAACCAGTTTCAGCCCGATCCTGCCGAGATCGCGGCCAAGATTACGCCGCGCACACGCATGCTGCTCACCAATTCTCCGGGGAATCCCACGGGAACGGTTTATACCGATGCGGTGCAGCGGGCAATGTCGGAACTCGCGGTCAAGCATGACCTGTGGGTGCTCTCGGACGAAATCTATGCGCGGATCATTTATGGCGGCGAATATCTTTCCATGCTGCGCTATCCGGGGATGCACGAGCGCACGCTGATCATCGACGGATTTTCAAAGAGCTTCGCGATGACCGGATGGCGGCTGGGATATGCGGTGGCGCCCCCGGAAGTCGTCCCGGCGCTGAATATGATGGTCGTGAACACCTTTACTTGCGTGGCCGAGTTCACACAAATAGCGGCGATTGACGCGCTGCGCGATCGCGAGGGCAATACCGATCGCATGGTCGGAGAATTCGCGCGGCGGCGCGAGCAGTTTGCGCGCGATTTGAATCGCGTGCCCGGGTTTCGCATTATGCCGCCTGACGGAGCGTTCTACGCCTGGGTGGATATCACGGGGACCGGCATGCCGGCCGAGGAGTTGTGCCGCGTGATGCTGGAAGAAGGCGGGGTGGCGGCCATTCCGGGTGCGGCGTTCGGACCGGCGGGGAAAGACTTCATCCGCTTCTCGTTCGCGTCGTCGATGGAGACGTTGCGGGAAGCGGTCGAGCGGATTCAGAAAGTGTCGTCGGCGTGGCAGGGAACCGCTGCGGTTCGCTAATTCAGATCATGCGATGTTGGGAGTGCCAGGCAAAATCCATGCGAAATGCGATGAGAAGTGTGCTTCTGATGGCCCTGAGCGCGGTGTGCGTCGCTCAGGCCCGACCGTTTCCCGGCCCAGACGTGCAGCAAATCTACCAGCGGCTGCTGCCGCAGATCGAGAAGATTCCCGCGTTCGATCATCATGCGCATCCCGGATATGCGGACGATCCCGATGTGGACGCCATGGCCGCGCCGCCGAATGCAAGTGAGGCGCTGCGCACGCGCGACGACAATCCGGAACTGGCGGCTGCGGCGAAGGCCTTATTCGGATATCCCTACAACGATCTTTCCCCGGAGCATGCGAAGTGGCTGCTGGACAAAAAGACAGAATTAAAGAAGCAGTTGAAGGGTACGGCTTACTTCGATTCGATTCTCGACAAGATCAACATTGAGAGTTCGGTGGCCAATCGCGCCATGATGCCGGACTATCTCAACCCAAAGCGCTTCCCGTGGGTGTTCTTTGGCGATGCCTTCATGTGGCCGTTTAATAACGAGCGGGAGACGGCACGCAATGCCGACGAAGGAGTCTTCATTCCGCTGCAGGAAAAAATGCTGCACCGCTGGATGCAGCAGGAAAATGTCAGCAAGCTTCCCGCAACATTTGCCGATTACCTGAAATTCATCAGCCAGACGCTTGAAGATAATTCGAAGCGCGGCGGCATCGCCATGAAGTTCGAGGTCGCCTATTTCCGTCCAACGACGTTCAGCGATCCCAGTCGCACGCAGGCTGAGGATATTTACCAACGCTTCGTGGTGGGCGGAATTCCTACGGAGAAGGAGTACCGGACGTTTCAGGACTACATTTTCCGCTATCTGGTGCAGGAGGGTGGACGGCTGCATCTGCCGGTACACATCCACACTGCCGTCGGAATTGGCGATTACTTTAATCTGTCGCAAAGCAACATCATGAATCTGGAAAGCGTGCTGCGCGATCCGCGGTACGCTTCGACCACGTTCGTGATGATTCACGGCGGATACCCGCTGGAGCGCGAGGCGATCTGGCTGGCAGCGATGAAGAATGTTTATCTGGATTCGTCGTTCGGGGAGTTGGCTCAGTATCCCTCGGCATTTAAGGACACGTTGAAGATGTGGCTGGAAACTTTTCCCGATAAGATCACATTTGGGACGGATTGCTTCCCGTACAATCAGGTGCTGGGAGCGGAAGAGAGCTACTGGCTGGGAGCCCAGTCATCGCGGATGGCGCTGGCGGCGGCTCTTGCCGAGATGATCTCGGAGGGTGAGGTCACCGAGGCGCGGGCGCTGGAATTGGCGCACGCTTATTTGCACGACACGGCGGTGAAGCTGTACGACGGAAGAGTTCGCTGACAGGACTGCGCAATGGCAAAGGGATACTGGATCGCTTTCTACCGTTCGGTTTCGAATCCGGCGGCGCTGGCGGAATATGCAAAACTGGCGACTCCGGCGATCCTATCCAGAGGAGGCCGCTTCATTGCGCGCGGATTGCCCTTCCGGGCGTTGGAGGCGGGATTGAACGAACGAACGGTGGTGATTGAGTTCGACAGCGTGGAGAAAGCATTGGCGGCATACGAGAGTCCTGGATACCAAGCGGCGTTGAAGAAACTTGAGGGCGCTGCCGAAAGGGAAATCCGGATACTGGAGGGGGTCAGTTAGGGCTGGTAAAGACATGAGAAAAGCTAAAGCCAAAACGAAGTCGGCGGCGAAATCGAAAACTGCATCTCATTCCCGCGCCAAGGCTGCGGTTACAAAGCATGCCGCGCCTGCTGCGGCGCTGCAGTATATTCCGTGGCACACCGTGCCGCTGGAGGATCTCAACCCGCTGTTGCAGCGGCAGATGGTATGGGGCCAGGAGATCATGCTGGCGCGCGTGTTGCTGAAAAAAGGCTGCATCGTTCCGCAGCACAGCCATCACAACGAACAGTTGACCTACATCGTGGAAGGGGCGCTGAAATTCTGGATTGATGGAAAAGAGATCGTGGTCCACGCCGGGGAAGTGCTCTGCATTCCATCGCACATGCCGCACAAGGCTGAGGCGATGGAAGATACGGTGGATCTCGACGTGTTCACGCCTCCGCGCGCCGACTGGATCGAGAAGACCGACCAGTACCTGCGGAAAGAGAAGTAAATCACGCCCATGTCCTCCACTTCACCGTCCGCGCCGGGGGTGCGGCAGGCGGATTTCCAATTCCGCTGCATCGCGTGCGGAGAGCTGAGCGGCAGCGCGCGGCAGGATTTCCGCTGCCAGGGCTGCGGGGATCTGCTCGAAATTACCTATCCTGGCTGGAAACAGGCCAAGCCTGACCCGGACGAACTGAAATCAACCTGGCGAAATCGCAAGCTTTCCCGCAGCCCGATCGACCTCAGTGGTGTGTGGAGGTTTCGCGATCTGCTGCCCGCGCTCGAAGACGATCAGCAGGCCATCACCTTGCGCGAAGGCAATACTCCACTGTATGAGCTTCCGCAATGCGCCCGCATTGTGGGAGTGCCGCGGCTTTTCGCCAAACATCAGGGAATGAACCCGACCGGGTCGTTTAAGGATACCGGGATGACTGTGGCGGCGACGTTCGCGCGGCGCGCGGGGTTCCGGTGGGCGGCGTGCGCATCCACCGGAAACACCTCGGCCTCAATGGCGGCCTATGCGGCGCGGGGAGGAATGCGCAGCCTGGTGCTGGTTCCGGAAGGAAAAATTTCATG
>Ga0209166_10001415_pt1 | contig 20059 bp, 14 predicted proteins | sample Coa_R1_3_FD_187151 | JGI IMG/M metagenome (GOLD analysis project Ga0209166, IMG submission 187151) | Surface soil microbial communities from Centralia Pennsylvania, which are recovering from an underground coalmine fire - Coalmine... | ecosystem: Environmental > Terrestrial > Soil >... | reverse complement strand
CGGGCTCAAGATCGTCGCGGGCACAGGTTTTTACCTGGAAGGCACGCACCCAGATTACGTTCGTACCGATTCCGTTGAGGAACTCGCGGCGCGCATGATCCGCGACATCACCGAAGGAATCGGAGGAACCGGCATTCGCGCCGGGATAATCGGTGAGATCGGAACCTCCACATTCACCGAGCGCGAACAGAAGGTCCTCCGCGCGTGCGCCAGGGCTCACCGGGCCACCGGCGCCGCCATCAGCCTGCACACCCACGTCGGATGTCCGACAGGTGAGCAGAGCGTGCAGTCACTCTTGGAAGAGGGAGTCGCCGCCAACCGGATCATCGTCGGGCACATGGACGAAAACCTGGTCTCCTTCGAACCAGGGCTGGCCCACCTCGACTACCACCGCCGCGTCGCGGACCTGGGGGTCTACATCCAATACGACACATTCGGCGCCGAGTGGTACTACAACCAGAACCGCGAACCGATGGACGCCGAGCGCGCCTCAGCCGTAGCAACCCAGATCACCGAGGGGCACCTGGACCAGATCCTGCTCGGGCAAGACGTCTGGCTGAAGAACTGCTACAAACACTACGGTGGCCTTGGGTACGACCACCTGTTCACCGGCGTCAGGGCACTGCTCACCCAGGCCGGGGTGACCGAGGCTCAGTTCCAGCAGATCCTCATCGACAATCCGCGGCGGGCCCTCGCTCTCCAGACATCCTGACGGATCTGCTGACCACAGGAATGTGATCGAGCCTGCCTCGCAATCCAGCAGCGCGCAGATTGCCCATTCGGGCACGAGAAGAACGCGTACCGGCGCCGACTGGCTGCCACGCAGAACGGCGGGGATGCGCGCCGGGTCAAGGTCCAGGGCCAAATGACGTTCCGTGAACGAGTGCGATCGCCCTCGGAGACGCCGATTACGCATTCTTACTGCAAGCGCCTGTTGTGCTGACGTTGACGCGCAGATGAGCCGATTCTGGACGCGAGTACCTTGCAGCGGTCCTCCGGTTGACAGGCCCCCTCATAAGGGGACGGGCGCCAGGTTCGCGTGCCTGGATTCTTACCCGGAGGTTCCTGCCCGCGCGGGTGGGCTGGGTAGGCTGCATGGTGCCGGGCTGGTCTTTCCCGGGAGGCAGGTATGGCCGCTAGTCCCGGCATTCGGCGCTGGGCGGGTGGCGTGTGACGTCATCGGGAAGGGAGTCGGCGGCGGGCGCTGGCAGGGGCCTGCGGCGGCCTTTCCGGCTGGCTGTTCCCCTTGGTCTGCTGGCCGTCCTGCTGGCTGCTTGCGTCTCGGTCCCGCCGGTGACGAAGCCCTCCGCCGCGCCGTCGGCTGAGTCACCCGGCGGCCAGTCGTCGGCGACGGGCACCGGCACGCCCGGCCTGCAGAAGATCAAGCATGTGATCATCATCGTGCAGGAGAACCGGTCGTTTGACAGCTACTTCGGCACCTACCCCGGCGCGGATGGCATCCCGAGGAGGCACGGCGTGCCGGCGGTGTGCGTTCGTGATCCCGCGGGGGGGTGTGTCCGTCCCTACCACGATGCCGCCGATATCAACGGCGGCGGCCCGCACGGCCTGGGAAATGCCATGGCCGACATTAACCGCGGCAAGATGAACGGGTTCATCGCGCAGCAGCTCAGCTACGGTCAGGTATGCCCGTCCCCCGGCGGCCCGGCGTGCGGCGCGGGCGGCCCGCCGGATGTGATGGGTTATCACACCGCCGCGGAGATTCCCAATTACTGGACGTACGCCCGCAACTTCGTCCTCGCCGACCACATGTTCGAGGCGGTGAAATCCTGGTCGCTGTCCAGCCACCTGTACCTGGTGTCCGCCTGGTCGGCCAGGTGCCGGAGCCGGTCCCCGATGAGCTGCGCCAACAACATCTTCGGCCCGTATATCAACGACCGGGTCAACCAGGCGGTGACCCAGGAGCTGGCCGCCGGTAACGCGCCGATCCACCTGGCGTGGACCGACATCACCTGGCTGCTGCACGCCCACCACGTCAGCTGGGCCTACTACGTGCAACCAGGCAGCCAGCCCGACTGCGCCAACGGCTCGGCTCCCACCTGCGCCCCGGTCGCGCAGAACGCCGAAACCCCGGGGAACTGGAACCCGCTGCCACTGTTCGCCGACGTGCAGCAAGACCACCAGATGCACGACATCCGGCCGCTGCATTCCTACTTCGCCGCGGCCCGGGCCGGCGCCTTGCCCTCGGTGGTCTGGATCATCCCATCCAGTGCCGACAGCGAGCATCCGCCCGCCAGCGTCCACCAGGGGCAGGCGTACGTGACCGCGCTGATCAACGCGGCCATGAAAAGCCCCGACTGGAACACCACCGCGATCTTCTTGACCTGGGACGAATGGGGTGGCTTCTACGACCACGTTGTGCCGCCCCGGGTCGATCGCAACGGGTACGGCCTGCGGGTACCGCTGATCGTTATTTCCCCCTACGCCAAGGCCGGCTACATCGACCACCAGGTCCTCTCCAGCGACGCCTTCCTCAAGTTCATCGAGGACGATTTTCTGAACGGCGCCCGCCTCAACCCGGCGACCGACGGCCGCCCCGACCCCCGCCTGGACGTGCGGGAGAACGCGCCGATCCTGGGCAACCTGGCCAGCGACTTCAACTTCAGCCAGCCACCGCGCCCGCCGCTGCTGCTGCCCACCAACCCGCCTGCCGACTCACCGTCGATCCCGCCCTACTTCACCGGCACGCCGGCCTGCACCGGATGCACCGCCCTGCCTCCCGGCACCTGACGCCGCCCGAACCGCCGGCGCCGCCCCGTTGGCGAGCCAGCCGTAGTCCAGATTCACACCGGCCTCAACCAGCCCGCTGCGCGGTGTTCTGAATGCATGCCCGCCTGCCCGTGCCCCTCCCGGCAACACAACTGGCGGTGTCCCACCGCTTCCAGCCCCGGGCGTTCTCGTTCAGCCCGAGGGGGTACCGATCAGGCACCGGCCATTACTCCGCTGCCGGACCGTCGATCGAAGCAAATCAGGCCAGCAAGATGCCCAGCGGAGAAGACCTGCGGTGTGCCGGGTGACGCCCGAGTCCTCAGCCATGCCGTCGGCGCGACGCGCACATAACGATCCATCTTGAGTGCCTTGTGAACGAAGCCGCGAATCGCCGAAGACGCGCAGAACGGCGATGCGCGCGTTGGCGGAGTGAACGCCGATCACCCTCGGCGTGAGAGGGCTTGGGCGGCGGTAGGTGTGGCGGCCGCGGCCGGTACGGACGTGGACGTGCCTTTGCCGACTGGGACACGCGGTGGGGAGCTTCCCGCCGGGGCGCGGTGTCGCTGACGGCGGGCAAGGGGAAGCGGGCCGCCTGAGGCCAGACTCCGCGCAGGTTCATTTGCCGGCGGCCCATGATTTCACCTGTTAAGCCGCGCCGGCGATGACGGCGCCGCGAGAGCGGTCCACACTGAGCCCCGGCCTGCTCCCGGCAGCGGCTGGGAGGATGGCGGCATGCACACCGATGATCCCGTCCTTGAGCTCATGGACCGCTTCACCGCTGCCCTCAACTCCGGCAACCTTGACGCCGTGATGGCGCTCGTCACCGATGACATCGTCTTCGAGTCCACCTCACCGCCACCGGACGGCGCCCGCTACGACGGCCGGGACGCGGTGCGTCAGGTCTGGGGCCAGATGCTGGCGACCACGCGGCTGGCCCGGTTCTGTGTCGAAGAGCAGTTCTCGGACGGCTCAGAACGCGCCGTCGTGCGCCTGGCACCTTAACGAGGGTAACAATATACTTGACTCACCCGGGCAGGCGGCCTTGCCGGGGTTAACGGTCACAGCGCGGCTTCGAGCTTGGCGGCCAAGGCGGCCAGGTCATAGGCGACAAGGACATGGAGTGCTGCCGGGGTCGGGCGGCGGATCGCGGTCCAGACGTCGTAGTCGCTGTCCTTCTGGATCTGCCAGTGCTCGCCGTATTCGCGCAGCAGATCCTCTAACTGAGGGCCCGTCGCGGCGACTGCCCTTGCCGCGGACGGTGATCTCTCCCTGCCGCCAGTCGATGTCGCCCAGGTCCAGGGCGGCGACCTCCCCCGGCACGCAGGCTCAGCCGCGCCAGCAGCAAGATGACCGCGTAATCCCGGCGGCCGGCCACGCTGCGCCGGTCGCAGCTATCGATGATCCGGGACAGGTCCGCCGGGCTGACGCCCCGGGGCAGTGCCGCCAGCTGCCAGGCCGCTTGCGCGTCGACGTCGGCGAGGCGGTGGCCTGCTGGCTGGCTGGGGGCCGCCCGCCTGATGCCGTCTGCCTGGCGGTATTCGTGCGGCTGCGCCCTCCGCATGGCCGGCTCGCCTCCACCAGCGTGTCGTATGTGGTCCGCCGGGCCAGCGTGCAGGCCGGGATTCGCCGCGGCCGGGGCGCACCGGCTGCGGCACACGGCCGCGGCCGGCATGCTGGCCGCTGGCGGGACGCTGGCTGAGATCGGGCAGGTCCTGCGGCACGCCCGGCCCGGTACCACGGCCATCTATGTCAAGGCTGACCTGCTGGCCCTGTCGCCGCTGGCGCGCCCGTGGCCAGGTGGGCCCGCGATGAGCCGGCTCAGCGGCCATGCCGCCTATTACCTGGAACTGCGCTGCTGCTGGTGCAGCCGGTCAATAACGGCCGATGCATGGAGGCCGCACTGAGGATGTCCAGCACCTCGATCAGCGAATCGCAGACATGGTACGCCCGCGCCCGGACCGCAGCGGGTATCTCGCGCGGGATCGACGAGTCTGGCACGAGGAACGGCGTCATCCCGGCAGCGGACGCACCGGCGATGCCGCTGTCGGAGTCCTCGATGACCACGCACGCATCGGGTTCGCAGCCGAGACGACCAGCGGCAAGCAAGAACACGTCAGGTGCGGGCTTGCCGTGGGCGACCTCGTCGCCGCCGGCGATGTCAGCGATCGCATCGCTCACCGCTGCCGCGCTCAGCCGGGACACTACCGTAGCCCGTGCACTGGAGCTCGCCACGGCGACGGGCACCTGCTCGCGGTGCGCCCACGAGAGCAAGTCGAGCAGGCCGGGCTTGACGCTGATCGTCTCCGCGCTGGCGTAGCCCGCCGCGCGGTCCGCGATGGCGGCAAGACTGCCACACCTCCCGGGCCGCGCATCCCACCACGCGGTCAGCGCCGCCCAGGCGTCCCGGTGCGTCTTCCCGATCAGCTGCAGGTACTGCTCGTCCGACATCGACCAGCCGAAGTCATCGGCCGCGCGCTGCCACGCGCGGAACTCCACGATTTCGGTGTCGAGCATCAGCCCGTCCATGTCCAGGACCACCGCGGTGAACGATCGCCGCGCATCCAGCCAACGCAGGACGGCGGACTGAGCCAGGGCTGGCGACGCCGCCGCGCCGGGCGGCCGGATCAGGCGATCGCGGCTGCCCACCGGCCGTCCAGGTTCTCCCCGTAACCGAACGCGCCGTACTCGGCGCAGCTGATCGCCGCGAGTTCCTGGCCGGCCCCCAGCGCCGCATCCGGGTCGTCGCCGAGCATGAGGCGCGCCAGCACGGCGCCGATGACAGCGTCGCCGGCCCCGAGCGTGTCGACCGGCTGCAACGGCAGGGCGGGGACGCGGTGGATCTCGCCCTCCGCGGTGCGCAGCAGCGCACCGCGCGGGCCCTCGGTAACAAGCACGAACTCCGGCCCGGCCGACGCGGCGCGATGCGCGAGGTCGACGACCTCGTCGCTGGTCAGGTGGCTGCCCGAGAAGCATGCGAACCAGACGTGGCAGAGCAGCGGCTCGCAGTAGTCCGGCGGCCGGTCGGAGAAGTCGAACGAGACCCGCGCCGCCGCGGCGAGATCAGCTAGCTGGTCCTCGGTCGAGCTGCAGTCCCCGGTGTGCACGCACCAGAAGCGGCTGAGGTAGTCCAGGTCCGCCGCGTCGAGCCGGAACACCGATACGCCGAGGTCATGCGCGCCGAAGATGCGGTCACCGTCGACCACTTCGATCGTCGAATAGGCGTTCGGCCCGTCGAGCACGCGCATGCGGGTGGTCTCGATCTCCTCGGCGGCCAGCGCGGCCCGGACGACAGCGCCGTCCGGGCCGCTGCCGATCGCGCCGAGGTACGCAGCCTGTGCGCCGCTGCGCCGTGCCGCGACCGCCACGTTGACTGTGTTGCCCCCGGGAAAGACGCGGCCGAGTGCCGGGTAGACGTCAATGACGTTGTCACCGACGGTGGCAAGACGGCTCAATACTCGACCTTGAACATGTACCGCCGGATCTCCAGAGAGTGCCGGGTGACCGCCTCGAAGTGCTGCGCAAGCCGGACCGAGATCGACCCGAGCACGATCGGGTCGATCTCAGCGTACGACTGCTCGGCGACGCCGGGCAGGTCCAGGTTCACCGCGTCGATGTGGAAGGCGAGCTTGGTGTACTTGTCGATGAACCGCCCGGCCCGCTCCGCCACCGGCCGGGTGTCGTCCCGGCCGAGGAAGAGGATCACCGGGACATTCTCGGTCACCACTTCGAACGCGCCGTGGAAGAACTCACCGGCATGGAACGCCGCCGAATTGATCCACTGCATCTCTTGCAGGTAGCACATGGCCAGGCAGCGGGCCACGTCCTCGTTCGGCCCCGAGCCGAGCACGTAGACGACCGGCTCGTCGGCGATCTTGGCGGCGATCTGCGCGAGTGCCTCGTCCTGGCTGCTGATCGCCCCGCGCAGGATGGCCGGCAGTGCCGCGTAGGATTGCGCCGCGACGTTCTCAGCCTCCGGGCTCTGGTCGCCGCTGGCGGTCAGCAGGCCGTGCGTGAGGTAGGCCAGCAGCACCTGCTTGGGCTCCCACACCGTGTCCTTGCTGCAATACGCGAACATCTCGTCGACGCCCGCCGCGAGCGGGCTGTCGTCGGCGCGGCCGACGCCCACGATCTTGCGGACGCCGAGTGCCCGCGCAGTCTCGATCGCCGTCAGCGTCTCCGGCGTCTTCCCGCTGTGCGAGCCGACGATGACCAGCGAGTCCGGGCCGACCGCCGCCGGGCGGACGTAGTTGAACTCGTTGGCGTTCATCCGGTACGCCGTGAAGGACTTCGCGCTGCGGGACAGCAGATACCCGGCCGGGGAGCTGACGAGCAGCGAGCCGCCACAGCCGACGAACCAGACGTTGCGCATCCCGTTCGCGATGGCCTCCTTGGCGATGGCCCGAACCCGCTCGCGCTGGTCCACGGCCCAGCCGATCGTGGCTTCCATATCCGCGGGCAGCGGCTTGACCTGGGCTGCTGCTGGCTCAGTCATTCAGGTGCTCTCCTTGTCGTGCCGAGTGGACGGCGTCGTGCCGAGCGGACGCGGTCGCATGAGCGGGCGCGGTCGTGCCCAGCTGACGCCGTCGTGCCGAGTGGACGCCGGGGGCTGGCGGAGTGGTCGCCCCGGGCGTCCCCGTCCCTGGGCAAAGGGGAGGGGACAGGGAACGCTTGGTGCGAGTAGAGGTCAGCCAGAGAACGTCCAGTTCTCCGGGTTGATCCAGAATCCGAGGTTCTGCGGCGTCGCGCCGTGCAGTGACGTCTTGATCGCCGAGAACTGGTAGGGCTGCAGCGGCAGCCACAGCACCGGGGCGTTGCGGTTCAGGTACGTCTCGTACGGATAGAGCGCCTGCACCGACGAGGACGTGACCGCAGTCTTCATCAGGCTGTCGAGCGTGGGCGAGCAGTAGCCGCCCACGTAGGGACCGCCGCAGCCGAAGATCACCGTGCCGATCGGGTAGTTGATCGGCACTCCGTACTGCCAGCCGCCGAGGTAGTAGTAGTCGCTGTCCCAGGTGCACTTGCTGCCCTTGGTGCACAGCGTGTCGGCGAACGTCACCGACGTCGCCACCGGGGCGTCGGAGATATGGATGCCCGCCTTCGCGGCGTTGCCGGACAGCAGCTGTGCCTCGACGCTGTCCTGGATCACGCCAGTCGGGTACTCGAACCGGAAGCTGAGCGCCTGGCCGGCCTTGATCCCCGCGCCGCAGTCGTTGGGGCCGGTGCCTGGCCTGGCACAGGTGTCGGTGCCACCGGGGTGCACCGTCCAGCCGTGGCTCTTCAGCAGCGATATAGCGGCGCTGATGCTGTACGGGTAGGCGTCCTGCTGCGCGGCCGGATCGGCCAGGGGCATCCCGTTCAGCGTGGGCGCCGGCTGGTACGGCGGCACCGCGCCGTAACTCCCGACCCCAGCGCCGTACAGCGCCGCGTGGATCATCAACGGCTGGTTCACGGTGTGCTGGATCGCCTGGCGGACGTATAGCTGCTTGAACAGCGGCCCGGTCGCCGGATTCGTGTAGTTGTAGACCGCGTAGTTCATGCCGGCCTGCGGCCACGGCACGATCGAGTATCCCGAGCTCTTCAGCCGGCCCTCGGAAGGCACGTCGTTGAACGGGACGTAGCCGTAGTCGAGGTTGCCGGACAGCAGCTGGTTGTACTCGGCCGCGTCGCTGGTGAAGTCCAGGAACTGCACCTTGGCGACCTTCGGCTTTACCGGGCCCGAGTAGGCCCTGTTCGGCACCATCGTGACTTCGCTGTTGGGCTGGTAGGTCGAGATCCTGAAGGGCCCGTCGACGACCTGCCACAGCGGGTTGGTCGCGTACGTCGACAGGTTCTTGGCCTGCCCGTTGAGGAAGTTGAACACGGCGCGCGCGCCGCCGGTCGTCTCGTCGTAGTTGCCGATCTTGCCGCTGACCGAGGTCTTGTCCCACACGTGCTGCGGCAGCGCGAACAGCAACGACAACTGGTTGAGGAACAGCCAGTTCGGGCTGTAGGCCTGCTTGAAGTTGATCGAGAACGCGCGAGCGGTCGAGTACTTGACGCTGGCGATGTTATCGGGGATGTAGCCAGGCACGTAGTTGGCGTACTGCGACTTGTTGGCCGTCAGCAGGTTCAGGTAGAACCGCACGTCGCTGGTCGTGATCGGCTTGCCGTCTGACCACTTCCAGTTCTTCAGCGTGATCGTCACGGTCTTGTTGTGGTTGCTGAACACGGGCGCTTCTGCAATGGACAGCGCCGGGTTGTAAGACAGCGACGCGCCGCTGCCGAACCAGTAGAGCGGGCGCCAGAACTGCTCGATGAACCAGAAGATCTCCTGCGTGGTGTCATCTGCCGCCGGGAACAGCGGGAAGATGTCTACCGGCTGGGTGCCCGGCAGATAGGCCACCGTCACCGTCCCGCCGCTTTTCTGGCCGGTCTTGCTGCCGCCCTGCGACGATGAGGAGCCGCCCGAACAGGCAGCCACCAGCAATGCCACGACGGCGGCGAGCACGGCCAGCGGGGCTCTGGAAACTCTCGCGCGACCCACGGCTACCTCCTACACGTGCGCCCGACCGGTGTCAGTTTCGTTCCGGTTGGGACCCCACATTTTTGAGAACGCTCTCACACCCGGCTGACAGTGTCAAGGTTTCTTGCCAGCCATAGTCTCACGCGCGCAGCGCAGTAGCCACCGGCCATAGCGTGTTCTGCCAGGCTGCAGCGAATCTGTACGGTGAGACGTAGCGTGACGCGGGATGGTTGTGTACCGTCTTCTGCATGAGACCGCGCTCAGAACAGTCTCCCTCGCGGCCCACGCTGGGTGACGTCGCCGAGGCAGCGGGGGTCGCGCGCGCCACCGCGGCCCGCGCGCTCGGCGGGTACGGCCAGGTGCGGGAGGCCACCCGCAGCCAGGTCTGGGCCGCGGCGAGAGAGCTGGGCTACCTGCCCAACCGGGTCGCGCGCAGCATGGTCACCGGGCGCACGAACACCATCGGGTTCGTCAGCGCCGATCTGGAGAACCCGTTCTTCGGCGGGACCATGCGCGGCATCCTTGAAGTGTCCCGCGCCGCTGGCTACGAAGTCGTCATCGCCAACAGCCAAGAAGAACCTGAACTGGAACGGCGCATTGTCCAGGTGCTGCACGAGCACCGCGTCGACGGGTTGCTGGTGGCGCCCACCCAGTACCGGGACGGCTCGCACCTGATCGCCATGCTCGACGAGGGTTCGCCGGTGGTACTGCTCGACCGCTCGGTCCGCGGCGTGCCGGCCGACGCGGTGCTGGTGGATAACGTCCGCGCGGCCCGCGAGGGCGTCGAGCGGCTGATCGAACTCGGCCATCGCAGGATCGGCCTGGTCACCACCGACCTGCCGCCGGACCGGCCGGTCGAGCACTTGGAGGAAGTGGCGCTCGACCCGACGCACGCCTCCACCAGCGCCGCCCGGAGCGTGGGCTACCTGACCGCGCTGCGCAAGGCGGGCATCGGCCCCGACCCCCGTCTCATCGGGATCGCCACCTACAGCCGGGACGGCGCCCGCCAGGCCACCGCCGACCTGCTCGCGCGGCGAGGCAGGCCGACCGCCCTGCTGACCGTCGACAACATCTTCACCCTCGGCGCCTTCGAGGCGATCCAGGCAAGCGGGCTGGAATTCCCCGGCCAGATCTCCATGCTCGGCTTCGACGACCTGGAGTGGACGACGATCGTCCGGCCCCGGCTCAGCGTCATCGCCCAGCCCGCCCACGACATCGGCGCCACGGCCGCACGCCGGCTGCTCGCCCGGCTGTCGGGCGAGCAGACCGCGCCGCAAGCGCTGTTCCTGGAGACGACCCTGATCGAGCGCGGCTCCACCGCCCCGGCGCCGGCCGCCCGTTCCCGGCCGGTCAAATCCGCCACAGCCGGCGCGCCCGCCGCGCGCCAGCCCCCAGGTCCCGGCGAGTCCGCGAAAGGAGGGAGGCGGTGACCGCTTACCTGATCCGGCGGGTGCTGCAGGCGATCGTCGTCGTCCTCGGCGTGACGATTGTGGCATTCATCTTGCAGAACCTGATCGCGACGGGCCCGGCGCTGGCGCACGCGATTATCGGGCCGCGCGCCACGTCGGCGCAGGTCCAGGTGTTCGTCACGACCTACGGGCTGGATCAGCCGCTGCCGGTGCAGTACTGGCACTTCCTCTGGCAGCTGCTGCACGGCAACCTCGGCTACTCCTACAAGCAGAACCAGTCCGTCGACGCGATCCTCGGCCAGCAGCTGCCCAAGGACATCGTGCTGGTCGGCACATCGCTGATCCTGTCGCTGCTCATCGCGATCCCGCTCGGCGTCGCCCAGGCCGTCCGGCGCAACGGCGTCGTCGACCACGTCGGAACCGGCGTGTCGTTGCTGCTGTACTCCATGCCGACCTACTGGCTGTCGCTGCTGCTGATCGCGGCGTTCTCGGTATCGCTGAGGTGGCTGCCCGCAGAGGCGCCCCAGGGCGTCAACGTCGGCCAGATACTCGCCGACCCGGCCGGCCTGGTCCTGCCCGTGGTCTCGCTGACGCTGGTGAACTACGCGCTGTTCAGCCGGTACATGCGCTCGGCCGCGATCGAGAGCCTGGCCCAGGACTACATCAGGACCGCCCGCGCCAAGGGGCTGTCCGAGCCCTACCTGCTCCGCCGCCACCTGCTGCGCAACTCACTGATCCCGGTCACCACGATGGTCGGCCTGTCCCTGCCTGGGATCCTGACCGTCGGCCTGGTCACCGAGTACGTCTTTAACTTCCCCGGCGTGGGTCTCACGTTCTTCAACGCGGCCGTGAACTCCGACTACCCGGTGGAGCTCGGCATCGCGGTGCTCGTCGGCCTGGTAACCGTGGCGGGCAACCTGCTCGCCGACATCGGCTACGCCGTTCTCGACCCGAGGGTGCGCTATGAGTGACACGTCAGCGCCGCCGACGGCGCACGTGGTCGCAGATCCGGTGATGCCGGCCGCGGGCGAGGTGCACGCGGGCCGCAGCGCCTGGCGCCGGGCAGTCGACTCGTTCCTGGACAACAAGCTCGGCATCGCCGGGATCGGCCTGGTCATCCTGGTCATCCTGTTCTGCTTCGCCGGCCCGCTGCTCTACCACACGAATCAGGTCAGCCCCAACGCCGCGCAGATCAACCTGGCGCCGTCGTCACAGCACCCGCTGGGCACCGACTTCGTCGGGTTCGACATCCTCGGCCGGCTGATGTCCGGCGGGCAGAGCTCGATCGAGATCGGCCTGGCCGTCGCGGTGGTGGCCACGCTGTTCGGCGTGCTCTGGGGAGCGATCTCCGGCTATGCCGGCGGCGCGGTGGACAGCATCATGATGCGCATCGTCGACGTAGTGCTCGCGATCCCGTCGATCTTCCTGTTCATCTACCTGGCGACGGTGTTCAGGCCCACCGTCCCGCTGCTGATCATCGTGGTCTCGGCGCTGTCCTGGGTAGGCCCGGCCCGGCTGATCCGGGGCGAGACGCTGTCCCTGCGGGTTCGCGAGTACATCCAGGCTGTGCGCGTCATGGGCGGCCACTCGACCCGGATGGTGCTGCGGCACATCGTGCCGAACTCGGTCGGCACGATCGTGGTCAACGCCACGTTCCAGGTCGCCGACGCGATCTTGATCCTCGCCACGCTGAGCTTCCTCGGCTTCGGCCTTCCGCCGCCCGCGGCCACCTGGGGCGGGATGCTCTCGCAGGGCACGAACTACCTCTACGACGGCTACTGGTGGGAGGTCTACCCGGCCGGCATCATGATCGCCTTGACCGTGATCGCGTTCAACTTCATCGGCGACGCCCTGCGCGACGCCCTGGAAGTCCGCCTGCAGCGACGCTGAACCCCGCCGAGCCGCAACCCCGAGGCAGCGGACCCGGCCGCTGCACCCGAACCCGCCCTGGAGGCAGCTGTGACACCGGTGCTGGAGATCACCGACCTGCGCACCCACATCCGGCAGCGCACGTCCACGGTGCAAGCCGTGGACGGGGTCTCGCTGACCGTGCGGGCCGGCGAGACGGTCGGCCTGGTCGGCGAGTCTGGCTGCGGAAAGACGATGACGGGGCTGTCGGCCATCCGGCTGCTGCCGCCCGGCGGGCACATCGTCGGCGGCAGCATCAAGATCAACGGCACCGAGATCACCGGCCTCCCCGCCGCGCAGATGCGGCAGCTCCGCGGCGGCGACGTGGGCATGGTCTTCCAGGACCCGATGACCTCGCTGAACCCGACCATGCCCATCGGCGAGCAGATCGCCGAGACCGTCCGGGTACACCGGCACGTCGGCCGGGCGGCAGCGGCAGACCGGGCCGTCGAGGTCCTCGACCTCGTCGGCATGCCCCGGCCCCGCGAGCGGCTCGGCGACTTCCCGCACCAGCTCTCCGGCGGGCTCCGCCAGCGGGTCATGATCGCCATGGCGCTGGCCTGCGAGCCGTCGATCCTGATCGCCGACGAGCCCACCACCGCGGTGGACGTGACCATCCAGGCGCAGATCCTCGGCCTGCTCGACCGGCTGAAGGCCGAGCTCGGCACCGCGATGCTGCTGATCAGCCACGACATGGGCGTGATCGCGGGGCGGACGGACCGGGTCGCGGTGATGTACGCGGGGCGCATCGTCGAGCAGGCCGAGACGGTCGAGTTCTTCGACCACATCCGCCACCCCTACGCCGAGGCGCTGCTCGCATCGATCCCGCAGCCGGGCAAGGACACCAACCAGGCGCTGTACAGCATCCCCGGCAGCCCGCCGGACCTGTCCGACCCGCCGGCCGCCTGCCGGTTCGCGCCCCGCTGCCGGTACGCCACCGACCGCTGCCGGACCGAGAACCCGCTACTCGGGGACGGGGACAGCGGGCACGAGTACGCCTGCTTCCATCCGGTGCCCGCCGAGGCGACCGCAGAGAAGACCGCCGGGCTGCGGCTAGCCGCGGCGCTCCGGGTGCGGCCGCCTCGGCGGCCAGCCGCCGGACCCGCCGAGGATCTCATCCTGGACGCGCGCAGCCTCGTCAAGGAGTACCCGATCACCAAGGGCGTGCTGCAACGGACCGTCGGCACGGTCAAGGCGGTATCCGACGTGTCGTTCACGATCCGGCGAGGCGAGACGTTCGGCCTGGTCGGCGAGTCAGGCTGCGGCAAGACCACGATCGGCCGGCTGCTGGTCGGGCTCGAGCGGCTGACAGCCGGGCAGGTCATGTTCGACGGGTCCGACATCGGCGGGCTCGCCGCGCACGGACTGCCCGGGCGACGGGTGCGCGGCAGCGGCCGGACCCGCGAGCAGAGCCGACCGGGCAACGGCGCGGGCAGCCGACGCGCCCGGATCAGCCGGCTGCGCCGGGACCTGCAACTGATGTTCCAGGACCCGTACTCCTCCCTTGACCCGCGGATGCGGGTGGGCGCGATCCTGCGCGAGCCGCTGGTCATCCATCACATCGGCTCCCGGCAGGAGCAAGACCGGCGGATCGCTGAGATGCTGATCGAGGTCGGCCTGCGGCCCTCAGTGGTCGACCTGTACCCGCACGAGTTCTCCGGCGGCCAGCGCCAGCGCATCGGGCTGGCCCGCGCGCTCATGCTCGGCCCCAAGTTCCTGATCGCCGACGAGCCCGTATCCGCGCTGGACGTCTCCATCCGGTCGCAGATCCTCAACCTGATGCGCGACCTGCAGGACCGGCACAACCTCAGCTACCTGATCATCTCCCACGACCTGGGGGTGGTCCGGTACATGTCGGACCGGATCGGCGTGGTGTACCTGGGCAAGCTGGTTGAGACCGGGCCGGCCGACGCGGCATACGCCAGCCCCGCGCACCCCTACACCGCGGCGCTGATCAGCGCGATCCCCAACCCAGACCCGCACACGGAGAAAAGCCGCGAGCGGGCGCAGGTCCGCGGCGAGCTGCCGTCAGCGGCCAACCCACCGTCCGGCTGCCGCTTCCGGACCCGGTGCCCGCTCGCCGAGGAGATCTGCGCGGAGGTCGAGCCGCCGCTCCGGCCATTCGGCCCGGATCACTATGCAGCCTGTCACTTCCCGCTCCAGGTACCGATCGCGGCGGACACGGACGGCGGGGCAGGGGTAGCGGCGACGGCCGGCCGCTGACCAGCCACCAGCAGGCCAGGCATAGGACACTGAATTGCCGGATAGGCACGAGCGAGCAGGCCCGCTGCTTCGCGGAGCTAGCGATCACAGATCGCTTCACAAGACCGGCGGACTTGCGTAGCCGTACAGGACCGGCCCCTTCAAGCAGATCGACCCATTACGTGCGGTGATGCTGGCAGCGAACCACCCCCGTGCGGCAGCGCAGATCGGCGGCAATGCGCGCCTGACCGCGGGCGAGGCCGATTACGTTGCGTGGAGTGCAAGGCTGGCTTTTCCACGGTTGCGCACGGCCAAATCTGAGCCGCCATGGTTGATCTCAATAACGACTACAGCACCGTCAGCAGCGGAGGCGAATTCATAGTCCGCACATACATCGAGCCGCTTTAGAACGACTACGTGGCAGGGTCCTCACCTGTTGTCGTGGCGATGGTCTCCTCGATCGCAGCCTGAACCTCCGCCGGGCGCTCCATGTGCGGCATGTGCCCGGTGCCTTCGAGCAGGTGGCGGACCGCGCCAGCAACAGACTCGGCCTGCGTGGCAGGGAGGATCCGGTCCGCGCTGCCCCAGACCACGGTGACCGGAACGGCACCGCCGATCGCCGCCATGGCTGTGGCCGAGTCCACGCGCTGCGTGTCGCCGTCCAGGAGCGTGTCCACCAGGGTGTGCATCGCCGCCTCGACCCCGTCCAGCCGCTTGTACGCGAGCAGGTCATCGACCAGCTGGCGGGTCACCAGGCTCTCGTCGGCGAACAGCTGGCCCACGACCGGCTTGAGCTGGCGCCGCGTCTGCGCGTCGGCGAAACCGCGCAAGTAGTCGGCGTTGATCTCCGGACCGAAGCCGGATGGCGCGATCAGGGTCAGCGACGAGATCCGCCCCGGGTCCCGGGCGGCTACCGCGACCGCAACAGCGCCGCCCAGCGAGTGACCGACCAGATGAGCACGCTCGGCGCCGATCGCGTCGAGCACGCCGAGAACGGCGCCGGCCAGCGTGTCGATCGATCCATCCCCGACGTCCTTCGATGACGTACCGTGCCCGGGCAGGTCGAGCGCGTATACACGGTGATGGGCGGCCAGCGGCTCCTGCAGGAACAGCCAGGAGTTGCGGTCGCCGCCGTAGCCATGGACCAGCAGCACCACGTCACCGTTCTGGCCGGTCCCGACGTAACAGATCCTCCGCCCGCCAATGTCGGCCGTCTCGACGGCCGGGGCGCCGACCGCCTCGTCGGGCACGCCGGCATCGATCACCGCGCGTGCCTCTGCCGCGGCGGCGTCGAGGTCATCGTCGCTGACGTCGGGCGGAGCGATCAGCGCGATGGTGCTGCTGACCGGCACGTCCTCACCGACTCTCGCGATGATCCGCCGCAGGGTACCGGCGTCGGCTGCCTCCAGCGTTCCGGCGATCTTTTCCGTCTCGATGTCGGCGAGCTCGTCGCCGACGCTGACGTCGTCTCCCTCCGCGACGATCCAGCCGGTGATCTTGCCGAGCTGCATCGACAGCCCCCACTTCGGCATGGTGACGGCGACGATCCGTTCGTCGGTCATCAGGCCCACTCCGCCACGGCCTTGACGGCGTTTGCGATGCGCTGCGCGTCGGGCACGTAGAGGTCCTCGAGAATGTTCGAGAACGGTACCGGCGTGTGCGGCGCCGTCACCATCTCGATGGGTGCCCGCAACGCGCCGAAGGCCTTCCTGGCGACAAGGGCCGAGATGTCTGTGGCCATCGAGCACCGCGGGTGTGCTTCGTCCACCACGACGAGGCGGCCAGTGCCCTCGACGCTTTCCAGCACGGTGTCCTCATCGAGCGGGCTGGTGGTGCGCAGGTCGACGACCTCGCATTGCACTCCGGTGGTGGCTAGCTGCTCCGCTGCCTCAAGCGATGTATGCACCATGCGGCCCAGCGTGACGATTGTGACGTCGCTGCCTTCGCGCACCACGTTCGCCTCGCCGAACGGCAGCGCGTAGCCTTCCTCCGGCACCGGCCCGGCCATGTCGTAGAGCGCCTTGTGCTCGAAGAACATCACCGGATCGTCGTCGCGGATCGCCTGCGTCAGCAGGCCCTTCGCGTCGTACGGCGTCGCCGGGACGACAACCTTCAGCCCCGGGATATGCGTGAACAGCGGGTATAGGCACTGTGAATGCTGCGCAGCGGCACGTAGCCCGGCCCCGTACATGGTGCGGATCACGACCGGCGTGACCGCCTGGCCGCCAAACATGTACCGGAATTTCGCCGCCTGGTTGTAGATCTGGTCGAAGCAGACCCCCATGAAATCGACGAACATGAGCTCGGCAACCGGGCGCATCCCGGCGGTCGCCGCGCCGATCGCGGCGCCGATGAACGCCGATTCCGAGATCGGGGTGTCGAGCACCCGGCCCGGGAACCTGTGGTACAGCCCTTTCGTCACGCCGAGCACACCGCCCCAGGCGTCCATCTCGCCGGGTGATCCCTCGCCTCCTGCGTTGTCCTCGCCCATGATGATGACGCTCTCGTCGCGCTCCATTTCCTGGGCCAGCGCCTCGTTGATCGCCTCGCGGTAGGTGATGGTGCGTGCCATGGCCAGCCTCCGATCAGTAGCGGACGTAGACGTCGGTGAGCAGATCCGCCCCGACCGGCAGCGGGGCTGCTTTCGCCTCCGTAACGGCTCTGTCGATCACGGCCACGACCTCGGCGTCGATGGCGTCGAGGTCGGACCGGGTCAGTTCACCGGTCTCCGTCACCCGGTCGGCGAAACGCTTCAGGCAGTCCAGTTCGGCCCGCGCGCGCTCGACCTCGCCGGCCCGGTAGGTTTGCTGGTCGCCCTCGAAGTGGCCGAAGTAGCGGGTGAATTTCATCTCCAGGAGCGTCGGGCCGCCGCCTTCCCGGGCCCGGGTGATCGCCTCGCTCGCCGCTTCGTGCACGGCGAAGAAGTCGAAGCCGTCGACGATGACGCCGGGCATGCCGAACCCGCCGGCGCGGTCGGCGATGTTGTCGCTGGCCACGGACCAGGTGCTGGATGTGGTCTCGGCATAACCGTTGTTCTCGGCGACGAAGATGGCCGGCAGATTCCACACCGAGGCCAGGTTCATCGCCTCAAGCGTCGTGCCCTGGTTGCTCGCGCCATCACCGAAGAACGCGACACTGACACCACCGGTTCCCTTGATCTTGGCGGCCAGCGCCGTCCCGCAGATTAGCGGCGGACCGCCACCGACGATTCCGTTGGCGCCGAGCATGCCCTTGGACAGGTCGGCGATGTGCATCGAGCCGCCCTTCCCGTGGCAGCTTCCGGTCCTACGGCCGTAGATCTCGCCCATCATCTCGCCGACGTCAACGCCTTTGGCGATGCAGTGGCCGTGACCGCGATGGGTGCTAGCGATGGTGTCCCGGTCATCGAGGTTGCTGCATACGCCGACCGCGGAAGCCTCCTCGCCCGCGTACAGGTGGACGAACCCGGGAATCTCGCCGGTCGCGAACTCGGCATGCACGCGCTCCTCGAACTCGCGGATCGCCCGCATCATTCGGTAGGCGCTCAGCAGTTGCTCCCGGGTCAGAGCTCTCCGCTCCGCCGTTTCGGTCATGTGCTCCTCCTAACGGTCGATGCGCGCGACTGGTATTGCCTTTGACGGTCGCCTGAGCAGGCCCAGGCGGGCACTCGCCGCCAAGACCGCGGATACATCCACGCACCGCGGCCCGTCGGCGCGCAGCCGGACGGTGGGCCGCTCGCCCGGCCCGAACGTGAGCTCACGCTCGCCGTCGACAGCGATGACGCCTGCCCGCGCATCGACCGAGTGCACGGATCCAGGGTGCATCCGCCTGATCTCATCCACCCCCACCGGCATGACCAGCCCGGGTGCGATGGGGGCGAGGACCTGTGCTGCCGCTTCAGGCGCGAGGCGGGCGATGACCCCGTGTGGTTCGTGCCGGGCGACGGGAGACAACTGGCCCAGGATGCTCGACAGGCCGATCACGTCCGGTTCCGCGAACGCGCAGAAAAGCTGGGTCAGCGTCGCCGGATCCCAGACCGCGCGGGCCCCCACGTGGCGCTGCGTGGACACAGCGACGTCAATGAGCGCCGTCTCTACCCGCTCGCTTACCCGCACCTCGAGAACCTTGGCGCGGCTGACCACGCCGTCGGCCGGGACCGCGCCCGTGGCGAGCAGGCCAGCCGCGAGGCCAGCGATGGTCGCCTCCCTGACCGCTGGAAACGCGTTGTTGGTCCCTGTCGACAGCGCCAGCATCGGCACGTCGCCGGCCGCCGACGCGGTGACCCTGGCCGTGCCGTCACCGCCGAGGCAGATGATCACACGCGCGCCAGCGGTAACCATCCGCCGGACCGCGTCCACCGTGTCCTGCGCGGTCTGCCTGATCGGCTGACCATCGAGAAACTCGACCTGCGGCCACCCGCCGTCCTGACCACGGCGCTGGCCGATCGCGCGGAACACCGACGCGGAGATGCCGCCGAGGTCGGTACCAAGCAGAACGCGGTGCACGCCAACCGCATGAAACGCAGTGAGCATGCGCTGGATCATGTTGGCCTTCTCCGCCGTCGGGAATACCGAGGCCCGGGTGACCAGGCGCCGGATGTCGCGGCCGGAGAGCGGGTTCGCCACCACCCCGACCATCACATCACCCACGGCGATCCACCTCCTGGCCCTACTCTGCGCCCCTCTCGGCAAAAGGGGAATATTTCCCCGGGACGATGCGCACTCGACCCGTGGCTCATCATTGTTCCCCTCCTGCCGCGGCTGGCCGACAGTTGAAGGCCCTGCATCGCATCGGCGATGTGGGTCCGGCGGCGGTCGCGCGGGCGAGGGTCAGTCGGCCGGTTCCGGGGCGGGAACCTGGTCGCGGGCGGCGGGGGTGCCGCTGGGTTGGGCAGCGGGCTCACCGCGGCTGTTGGTGGCGCGCAGCGCGATGACGGCGGCGGCGAGCAGGAAGACCGCGCAGACCAGCAGGGCGCGCTGGAAACCTGCGGTGAGTGCGGCATCCCGCGGGGCGTGCGCGGCGAGCAACGTGCTGGTGCGCGCGGTGGCGATGGCGGAGAAGATCGCCAGCCCGAGAGCGGTACCCAGTTGCTGGGAGGCGGACAGCAGGCCGGCGGCGAGCCCGGCCTTGTCCTCGGTGACGCCGGCGTTGGCGGCAGTGGTGACGGAGACCAGGACGGCGCCGATCCCGATCGCCATGATCACCAGCCCGGGGAGCAGGTTTTTGGGGTAGGTGCTGTGGACCGGGATACGGGACAGGTACCAGACCCCTGCGGCGGCGATCAGCGCGCCGGCGACGATCACCGGGCGGGTGCCGATGCGGGCGAACAGCC
>Ga0209166_10001414_pt1 | contig 20084 bp, 20 predicted proteins | sample Coa_R1_3_FD_187151 | JGI IMG/M metagenome (GOLD analysis project Ga0209166, IMG submission 187151) | Surface soil microbial communities from Centralia Pennsylvania, which are recovering from an underground coalmine fire - Coalmine... | ecosystem: Environmental > Terrestrial > Soil >... | reverse complement strand
CCTTTCTGCCGAACCAGAAGATGGAGCAATTCGTCGTGAAAAGTTTGGGCGTCTTCTTCCGTGCGGAAGTATCCGCCGTCGACACCCCACTGCGCGATGGTGTCTGCCACGCGGCCAATCAGTTGCCGCACGCTTTGTTCGCGCTCCGCTGTCCCAAGCTTGCCGTGAAAATATTTTGACGCGACAATGTTGGTCGCCGTCATGGACCAGTCTTTGGGCACTTCCACATTGCGCTGCTCAAATATAGTCTGGCCTTTATCGTTCTGGATGGACGCGGTGCGCGTTTCCCATTCGACCTCGTCAAAAGGATGGACGCCGGCCTTGGTAAAAAAACGCTTGACGGTCAGGCCGTGCTCGGCGTGGCGGCCCGGTGTTTCGGCGGAAGCACTCGCGTTTTTTGTTACCGTGGACACAGCATCCCGCTCCGCCATAAACACCTCCGCTCAACTTGTTGGCGCCTGATTCTTGATTTTTGGTTGGTCTTACGCCCGACAAAAAAACGGGACTCGATCAGCCCGCCCGGCGCGTCCCCTCAACGCTCTCCGAACCGGCCCACAGCAAATATCAAAAAATCAATCTTCACGCTCAACGAAAACCGCTTCACTTGAGCCGGACGGTAATGTACGCCCGTGAAATGAGCTTGTCAAGAGAAAACTACAAGTACTGGTGTTTTTTTTATAAGTTACCCCAATAGCTTGTGGAAATCTCCCGCCGGCCTTGGCAAGGCTTTGGGCAAGTATTTCCTCCCCTTCGAACCCCTGCGCGCCACCCGCCTCTTGTTTGGATGCGCTCGGTAGGCCCTGAGTGGCCACGATTATTCGGATTGAAATTATGATTGGGCGCCATCGCGGGCGCCTATCATTTGCAGATATTTCTGATATCCGTTTGGGTTCGTCTTGGGTAAGTTTTTGATTGGATGCCCGGTCTGTGACGCGAGCGGAAATTCGCGCATGACCATGGGTGAAGGGCTGGAGCAAAACGCGAGGGGTTCAGGCGAACCCCTCATTCATCAAGTGCGAAAAGCGTGTTTTAACTGGGCAGCGGAACTTTAAGGTTGGATTTGTTGAGAGCTTTGACAAGCTGGCTCTCCACGCTTTCTCTGGTCAGGCCGCGGGCCACCGCAATCTCATCCACCATCAGTCCCCACGCGCGGTCGAGCATTTTCTTTTCGCGAAACGAAAGCGGCTTGATTTGATTCAGCATCACCAGGGTCTTTAATACTTCGGCCACCTGCTGCAGCGAACCGCTTTTCATCTTCTCGGTATTTTCCTTGAACCGCCACTTCCAATCCTGTGGAGATTTGCACCGGCCCTTGTGAAGAAAATCAAGGATCGTGCCAATTTCGCGGTTCTTCGCCACCCGCCTCAAACCTACGCTGTCAACGTTGGTCATCGGCACCATCACGCGCATGCTGCTGGCGTTGAGCTTCAGCAAATAAAACATCTGCGGTTGCCCGGTAAGGTTTCTGGTTGAAATTTGTTCGATGATGCCCACACCCTGATTAGGATAGACAACCTTCTCCCCGACCTGGAAGTCCATTAGGCCCCCTTTAGATTGGTTCAGAAACTAATTGATTATAGGTGGGAATCCGCCTCGGAGTCAAGCGAATAAAGAACTGGTTGAAGTGGTTGGATGCTGAAATTAGATAAATGGTTTTCCCGCAAGATAACTCTCATGTTGGATGGGTCCCGCGGGAGGCCATGAGCGAAGTGCGGAAGACATTGAAGCGGCCTGGGTCTACTTCTTCTTGAGGTCTTCGGGCGAGTCGCTGAACCGTCCCAGCATTTTGTAAATTGTCGTAAGCGCGTGGTCCACCATGCGCTCGCCCGCGCCCACCTGAACCCAGGTTGATGAACTGGCCGCGCCGTAGCCGCCCATGGAAGCGGCGCGGATGGTGGGAAAGTAACCATAGTACCCGTTGGCGTAGCCCAGGAAAAAAGCATGACTCACCGGACAACGGTCGCGCCAATTGCGCTGGAAATCCACAAAAGGCTCGCCGGGCATGCCCATCATGGCGATGCGCTTGTTGATAAGCACCGTGGTAACGGGCAACTTCATTTCAGTAGTGATGCGCGAGCCGAAGTCCTCAAAAACCCGAGGCCCGAAGGCAGCGATCAATCCCTGCCGGAATTTCTCCGCATCCCAGCGCAAGTGAAAATCGAGCAAATCCTCGGCATAGTCGATTGAAGCGTCCGGCGCCGCTTCCGTCTTGATGCCTTTCGCCACGCGCGCTGCTTCCCGGCCCAAACGCTCGCCCGTCCAGTCACGCATTTTCACCGCGTCCTGCTCGAGCGGTGTCACGGCGTAATACGGATTGATGTCGCCGGGAGCGCCCTGCAGGAAAATACAAAGTGGCTGCCCGTCCGCAGCCAGGGCGCGCTCCACGGTTTGCGTCATCACGGCGGGATAGTCGGCGGAGTATTGCAAATTGTCCGGCCCAAACACCACAGGGTGGCATGAATAATTCACCAGGATGGCGAGCGGCTTGCCTTCCGCATTGTCCACGCGCAGTACCAAAACCGTGGGATCCACGGGCGCGGTCGGAACGCGCGTCGGGTTACGCTCAAACCAACTGACGGTTCCGTCAGGATTCTCGCGCAAGCGGTTGTGCCCAATATAGGTGACTCCGGTTCCCACACCCAGCCGCGCTTCCACCAGATTTGCGGCGGCCTCGTCGATCGCTTTGGAAATCTTTTCCAGCGCCGAGGTTTCCCAGGCGGGCGTGGCGCCGGCGGGATACTCGTCCTGAACGACAGGACCCGAATGGGTGTGTGAGGCGACGACCATAAGATAAGTTATGCCGCTGGATTTATGTGCAGCGTCACGCAGGCGCGCCAGGGAAGCAGGACCGAACGGCCTGCCCAAATCGAGCGCCACCAGCGCCAGCTTTTTATCACCCGCGGCGAGTACCAGCACGCGCGAATACAATGGATCGAGGACGCCGGTGGCCGGGCCTTTGCGATTCCCATAGCCCCACATGCGCACTCCGGGAGGCGGCGTGATGTCCACCTTGGCCACACCCGCTCTGAGCGTGGCGCCCAGAGCGCTGCTAGTAAGCAGGGATAGAACTAGCGCCAGGTGACAAGAGGCGAGTGGCAAGCGGGTAGGCAAGAATTTGAAGGAGGATATAAAAGGATATCGAATTGCAAAACCTGATTTATTCATTTGCCAGCGGTCCATGGCGAGCCACGATAACACATTGAAGAGGGTCGGAAGGAAAAGTTTTGCGGTTTGCTTGCGGCACTCCACTGCTCACTTGCGGTTCGACTTCGCTCAGTACAGGGAGCGATCAGCCGAACGGCAACTGATCATTACTGATTATCAAACCGGATTTCTTTCAAGCCTGCGAGGGTCCCTGAAAAGTCAAACACATCCGCGCTCGCCGGATCGTAATGGTCCGTAATGCCCAGGAGACGAGCTTCAGCGGGATGCTCGGTGGGCATGAGGAAGGTCCCCACTTCCACCTCCCCACTTCGCAAGGTTAATCTCATTTGCTGCCCCTGAAATTCAATGCGGGCGATGTTTGAGAATTCCACTTCATCGGCGCTGCCACCTTGAATCAAAATTGGGAATGATGTCCTGGCGGGAACTGACTCGAGCAGCGATCCGCGCCCGGCGGGCGGATAGAAATCAAGAAAGGCGTCATACACGCGGGTTGTTTTTCCGGTCTGATCCGTGACTGTCAACTGGTACCCAAAACGCTTCCAGACATCCACAATCTGCTGACGATCAGCCGCCGGAGTCTTTCTCACCTGAAAAGGGAGGCTGCCCTTGTTCAGGCTCACTTTCTCCACCCGCCGATCTTTCAGATCAAAGTGTTTATAGTAGAGGTAGTTGGAATCCTCCTTCACCACAATGGCATCACGCTGGATCACCACTTGCCTGCCCTGCGGGCTGGTCTGATAAATAGTATCGGCACGCAGCAAGGGGCCGGGTCCCAACGCTGCAATCAAAAACCCACACGACAGCCAACGAAATTGCTTCATGGAAAACGATCTGCACTCCGAAGCGAATCAACCTTTCTTCTTTTTCTTTGAAACTTTTAATTCTGTCTGCACCTGGCTTTGAATGGTCTGGAGCATCTGCTGCGCAGTGGGCGCGTTCGGCCCGTTAGGTTGAAGCTTTAAGTAGGCTTGCAAGGCCTCCACGGTGCCCGGCGGGACAATCATTTTGTCGCCTTGCATAGTGGCCTTACCCATCAGCGCCAGCGATTGCCAGAAGTAAGCATCAGCATAACTGGCGTCGGCATCAGTGGATTTCTTGAAGGCCGCGGAGGCTTCATCCATCTTTCCGACGTTATACATAACCACGCCCAGGTTAAAGTAGGCGCGCGACGCGCCGGCGGGATTCAATTCGGCCGACTTTTGGAACTCGGCCTGGGCGTCGGGGATCTTGTTGGTCTTGGCATAAACGGTACCCAGCGAGTTGTGCAATTCGGCATCAGTCGGATCGGCCGTGATTGCCTTTTGATAGTTTTCCACGGCTTTGTCATACTGACCGGCTTTTTCGTAGCTGTCCGCAAGGCGACCCAGGACGGCAATCAGATTCTTGTCCTTGGCCAAGGGGACCGCCTGCTCAAACATGGCGGCGGCTTCGGCATACTTTTTTTCGCCAAAAAGCGCCTGCCCTTGGTCGAACAGCGCCTTCAACCCCGTAAATTCTTTTTGCTCTTTGTTTTGCTCTTCGATTTTCTTTTGCAATTCCGGGTTAGCCTGCTGTTCCTTGGCTGCCTCCGCTCTTTCCTTGGCCATGTCAAAATCCCGGTTCGTAGGGTCGCCCATTCCTATGTGGACGCCGTTAAAATTGTAGATAGGTTTGCCGCTGGTGTCCTGCAGGGTGATCTTGTACGTGCCAATCGGCAGGCCGATATAAATGTAGTGGCCGTGTTTATCCGTTTTGGCTTTAAATGTTCCCTTCACATCGGTCCGTTCAATGATAACGGGATTGCCAACCATCGGGTTTCCCTTTTCGTCTTTAACATTTCCCTCGAGTCCCCCGGTTTGTCCGAATAGGGGACTCGCGGCGGCCATCGCCGCCACAATAATCGTAAGTGCAGCCCATTTCTTCATTCTGGTCACGAACATAGTTTCCTCCTCTTGCGGATGCGCGCTGGCATCATTCTACCCTGAGATTAGATGCGAACTCAACCCCGGAAGTCAGCTAAAAGTCAAAAGTCGATTTTTGACAGTTGACGGGTACACCCTGGCGCTCCGTCAATTATTGAAGGTCAATTATTACTTTTTTCTGCGTACGGCTGTAACTTGGCCGCACTGCGTACGGGATGGGGTCCTCGACGCCCGCTTCTTCAAACGCGCGCAAGCGCAGCGCACAACTGTCACAGACGCCGCAGGCAACGTCCTCAGCCTGATAGCACGACCAGGTGAGCGCGAACGGCGCTCCCAGGGCCAGCCCCTGCCGCACGATTTCGCTCTTGCGCATGTGGATGATGGGGGTGGCAATCTCCAGCCGCGTTTCAGGCCTGGTGCCCGCGGTAATGACACGGTTGAATGCCGCGTAATATTCCGGGCGGCAATCAGGGTAACCCGAGCTGTCCTCCGCCACGGCCCCAATGAAAATCCTGCGCGCGCCCAACACTTCGCCCCACGAAACGGCAATGGAAAGAAAATGCGCGTTGCGAAAAGGCACGTAGCTTGTGGGAATTTCCTTGCGGTCAAGGTCAGCACGCTCCACGGCAATGTCGGTGTCCGTGAGGCTCGACCCTCCGATGGCGCGCAGATGATCCAGGCGGCACGCCAGGCGATGCTCGGCGTGGTAAAAATCTGCCAGAGCGTTGAAAGCCGCAAGCTCGCGAGCCTCAGTGCGCTGCCCGTAGCCCACGTGCAGCATGGCCAGGCGATATTCCTGATGGGCCATGGCCGTGGTGACGCAGCTATCCATCCCGCCACTCGCCAGAACGACGGCCAGGGCCTTTTCGATTTTAGATTTTGGATTTTGGATTTCCAGATTGCCAGTTCCCTTTTCAGTTTTAGATCCGCAAATGAACCGCCTGCATCGCTCTTGTTTTAACCTTTATCCTTTAACTTTTAACCTTTCTTCAAACTCCTTTGGTTTCCGGTTCCCAGATGAATTTATGAATTTGCATCCCCATGCGCACCTCAAGGCCGTCGCGCAAAATCCACTCGGCAAGCTGACGCGGATGAAGCCGGCCAAAGACCGGAGAAAAGATCACTTCATCCACCCGGGTATGGAGCTGATGTCTTGCGATGAAGTCCAGGGCGTAGCGATAATCGTTTTCATCGACGATCACAAATTTGATCTCATCTTTTTTTTCGAGCACGGCAAGATTGTCGAAGCAGAATTTATCGCTCTCGCCGCTGCCCGGGCACTTCACGTCCAACACTTTTACCACGGCGCGCGGCAGGCCGCCCACAAACCGTTCCCCGCTGGTTTCCATGAGGACGCGAAAGCCCTCGCCCACAAGTTGCGCGGCCAGCGGCTGGACGTCCTTCTGCAGCAGCGGCTCGCCGCCCGTAAACTCCACCAGCTTCCCGCCCAGTTCGCGCACCCGCCCCAGCACTTCGTCCGGCGTCATATCTTGCCCGCCGTAAAAAGAATATGCCGTGTCGCACCAGTGGCAGCGCAAATTGCATCCCGTCAGGCGAATAAAGACGCAGGGCAGTCCCACAAAAGAAGACTCGCCTTGAATCGACTTGAATATTTCCGTGACCACCATGTTGATTTTCGCCTGCCCTTTAAAACGAACGTAGTTGCAAGAGTGCCGCAATTCATTTTACCCGATTCCGGCCGAGATGGTTCAGGGAGGAAAATTTACTTTTGGATTCCCACTTTCGTGGGAATGACTGCGCTTGGAACCGCCCGCGCCTTGCAAATGACACCAGTATTTTCCGGGCGAATCCCTTTGACAATTTTGGTTCCCATGCTATAGTTTTAAAGCAAAGAGCCAGTCTCTTGATAGACTAATCTATGAGTTTTTCATTGCGCATCCTTAACTTTTGGGGATCCTTGGCGCTTTGCGGATTTTAAAGCGTTTTAAGAACACTCGGTCGGGTCTTTATGACCACCAAACAATCGCCTCAAATTCCCGATCCTAACGAACTCCAACGCCGGGATGCTACTGTCAAACAGGCCGGAGATTTGGTTTCAGATGGCAAACGCAGCGAATCTCCGCGGAAGAGAAGCGGCGAGCCTTTTGCATCCGAAAAAATTAAGCGCCCCGGCAAAACTCTCCAACAAAACCCCCTTCATGGCCAACCTGTGGGCAGCGAGTTTTTTCAAACCTTGGGCAAAGACACCCCTCCCCTCATTCTAGGCACCAGGAGCCAGCCGCTGTCAGAACACAAAAAGGGCGCAAGCATTCAGCGTATAGCGCGTGATATCAGCAAAGGTAAGCAGGTGACAGAACTCAATGAGAGTTATGAGTTCATCACCAACTCCATGGCTGACCTGATTAGTCTGGTCAGCGCAGACTACCGGTACCAGGCCGTGAACGATTCATGGTGCAAGGCTTTTGTTAAAACGCGGGAAAATGTTTTGGGAAAGACCATCAGCGAACAGTGGGGCGAGGCTGCCTTTGTGGAGAGCATCAAACCTCTCTTGGATCGCTGCCTGGCCGGTGAAACTATTTCGTATGAGATGTGGTTGGATTTGGGCGTGTACGGCCGGAGGTATTGTTCCATTTCTCTTTATCCCTATATTTCCGATCAGGGACCCACCAACTATGCCGTGGTGGTGACCCGCGACATTACGGACCACAAAAACATCGAAGACGATCTGGTGCGGTCACGCCAGGAAGCGGAGACGGCGAATCTGGCCAAAAGCATATTCCTGGCCAACATGTCCCACGAAATACGAACCCCTATGAACGCAATTCTGGGATTTTCCCAGCTCATGCAGCGCGATCCGACCCTGACCGGCAAGCAGCGCAAGCAGTTGGACGCCATCAACCGAAGCGGAGAGCACCTGCTGGAACTGGTGAACGACATTTTGGAAATGTCGAAGATTGAGGCAGGCCGCATCACCTTGAACTCGGCTGTGTTTGATTTGCATGCCCTGCTCAAGGACCTGGAGATTATGTTTCGCGCCCGGGCCGACGCCAAGAAGCTCCAACTCACGGTGGAGCGGATCGGGGAAGTCCCTCGTTACGTTGTGACTGACGAGGGCAAGCTTCGCCAGGTGCTCATCAACCTGATGGGGAACGCGGTGAAATTTACCGAGAGCGGTGGCATTGTTTTGCGCGTTCGCTCAAAACAGGGCGACAAGCCCGGGCTTCGGCTTCAGGCGGAAGTGGAGGACACGGGCCCTGGAATTACGGAAGCAGAGATGAGCAAGCTCTTCCATTATTTTGAACAAACCGAGAGCGGGCGCCGGACGGGTGGCGGCTCCGGCCTCGGCCTGGTGATCAGTCGCGAGTTTGTCCGCTTGATGGGTGGCGATATCAGGGTCACAAGTCAGGTGCGGAAAGGAAGCATTTTTAGTTTTGATATCCCAATCGTGGCAGGGGAAATTGGTTCCGTGGTGGAGAGACCGGAAATGCGCCGCGTCCAAAGGCTCCGGCCTGACCATATCCGGCACCGGGTGCTGATTGGCGATAATGAGGAAAATAATCGGGCCTTCCTGTCAGAAATGCTCAGTGGTGTTGGCTTCGAGACCCGCGAAGTGGCCAATGGACAGGAAGCCGTCCAGCAGTTCGTTGCCTGGCACCCTGATTTGATCCTCCTGGATTATCGTATGCCTGTAATGGATGGTCTGGAGGCCATTCGCCAGATCAGGGCCGTGGTAGGGGGAGAAAAGGTCAGAATCGTTTGCGTTACCGCCAGCACGACAGACCAGAACCGGCACGAGATCATAGCCGCCGGAGCGGACGATTTTCTCGGCAAGCCTTTGCGCGAGGGTGTGCTGTTTGAAAAAATAAGAACTCTTCTGGGCGTCGAATATGAGTATTTCGACGAGCTCGCGCAGGCGGTAAGCGCGGCGGATGCCAGCGCCGCAAGAACCCTTACTTTGGAATCGGTTGAATCCCTGCCCCAGGACCTGGTGCGCCAAATGCGCGAAGCCACCATCAACGCAGACCTTGATTTATTAATGAAGTTGATTGACAGTGTGGAAACGGAAAACCCTCGCGCGGCGCAGGAACTGCGGATGATGGCCGAGGGGTTCGAATACCAAACCATCCTTGACCTTCTGCCCAGGGGAGGAAGCGCATGAACGATAAGCCGGCTGTGCTTTCGCAGGCGCCCAGCGTGCTGGTGGTGGATGATACTCCAGCCAACTTGCAGTTACTCTCCCAGATGCTCAAAGAACAGGGGTACAGGGTTCGGCCCGTTCCCAGCGGGAAATTGGCCATCCAGGCAGCCCTGAATGACCCGCCGGATTTGATCCTGCTCGACATCAATATGCCGGAAATGAATGGCTACGAAGTTTGCCTGCGCTTCAAGGCGACGGGAAAATTGGAGCACATTCCGGTCATCTTCATCAGCGCCCTCAACGAACCCATGGACAAAATGAAGGCTTTTTCCGTCGGGGGCGTCGATTACGTGACCAAACCTTTCCATTTTGAAGAAGTGCAGGCTCGTGTGGACACTCACGTGAAGCTGCATCGCCTCCAGGTTGAACTGGAGAGACACAACCGCGACCTGAACAGCCTGGTTCAGGAACAGGTGAAGGAAATCTCCGCTTCCCAGATGGCCACCATCATCGCTTTGGCTAAGTTGGCGGAGTCCCGGGACGATACGACCGGCAATCATATTATGCGGGTTCAGGCCTATGTAAAAGTTTTGGCGCTCCAGTTGAGCAGATTACCCGGTTTTAATGGACACATTGATTCCACCTATATCGAAAATCTTTTTTTCACCGCTCCGTTGCACGATATAGGCAAGGTGGGCATTACGGATCAGGTCCTCCTGAAACCCGGCGAGCTCACGCCTTCAGAGACCATCACAATGAGAAGGCATACCGTGATTGGTTCACAGACTCTGCAGGAAGTTCTAAGAATTTATCCCAACAACCAGTTCATCAAAATGGGAATGGGCATCGCATGTTCGCACCACGAACGCTGGGATGGAAGTGGTTATCCAAATGCCTTGAGTGGAGAAGATATCCCGCTATCGGCCAGAATTCTCGCTGTCGCGGACCAGTATGACGCGCTGCGCAACGCCCGCCCGTACAAGCCTCCCTACGACCACCAGAAGACGTTCGATATCATTACCCAGGGGGATGGAAGAACCATGCCTGAGCATTTCGATCCGGCAGTGCTCCAGGCCTTCAAGGAAACCAGCGCGGAATTAGAATCGATGTTTACCAGTTTTCAAAAAAGCAGCGTGAGCGTCCCCATTTCTTATAAATGCTGAGACCCCCACGCTACTCATCTGAGCCAGCACTGCGAAATCACAAAACAATTTAGTATTTCTCTTCGACGCTTCGCCACGCCGTCATTCCCGTCCCGCAGCCGCGGGAGGAATCCACTCCACATCGCGATGGACATTCAATTCCGATGGACTGGACCCCCACTTTCGCGGGGGTGACATCGAGCGCCACTCTTAACCTCTACGGCGCAGGCGGTTTTTGTCCCGCGGGCGGAGGCGGAGGCGCGGGTGGCTTGGCGAACTTCGCATCATCGATCGCAACGTTCTGCTGAATATTGTCCACCTGAATTGTGAAGCGCCCTTGGGGCCGGGCAACCGTCCAGCGGAAGGGCACCTTAACGCCGTCGGCGTCGCGATAATCGGCAAAATCAATTTGCGTCGGGTTGCGACCCAACGGTGTTTCCACATATTGTACTTCGCGCACCAGCAACCCTGACTGCTCGTCGAAATAGAGCTTCACCGGCGGCAGGCCCCGTCTGAGCCCGAAGATCAAGTACGCATCGCGATCGCCAACTTTTTCCGCCGGCCGCGGACGGAACTGGATGAAGAGCTTCTTCATGTCAGCCGCAAAATTGAGGTCAGCGTCGAGCTTCATGTTCTCAAGCTCCCCGCCCGTAACTTCGCGCGGCGGGCCAAAACCTGACATCCACCCCTCCTGGCCGTCGTAGCCAGTGGAGCTTTCGCCCCGTGGCGTGTGCGTTACAGAAAGACGTTTGTCCGGAGCCTTGGCGTAAATTTCCACCGGAATGCTGCCCGGGCCAAATCCGGTGAGCGTCCCGTGTTCCACGCGGCTGGTGATTTTTTGCATGGCGTCAGCGCCACCCACCGCCTGTACATACTTATCGAGAATCTGATCCGCTGTGGGTCCGGCTGGGACGGCGGCAGGATTTGTGCCCGCTGCGTTCGGTCCACCAGGCATGGGCCTCGGCGCCACTTCGGCAATAATCGGTATGCCCACCGGCGCGGCCGCCCCGCGGTGGCAGGAGTTGCACGTAACCACGGTGTGGCCCTGGAAGTTGTCTTTGTTGATGGCCAATTCCATCAGGATCATCTTGCGCGCGATTTTTTTCTTTTGTTTATCGTCTTTATCAAACGCGCCCCTCACGTGGCAGTATTCGCATTCAACACCGAGTGAGCTCGAGATGAATTGCATGGCCGGAATCACCTGGTCGGCCGGAATGCCTTTGAGCGCCTGAATGTTTTTGAATCTGGCTTCCGCCAACTGCGGCCCCGGCGCTGCCGGAGCCTGCTGCGCCATGCCCATCCGATTCCCTGCGACCGCGATCGCAAGCGCAATAAGAGTCAGCGCGGCAATCGAAATTATGGAAATATTCGTTACGTTTGATTTCGTTTTCATGTCCGCTCCCGCGTGTAGGATTCGAGCCCGAATTATAGCAGACGATAATGGGTTTGCAATGGTTACAGGTTTTTGGATGGTGGAAGTTGGACCCCCGCTTTTGCGGGGGTGACAACGAGGGACCCCGCGTCATCCCAGCCTCAACCGTCATTCCCGCGAAGGCGGGGGCCCCAGGCTGTGCGATGGCGGGAATCTACTTCGCCAGCCCTTGAGCGTGTCTCCGTACTCTCAGCGGCCGAAAAGATTTAACACAGAGTTCACAGGAATACTCTGGGGCCTCAGTATTGAAGTCTTTGAAGCAGGAGATTGAATTGCGCGAAGGCTTGGCATATAGTGAGCCCAACATACCTTGCTTCTTAGGGGGACAAAATGAATCTGCTTCGCCCTGACTATTCCCGGGGTTTCCATTCCTTCGCTTGCATAACTTTTGCTTTGATTTTTCTTTCGGGTTGCGGGCCAACCATCCAGCGTCCCGCGGGGCCGGCGGGTGAATACTCTGACGCAACCGATTTATTCGAAAAGGGGAAATTCGGCCAAGCCATCCAATTCAGTGAAGGCCTGGCCAACGCTTCCCCGCCCACTCCTTACACGGACCGGGCCCTGGTGCTGCGCGCCGTCATTTTCAGCGGCCAAATCAAGGCTTACAAAGATTTGGCGGACGCCTACTCCTCGGGTTGGGAGAAAACAAAAGATCCTCAATTCAGATCGGAATATGGCGCCCAGCGGCAAGACAATCTCCAGTATGGGGTGGAGGCGGCGCTGAATCTTGACCAGGTCGCAAGCCAGCTTACCAAGGGCGGAACCATCCCCAAGGACTTGACGCTCGAAGCGCCTTATCCCGCGGCGGAAGGTCCGGTGGTGGTCACGCAGCTTAACCGGGTGCGCGACGGAGGCGGCATCCCATCCGGCGACCGGGACGCAGCCGCCATTGATGCCCAGCGCAAAGGTATTGACGATACGTTGGGAGAGATTGTGGGTGGCGACAGGGCTTCGGCTCGAAGCGCGCTGAAGGCCGGGCCGGTTAAGCTCGACGGTTTCAAATTTGCCATCTTCCTCACCAAACAACTTGAGAACGGCGCCGGCATATTCGATAAGAAACATATGCATGACCCTGAAAAATACCGGACAATTTACCGCGAGGCGGACGATGTGGCGAAAGCGGCGCTGGCTGCGCTGGGGGATAAACCGGATAAGGAAAAAGAAAAAGAGGTAAAGAAACTTCAGGAAGAAATCAAAGTCAGTCTTAAGAACGCGTAGCGCGAAGCGCCTTGGGCGGCGCCCCGGACGCCTTGGGATTGGTAGCCACGGTTGGCTTCTTTCCAACCGTGGGCTTTTATGGCATTAAAGACGCCAGGAAGGAGAGACTCGCAGAATGATATTTCCTTGTCTGCCTTGCGCACTTGGCGACTCTGCGCCTTTGCGTGAGCTCCCACTGTTCTTCCGCTTAATGGCTGGCTTGGGGCGGCATTGCCCCGTGGGGTGATGCGGGCACGCTTTGTGCGGGACTTCCGTTTGACTGTGGAACGGCTACCCCGCCATGCGGATTTCCACCAATGCCGCCCATCGGCGTGCTGGACTCAACTTCCCAGTGGTCGCCCTGGCGCCGAAGCACGTATCCAACCTCCACCTTGAGATCAGGCACGGAATTGCTTTGGAAGACCACCTGGGCCGTGGCCTTGTTACCGTCAAACTTTACCTCTTGAACTTCAGTGGTCATGTTGGAAAGCGCGAGGCCGGGGCGCTGCTTCAGGTGCGCCTCAATCGCCGCCTGGACTGCAGCTTTCGAATTTATTCCGGAAAACCTTCCGCACCCGCTCAGCATGGCCACTAATCCCGCAAGACACACAAGAGCGGCACGACTTTGTCTTTTCATGGTCTGACTACGTTAATCGACGTGGGATGAAATGTCAAAAACAGGATTGCGCCTGACGCCAAACTGGAACTAAGGTTTGGGCCTCGCTAGCTTGCCACCTGCCCCTGTTCTTTTTCGACTTCCATTCATAATTCATCTTCATACTTTCTTCCCAGTCCCAAGTCCCTGTTCTTCCGCCCCTCCGTGTACTGTCTACCGTCTACTATCTACTATCTACTTTCTGATGGACAACCCCAGTCTATTGCGCTAGCGTTAGGGCTGGTAAATAATATTAAGGGCAGAGAAAGCAATGACCGTCACTCTTAAACTCAAACCGGAAGTTGAAGCAGGACTATCCGCGCAAGCTCAGGCCAGCGGCATGACGGTGGAAGAGTATGTCCTTTCCATGATTGAAGGCGCTGCGTTTCCCAGATCGCACAACGCAATGTCGGTTGAGGAACGGGCGGCAGCATTTGAAGCCTGGTCTGTCGGCCATCGGTCCACCCCTCCCCTGTCTGATTTCGCTGTCAGCCGCGAGGCCATGTATGAGGGCCGTGACCACTGATGCGTGTGCTTGTTGACACGAATATTCTGCTCCGCAATGCCCAACCCAATCACCCTCTCAGTTCTCAGGCCACTCGCGCCGTCTCGAAGCTTATTCGGCAATCCGATGACGTCTTTTTCTGTTCCCAAAACATTGCGGAATTCTGGAATGTCGCAACGCGTCCCGCTGAACTGAATGGGCTCGGACTATCGCATGAGGAGGTACTACAGGAAGTCAGCAGCATCGAGAGGTTGTTGACTCTGCTGCCGGAAGTTCCAGCGATCTATGCCGCATGGAAACAGATCGTCAATGAGTACAAAGTCCAGGGCGTCAAAGTTTATGATGCCCGCCTCGTTGCGACGATGAATGTCTACGCGGTCGAAAGTGTGCTCACGTTCAATGCAACTGATTTCAAGCGGTACAGCAACATCAACGTACTTCACCCATCGTCGTTGCTCGCTTAGTCCCAGTTTTTCCGCCCCTCCGGTTCTTTTTCGTCTTCCATTCATCGTTCACTATTCATCATTCATAATTTCTTCCAGCCTACCGTCTACTGTCTACCGACTACCGTCTACCTTCTTTAAGTTGACCTCCTCTTCAAACAGATGTATACCAGATGGGTAATGGGGCGGCGAGCGCGCACCGTCAGCACACATCGCAAAAGGCGCAAGCTGTGCGCTACATGGAAAGAAAGGAGTACGAGCCAAATGCGAAAAAAACATGACAAAGGCAAAAAGCGACCGGTCCGCCATCTCAATGAAGTTCCCGCTAAGGTTCATTTGCGAGCTGGTAAACTGAAAATCATTGTCGAGATACCTTGGGCCGACCTTTCGAGACGGCTTCACACTGACCTGGAGACGAAGAGATTCCGGCGGAAGCGACGATCGAGAGGAAAGAAATCGAGTTAACAAAGTCCAGCCACAGCATGCTTTTTATGCTGCGGGCCTATGCGGACTCCGAACATCGACAAGCCCACGGCACAAATTGCGTGCCGTGGCTACCAGCTATTCGCTTATTGATCGTGCGTACGAGACTTGTGAAGGGAACCTATGAGGGTCCACCGAAAGCGCAAAGAATGCTGGCTACTCATCCTTGAGCCGGGTGAGGAAATGAAAACAGTTGTGGAGGCTTTCGCGAGGGCGTCATTCGAAATGGCCAGGCCTGCCGGCATTAGCGCGATTACTTCTTTCGACCCTTCGACTCAATGGCAGAGCGTTAGAGCGGAGGCACTACGGGGAAGACAGTCACCGGCTGACTCGACATGGCTGCTAAGAATGGACTATATCGCCGGCCGACGTTGCAAGACGGCAATTCGCAAGGGGAAAAAGTATCTCACTGTATTCCCGGGCGATGGGAGGGAGCAGGAGATGGAGACCATGTATCTGCTCGCGATAAAGTATGTCATGAAGCGAGAGCGCGAAGTGAGGTCTGCCGCGACAGTAACGAGAAGGATTCAGTGAACAGTTGTGGAAGGGCGCATTGAGTGGGTAGCCTCGGTTGGTGCTATTCCAACCGTGGGACTTTTCCCGAATCAAGAACCCACTGTTGATTCAAACGGAGAATTAATCGTGGCTATCAGCTGGGGAGAAAAATGAAAAAAATACGGATTCGATATTTGAACGATTGGCCTCCAGAGCCGGGAGGATCGTACGAAAAAGGGGATAATCTTCGCCCCTCTGCAAGTGAGGCGGTGATAACCAGATTTCAGAGATCTCATGATAATAAAGTGGTGTTCACTTGCACCTTCGGTGAGAGAAAGTTCAGCTATGATTTCGTAGCCGAAAATAATGAGATTGCAGGGCAAGTCGCTGAAGTGGTTAAGCAGAGCATTGGGAAATCACTGGAGCAAATAGGAGACGTGGAAATAGAATTGGAACAAAAGAGGTAGCTCGCGGGTGGCGAATACATGCACGCATCTTGGCATGTATGCAGACTGGGATTTCGGAATCCGAGGGAGATGTTAACCTCTATTAAATTACCAAGGTTGAATTATTTCTAACCTGGTTTATCACATAAATCAAGATCGTGTATGCGCCTCCTGCGAGGAACAGATGTTTGATCTTTGGAAGCTAGAACGTAAGCGAAGGAACATCGAGAAGTTGTACGGACCGGATTTGGACAAGGCTTTCAAGGAGAAGAAGCAAGACGATCTGCACGCGCTTCTTTCGGAGCGTGATTGGGACCTTCGGCCCGTAGAAGGCCAGATTTTTGCCGAATTGACAAGGAGGATCAATAAGGAGGCGGAGAGGCTCGACGTAGAAATCACGCCTTATGACACAGAGACGGGTTACTGGGGCAGTGATGGGTATAGCGGTCTTACCTATCTTACTCAAAGGGGTAGGAGTCACTTTCGCAAGGTTATTGATGAGGAGAAGTCGCGGCGATTTGAAGTGAAAGTGCGATGGATAAAATTATTTGTTCCACTTATTGCTGCATTGGCCGGCCTCATTGGGACCATTACTGGTCTAGTGGCGGTTCTTCACCGCAAACCATGAAAAAGCCGGTAGCAAATAGTTCATGCCTTTCGAAGTCGGGAATTGATCCAGGCCGGATCGGCGATGACCGTGCGAAACACGATCGCCGACGCCCGCCCCACCTGCCGGAGTGCCAGCAGAGCCGGGTAATCCAAATCAAAGGTCAGCACGACTTCGCCCAATGGAGCTGTGGCGAGTGATGAGTGGCAAGTGGCGAGCCAAAAGCACAGCGGGAAGGCGAACGGCCTCATGCCCAGCGTTCTGAGAAAGGCAACCGTTCGAGGAGACACACCCATGTCAGCAAGGAATTTCACTTGGAGGAGCCAGAGACCATAATCGTTTTCTCACTCGCCAGCCAAGCCGCATATTCCATGGCTTGTTGGATGTCTGGCGGGCATAGCTCTGGATAGTCCGCGATGATCTCAGCAGGCGTTTTACCGTTCGATAAAAGTCGAAGAATAACGTGGACGGGAATGCGGAGGCCGCGGATGCATGGCTTGCCGTCGCACTGGCCCGGATTGACGGTAATGCGGTCGAAGGTTATCGTCGCCATCTCGCGTATCCTAGCACAGTCGAAAGGTTTAATTCCAGCGATCTCCGGGATCCGTAGTGGGACAGTTTGTTGTAGCGGCGTCTCTCCGAGCGTCGGAAGTTCTTGGGAATTCAAGGTCGGCGGTCCCGCGCATGGCGGGTTGAAAGAAACTCGACCGCCGCTACAAAAAACCAAACTGACCCAATACCCCGGGATCCGCCTCTGCTTGATGCTCACGTTGACCACGGTGCAATAGCAGGTAGCCTCGGTCAGTGGTTTTCTGACCGTGGGCTTTTTCGCCGAGCGCACGAACCCACAGTCAATCAAAGGGCGGATTGACAGTGGCTACCAATGAAATCGAGTGAGCCGAATTAACCTAACAGATGAGCGTGTAGCGAATAGTCTGTATCGTTCAGACTCTGATGGCATCAGGTAAACACCTGACAGGACGTTTTGCAGTGCCATTTGTATGTCAGACAAAAACATGAGTTTAATGTAAATTTATTCCCGACTGCCGTCAGGAACAACTGAGGAATTAAATGCGGCATCATAGGGTATGTCCGCAGCCTAAATTAGGGGGTTTACTCCAATGTCCTACTTAAAGGCAAGCGTCGTATGTGCTTTTTTGTTTAGTCTACCCGCCTTTGCCGGATCTTCAGTTCAAGGTATCAAGAATTTCATTGAGGTCGATAGTCATGTCTATCGCGGAGGGCAGCCGAGCGGACCTGGCTATGAATACCTGGCGAAGATTGGCGTGAAGACCGTGGTGGATTTACGCGAAGCCGGTGATCGTGCTACAAAAGAAGAGCAAGCCGTCACCGCCCTGGGAATGAAATATATCAACGTCCCGATGAGCGGCCTGACTCCACCCACCTCGGCGCAGACTTCCGAAATACTGGGGCTGCTGGAAGATAACAGTACGGGTGCAGTGTTCGTACACTGCATGCGCGGATCGGATCGCACGGGCGCCGTCATCGGCGCGTACCGCATTCACCACGACCATTGGAGCAATGATCGGGCACTTTCCGAGGCGAAATCGGATGGTATGGGCTTCTTCCAATTCCCGCGTGAAAGCTACATCCGAAATTTCCAACCGCAATTACTTGAAGCTAATTCCGCCCCTATGGGAGGCACAATCAAGGTTTCAGCGGTAGCGGCTCCGGTTGTGGACAAGCGCGAAACCGAAGCGGTGCGGTGAGCGATTAGCCTGGATTCTGTGCCATCCAGACTCTGTGGCTTTTCGTTCGGGAAGGGATGGAACTTACTTTCGTGCTCGATCAATCAAAATTGTTCGTCAGGAATAAAATCCTTTCAGAACGTCATCCCATGGATGGCGGGCCGGGCGCGAAAGGAGCGCCGAAGCTTCCGGGTCGCCGATGATCCCCTCCTTGGCGGCATCCCAGCGGAGCTTGTGGCCGGTGCGGATGGCAATATTCCCCAGGTGCGGCACGATGGTTGACCGATGGCCGATCTCCACATCCGCCGCGGGCTTTTGGCGCGAACGAACGCACTCAAGAAAATTTTTCACATGCAGGCCTGTCGCGTCGGGGCCTGCGGCCTGAGATCGCTCCATGCGAAATCCTTCGGGTGAACTGCCACCATACTTCACAGCTCCGGGGCCGGATTCCGCGTTGGGCTCGGGATAAATTTCAAAGCCAATCCGGTCAGCGAAGAGCGATCCGTTGGTCCCGTAAAACGCCATGCCGTGCGGGCGATCGTCCTTGCCGCGCGCGTTGTAATACTTCATGCCCGGCGTGCGTCCGCCCACGCCGTGCCCGTTCAGCATGGAGGCTTCATAGCTCAGGATAAATCCGGGATATTCATAAGTGATTTGCAGCGCGTCGGGTACGTCAGCGCCGTCCTTCAACTCGTACCGATGGCCCCAGCCTGCAACGGCGATGGGTGCGTCAACGTGCATCACCTGATGGATGGTGTCAAACCGGTGCGTGCCAAAATCCGTGGCCATGCCGCCGGCGTAATCCCAAAACCACCGGTAAGTTTCGAGAAACCGGTTCTTGTTAAATGGAACCGAGGGCGCGGGGCCGAGGTAGAAATCCCAGTCGAGTCCCGCCGGCGGAGTCGAGTCTGGCGCGCGGCCGATACCTTCCGGGGACATGTTCAGATAATTCCACACACGGACGAAATGCACCGGACCGAGCTGCCCGCTCTGGATTATCCGCTCCACTTCGCGCAAGTGAGGCGCGGACCGGTGCTGTGTGCCCGTCTGCACCACTCGATTGTAACGGCGGGCGGCGTTCACCATGGCGCGGCCTTCCTTGATGGTGTAGGCTAGCGGCTTCTCCGTGTAAACGTCCTTGCCGGCCTGGCAAGCCAGCGTGGCCGTGATGGAGTGCCAGTGGTCAGGCGTGGCAATGAGCACCGCATCGATATCTTTCTGTTCGAGAAGTTTCCTGAAATCGCCATAAGCCCGGCAGCGAGCTCCTGCAAGTTTCTTTCCCTGGCTCGCGTGCGCTTCATAAACGTCGCAGACCGCGCCAAGTTCGACATTGGGGTTTTGCAGCATGAGGCCCATCACATAGCGCCCCCGCCCGCCGCAGCCGATCCACCCAAGATTGATGCGGTCGTTGGCGCCCAGAATCTTTCCTCCGGAAAGGCCGCCGATGGAAGCGCCCGCCGCAGTCCCCAGAATTTTCGTCATAAATTGCCGTCTCTTCATAAGGGCTCCTTTCAAGTCGCCGATGGCGCAAACGTAACGCGCGCGGCGTCAAGAAGCGGCGGGTTTACCCCGCCACTTAATAAGTCGCGCGCCCGCCGGAAATGTCATAACACTGTCCGGTGGTGAAAGAGGCCTCGCGCGAAACAAGAAAATGAATCAGCGCCGCAACTTCCTCAATTTTTCCCGTGCGGCCCATGGGAATCCGGCTGACCATGTAATCAATGGTTGCCTGGGGAATCGTCTCCAGGATTTTCGTGCGCACCACCGCGGGAGAAATGCTGTTCACCGTAATATCGCCCTTCCCT
>Ga0209166_10001413_pt1 | contig 20089 bp, 18 predicted proteins | sample Coa_R1_3_FD_187151 | JGI IMG/M metagenome (GOLD analysis project Ga0209166, IMG submission 187151) | Surface soil microbial communities from Centralia Pennsylvania, which are recovering from an underground coalmine fire - Coalmine... | ecosystem: Environmental > Terrestrial > Soil >... | reverse complement strand
CTGAGCAGCGTGCAGCGTGGCGCCGTGACCGTGACGCGCAGGCTCAACCGCGTGTGCCGCAAGAATATTGCACTGGTTGGAGATGCATCGGGAAGCGTGGACGCGATTACCGGGGAAGGTTTAGGTTTGAGTTTTCGACAAGCGCTCGCGCTGGCCGATGCGCTGAAGGCTGGCGATCTCGAGAAATACCAGTCGGCTCACCAGCGGCTAGCAAGGCGCCCGCATTTTATGTCTCGCCTACTCTTGCTGCTTGATGCCTGCCCGCCGTTGCGAAGGCGCGTTCTGCTAGGATTGGCAAAAGATCCTGCTTTGTTTTCTCGTTTATTAATGGCCCATGTAGCCGAGACTTCTCCCGCGTTCCTTGCAGAAACGAGCGCGCGTTTGGGGTGGCGGCTCATCGCGGAATAACGTTCAATTGCGCAGCAAAAAGACAAAAAGAAAGGTGAATCGTGAGATTGTTCTCAGTCCGGCTCAAACCAGTCTTTTATCTAGGCGCGGCTTTGCTTGTGGCACTGCCGGTGCTGATTGCGTTGCCCCAGCATGCCGCGCCTCGGACGACGACCAGTTCGCTCGTCTTTGCGGTCGATCCGCCGCAAAGCAGCGTGCATTGGACGCTTGGCAGTTCGCTGCACACCGTGCACGGAACCTTTGCCCTGAAGCGCGGAAATCTGCAGATTGAGCCCGCGACGGGAAAAGCGAGCGGAGAAATCGTTGTGGACGCCACTAGCGGAGAAAGCGGCAACGACGGACGTGACAAAAAAATGCACAAGGAAGTGCTCGAAAGCGGAAGATTTGGCGAGATTGTTTTCAAGCCGGACAACATCACGGGAAAGTTCAAGTCACAGGGCGAATCGACGATACAAATCCATGGGGTTTTCATGCTGCATGGCGGCGAGCACGAATTGACCGTGCCGGCACAAGCGAATGTTTCCGGCGATCATTGGACGGGCAGCGCGAAGTTCGGCATTCCTTTCATCGAGTGGGGCCTGAAGAATCCCGGCACTTGGCTGCTCAAGGTCGAGCACTCCGTCAACGTCGAGCTGGAATTAAAAGGCACGATTCAACCGCAATCAACGCAATGAGCCAAAGCCATTCGCGCAATTCCAAATCTCCAAAACCGAACAAAGTTTGGAAAACGCCAGGTTTCCCCGGGCCGGCCGAGCCCTTCCAAATCAGTGCAGCCGGAATGCGGTGTAGCTGAACATCACGGAAGTCGTTACGTTTTTCTGCCCGGAGGCGAGCAAAAGGAATCTCCATTGCTCGTACTGCGCAAACGCAGAGGCGCTCCAGTCGCGCAAGATTCAGAAGTCAAATCGAACTGATGCATCGTTGATGGTGCCGCCACCTGGAACGAACAGGGCGTGGCGATGGCTGACGGACTAGCGGAGAAATGGCATAGATCACCAAAAGCTTCTCAGACATGTTGTATGATTTTGGGCTGTGAACTTCGTTCTAAATGAAGTGGAATGCCGGGTATTGGGTTCGCTGGTGGAGAAGGAAGTCACCACACCGGAATACTATCCTCTGTCGCTAAACGCTCTGGTCAACGCCTGCAACCAAAAATCGAACCGCGAGCCGGTGATGAACCTGGACGAGGAAGCGGTCCGCGAAGCACTACACTCTCTTGAGGGGCAGTCACTGGTACGGTCGGTGAGCCCGGCAGACAGCCGTGTGACGAAGTACGAGCACAGGCTGCAGGAAGCCTTCAATTTCTACCGTCACGAGACCGCCATCCTTTGCTTGCTAATGCTCCGCGGGCCGCAAACTCCGGGGGAGCTGCGAAGCCGCTCCGAACGCATGCATTTCTTCGACGATCTTGCGGCAGTGCAATCGAGCCTGCAGCATTTGATGAAGCGCGAGCCACCGCTGGTGAAGCCGCTCCCCAGGCAGCCGGGGACAAAAGAGACGCGATATGCCCATCTTTTGTCCGGCGATGTGGTGGAGACAGAGCCGGAGCCCGGTGTACACGCAGTTCCCGCAGTGTCCTCCGAACACGAACTCGATGGAGACCGAGTGAGAAAGCTGGAAGAGGAAATCACGGCGCTTAAGAATGAGATTGCGGACTTGAAACGGGAATTCGCCGAGTTTCGAAAGCAGTTTGAATAGCGCAGGTGGGAGAGCAAGGATCGCCTGCCTCTTTTGTTACGGGCCGCACCAGCGTGTAAAATCGGGTCGCATTGCATCCAGGGGATTTCCGATGAGTTCATACCAGCGATCGTGGACCTGCGTTTTCTTGATGAGTCATTTCTGTTTCGGACGGCAACGCGATTTTGATGGCGCAAAAGCTGGCCGCGAATCTTGGACTGGCGGTGGGCGTGTCTTCCGGGTGCAATTTTCTGGCAGCGGTAAAATTGCAGGAGCAGCTTGGTTCTGATGCGATTGTCGTGACGGTCTTTCCGGATGACAACAAGAAATACTTGAGTACCGACCTGCTGCGGGAAGAAGCGTGCAGGGAAGATTATTTGACTCCGGATATCGAGCTGCTGGGGCTCGAAACATTTCAGCGTGAATGTTCTTTTTGCAAGATTGATTGATCCGGGCAGAACGGAAACTCATTGATGCAGCCGCATTTGAACAACTTTTATGAACGGTTTGCGGCGACGGCTGGGCGTTTTGCTGGCCATATTGCCGTGGAGTCCGAGCGTGGCGATGGCGTCGAAACGATTACCTATAAAGAACTGCACGAGCAAGCAGAAGCGGCGGCGCGGTTCCTGATTGAAAGAGAGATTCGCGCCGGGGATTGCTGCGCCATCCTGGCGGACAACGACATCGGGTGGTGCACGGCTTATCTGGGAATTCTGCGCATCGGGGCAATTGCCGTTCCTTTCGACACACATTACGCGTCACCGCAGATTGCAAAATTGCTCCAGGACAGCGGCACAAGAATTATTTTCACAACCGAACGATATGCGGCGGTCGTCGAAGAAGCGAGTGAGTTGGCACGCACTTCGGTTCGCTTAGTGCTCTTACGGGGAAGTCAGGCCCATTTTGAGAGCCTTTCTGAATTTCAACCTCCAGCCTCGGAGGCTCTGGCGCCGAGCATGGCAACAGTCAACGACCCGGCGGCCATTCTTTACACGTCAGGGACCACGAGCGACCCGAAAGGTGTGGTGCTTACACACGGGAACTTGTTGGCAGAGGCAGAAGCCGTCTTCGCGCGGCTGAAGCTGGACGAAGATGATTCGATCCTTGGCGTGATGCCGCTTTACCATTCGCTGGCGCAATTGGCCAACCTCTTGCTGCCCTTTTTGGTAGGCGCACGAGTGATCTATCTGGAAGAGATCAACGCATCGGAAATGCTGAAGGCGCTGCGCGAACGCCAGCCCACGCTTTTTTGCTGCGTGCCACAATTCTTCTATCTCATTCATCAACGCGTGCTCGGCAAGGTTGCGGAAAGCGGATGGATGCGGGCGGCGCTGTTTCGCATGATGCTCCGCACTAATTTTGCAATGCGGCGCATTGCCGGCGTGAACCTTGGGCGTATTTTCTTTTCAACTGTCCACAACGCAGTCGGGAAGAAGATGCGCTTGCTGGTGACGGGAGGCGCCCGGTTCGATCCTGCGGTTGGGCGTGATTTTTACAAAATGGGTTTCAACTTGGTGGAGGCCTATGGCCTTACTGAAACTTCCGGTGCGGCCACGATGTCAAGGCTTGGCGAAGGAGGGCAGGGTGCTGTCGGGATAGCGCTGCCAGGGATTGAAGTGAAAATTATGCCCGGGGAGGGCGCGGGAGTGAACGGAGATTTGGGCGGAGAAATCGCCATTCGTGGCCCGATCGTGATGAAGGGATATTTTCACCGGCCAGATGCGACGGCGGAAGTGATGAAAGACGGGTGGTTCCTTACAGGAGACCTCGGGCGATTGGATGCGGAAGGCCGGTTACGCATAACGGGTAGAAAGAAGGAAGTCATCGTCCTGAGTTCAGGGAAGAACATCTATCCTGAGGAAATCGAAGCGCAGTACGCGCAATCGCCGTTCATCCAAGAGATTTGCGTGGTGGGGGTGGCGCTGCCGGGCGAACCCTCGGCTGAGCGGTTGCACGCCGTGATCGTGCCGAATCTCGAAGTCATGCAAGAGAGAAAAGTCGTGAACATGAAGGAGGTTTTGCGGTTCGATATCGAAAATGTTTCCGTGCATTTGCCCGCGCACAAGAGGATTTTGAGCTATGAGATTCGGATGGAACCCCTTCCGCGGACAACGACACGAAAATTGAAGCGGTTTGAAATCGAGCGGCAAGTCAAAGCGCGAGGGGCCGAAATTGCGGCGAGCGAAACGCCGAATCAGCCGGTGAGCGAAGAAGAAGCCGCGTGGGCTGCCGACCCAGAAGCAGCACGCGCACTGGAAGTCATTCGCGAGGCAGCGCATGACAAGAGAGCAGTGCGGGCGGAGGCAAATTTAGAGCTCGATCTCGGACTCGATTCGATTGAACGCGTGGAGTTGCTGACCAATCTGGAGAGCTTGTTTGGCGCCAGAATGCCGTCCGAAGTGGCACAGTCTATTTACACGGTACGGCAACTCGTGGAAGCAGTTCGCTCACAGAGAGGCGCGGAGACACAAGAGCCAGCTTCGAATGCATGGAGCAAGCTTTTGAACGAGTTGCCTGAGCAGCAATCGCTGTTTACGGATTTGCTGAAGCCTTACCGAACTGTGACGCTGGTCGGATTTGGGTTGCTAAAGGTGGTGAATCTTTTCGCGCGTTTGATGGTTCGATTTCAAGTGACCGGCCTAGAGCATCTGCCGCAAGATGGACCGTATTTGATTTGTCCCAACCATGAAACGTATATCGACCCATTTCTTCTAGCGAGCGCGCTGCCTTATCGTGTGTTTCGCCGATTGTTTTATGTGGGGGCCAGCGAGTACTTTGCGACGCCTCTTCTACGAAGAACTGCGCGATGGATGCACTTGGCTCCGGTCGATCCGGATGCGAACCTGGTCCGAGCGCTCCAGGCAGGGGCGTTTGGATTGCGCCACCAAAAAATTCTGGTGCTTTTTCCGGAGGGAGAACGGTCGATTGACGGAGAGGTGCGGAAATTCAAGAAGGGCGCGGCCATTCTCAGCGCAAGCCAGCAAGTCCCGATTGTTCCGGCGGCCTTCAACGGAGTCTTTCCGATTTGGCCTCGGAATCGTGGGATTTCCTGGCGCGCGGTTCTACCGTGGTCAGGGACGAGAGTGCAACTTCATTTTGGCCCACCGATGGAGCCTGCCAGCATTCCAGAAATGGCGTGCTCACCCGAAAGGGAGGAGGCGCTCTACTCTTCTCTTACCGAGCAGTTACGCCAGAACGTCGTCCGGTTACAAGCCACACTGCGAGGCAAATCGGGAAGAAGCTAAAGCTCAAGACTAAAACTCCCAGAACGTGTTGCTTCGAATCGTCGTTGAGCAATCACCTTCGAGAGCCCACGCGATTACAACCTTTCCGCCGGGTTGGGTAACGCTGCCCAAGGGTATAAATTCTCCCTCGGGCCTGACTTCAGTTTCTTCTTCGAATTCACGCTTCGCGGCCGTCAGCTCGTCCTCCCCATTTAGGTATTCGCCCTTGGGAATAGCCCAAGCTCCGATATCCCTCTTCTGCCAGAATGGTCCGCCAGGGTGAACAAGAAACACCTCAAGTCCCCGGCCACGCCGCCTGAACATCAATATCCCGGCACTGAATCGCCGCTTGACTGACCCATTTTACAAGACCGCTCTGCATGGACGGTGATCGCCCGGGTTGTAGTAATCTTGTTGTCCGTGGATGGACAGCCTTCGCGTCCCTGTATTTCTGGAACTGCTTATTCCTGCGTTGAGTAGAGTGACCCTCTTTTGCGACTAATACTCAAAAGGTTCATACCTCTCGGGGAGTCTCGCTCCATTTTTCTGATCGTCTTGCTGGCGTTCGCGTTACGGGTCGTAGTCATCCTTTTCTTGGTTGGTGATATCTGTGATCCAGCCCGGGATCACTGGAATTTTGGTTGGGAAGAGGGCAGAATTTCGTCGTCTATCGCAAGTGGTCAAGGCTTCAGTTCGCCGCTATTCGGCAACACAGGGCCAACCGCTTGGACGAACCCAGTTTACCCCTATCTGCTTGCCGGTGTATTTCGAGTTTTTGGCATCTACTCACGCGCCTCAGCGTGGGCCATTCTTACCTTCAACTGTCTCTTTTCGGCGCTAACTTGTGTCCCGGTTTATTTCATTGCCAAACGATGTTTCGATAGGAATTCTGCTCGTTGGGCTGCAGGAATATGGGCGCTATTCCCTTATTCAGTTTATTTTGCGAGCGGATATGTCTGGGGTTTTTGCCTGGATGCCCTGATGTTGACTCTCGTCGTTTGGGGCACTCTCGCCATGGAGCGAGAAGCCAGACTTACGCGGTGGGTGGGGTATGGTCTGCTCTGGGGGGCTGCAGCGTTGACCAATGCGGTCATTCTTTCCACTTTGCCATTCCTTCTCGGCTGGCTGGTGTGGCGCCACGCACGAACTAAATCACGCTGGCTCCTCAACTCAGCCGTTGCCATGCTGCTTCTCTTTGTCGTGGTCTCCCCCTGGTTTCTTCGCAACTACAACACTTTCCACCGCTTCATTCCTTTTCGGAGCACTTTCTGGATGATTTTTTGGGAAGGCAACACCGGAGATATGTCTGACCTTTTTCCGGACTGGACCAACCCTGCCCACAACGAGACGGAAATGGAAGCCTACCGACTGCTCGGCGAAATCGGCTATGTGGACCAGAAAAAGCAGGCTTCCATGGATTTTCTCAGGCGTTATCCCGGCTTGTACATTCGACTTGTTGCAAAACGATTTATCTACACCTGGACCGGTTTCTGGTCTCTTCGCAAGGACTACCTTGCCGCAGAACCCTTCACATTTCCGCATATCGCCTTGACCACAACACTAACGGCGCTCTTCCTAGTCGGCGCCTGGAGGGCAATGCATTTCAATCCAGATGGCACACTACCGCTTCTCCTGGTTTTGGCCAGCTATCCCCTTGTCTACTACATCGCTCATTCGGGAGCGGAGTACCGCCATCCCATCGATCCAATCTGTGTCATATTGATCGGCTATTTGGCGAGTGCCGTGATGTCGCGAGGCACGAGAACTAGCGTGTCGAAAATTCCCGAAGAGCCCAAATCCCCTGCCTTCTCCGTCTAAGGACTTGTTGCCAGAGCACTTGTCCGAGTTCTTTTTGCAATTCTCGGATTTTTAGGCCGCGGACGAGATTTGCTGATGCGTGCAAGCCGCGCTCGTTCAAGAATGATTCGAAAAGAGGGGCTGGAGCAAAATGAGCCCGCATCAAAGATTTAAAGTCCCGAACCACCAGAATTACAGTCTCGATTCCACTCGCTGCAGCTTCTTCAACTGCATACTGGATTAGCGGCTTACCGGAAACGGGGAGCATTTCCTTGGGTATAGCCCTTGTCGCGGGAAGCATCCTTGTGCCGTAACCAGCCGCAGGAATTACCGCCTTGACGATTTTCTTCCAACTAGACACAACCATACCCCTTTTAAGAGACAAAGCTTAACGACTGGAGAGAGAAAAACCGCTGAGAGGGAGACGCTGGACTTCTATCCCTTTGCGGGTACTTGAACGGATTCCCATTTCATTTCAGCGGCTTTCAGTTTTGGGTGGGAAACTAAGAGATGCCAAACCATCGCCTGAAAGGATTCGGTATGAGGAGTTATGTTCGACGAATTGACGACGGGGATGAGGACACAGGCATCGGCAACCTGCTTTGTGTAACCTCCATCACGGCCGACAACTCCACAGATGGCGGCGCCAACTTCTCGCGCATAGTCCAGAGCACGGATCAGGTTGGTGCTTATATTTTTCGCTGCATCTCCGCCTCCGACTGAGAAAACAAATACCATGTCTGCCTCGTTTAGCCTCGACCCACGAAGCCAATTAGCATAACAGGTATCCCAGCCCTCATCGTTTGCACGCGCGGTAAGCTCGGAAACGTTATCCGTTGGCGTATAAGCTTCGATCTGAGCAATCTTGCGAAAATCGCAAACTGCATGGGAAGCATGACCTGCACCACCGCCTACACCGAGAAAAAACAATCTGCCCGAACGCTCACGTAGTTCAACGAGCAAATCAGCAGTGCGTTCAATCGCTGACTGGTCCAGAAGGTTCAGGATCTCGGTTGCTTCCCTAACGTACTGAGCGATGTGATCCATGCTATTCATCCTTTTTAAGCCAGTTGGTCGCTTGGCGACGAAGCGAATGCTATGCCGGTGCAGCGAGGCACCTAGGTGGAGGAAGCATGCTACGAGTGCCGATCATTTCCGTGCGAATGATCTGCGCAGCCTCCCACAGGTCTCGCGCCACAAATGCCGGGTGGACATTCGCACCAGTAAATCGACAGATCTCACATTTCCAGCTTCCAACGAAAATGGTTCTGCAACCGGAACGAGATCCTGCAAGCAGATCGGGGATTCCGTCGCCAACCATGTAGCACTCTCTCAACGAAACGCCAAGGTCCGCAGCCGCTTGCTCCAACAGTCCGGTCTCGGGCTTTCGACACCGACAGCGTTGCCGGAACTTAGCCAATTTCGCTTCCGGATGATGTAAACAGTAATAAATACGATCAACCTGTCCGCCTCCTTCTTGAATCTTAGTGAGCATCATCTGCTCAAATGTTTTAAAGATCTTAGGCGACAAGTGGCCTTTGGCTATCCCAGGCTGGTTAGAAACAACAGCTATTCGCAGGCCAAGGTCTTTCAGCAACTTGATCGCTTTCGGAACCCGGGGAAGGAGTCTGAATTGCGAAACCGTGAAAGGCGCATCGATTACTCCTGCGTCCTGATGGTAGACTAAGGCGTTGATCACGCCATCTCGATCGAGTAACACAGCTTTCATAGAAAGAGCACGTCGCGGTCAGCTAACGTTTTAAGGACCAACCGTTGTTCAACCAGCCCAGTTTTCTAGGACATTCAAACACATTTACGGAATCGCTGTGCGTGCGAATAGGCCATTTTCGTGGTGGTTATTGTGCCGGTGGTTGTGGGCGAGCCTACCGTCACGGGATACAACGTCAAAAACTACTTTGCTTCCTTCAAAATCGAAGCGGAATTTCAACTCGCGCAAGCCCGCCGCGCGCATCGCGTCACGGATCCGCGCCTTGTTCTCTTCGCAATAAAGCATGAGAAAGCCACCGCCACCTGCTCCAGAGATTTTTCCACCGATGGCCCCATTTCTCTTAGCAAGTTCGTACCAGGCATCAATTTGCGGATTTGAAACTCCTTCGGAAAGCCTTTTTTTTGACTCCCAGTGAGCGTCCAGGAGTTCTCCGAAACGCCGAAGCTTACCGCTTAATATAGCCTCGTTAATCTCGAGACCGATGTCCTTAATCTCGCGTAGGCTCGTAACGACAGTGCGGTCTTTCGTTCGCGTAGCATCATCTTGATTCTTCAAGATCGCAGTGGCATCACGCATCTCGTTTGTAAAGAACATCAAGATGTTGTGCTCCAGACTTTCAAGCAAATCCACATCAAGCCCCAAGCGAGTAACACAAACTGCCCCATTCTTTTTGATATCGAGAGCTGTCAGACCTCCGAAGGCTGCCATATACTGGTCTTGCTTGCCGATCGGCTTCTTCAGCACTTCAAGCTCGATGTGGCAGGCCTCTTCGGCCAGCCTTTGCGGAGTGGCTTGATCCTGAAGAAGGACGTGGAGGGCGTTCAGCAAGCCCACGAGATAAGAACTCGATGATCCCAGGCCAGTGCCTGCCGGAATATCCGCAATTGAAACAATTTCGATCCCACTTGTGATGCTGAAATGCCGCAAGGCTTCGCGAGCTGTTGTATGTTGTACTTCATCCACATGATCCACCATCTCGGAATTGGTATACCGTACTCGGATCTTGTCATCCACGATGGGGGAATTCACGTTCAAGAACATATACTTATCTATTGCAACGGCTAGAACAAAGCCGCCGTGCTCACGGTAAAACGAGGGCAGATCTGTACCCCCACCACCGAGTGTAATTCGAAATGGCGTTCGCGTTACGATCATCGATTTCCCCTGTGGAATGGTTAGAGACCGGAGTGCGCCGTGGAAGCCCGCTCCAATTCCGTTTCCCTTTGGAAATACGCTACAGTTCGATGCGCTCCCTCTGACAATGGAACCTGAGGTTTCCATCCCAGGAGCCGCTCAGCCTTTGAGATGTCAAGGCAAATGCGGTCGATTTCTCCCGGCCTGCGAGGGACGTACGTCGGCTGTACTGATTTGTTCAGGAGGTCGCGCACCAATTCGTAGACTTCTTGATCCGTGGTCTCCACTCCGCTCGAGATGTTGAATATTTCATTGCTACCCCTGTCGAGTGCCGCCAAATTTGCGGCCACAACGTCGGAGATATACACGTAATCGCGGATCTTTGTTCCGTCTCCATATATGACGGACTGAATTCCGGCGAGCATTTGTTCTGAAAAAATTGCAAAAACGCCAGCCTCCCCCTGCGAATTCTGGCGAGGACCGTACACATTGCCGTATCGTAGAACGACATAATCGATGCCATAGAGAAAACGGAAAGTGAAAAGGTAGTGTTCAATAGTGTGCTTACTGATGCCGTAGGGAGTGATTGGGTTTACGGGATGGGTCTCAGGAACCGGCATCCGGTCCGGCTCTCCATACCCAGCCCCCGCGGTTCCGACGTAAATGAAGCGCTGGACCCCGTTCGCAACCGCTGCTTCGATGAGATTGATTCCTCCCAGAATATTGACCTGAGCGTCAAAGACAGGCTCACGGACGCCACGCCGCACATCCATCTGCGCGGCGTGATGATTTACCACCGTAGGCTTTTCGGTGGAGAAAATGCCATCTAGGGTCTTGCGATCCCGGATATCACAAGAATAGAAGCGACACTTCGGGTTTATGTTTTTCTTCCTCCCCCTGGAAAGGTCATCGATACCGACAACTTCGTGCCCTGCCTCTACATAAGCATCTGCGACGTGGGATGCAACGAATCCCGCCACTCCGGTCACAATAATCTTCATAATTGATGTCTCCTCTTTCAGTAAGCCCCTTCAGCTTTGACAACTTTCCAGAAAGTCTTCCCAATGATGACGAGATCAAGCCAGATAGACCATCGGTCAAGATAGAACATATCCATCTCAACCCGCTCTTCGTACGTGGTTGTTTGTCGGCCCATGACCTGCCAAAATCCTGTTACTCCCGGTTTCGCAGACAAAAGTCGAGTTAGCCGTGTTCCATAGCGCTCAGCTTCTTCGTTACGGATTGTTCTCGGGCCAACGAACGTCAGGTCACCCTTCAAAACACTGAAGAACTGAGGGAATTCGTCCAGACTGAACTTCCGCAGAATTCGCCCAACTTTTGTTACGCGAGGATCATCCACGAGCTTTTGATGCTCGCGAAATTGCCTGCGAAGAACTTGATCAGTCTGAAGAACCTGGTCCGCATCAACGCTCATTGTCCTAAACTTAAGATAGTACCGGGTACCACCGTCCTGCCCCGTGTAAGCACTCCGATAAAACAGGGGGCCTCGTTTCTCCAGATTAGTGGCTACGTACATCATGGGAATTAGAATTAAGGTCGCCACACTGCCTACAAATCCAATGATTATGTCCATTCCCCGTTTCATCGCGCGCTGCAACAACATTTGCCACGCCGGCTTCGCATAAAACCGGAGGCAACCCGAAAATTCATCGCGTTCCTGGAGTAAGGGCGTGCTAGCCAACACGTTCGAGTACAGCTCAACGTCCACCCTCAACCGCCTGCAGCTTTGGACAATGTCATGAAGCCAGCGTTCGTCCTCCGTCGTCCCTGAGTGGGCCACGATCAGAAGCTCTACCCTCAACTCTTTTAACCTGCTCTCCCAATCAAAGATGGTGCCGAGCACTGGGATGCCAAGCAGGTCTTTCGAATGATTCTGCAGACTGGGCATATCCAGAAGCACACCAATGTAGTCGAACCATTTGTGCCTCTGTAACTTTAGTAGATTGCAATATGCTGATACGTCTTTTGCCCGTCCAACGAGCAGCACCCGCTTCCGACACAGGCCGTTTTTCCATAACATTTCGAAGAAGCCGCGCAGTGTGTAGCGACCCGTAACCACCAGAACTGTCGCAAGAAAAAACCACACGGTTATCAGATAGCGGGAGAACGGCCCGGATTTGAATAGCATGAAATTGAAGAGCATCAGTCCGAGAAAACTCGCGGCCACTCCCTTACAGCTTTGCTCAAGTTCTTGCTCCGGGCGCCGCAGCCCGAAAGACTTGTATCCGCCAATGAGCGACAGCATCAGAGCGAAATAGGGAATGTAGTAGCGGTGATACTGAAATGGGTTTTGTGCGTCCATCTCAATGTGGAAAGCACGCATTACGACACGCACAGCCAGCATGTGCGATACCGTTATCGCTACAAGGTCGGTAACAAGGAATATTGCCTTCTGCGTCGCTGAGTTGGCCAAAATTTGCCTGAACCCATTCGTCGACCTGCTCGTTGCAACGGAAGGTGCCGCCACCTGCGTTCCATGTGCGAACACCTGCTCTTGAGTGGACATGGCTCTCCTGAACTTGCCGAATTCCTCGCGTCCTACAACTTCGCTTAGCGTCCTGCCGCTGCGCCGACTCCGGTCTTGGCTTCGTGGATCAAGTTCAAGGTCTTCTCCGCATCCTGGACGAACTGGCGCACCGTCTCTCGCGTGTACTTGTGGTCCACCATTTTTGTCAAGAATTGGGGCGGGATTGTGACTATGTGCGCCCCAGCTAGCGCAGCACTTTGAACATCCATCACCGTGCGGATGCTTCCCACAATAATCCGCGAGGGATACTCCCAGGCTTCAAGCCACTGGCGAACGTTGCGGATTACCACAGCCGGGTCGTTTCCCTCGTCGGCCACCCTTCCGCCAAAGATACTCACGTAAGTCGCTCCCGCTTTCGCCGCCAGCATCCCTTGGTTGAACGACAGAATTGCCGTAGCGTTCACGCCGATGCCTTCTTGCGTCAGTTGGTGGATCACTCCCAGGCACGACTCCCCAAACTCATTGACGATCGGTATCTTAATCACCACATTCCGCGCCCAAGTGGCGAAAAGTCGTGCCTGTTCCAGCATGGTCGTCAAGTCGTTCGAAGTGACCTCCACGCTAACGGGCTTGTCCCCCAACAGCCCCGCCAGCCGCCGCGTGCCTTCCTCCAGATCTTTTACGCCGTCCTTAAACATAATGGATGGATTCGTCGTCACCCCGTCCACCACGCCCTGCTCCAGCCACATCTCTATTTGCTTAACGTCTGCAGAATCTACAAAGATTTGCATCGCTCCCTCCGGTTTCTGTCTCCAACTCGGCTCCCGGCCGCACGTGGCCGGGGCTTGTTTCCTTTTTTCTGAAGGGGCTTTACATCGGAACACCGACAACCTTGGCCTGCCCACGTCTACGTTCCTCTATTGCGCCGCTTAGCACCTCTTCATAGACACCCAATACGCGCTGCGCAATTTCGGTGTACGTAAACTTTTTGGCTTGAGCTTTCCCTTGAGTAACCATCCGCGCCCTCAGCTCTCGGTCCGTCGCCACACGAATCATCAGGCCGGCCAGCTCCTCGGCGTCTCCGCCATCAAAATACAGCGCCGCGCTTCCCCCAACTTCCGGCAACGACGCGCGGTTCGAGCTGAGCAGCGGAGTTCCGCACGCCATTGCTTCCAGCGCCGGCAGGCCGAACCCCTCGTAAAGCGACGCGATAATGAACGCCTCGGCGTAATGAAAAAATGAGGAGTAGCTTTCGTCGGGGATGAATCCAAGCGTCTTGCAGTCTCCCTTGCAACCTGCCTCGATTAGCCGCTTTCGGCCCTCCTCGGACGTTCCGCCGCCGATTAAGAGCCGGTGCGGCAGGCCGGTGCGTTCCCGGAAGATTCGCCATGCCTTGATAGCCGTAACCGTATTCTTTGCCGCGAAATGTCGCGCCGTGATGCAAGCGAAATACGGAACGTGCTCTCCGTACCATTCCGGCTTCGGCGTCGTGGCGGTGAACGAATTCACCCCGCACGGCGCCACTTTGACCTTCGATTCCGGCACGCGCAAAACCCGCACGATGTCCTTCTTCGACGCCTCGGACATGGTAAGAATGGCCGACGCCCGGTGCGCGGCCAGCCGATTCAGCGCGCAAATCGTCATTCTTTTCAACCCTCGGTGATCGGTGTACTCGAAGAAGGGAATCGTGTCGTGAATGGTGACGATCGTTGGCACGCCGCTCAAGAACGGCATCATGTAAAACGGGCTATGGAACAGTTGAACTCCGTCTCTTTCCAGCAGCCTCGGGATCATCACTTGCCCGCCGAGACCATATCGAGACCAGCGAAGCTCCCGAAACTCGGCTCCGCCGCCCAATTCCGCCACGAGCTTCTTGCTTTCCTTGTGCCCGTAGCACACAAACTGGAATTCCTCTTTGCCTTCAGCGGCCAGCGCCCGCAGCAGATTCTCCACGTAGTGAACCAGCGTGCCGGACCACCACCGCAAGTCATATCCGACGCGCGTCACCTGCATAATCTTGTCAACGCGCTTTGTGCCTGCTCGCTTGGCCACTGGTTCGCCATTCTCCCAAGCTGGTGCGCCGCCGCCTCATAGGCCTCTTCCGCTGTGATGCCCGTCATGCATTCGTGGGTTCCGCGCCAGCACTCGAAAACTTTCTTGCCGTTCTGCCGTGTCCCGAAAACGTATTCTTCCGGGTGATAGCAGGGCGAGCAGGGCGCCCCGGCCCAAATCACCTTGTCCATTCCTCCGCGCGGAGGTGTGTAGGCAGGGTGCGTGGGTCCAATTATGGCCACGACCGGCACTTTCTGCGCCGCCGCCAGGTGCATGGGACCGGTGTCGTTCGCCACTACCAGGTCGCATTCTCCAATCACGGCTGCGAACTCCTCTATGGACAGACCCGACGCGATCCCCAGCGGCCGCGTGCTCATACTCCTGAGCGCTTCGCCCACAAAACGCTCGTCCCCGGGCCCTTGAAGGATTACCACCTGAGCCGCGCCGCGCTGCGTCACCAAGTCGGCAAGCTGTCCGAATCGCTCCGGAAGCCACCTCTTGGCCGCGTCGGAGTGAATCGTGGTCTCCCCTCCGCCAGGATGGACTCCCACCAGCGGCTTGGCCGGGTCGAACCCCCACCCCTCCAACAATTCGCGGGCGCGGCCAACAGCCGCGTCGCTCACCCTGAATTCCATCGTTGGCTCCGCCGCTGGTTTACCAAGCAACGTGAGCAGTTGTCCGATTTGTGCTGCCTGCGACCGCGCCGCGCTGAACGGAATGCTCCCCGTCAGCGCAAATCCATGGTTCTTCCATGCAAACCCCAGCCTTTGCGGAATCCCCGCCAAAAAGGCCAGCAAAGAGGCCGCAAAGAATCGGTGGAGAATGAACGCCGTATCGATTCGCTCCCCCCGCAATTTGCGCAGCATTCGCGGCCAGTCCTTTTTCGACGTGGGAACGACGAGGATTTCATCCACCCAGGGACAGCCTTGTAGGCCCGCGACTGCTGGCTGGCCTGTCAGGAAGTACACCCTTGCCGATGGAAAATGCTCCCGAAGGCCTCGCAGCAACGGAGTCGCCATCAGCGCGTCTCCCAGCCCGCCTCGCCGAACCACCAGGATCTTCCGCGGCGCGATTCTATTTCGCTCCGTCCCGGTAAGGGACGTCGAAGAAGACACCGCCTGCGCGGCTTTTGCGACGCTCATTCCAATTCCGCAGACGCCATCCGCCAGCGCCTTCCGCACTTTGTCACGCAACGGTGTGGGCGGAAGCTGGAACGGCACACCATCCCAATAATTCGGTTCTTTGAACTGAACTGTTATGTCACTCATGTTCAGCTGCAGGATTTCCGCGCGACCATCCAGATTGTGTCGTAGCGATTGATGTGCGACAGGCCAAACAGAAAACGGTGAAGCGCGTAGTACGCCGTGTGCAAAGCCAGCCGCACACCACTCGCCGAATAATAAGGATCGAGCGATTCCTCAATCACTTTGAACCCGTCCTGCTCCAGGCTGCCTCTCAAGACTCTTGGAGTGAAATGCGAAAGATGGACCTCCCTCGAAGTGAATACCCGGGGAACGCCCACTTTCGGGCTGAACTTCTGAAATGGCCGCAGGCCCAGCCGCTTTCCGGCAATCTTGATCTTCGAGGTCCACGCCAGTACGTCATTCGGTACGCAGACCAGCAGAATTCCGCCTTCCTTTAACAAGTCGCGGCACAACCCGATGGTCCTCCTTGGGTCGGGCACGTGCTCCAGCACGTGGAATAGCGTGATCGTATCGAAGCTGTTTCGCGGCAGGTTACAGTCTTCCAGTTCCCCTTGCGTTACTTCGAGGTTGTATCTCTCCTTCGCAACCTGAATGCCGCTCTGCGACACTTCGGTCCCCGATATGGACTCAAAGAAAGACCTGGCGATCTTCAGGAATTGGCCTGTGCCAGTCCCGACATCCAGGAGCTTCCCGCGTCCCGCGTGCTTGAGCAGCTTCCGAAGCCGCCGCCTCCAGAGCCGGTCGCGGCCGGCCTCTTCCTCCAGCCAGGAATCGTATTTTCCCGGCTTCGAATAGAAGCGGACCAACGCCCCTAGTGTCGGTCGCGGGTTATCAAAAACGTAGCCGCATGCCTGGCAGCGGCAGAGGTTATACTCTGCGTCCGCTGACTCGATTTCCTCGCTGTCGCACAACAAGCAGCGCGACAGCGTTTCCCATTCCTGCATTCGGGCTGCTACCGTCGCCACAGACTAGCTCCTGTTCCTGCTAAGTAGGACTGTTGTTGGATTTATCCGCGTAATGTTAGAAAGCGCTGCCTACCGATTCATCTAGCGCGGGCATTTTTGTTTCTGACGTTATCGAGGATCTGACCGCCAGCCCTATGGGAAACCAAACCCAGCCCGCTAAGCTAAAAACGTCGTGAATTCCAGCTAGAAACATCATGATTGCGGAGAATCCAACAAGTATTCCAATTGCCGCATACGCCAGTCGAGTGCGCTGTGACCACACTGTGGCGGCTATGCTGACGAGAAACCCCAAAAAACACAGAACAGTGGGAATGCCGTACGCCTCCGCCAAAGTCAAGTAGCTATTCTCCACCCAGACGATGTAACTGTCATTCTTGTAGGCGAGCGTGCCCGCGTTTCCAGGCCCGGAACCAAACGGATGGTCCAAAACGTACTTCATTCCGTCAAAGAGCGACTGTTTGTGACCCTGAGCTGAAAACTCTTGCCCTTTCAAGGTTGCCGAAAGGAAGTCGCCGAAGCCCACGACAGGAACTAAGGACACGAGCAACGCAACAGCCAACGAGGCATAAAGCAGGAGCCGCTTCTTGTAGCCCATCAAGACTCCCAGAAGAGCGATAGCCAACGCGGCACCCACCCAGGCCGACCGTGACAGAGTCAAGATCAAACCAATTCCAATCATGCAAGCCGGCAACAACTCCCGTCGGTAAACCCACCAGATGACCAACGCGACCATACACAAAGCTCCGAATTGAAGTGGTCCAATCATAGTGGCGGACTCTCTAAGGCCCACAAAGCCTTCCGCGCGGTAGGTGCCATTCAGCGCCCCCGCCTGCGTGGAGCCCTCCGCAGTGGCCAGATACAGTATGGTTCTCGGTGCTTCCCCTATGATGAAGACCTCTGCCATGCCCAATACAGAAAGCACAGCGACTACCCACACCGCGCGCTTTGCCCATCGTTCCTGCTGCTGTAAGCTCAAAATAGCCACTCTTCCTGCGGCGTACGCGATGATGAAATCCCAATCGTATACGAGCGCAACAAACCCACCACCGAAGAGGAAGCGCAAGAGAGCAAGCCCGAGACAAGCTACTAGAAGCCAATCCGGTGTCGTCAGTTTGATCCCGTTCCTCCGCCAAAGAGCCAAAAGGGGAATTAGCAAGAGAATTCTGTCGAACGTCTTAAACATGTCCGACATCAGGAAAGATGGGCCGAAAAACCTCAAGATCAAAAGCCCCAGAGGATCAACCGCTAGTGAAATCAGTACGACTCCCAAGCAAAAAATCGGGTGCCGCCAGGCCAACCACAGGAACGCTGCTGCTCCGGCAACCAGGGTAGGACCAAGAAGGCCGATGCCGAACACCCTCAACAGGACAGCGAGTAACAGAATCGATACCGCGCCGCAAATCACCAGCGGCCATGCAAATCGATTTTCTGTTTTCGTTATGGATTGAGAGGCAGCGCCCATTGCAAAACTCATCCTGCGGCGGCCCGCTCCGCGCCCCAGATAGCTGTAAACTCGTTGAGCACGCCCGCGTGTACCAGATAGGTTGCGAAACACACCAGGCATCCCGTTCCCACGAGAAGCGGCCACCCCAAGCGGCCTCCAGCCAGTGCGATCGCTAGCAGGATGCCAAACGCAACGGATGTCCGCGCCACTTCCCACGGGGGCGCGACCCTGCCTACAACGCGACGGAACCAGCAGACGTTTTGCGCCAGCAAGACCAGTTCGGTGACGATGGTCATCACCGCAGCGGCCCGCCAGCCAAATCGCGGGATCAACGCCAGATTCCCGATGAGATTCACTCCCAGGCAGGTCGCCGTGGTTTTCAAAAACACCCGCTCATGGCCCCCGGCGAGCAAGCCGACGTTCAATGCATAATTGATGTAGCGAAGAATGACTGCCCAGATAAGGATCTTCACCGCCGCGGCAGACTCCGAATAGCGAGGCCCCAATACCAGTGCAACTGCTGGAACGGCGAAAATCATCGCCGCCAAAACAATGAAGAAGGCCGCGCTAAGTAGGAGCCCGGCGGCCCGTCCCAGCCGCTTCTGTTCTGCCTGCCCCATGGCATCCCGGGAAAGCGTCGGCAGCAGGCTGTAAAGCACGCCATATCCAAGGACCTGCGGGATGATGACCGCTCGGTACGCCACGGAGTAGATGCCTGTGGCATAGTCTCCAGCCAGTTTCGAGAGCAGCACAACGTCAAAGCGATCGTAAAGAGTTCCGACGAACCCGTATACGTTGAATACTGAACTTTTCTTCAACAACTGCCCGCCGCTTAGTCTCACCACTCGTCGAGTCCGGTGCTTTAAGGCGAACGCCAACCCCGCGAGTCCTGCTGCGGTTGCGGCAAGAATTTCCACGCCGATCACCATTCCCAACCCGCCCCGCCTGGCGACCAGCACTACCGCCCCTGCCACGAGACTTCCACCCAATATCAGCTCGATCACCAAATAACTTGTGTAGCGGTGAATCCCACGAAGCACGCCTTGTACTGCTTCGCTGGCTGAGCGCGGAAGGATCGTCGCCGCCATCCATGCCGTGCCTGCAAGTACCCTGTGTGGATACCCCAGGAGCGATAAGAGGCCGACCGCCGTCAACGCGACGGGAATACCGATGGCGATTCGCAAACCCATCAACTGAAAAGCCAGTCCCCATCCCACCCGCGCGTCCTTCGCTGCTTCTCGTGTCAAATAGTCGATGTAGCCCGCCCCCGAAGCCATCGCCAGAAACTCGACCACCGTGAACAGCAACGCGTACACGCCTAATTCCTTGGGCCCCAGTGCCCGCGCCACAACCACCATGAAAATCAATCGCAGCGACCATTTGACGATTTGCGACGCCATGAGCAGACCCGCATGGGACATCCTCGGCGTCATCTGCGCCTGCTCCGACACCACTTCAACGTGACCGTTCATCTTCCGTTTTGGGCAATCACCAGCGTCGAGTAGCCGAACAGAAGCCGTCCCAGCGTTGCGTACTGCACGGCGCCAAACACGCATCGCACCAGCAGCTTGGCGGCGTTTCGATGAAGCTCCTCATTCCAAACCACCGGCGCGTTCTGAATCGCGCGGATCCCGAAGCCGCACCGCTCCAGCAGAAGCGAAATCGTGTGCGGCCCGAAAGACGTCAGGTGGTCTGGCAGCTTGAAACCGGAAAGAAACCCGTGGCTCCGGCCCAGCCAATAGGGATCGGAGAGTCTCAGGGCCCGCCGAACGCTTCCAAGCAGGGCGTGAAACCTCGCGTCCGGCACGACCACGGCAAGCGCCGCGCCCGGGGCCATCGCCTCCCTGAGCCTTAAAAGCGTTCGTTTCGGATCCGTCAGGTGCTCGAGCACGTTCAGCAGCGTCACCACGTCGAACCGGCGCTGGGCGTTTTCAATCAGATAGTCTTCCACCATTCCGTTGAAAAT